>Ga0315277_10000068_pt1 | contig 161693 bp, 181 predicted proteins | sample YL17G05_15_MG_FD_203695 | JGI IMG/M metagenome (GOLD analysis project Ga0315277, IMG submission 203695) | Sediment microbial communities from Yellowstone Lake, YNP, Wyoming, USA - YL17G05_15 | ecosystem: Environmental > Aquatic > Freshwater > Lake > Sediment | place: USA: Wyoming | collected...
TTTCCACTCAAACAAACTTGTAAAATATTTCCAGAGCATTGTTTATCTCCGTTATCACAATTCGAACCTCCGCCACCGCCAGAAGTTCTGCATGATTCATCTGGCTGGCATGTTCCAGATGAACATCTGCATAAAGAACACTTATTAATTAAAGATCCAGATAGATTACAATATTTTGGCTGATCATCTGAACAAGATTCATAGACTGTTCCATCTGAGCATTGTAAAGAAGAATTGTAAATTGTAAATGTCCAATTAGTTGCCCAATCTGACTGAGATGCATTATCATAGGCTAAACAATTCCATTTGTATGTTCCAACTGGAATAGATGTTTTTGTATAAACTAAAGTACAACTTGTTCCAGAACAAGATGTTGAGTTTATTGATTGCCAGCTCGAGATGTTTGTGTATAAACTTATGTTCTGCATTCTTTTGTCATCACTAGCAGAACAATTGAATGTTATTGATGTCAAGTTTGTTGAATAGCCATTGCTTGGAGAATTTAAAGTTGTTGTTGGTGGATAATCTCCTCCACTAGGAGTTAGAGATTCGCATCCATCTGATAGATTATTATTGGCATCATAATAATTTTCATAACAACCATCAAAATGACAGTTTGAATTAACACATGAATAATATGAATGTGGTGCATAACAAGCATTTGCGCACGAACCGCAATTAAATGGATCTGAAGAGAGATTAAAATCATTGCTGTTATTCAACTCACACAAATTAAGTTTGCTTTGCAATGGATCCTTAATAGAGTTCCAAGAGTAATTTGATATAAATGGAATTCCACTAACCGAATCTTCATACTCGCTCGCGACCATTCCTCCCATACCACGCAGATACGCCTCATAAGACCATTGAATCGCGTCATGAATCCCAGTCGCAGTCTCAGGCCCAGCAATGGAATTAAACCCATAAGTTTTGTAAATAATTCCAGAAACCCTCTTCTTCCCTATCGACGTCGCGTCTTTATAATCAATCTTGCCTCTGTCCCATCCGTAAAACCAAGCATATGGAACAACACTTCTATCAATCAAGTCAAGTGCGTACCAAGTTTTGCCAGCTGGCGCTCCGTAGTCTAGTGTATAGTAATCATCAGTTCCTCCGTTGTGAACTGGGTCAATCATGTCGTCATCCATAAGAATAGAAATATTGCTCCCATAATTGTGAACCATCTTAGTCAAATTGTTTATGAAGTAGGCGAAAGTCTGATAATTTTTGAATCCGCGCTTGATTGCTCTGCTGTCTCTGTTATAGCTATCTACCTCGCCTGTGGTGATGTAAATAAAGTCGGGAGTAATTCTCGAGAGAGTTTGATTTAAGAAATATTCATTGTACATGCTAAGAGTCAAAGGATCAGATAAACTGCAATACGAGTGCCATGAATTCATTTTAGGAACAAAGTCATAATCAACATAAATTGTGGCGCCAGCTGGAATGCTTCCCGAAGGAATCCTAGTTATTGTTGTTCTCGAACCAGTTATCATGTCATCTGGATTGATTGTTCCTGTTGTTGAAATGCTGTAATCAACTCCAAGAACATATTGTTTTGTCCTGTCTGCATTCCAAACAGTCAGCTGGCTGTCGCTTGTATTAATAACATTGATAAGTTTGTCATTTAGAGAAGTAAGAGTTATGTCATCCATCCAAAACACTTCAGACTTCAATACAGGCGAAGAGCTCCAGGTATAAAAGTGAATTGAATTATTTACAGGGGGTCTGGCAAATACTGCAATAGTTGATGTTTGCCTCCAGGCACTATTGCTGGAAGAGACGACATGCATTGGCGCGTAACTGCCGTGGGTGGCCAACATGCCAACCAACGCCAAATAATCTGTCGCGTTTACCTTCATCCAAGCAGAGAATGCATATGTTTCATTAGGAATCATTGGGAAATAATCAGAAATCAAGTTTGCCACTGAGTCATTCAACGGCGCAGTAATACTGAGTTTCGCTGCACAATTCCCAGAATGTTTTTCAGTACAATCAATTGACCAATAATTATTAGTTGGATAATTGTCATTAATCTGGGTCCATCCGAACGGAGTACCATTAGCATATGCATCTTCAAAACCAGAATTAGTTATGTTCAAATCATGAGCCATTGCTACTGCTTTCTCTGAAGCATTGAAAGTCATGGAAAGATTTTTGACATTAATTCCCTCGAACAAATTGTTGTTGTATCCTTCATTGCATACATCATCAGGTATGAGCATGACACATGTAAAAAAATGCCTCTGCTTCAAAAACTTCTCCCTAGCGAACAACTCGTCAATGCCTTGTTGATTTGGATTATGTTCCAATCTGACTGGTTCATTTAACCATATATTGAGTTTCAGATTTGTCATGTTTTCTATCCACTTTTCAGGAGGGTCAGAGTAACCGCCTCGCCCGTACATACCTCTCACTTTCAAGTCAGGCCAATCATTGATTTTCATGTTGAATAGTTTTATATTGCCCCCACTTGAATTCAAAAGCCAGATTAAACTGATTGAGCCATAGAATGTTCCTGCAGTGGAATTCCCTAATATTAAAACTTCACTTGAATTGATAAACAATATATATCCCTGATTAAATCCTTTTGTGATTTCTGAGCTTAAATTAATTCCTCTTGAACTTGCAATGTTTCCAATAATAGAATTATTATTAGGATTTCCAATGACAATCCTGTTTCCTGAAGGAATATTGTTTAGATTATCTACAATCAATGAAATACCAGTTGCATTAAAGATAGAATCTCTTAGATAATATGCTGTAAAATTTTCATATTCATCATTTAGATCAGCATAAATTTTCCAGGATGAATTCACATAAACAGGATTACAGCTTATAGTTGTATAATTTTGAATTCTTGGAATTATTGTTTCTGGATTAGTTGTTAGGGGAGTGCAATTTTTCCATTCTAGAGATAAAGGTTTGGGATTTATTGTTAATACACTATTCTGGGTGATTGCAGATTGTGTATTATTTGATGCATTAAACCAATGCGTATAATTATAAATTCCAAAAGCAACTATTATAACTGCTAAAATAATAACTACAAAAAATACTTCTTTTTTCATATTTTAGTATAACAAATCAAGTTTTTAATTCTTTTTCTTTATAATAAATAAAACGCCCCGAGTAGGACTCGAACCTACAACCCCACGGTTAACAGCCGTGTGCTCTACCGTTGAGCTATCGAGGCATTAAAATAAGAACTTGACTGTTTTTAAATTTTGATGTTTTCTAAAATGCAATAAAACTTAAAAGGAGACATTTTCTAAAGAGGGCATGGCAGAAGAAACTGAGATAATTAAAATTGAAATTGATTATTTTGCTGGTGGAATATGCAAGGAAACCTTAGAAAATAAAAACGATTTAGTTCTTAGAGTTTCTGGAAGGGAAACAAGGCACAAGTCTTGTTTAAGTCTTACGAGAGAGTTACGTAGGGCTCTTGTTCCAGGGACATCCAGAGTTTATGATGTATCTATTACTGGAAATGCGAGAGAGGCAATTTATCCGTATGCTGGAAGAATAATACGCAACTTGACCAGTGCTGTAAATATTTTATCTAACAAATATGTTTCTACATCTATGAAAACATGGAAAGACACATCTAAACAACTTTTAATTGATCTTGCTAATTATTTTTAATTTTTTTCTTGTTCTTCTTCTAATTCTTGAACTAGTTCGTCTTGTTCTCTGAGATATTTTTGAGATTTTTCTAAGAACTTGAAAACATTCGCATGTTCTGAACCTCGGATGAGTTTTTCAATTGCTTCTGATGCAATTTCAACACTCTCTGCTTTTCCCATTATTCCAACATAATGTTCTGATATTACTATTTCACATCCACTTAAAGTTTCAAGAACTCTTTTTGATTTGCCTTCTTTTCCAATTATTCTTCCAACCACTACGCTTAATCTAGAGCCATGTGCATAACCTTTTAGATCAATTACTTTTAAGCAGAAAGTTATATCTTCCAAGGCAACTACTGTTTCTATGTTAAAACCTAGAGAAAGAGCTTCAAGTGCCTTGCTTGCGATATATTCTTCAGGGGTGTCTTTCTTAGGGCTTGAAATTTCTATGTTATTTTCTTTAAAGGAAAGTTTTACATTAAATGCTTCTTCAATTCTCTTTATGTTTTTCTTATTTTTTCCTAGAATTCTAGCAAGTTCTTTGCCAGCATAATGTGTTAATATCATTTTATAATTCAGCTTTCATAAATCCTTTTCTTCTTAAAAAATCAACTTGCGCTTGTGAATATTTTATAAGAATGTCTCCGCGTTCATCTCCACCAAGTTCCCAAGGTTCAACTAAAACAACATCTCCTTCTCTTAACCAGAGTTTTCTTTTTAATCTTCCAGGAACTCTGCAATTTCTTGTTTTGCCATCCATACATTTTATTAACATATGATTTGCACCAAGTCTTTGTTCTAAGATTCCTAGGCTTTGATTTCCTCGTGGTAAGGGAACTCTTGTAATTACTTCTGGTTCTTCTTGTTTTTTAAATGGTTTTCTAAATTGTGGTCGTTGATACATAAATGTAAATTGTTCCAGAAGTTTATAAATGTTCTGAGACAATAATGTTTTTAAAGTCAAAAAAAGTTGAATTTAGATGGCAGTTATACCTGTTAAACCTTTATCAGAAATAATTGATGGAGATATAGAAAGATTTAGAAAATTATTACCATATTATAGAGATACCTTATTAGTTGATTTATGCGCTTGTTTGGGTGATACTGCTGGAGTTATTCAGGAGAGTTGGGTTCAACCAATATATCGTACCAAGGATGGAAGATTTATTTCTCAAGAACAAGCTTATCTTTTGCTAGATAATGCTAGATTACTTTTGGAAAGAAATCCAGAACCTGCACGTCCCCAACTTACTCAAACAACAGTTTCGGCACAAACTCATCCAGCATATTCCAATAGGCCAAGAAATTTAGATGATTTGTATGAACTGGCTAGAACGCATGGTTTGGATGCAGGAATAACGGGCGGAGATCCTGAAGCCCACTATTTCAGACAAGGAGAAGAAATAATTTCAAATAGAGAAGCTGAATTAGCATTAAAACAAGAGATTGATGTTGAAAGAGCAGCAAATAGATAAAGTAATATTTAAAAATAAGTAAAAACTAATAATAACATGATAAATCCTTATAGAGTGTGTGGACCTCCTCGTTTAGATGGAATGGGAGGATCTCTTGGTTCATCATATGGCGCAAATTCAGAAACTCCAAATCAACAAATCCCTGATAAAGAGGCAGCCAGAATCGCTGCTGAAAGTGAACATATAGCTGCTCTTCATATTCCTTTGGCAAAACAAAGTGATAATAATTCTGCAGAAGAAAAAAATCCAAAATCTATAGACTGTGAAGTTGGTGGGAATGGAGGAGCTTGTATTGGTAGACGGTTTTCAGCAATACTAAATTAATTTTTAAATTCCCCAAGTTGCTTTTTTCTTACGCATAATCTCCGCAATTTCTTGTAAAAGATTAATTTCTTGAGGTGTTAAAAATTTTTTGTTTTCTTTTAATCTTTTAAATTCTTCTTCATTAAGAATAGAATACAAAATTTGTCCTTCTCGAATTTGTCTGCCAAATGTTATATTGGGCATTGAAATTGCAACTTCCATTCCATAATCTGCCTTATCTAATGATTTTGCATCTGACTGAAGTCCTTTAACTTTTTCTATGTCTTCTCCTTCTACATTCATTAATTCTGTTCCTGGTTTTAGAATTCCTGATTCTATTCTAACACCAAAAATAGCTGGTTTGCTTTGTCTAAAGCAACAGTTTTTCATAATAACTATTTTAGCTGGCCATTTCATTCCTTCTAGTTTTTCTCTTTCAATCTCAATTCTTCTTGTTTTTTGCCAAGCTGCTAAATCTTCTATTATATGATAAATAACATCTCCTGTAATAATTTTTACTTTTCCTGTTTTACCTGTTTCGTTTTCAACATTAAAACCTAGAATTACTGCGTTAAGTGGTGTTTTTTCTAAAGACGCATTTGCAATTGAAATCTCTTGTTTTGTTATATTTCCTATTTCAGCACGTTTTATCTTTATTCCTTGTTTTCTTAATAGGAATGCCATTGCTTCTAATGATCCTAGTGATTCTGCTTTGATAATTATTCCTTCTTTATCTAGTATTAAAGAACTTGCAATGTCTTGTTTTAATTCTTGTTTTGCTTTTTCAACACCTTTTTCAGAAGATAATGCAACAAAAGGCATTCCTGGAACTAATGTTTCTGCTGCAGATGTTGGAACACAAATTTTTAATCCAGCTGCTGCTGTAACTTCATTAACTTGATCAAAACCTTTTTTTAATGGCTTTGCTTTAAACAAAGAACGCATTTTTGTTGATACTGGTTCTTGCAGTGTTGCTATAACAAGAATATCATTTCTATTTAAAACGCCATCGTATAAAACAGCCTCAATTTCTGTTAAACCTTTTTCTTTTTTTATCTCTAGTATTGTGCCTTTTGTTTCTTTTTGTAAAATTAATTCCTTTTTTAAGAATTTATGAGATAATCCTGCTAGCATGACTACAAGTTCTGAAATTCCTTCACCTGTTTGAGCTGAACATGGAATTAATGCGAGTTGTTTTTTGAAATTATTTATTCTGAAAAATAAATCTGAATCAAAACCTAAATTAACTAGGCTTGAAATTATTCTATATAATTTATTTTCAAATTCTTTTTTAGTGTATTCTGCTTGCAATTCAATACTTTCTTTTAAATTTTCAGATAATTTGTGCCAACCTGCAATTCTATCAACTTTGTTTAGAGCAACTATAAAAGGAACTTTACTTTCTTTTAAAATTTCTATACTTTCTCGAGTTTGTTCCATTAAACCTTCATTAATATCTATAACTAAAATTGCTAAATCAGCTAATGATCCTCCTCGTTTTCTTAAATTAGTGAATGCAGCATGTCCAGGAGTATCTATGAATAAAAATCCAGGAACTTCCAATTCTATTTTAAATTGTTTTAGGAGATTTTTAGATTTTTCTTGAATCATTGAACTAGGAACTAGCATAAATGAAATTTTTTGTGTAATTGCGCCCGCTTCTTTTTTTACAATACAAGTTCCTGCAATACAATCTAAGATAGATGTTTTTCCATGATCAACATGACCTGCTACAGTTACAATTGGTTGTCTTATTTTATCTGTCATGAAATTATAAAAGAAAACAAACTTAAAAAGGTTACGAGTTCTATGAAGAATCTACTGAACAACCCTTCCTCTTAAGGTTCTGTGACCAAACAAATATTCACTCCAAGTATCTGCAACTATTGGTCTATTCTCTTTAATTTTTTTATCATCTTGTGGCTTGAAAAATATTCGTGAAATTGTGTCTGCATCCATAGTACAAACGCCAGCTTTTACCGAGGTGCTATATTCTGATGAAACATAATCTTTCTCAATAACAATACCTTCCATTTTACCCACTGGACCAGTAGAACATGCGGCAGCTAGCAGAGCAAAATATAATGGAATTTGTTCATACCATTTCATGATTAAAGTTCAAAAAAGAAATATTTAAAGATTTGTGTTCTAGAAATCTTTTATGCTTGAAGAGGTTTTGGGCCGCTTCCAGATAAATGAAGCATTATTCTTGAATGGCCTTCGTACTTCTCTGGATTTATTTGGCTTGGATCTATTACTAAATAACCCAAATCTTGGTGTTCTAAATTTTCCCCTGGTCTCGCTGTTCCTACTCCGCGCATTAATATTCCATTACCAAGATTATTATAGATTCCAGCATAAAATGAAGATGTTACAAGAACTCCTGTAGTTAAATTGCCCTTTTGATCAAAAACAAAAATAGGAAAGCCATCACTGTTCCTAAGTTCATTTGCAATATCGCTTTTAGTTTTCATTACAATAAGTTAATTATATATTATTTAAAAATATTTATGTTCTAGAATTCATGAATAATACATTCTGGTTCTTCATTATTAATTTCTAATCTCGCCACTGATTTTACATCAAAACCTGTTTCTTCTTTGATTTTTGCAACACCTTGGCCTCGCTCATAGACTGATGCCACAGCAACTGGTTTAATGTCATTTTCAATCAAGGCTTTTAAAACTCCGTTAGTTGTTCTACCACTAGAAATAAGGTCATCTAAAAGTATTGGTTTATCATCTCTATCTAAGCCAACACAATAAAAAATATCTGGTTTTGATTTTTTTGAAAGAGTAGTTTCTTGTTTTATTACTATCTCGCCAGGAACCTTGTAATCTTTTTTTCTAATGAGAACAATATCTTTTCCTGTTTTTAATGCTAAAGGTGCAAGTAAGAATGATTTAGCTTCTGACAAAACAATACAGTTTGCTTCTTTTAGTTCTTTTTTTAATAATCTTTCCAAAGCAATTAAAACAGCTTGTTGAAATTCTTTTGAAATTCTACTTTCAAAAGGTGAAATAACATATCTATATTGATCTCCTTTTTTAATTGCAGAAGGCAATAAAGTTATTCCACAGTCTTCTGTTTCTTCTTTAATTATCGTTTTCCAATCCATTTTACCTCTTTTATTTAATAAATAGATTTTTCGAGTTTAAAAAGTTAATTATTAAAAATCATACAATATGCATTTAGGTTTATTATTTTCTATTTCGAGTCTTGCAACTGCTTTAACCTTATGTGCTGTTTCTTTTTCTATTTCTTTAATTCCTTCTCCTCTTTCATAAAATGTAGCAACACCAGCAAGTCTAATTCCACATGATTCAATTGCTTTTATTAAGCCGAGAGTTGTTTTTCCAGAAGAAACCATATCATCTATTAGTAATGGTCTATCTTCTGATTTTAAACCAACACAGCACAAAATATCCTCTTTTTCTTTAGTTTTATATGCTTTTTCTTGTTTTACAATAATTTGATTTGGTAATTTATAGTCTCTTTTTCTAATTAAAACAATATCTTTATTTAGAGCTGTTACAAAAGGAGCTATTAAAAAGGCCTTTGCTTCTGCCAATATAACACAAGTTGCTTCTTTTAATTCATCTTTTAGCAATTGTTTTAATGCAATTATCATGGCTTTCTGAAAATCAACAGACATTCTACTTTCAAAAGGCAAAATAACATAAGGATAGGTTTTTTTATTGTCTTCGAAAGACTGGAATGTTGTCATCTTAGAATTTTCAGTTTCTTCTTTGATTATTTTTTTCCAGTCCATTTTTTATTTAAAAACAATGCTTGCATAATCAACTGCATTTTTGTTAGGTATTATTTCTGAACTTGCATATTGTTTAAGTAATTTAGCATCTTTTAGTTTTAAGTTTTTGCATATTTTTAAAAGAATAAAAATTGGAGCCATGCCACAAATTGTTTTTTCTTTTGCTATTTTATAAAAATCATCTGAGTCTAAGGCAAGAATAGAATCAATTGCTTCTTTATCGAATTCATAGAGTTGTTGATTGAAGTTTGTTTCTGGTTTAAATGGAACAAAATTATAATTCTGACCATAATGAGTAAAATCACTAGAGGCAATTATTAAAACTTTTTTTCCATAATCTTTTATTATTTTTCCAAGATCTTTTCCAAGTTTTTCACAAGCTTCTTTGTCCTGTGTCGCAATTACAATAGGAACTATTTTGAATTTTTGATTTTTAAATATAAATTGCAAAAATGGAAGTTGAACTTCTAAACAATGTTCATGAATATGTGCTGTTTCATCATTTTTAGCATCAGAGTTTTTAGTTATTTCTTTTGCTAATGTTAGATTATTTTTTATTATACCTAAAGGAGTTTGAAAATCCTGAAATGAAACAGATAAATGATGATTGCCTAGGCCAGTGTGATTAGGGCCGATTAAAATAATTGTATCTGGAATGAATGATGAATTTGCAATAGCAGAATAAGCATAGCTTGCACAAGGTCCTGAAAAGACATAACCTGCGTGAGGAACAATTGCAGCCATGAATTTATTTTTATTTTCTTTTTGTTTCTTGTCCATCATTTTTCCTGGTCCAAGAGAATGTAAAAAACAAGAAACTAACTGTTCTTTTAGTTTTTCTGGATCTTCTTCGTAGAATTGGCCTGCAACAACAGGCTCTCTAACTCGAGATTTCATAATAAATCTACGCATATGTGATTTAAATTTGTTTTTATTACTTTGTTTTGTTATGTAGAAAAAGAAGGTATGCAGCTATAATTGTCTGATGGTAAATTGTTCTTCCAGTTGTTCTTATTTTGGTTACATAGCCTTCTCCATCAAATGGAAACATAATTTGTATCTCTCCAAGTGTAAGATGTGTAACTAACGGAGTTTTAACATCCCTCCATCTCCCAACGCATTTGATTTCATCTATGAACGGAAGTTGTGCAAGTCGATTCCGAAGTGAAAAATAAGGTTTACACATGTGAGAATGGTGTTCTGTATCGCTTTTATCTTTTAAATTTGGTTGAATAGTTGAAACAGGAATCGTTGTAAAATCTTGTAATAATCTTTGTAAGTCTGTTGTCAGTCTACAAGTTCCGTTATTATTCTGAGACTCCATGAGTTCTCTAATTTGGGTATCCCTTGTTGCAACATCTGATTTATAGGCTCGTGTTATTACTTCAATTTGTTTACGCAAATTCGAGGCATATTCTGATTCAGCTAGTCTAAGCTCTTCAGAATAAGTCCTTTCAGTTTGAGCTGCAAGTTCTATAGCTTCATTAGTTTCTCTCTCTTTTATAGTGAGTAATTGAGACAATTCTATAACTCTTGATTCTAATTCACTATTTCTCTTGGCCAGGTTATGGATTTTTCTATGAGCGCCACTTACTGAATAAATCCAATTCCTAAATTTTAAACTAGCCTTTTTCAATAAACGCATAGCTCAAACAAGAAAAAACCTTTTTTAAATATTAATGTGAACAAATATATCTTACAAATTGATATCTTAAAATGGTGTTTTGATAAGCTTTATAAAAGCAAAAAGGATGTTTATTTTATGGCTGTTAATGGAAATGGCAACGGCAGTAGCAGAAAGATAATTATCTTGATTGCCTTTATTATCCTAGTTATACTGGCTTTCTTTTTAATTAGAAATTACATTGCAGTTATTCTAGCAGCTGCTGTTTTAGCTTATATTTTGCATTGGCCTTATAATAAGTTTAAGAAACTAATTAAGAATGATAATTTGGCTGCTGCTATAATTGTTATAATAGTTGTTATAGCTCTTGCTGTGTTCTTTTATTTTGTTGCTCAAAATGCAATTAAAGAAGCCTTTAATCTTTACTTGTCTATTCAAAAACTTGACACATATCAAGTTATAAACAACTTTATTGGAAAAATATTTGGAAATCCTCAACTTTCTAATCAAATTTCTTTAGCAGTTCAAAGAGCAGTTACTACAGTTACTAACCAATTTATAACAATGACAGGAGATATTGCAACTAAAATACCTGAGCTAGTATTTCAATTCTTTATTCTTCTTTTCCTAACTTTTTATTTCTTGAAAGACGGTGGAAAAATTGTTTCAAGTATAAGAAAAGTATTGCCTTTTGATTCAAAAACAAATGAAAAATTTATTGACAGATCAAAAAATATTGTAGCAGGAACAATCTGGGGAATGATTATTATAGGAATAATTCAAGGAATTGTTGCAGGAATAGGATTTTATTTGTTCCATGCGCCCTCTCCATTATTTTTTACCTTAATTGCAATTTTCTTAGCAATATTACCTTTCATTGGCCCATGGCTTGTTTGGGCACCTGTTGGATTAGCTATGATTGCAGGAGGACATTTAGTTAATGGATTATTATTAATGATATTTGGATTACTTGTTGTTGGAACAATAGATAATATAGTTAGACCTTTAGTTGTTGGTAAGTATGGAAAAATAAATCCAGCAATAGCTTTAATAGGAATGCTAGGAGGCTTGGCATTAATTGGACCAATTGGATTAATTGTTGGACCAATAATACTAGAATATTTAATTATGTTAATTGATGCTTATAGAGAATCAAAAGAAAAAAAGAAATAATTGAAAAAAAGAGGATGAAATGAAAGTAGAAATAAGAAAAGCAAGAAAAAAAGATCTGAAAAAAATTGATGAAATATTTAGAGTAGAATATTTAAAATGGCCGTACAATGAAAAATGGTCTAAAAAATTATCTTTTGCAAAAATAAAAAAATATTTTGATAAAAGTTTTATGTTTATTCTGAATGTGGGGGGGGAGATGGCAGGTTTTATCATTGGACATATTGATTTATGGGATAGAGGAAAAGTTGGCTATATGGATGAGGTAGTAGTTTCACAAAAATTTCAAGGAAAAAATTATGGAAAAATGTTAATGAATCATCTCAACAAACACTTTAAAAAATATAACATAAAAAATCTAGATTTGATAACAAATCCCAAGTCAAAAGCATATAAAATTTATAAAAAAATGGGATTCAAAGAATTAAAAGATTTTACTTATATGACTAAAAAAATAAAATGAAACTTAGAGTTAAACCATTAAATATTATTGCAGATAGGCCAATTGCTGTTTTGCATAAAGATATGGCTGAACAGTTACAAGTTCAACAGGGAAGTAGGCTTAAGATAAGAAGATTTTATAGAGATGAGGGAAAGAAGAATGGATGGACTGATGCTATAATTGATATTGCTACTGCTATTTTGAAACGAAATGAAATTGCATTAACACATGATATTGTGAAAAAGCTCGATTTAAAAGAAAATGAATTTGTTGAAATTATTGTTCAGCTTAGGCCACATAGTATTCATTATATAACTAAAAAACTACACGGAGACAGATTAAATTTTACCGAAATGTATTCAGTTATTTCAGATATTGCAAAAGGAGCATTAACTGAAGCTGAGATTGCATATTTTATTTCAGCTGTTTCTTTTCATGGCTTAGATTTTGATGAAATGACTAGTTTAACTAAGGCTATGATCAAAACGGGAAATGTTCTAAAAAACTCATACAAGTATGTTCTTGATTTGCATTCTCCTGGAGGAGTTGCTGGAAATAGAACGAGTCCAATTGTCGTTGCTTTGGTAGCATCAGCAATAGATCATCTAAAACTTGATGCAGTTGTTGTAAAAACAGCAAGCAGAGCAATAACTTCTGCAGCAGGAACAACAGATGTTATGGAAACTGTTTGTCGTGTTGAATTTTCTTCACAAGAGATTAAAAATATCCTTAAAAAAACCAGAGCTTGTTTAGTATGGAACAGCGCATTGAAACTTGCTCCTGCGGATGATAGAATAGTTAAGATAGAGTCTTTAGTTTCATTAGATGCTAATCCGCAGATGATATCGAGTGTTATGTCTAAAAAAATAGCAGACGGAGCAACACACGTTCTAATAGATATTCCTTGTGGAAAATCGGCTAAATTCAGTTTTAAAGAAGGATATAAAATAAAAAGAGGCTTTTTGAAAATGGGGAGAAAATTTAATTTAAAAATGGATGCTATAATAACAAATGGAAGCCAACCAATTGGAAGAGGAATAGGACCTGTGTTAGAGATGCTTGATATTCTTTCTGTTTTAAAGAATTATAAAAATAGGCCTTTAGATCTTGAAGAAAAGGCATTGATGCTTGCTTCTAAGATTTTAGCTTTAACGCATGAAATTAGCGAGAAAGAAGCTTTATCAATGTGCAAGGTTCTATTATATTCTGGTAGAGCATATGAAAAATTTAGAGATATTATACTTGCTCAGGGTGGCAAACCAAATTTTGAGGATAATTTGAAAGTTGCAAGATTTCATTGGGATGTCAATTCTAAAAAAAGAGGTAAAATTATTGCAATTGATAACAAAAAAATTGCTCTTATTGCAAAAATGGCAGGATCTCCAGGAGACAAAGGAGCAGGAATATCTTTACATAAAAAAGTCGGAGAGAAAATTTATGCAGAGGAAACTTTATTTACTATTTATTCTGAAAATCATGATAAATTAGAATATGCTGAGAAAATTGCTCATAAAATGGAACCAATAGAAATAAAATGAACTTTTCAATAAAACAAAAAAATGAAATTTTAGAAAGGATAAAGCTTAGTAAAAAAGAAGAGCAAGAAATAAAAACAAAAATTGAGGATTTTATTAAAAAAGTTCAGTCCAAAAGTAAAAAATTTATAATTATTCCTGGAGGATCTTTTGCAAAAAAAACTTTAATCAGAAGAAGAGTTTGTGATGTTGATCTTTTTACTGTTTTTAAAAGATCTCAGGATTTTATTGTTTTAGAACAAGTATTAAAGAAGATAAAAATTCCTTTTAAAGTGCTAAAAGGATCAAGAGATTATTTTCAGATTGAACTTACTCCAAGTCTTGTTATTGAGATGATTCCTATACTCGAGATTAAGAACCCAGATGATGCTGAGAATATAACTGATATTTCTTTGTTTCATGTTAAATATATATTAAAAAAAATAAACAAAAAATCTAATCTTGCAGATGAAATAAGGCTCGCTAAGGCGTTTTGTTTTGCACAGGATTGTTATGGCGCCGAATCATACATTTCTGGCTTTTCAGGTTATGCTTTAGAAATATTAGTTAGTTATTATGGAAGTTTTACAAAGTTTATTGATAATGCTTCAAAATGGAAAGATAAACAAGTTATTGATCCTGAGAAACATTATAAAAATGAAGCTGAAATTCTGGAAAATTTAAATTATGCAAAACTAAATTCACCTTTAATTTTAATAGATCCTGTGCAGAAAACAAGAAATGTAGCTGCTGCCATAAGTAAAGAAACTTATATTAATTTTATTGATGTTTGTAAAAAATTTAAGTCAAAACCAAGATCTGAATTTTTCTTCAAACAAGAACTTGATGTTAAGAGTTTAGAAAAAAAAGCTAAAAGAAAAAATACAACTTTTTTTGTTGTTAATGCTTATGCTTTTTCAAATAAAAAGGACATTGCTGGTGCCAAATTAAAAAAATTATATGGATTTTTGGTAAAGACTGCTGAAAAACATGGATTTGTATTTATTGAATCGCATTTTGCTTTTGATGAAATTAATCTTGAAGGAAAATTTTATTTTATTATTAAAGAACCTGGGAAAAGTTATGTTATTAGAGGTCCACCAGTAACTGCAAAAGAAGCAAATGTAGAGGAATTCAAGAAAAAATGGAAGAATATATTTATTTTGAAAGGAAATCTGTATGCTGAAGGAAAAAGAGAAACATCATTTAAGAAATTCTTAGAAAATTTAGATAAAGATCAGCTAAAAGATATGAAAATTAAGAATGTTCAGTTAGAATATTAAAGAAAAATTCACCTAGTTTTTCTCCTGCTAGTTTTGCATTTTTGAAGAATCTTCCTAATGTTTGAAATTCAATCACATTTAAGGAAAATAATCTATCTAATCTAGTTATTTTTCCATCCTCTAGATATTTATTTAAAAAAGAAATATCTTCTTCTTTATCTGAGATTGCCTTAATTATTTTTAAATTTTTTATTTTTTCTGTTAAATATGAGGCTTCCATATCTACAATATCTGTTTTTTCCTTACATTCAAAAACCACCCTATCACAAGTTACATCTGAAACTTGCTTAAGATTTTGAAATTTTGGCTCAAGATCAATCCATTTTTCTTCCTCTTCTTTCTTTACCTTAATAACATCAACAATTTCACCTATTTTTAATTCAGGATTCATTGCTCGAGCAAATCCTGTTAAAATTACTTCTGGATCTTTTAATGATTGAATAAAAGGAATTGCGTTTTCTATTAATCTATTCATTCCGGTAGTTAAAATAAATACATTTTTTCCTTTTATTTGGTATTTTCTAACTAAAGGTTCATTTTGAACTATTTCTGGCTTGACTACTTTTTTTAATCTTTTTTCTAAAAAACTTGCTTCAACTAGTGTTGGAAATATTAACACGATTATTTTACTTTCTTCTTCCATTTTTCACCTTTTTGAACATTTTATCATGCATATTTATTAATTTTTTTCCCAACCAAGATCTTTTTAATTCGATTGCGTTGTACGGACAAAGTTCAGAGCAACAATAGCACAATATACATTTGTTCTTATTAATAAAGATGTTATTATTTTTTAAACTTATGGCTTTTGCTGGACATGCCTTTAAGCATGTTAAACATTTCTTGCAATTTTTATTAACATATGGGCGTTTTGTAACAAGTTTTTGAAAAAGTCCTGCTACAAACGGAGCAACAACCTGTTTGATGTGGCTAGGTTTTTCAAAATTCTTTAATTTTATTTCTCCAATTACTTTAATGTCTTTTTTATCTATAAGATTACGTTCAAGTGCGAATTGATTTGTTAAAACATTTTCAAAACCAAGAATCTTTGCTGCTATTAAGTCTGAAGCAATTGCATTATCTGAGGTTAAAATTACATTTATTTTTATTGGTTTGCCTGCTCTGCTTGGACCATCTCCTTCTAATGCTACGATTCCATCTATTATGTTTAATTTTGGCTGAATAACATTGTAAATATCTACTAAAATACTTGAGAATTTTTTAGGAGTGTTGCCTTTTATATGATATTCTCTTTTATAGTATGAAGGAACTAAGCCAAAGATATTTTTTATAGCTCCTGTTAGGCCAGTTAACATGTGAGTTTTTAACTTTGGCATATTAACAATTAAATCAAAATTTTTAATCTCACTTTGAATTGCTACTTGTTTTAGAATTTGATTTTTTTCAGATTTAAGAAAAATTATATTTTTTGCTTTAAACATTTCAGTTTTAATTTTTAATTTCTTTGCAACTTGATTCATTCCTGTTGTTTCTAGAACTTTATCATCTCTACCATATGCTTGATCAGAAGAATCTGCAATTGTTATTTTATTTGTAACTTTTTTAAATATCTCTGCTACTGCTTGCATAAAAATAGGATGTGTTGTTATTGCTTCTTTTGGTTCAAATGGTCCTAGTAAGTTTGGCTTGAGAAGAATTTTTTTATTTCTGTATTTTTTTAAATCAAATTTAATTTCTTTTAAGCTTTCTAAAACTAGTTTTTTTATCTTATTTTTATCATATTCTGAACATTCTTTGATTGAGACTGTTGGCATTTTAAGAAAAAATCTATTGATTTAATAAATATTACTTATTATCGTTTTAACCAATATCTATTTATTAGACTTGTGGTCATTTCAATGTTTCGATAAATATTATTATAGTTCTCTATCGCGAAATCTACTGCGCGAGGAATGTATTCTCGACCATAAATGTAACCTAAAGCAACTCCGGCACCACAAACATGTGCTTTTATTAATCCATCTATGAATATTTTTTGACTAAGTGCTCTTTCTGTAGCTAAAGATCCTACTAGGCCACCGGCACCAATAGCCAATATTGGAAAATCTTCTTTTTTATGCTTGATACGATTTTTAATTTCAGTTATTGCCGCAGCACAGAGACCAGTAAAAAATCCCCAGCCTGTAAATGAACTTATATCTTTAATTAAATCATCACTCATTGTAATCTCCTAGAACACAGAGGTTCTAATCACCTCAAGAAATTTAGAATTTTTTGATTTAAAAAGTTATGCTATTCAATATAAGTATCTATGTAACTTCTTGAGATAATCAATTTGTTCTTTTTTATAATCCTTGAATTGTTTTTTGCTCATTCCTACTATGTTTCTTAATGCATTTTCTCCTGAAATTATAGAAGGAACAATGACATAATCTGCTCCATGTTCATATAATTTTATTGCATCATGGATTTTTTCAGCCGAGACAGTAATGAAAATATTTCTATTCTTGCTTTTTATATGTTTAATTAAAAATATGTTATCTTCTAGCTTAGGAATTGTTGAAATTGCTATTTTTAGATTTTGTATAGGTAATGTTTCTAGAATTTCATTGCTTATTACATCACCATAAACTGCTGAAATTCCTTGTTTTTGTAAACCATGAATAACATCTGGATCAAAATCAACAACAATTACTTTATCTTTGTATTTTTCTAGGCCTTTCATTAGAATTGATCCCATTCTGTGGCAGCCAAATAATAAAATTGTTTTTTTCTCAAGTTTAGATTCTTGAAATTCCTTTTTTTCAGGAATATTTTTAAAAACTTTGAATAATGAATGATATTTTCTAAATAAGAAATGATCTATTTTCATCATATAAGGTGTTAGAGCCATTGTAACAATTGCTAATAAGATAATTAGATTGAATGTTGTATGAGAAACTGTGTTTGTGGTTATAGCTAATATTGCTAGAACTAGAGAAAATTCACTTAATTGACCTATTGAAAATCCAACACCTATTGATGTTCTTGATTTGTATTTACATATTCTTAATGCAAATGCAGTTACTAATGGTTTAACTAAGATAATAATAGCTAAGAAAATTACAAATGGCAGCCAGATCTCTTTTAATGAGAATGCTGTTAACCACATTCCTAATGAAACAAAGAAAATTATTGTAAAGAAATCTCTTAATGGCTTAATTTTACTTTCTATTTCTAATTTATATGGTAAGTTAGATAGAGCCAAACCAGCTACAAAAGCTCCAATAACTATTGATAAGTTTAAAGCATATGCTAATGCTGCAAAGAAGAATACGAAAGCTAAGGCAGCTAAGAATAATAATTCATATGAACTTGAAGCAAATTTAAACAATGGCTTAAGAACTGTTTTGTTTAATAAAATTGCAATTAAAACTAGAAGAATTGCTTGTAAAATTGCTACAGAAACTCCAGAAACAGTGAATGTTTTATTTAATAAAATTAAAGCTATAATAGCTACAATATCCTGGACAAGTAAAACTCCTATTGCTATTCTGGCATTCAAGGTGTTTAGTTCTTTTCTGTCTGATAATATTTTAACAACTAAAACAGTTGAACTAAAACCTAGGATTAATGCTAGATAAATTGCTTCTATGCTTCTGAAATGTAATGCAGTTGCAATTAAGAAAGTTATAATTCCTATTACAATCATGCCAAAAATACTTGTAAATATTGAAGGAAATGCCCTGTCTTTAATCTTTGAAGTACTTATTTCTAAACCTGCTGTGAATAATAAGAAAGCTATTCCAATTTCAGCTAATGATCTTATAATTGAAATGTCTTTTATCCAACCTAAAACTAAAGGACCTATGACAATTCCTGAAATAATATATGCTGGAATTAATTCTTGTTTTAATGCTTTTGAGATAAATGCAAAAATTGCTGCAATAACTATAATGATTGTTAAACTAAATAATAATGTCTGACCTGTTCCAACATTTCCAATTGAACTGATTGCTTGTGCAACTATGTCTAACATGTTCCTCTTTTATGCTTAAGAAAAAGAAAATAAGATTAATAAAGGTTTTGAATTTGTTCTGAAACTTCTAAAATACTTTCAAGATTTCTTTTTTTATTTCGTCAAAAGTTTTATCGTTTAAGATACCAATCTTTTTGATGATTAATTTTTTCTCTACTGTAAATATTTTATCTAGTCTTGCTCTGCTTGATTTTATTAATTTTCCAGCACGCAAATCTTGTTGTTCTATTAAAACAGAATATGGCTCATTTTTAATTATACTAGTTAATGGAACCATTAAACAATCATCTGATTTTAAATTAAAAATATCATTTGAGATAACAAGAGCTGGTCTTACTTTCATTCCTTCCATATTTGAAAAAGGATAAGGCAACAAAACAAGTTCTTTTTGTTTGACATTCATTTTATATATTGGTTCCAGACATCATCATCTTTATTGTTCCAAATATCTTTAAGCGATTTTTCACTAAATTTTAAAATATCTTTAAAATCGTCAATAATCATTGTTTCTGTTTTTTTTGATTTTTCAACTAAAAGTTTCCCATCTAATTGAATTAAAATTAGTTCGTCTCCTCTTTCTATCCCAAGATTTTCTCTCATTGGTTGAGGAATTGCAATTTGTCCTTTATCAGAAACTTTTATTGTTTTGATCATATTAAAGTAAGAATTTTCTTACTTTTAAATCTTTCGCTTTTTTATAATTCATCTTCATTGATTAAAGGATAAATATCAAAAGCAACTTCTTCATATGGATGTGCTTTTCTCATTGCTTGAACAACTTTTTTTGCTTTATCTTTTGGACAAATAACTTCAACTTTTTCTTCTTCGACTTCTTCTAGAACATTTGCTTTGCCTATGAAAGGATGAGCTTTTTCATTTGGTTTGAATCTTCCTGTTCCTTTACAAGACCAACTACAATGACTATAATTTCCAATTGCACCTGAACCAGCATCACCCATTGCTTTCCTTACAATATCTGCATGAGTCAAAGGAACAAATACAACTATTTTTACATATTTCATTTGATTCTTAAGAAGATTAGATTTTTAATTATTTCTTTTCTTCTGATCCTGATTTTCTTAAACTTTCTTCATATTTGGCTCTCGAAATATGTTCCTTATAGTGCGCAACACTTCTTTTAATTGCACTTTTTCCAGCAAAAACTAGTAAAATCCCTCCAATCAAACCTTCAATAGTCCCAACACCTGCGTACATGACTCTTCCAGATGCTACAAATTTATCTAAATACTTTCCAGCATCTTGTACTGCTGTTGTAACAAGTTCTTGTTGTTTGGGAGTTCTATCAAGAGAAGCCACTTGAACGGCTGAATTCAAATAGTCCCAAGCCGCCCCGTCTTCAAATATTCCTTCTACTGTAAGAAAATTAGTTTCTCTCGTCACTGTTGTTTTGAGATCTTTAACCAAACTACCAACATCCTCTGCAGAAATGTTTTTAGATTGAACCATTTCATTTATTCTGTTTCTAATTGGTGTTGTTCTTGCAACCATTTGTCGTCGTCTTACTAAGGCATTATAATATCCGTTAACTGTTGCTGCTCCGCCACCACCAAAACCAATAGCATATCCTATTCCAAGACCAATCTTACCCCAAGTATCATCATCCATGGAGTTATGAATAATAAATCCCTTTTTAATCTTTATTGTATTAAGAAATATATTTTTATTCCCACTTTCCGCATTTGCTTCCTAAATGAGCAACATGCTTTGACTTTTCTGATAGTTTTACGATCTCACATTTATTTGAACAACCATCACATTCAAAGGACGTTATATTAAACTTGCTTTTTTCAATATTAAATCCTCTGAACTTGGTTTGTTTTAAACCAGATTTTTGTACAATTAAAGCAGCTCCAATTGCTCCCATTACTCCATAATGCTCTGGAATAATAACTTTAACTTTTAATTCTTCTTCAAATGCTTTTTTTATTCCTTTGTTGGCTGCAACTCCGCCTTGTAAAATAACTGGTTCTTTAATTTCCTTGCCTTTTGCAACATTATTCAAGTAATTTCTAACAAGTGCTTGACATAGGCCTTTTATGATATCTTCTCTTTTGTGACCCATTATTTGTTTGTTTATTATATCTGATTCAGCAAAAATCCCGCATCTTCCTCTTATAGTGACTGGTTTTTTACTTTTTAATGCTTCATTTCCAAATCTTTCAATTTCTAATCCTAATCTTGAGGCTTGTTGATCTAAGAATGAGCCTGTTCCTGCTGCACAATTATGAACAGCCAATAAACTAGCAACATAAGAATTATCTTCTTCAACTTCTAGATTATAAACAGATCCTTTAAAATTCCTTTTATTTATTTCATCTATTGGTTCGTAGAAATAATCTCCATAAATAAATGATTTAAACGAACTATTTCTTTTAATATTAGCAAGATCTTTATCCATTAATTTGTCTACATCATTCCCATAAACACCAACACTATAGGCTGTATTTCCAGATTTGCATCTCAAATCAGAACTAAAAAGCTTACATTTAATCTTATTTCTTAATATCATCCAATATAACTGATAAGCCAAATTTTTAGAAATTGTGGTTGCAACGTAACGATTAGAAGATTTTTCACCATTTCTTTGATTTAAATGTCCATCTCCTTCAAAAAATCCTTTAACTATTTCTTTTTGCAATTCTGGCTCTAAAAACATCAAATCTTTAGAAATTACTTTTTGTTTTGCGCCTGTTCCTGCCAATCTAATTAAAATATTTGCGAAATCTTTACTAAATACTTCTATCAATAATGTTTTTCTCTTTTTAATTTCCTTGATGCTAAAATTTATTTTGGGATAATTTTTTATTAAATAATCTTTTATTCTGTTTACATAAATGCTTTCTTTGATATTAAAAGTAAAAGTAACTCCACAAGGATATTTTATTTTTTTATCTTTTCTGCTACGATTATAAAGTATGCTGCCTTCTGACAAATAATAACCTAAAACTCTTAAGAAATCTTTATTTATTTTAACATTTTTTGAGAAATTTGATAATGGAGTTAAAATTAAATCTCCTTTTTCTATATCTTCTGCTTTAATGAATTTAGGAACAAAAGAAAAATCATCTTTTTTTCTACATCTTTCTATTTTATTGCATGCTAAAGATCCTTTTGGTTTACAGATATACATATTCTTATTTGCTTCTCTATCTTGATAACACCTAATGGATTCACGTTTTAGAACTAAAAGCGGATGTTCTGGTGTTAATTCTAAAACTTTTTTCCCAACTTTAATCTTAAGAATTTGTCCAGAATAATTTCTTTTAAATCTATTAAGAACTTTCTTAAATCTCCCTTTGTGCGTTAAAACCAGTTCTCCTTTGTTTACGTCTTTTATTGGTTTCTGCAAAAAATTTTCAGTAGTTATTTCTGTATTTTCTAAAAAACAAACAGTATTCATTGCAAAATCAACAGGAGCTCCTTTATTTAATAGAATTATTTTACTATCTTGGCCACCAATTTCAAGGATTGTTCTTGCTTTTGGATAAAAATGCAATGTTCCTGTTGCGTGGCTTGTTATTTCATTTTTTATTATATCTGCGCCTACAATATGCCCAATTAAGAATCTTGCACTTCCTGTGCAGCATGAACCTGAGATTTCTATTTTAGGAAATTTATTTTTAATTTTTCTGAATTCTTTTTGCAAAGTTTCAATTGGTTTTCCGTGAACACGGGCATAAGAAGTATAAACTACCTTATTTCCTTGAATAATTGCAATATTACAACTTACGCTTCCAACATCTATTCCTAGGAAAGATTTCATTTTGATATTAATTTACTTTAGTTGCACTCTTTTTTTTGCTATTATTAAATAAAATCAGAAGCACAATCCCAATAACATATAAAGGAATCATGGGTGCCAAAACAGATGCATCATATCCTCCTTCAACAATTCCAACATAATTAAAAAAACTAGCAAATACAATAAATACAATTCCCCAAGCCAGATAGGCCACTTGAGATTTAGAAAGAACACGTTGTTTAGCTCCGCATTGCGGACAAGTATTGGTGCTATCTGATATTTTTTTGCCGCATTCACGACAAGAGACTAATGCCATAGTTTGCTTAAGAATTAGATCTTTTTAATTCTTTTTATTTATCGTTTTGTCCAAACATTTACTTTGAATTTAATACGATTAACTATTTCATTAGATATGCTTCCTTCTGCCTTTCCGCCAATACCCAATACTTCTGCCCCAAACTTTCCACTACCTTCGTTTTTTGAAACTACGGCCAAATCAAAATCAATTCCATCTTTAACAGAATCGGGAAGATAAAAATGATGAGTTTCGTTATTTGATTCTGAAACCGCCTCAGTTACATCTTTCAAAACGTTTTTAACAAATTCCTTAACTTCCATTTTAATTAGAATAATCCTATCTATTTAATTCTTTTTCCTCAACAAATCAACAAATGCTTCAAGTCTCGTATCTTGATGAGCTTCTGTTTGATGTTCTCCTATACTTAACTCAAGTAAAGGCACATTAAAATCTTTTGCTATTTTTTTATAAATAATTTGATTAATAACTTCAGGCATACATGTAAAACTATGCATATGAATTATTCCTTTTATTTTTCCTTCTTTTAACATTCTAACTGTATCTCCTACAGATTCTAATGTTCCATAAGTCATTGTTTTGTCAATATACTTCTTTGCAAATTTCAATTTTGATTTAAATGAGTTCTTGCCCCATGGTCCAATAATTTTTCCAGATCTTCTTAAAAAATGACTTAGATAAAAACTTCTATATGGAATTATTCCTAATTTTCCTAACTTTTCAAAAATATGATTATTTATTGCAGGTTCTAAAATTAAGTATAAATCACCAACAACAATTATAGGTATTGGTTTTTCTTTAGTTCTTTCAATTTTCTTTGAAAGTTTCTTAATTTTTGATTTTGCAGAGATTAATTGTAATATATTTTGTGCTTTATCAATAAGTTCTAAGCCTTTTTCATGCAATTTATTACAAGCTTCATAGTTTTTTGTATAAGGCCTTAGCTGATTTATGAAATCATCAAGCCATTCGACATATGTTAACTTAAGAATAATCCATAATTCTAATAAAGTAAATTTAAAAAAAGTTAAATTAGGGGCTGCTTTTTTAATTTCCCTAAATGTTTTTTTTAGATTTTGACCACCCCAACCAATCATCTTAATTTTATATCCTTGTTTTTCTAGAATATCTTCTGTTCCTGATGCAAACTGTGGAATTCTGCAACCCTCCCTTACTCCACTTCCAATATAAAAGAAAGTATCTGCACCTGCTTCAATAGCATCTCTATATTCTCCAACAACATATTTGAATGGCTCACAACAACTTTCAGGACTGTGCTTAGCTCCAAATGCAATTGTTTTTTGAGTTATTTTCGGTGGAAGAACAACAGGAATTTTTAATTTGTCAAACATTGCTTTTAATGCAACCCATGAGCTTCCAACACGATAAAACGAAACTTTCATTTTACAAAGTCTAAGAATGCTTCAATTCGAGTCTTAATTCTAGTCTCGTTTTGAGATTCGTCAACATTTAAAACTAAAATCTTTTTCTTAGGATATTTACTTAGGATTTGTTCTTGAATTAAGAACAGAGGACCACAACTAAATGGATAAATAAAAATCAAGCCATTAATTGCTTTAGAATTTATAACATCAAAGATTTCATTTATAATTTCTTGTTCAATTTGCCATTGAATTCTTCCTTGAGTTGGATTTTCATTTTTTTTATACTTAAAAGGATTAAAGAATACAGGTAAAACATTATTTTCTTCAAGAAGTTCGGGAATATTCATTAAACAGTATTTATCATGTATAACATAACTATCTGGACCAATTAAAGCAACTTTAATCTTTTTTTGTTTTAATTTTGATTCTTCTTTCTTTATTTGTTCTTTTTGTTCTTCTTCCCAAGCTGTTTTTGCTTTTTCTAATGCAATTAAAATTTCTTTTTCTTCTTTTTTTAGATTTTTTGCAATTTCTTTCAAACCTATCCAGTCTTCTTTAGCAGGTTCATTAAAATTTTCAGTTAGAATCTTAATATTTGGGAAGATTGTTTGAATAATATTTGGCATTGCAGAATGATATGGACAAAAGAATTGTTTCTTTCCTGTGAAACTTGGAACAAAAATATAATCTGCTTTATCTTTTAATTCTAAAACATGTCCAACATAAATTTTAACTGCAAAACAAAAATCAGTTTCACTGTATTTAGTTCCTTGATCAACTATTTTCTTTGTTGTTTCTCCTGAATTTATTGTTTTGAAACCAAGTTCTTCAAAAAAAATCTTGTATAATGTATTGTAATATGCTTGTCTACCTGAATTTGGTAAACCAATTGTTTTAATTACTGCCATTAAAGAAAAATTGCAATGAGATTTATAAAAGTTGTTAAATGCTAATTAAAATTTATATTCTTGATTATAGTAATATTTAAAAGTAAAAAAGAAGTTTATTAAAAATGGCACCAGATCTAAAACATTTTTGTAAGTATCATACTAAGACAGAAGAAAATCCCGATGGAACAGATTGTTCTGCTCATTTAACTGAAGCCCGGTGTTTTGAATGTCCATATACTTTAGAAAATATACACTATGCACGAAGATTTGGTACTGAACCGGAATTATTTATTTCAACAACCCCTGATCCATTTAAAAGAGTGTGCGTAGATTTTGTTCCTCCCGAAGGACTTGCCAAAGTTCTAATAAAAAGATTAGCTTCGGCTGCTCCTGCACGTGCATAATTATATCCAAAATATTTATTCTGTTTAACTCTTTTTCTAAAATAAAAGTTGTTAATTAAATTTTAATCTAAAGATTACTTATGACATATCCTTTATCAGGGTTTGTTTCGAATCTTAAATCTCTTGCCGCTCTCGGAATACCTCGGCCTTCAAGATCCCAACTATTAAGGTCTCCATAAAGTACTTGCCGACTGGTCGGAACATCGACTAATTCTCCAGGTATACATGTTGAGGTAGTGCTAAATGAAACTACACGGTATGTTAATGTGTGGTGATCATACATGGCGGCTTGAACCTGTATTGGTTTAGAAGGTTGAGAGACCCTATGCATAAATTCTGCTTGGTTTGATCTTCTTAAAAGCTCCAGAGTCTTAGAAGGTTCAGATCCTCTTAAATAATAGGGCCTATTCTCTTTTTTAGAATGTGGTGGAACAATTGGTCTTCCTGAAGATATTCTTTTAATTCTTTCAATTGCTTTATCTCCGAATGATCTTCTATGTCCGCGTCTTCCCATTTATAGTCTGGTTTTTAATAGTTTAAAAACATTATTAGCTTCTGATGTAATCATTAATTATTTTTCTTGTATCTTGGTGATTTTCCTGGAAAATGACAAATGAATTTTAAAATATTATTTTTTAGAACAATAATCTTTATATACCCTTAGTTGTGTTTATACTGTACTAATACCACAACAAGTGGTAGAAAATCAACAACCACAACATCTTGTGGTTTACTACTCAAAAGGAGGCTAAGGAAAAAAATGAAATGTCCATATTGTTTTGGAAACACAAAGGTTTTAGATAAGAGAGAAAGTAGAGAAGAAGCTACAAGAAGAAGGCGCGAATGCTTGAAGTGTAAGAAAAGATTTACAACATACGAAAGAATCGAAACTAGATTAACTGTTATTAAAAAAGATGGTAGAAGAGAACCATTTAATCGTGATAAGCTTAAAATAGGACTAATAAAAGCCTGTGAGAAAAGGCCAGTTAGCCAGGATAAGATTGAAGCAGTTGTTAGCGAGATTGAGGCTTTATTGAGATCATACCATAAGCCAGAGGTGCCATCAAGTCTAATAGGAGAGTTGATGATGAAGAAGCTCAAGAAGCTTGATAAAATTGCATATATTCGGTTTGCTTCAGTTTACAAGGAATTCAAAGATATTGAAGATTTCAAGAAAACTGTAAAAGAACTGCAAGGTAAGTAAAAAACACAAGATATTCGGCAATAGAGCGCTAGCTGTTGTATATGAGATTTATCATCGGAAAGTTGTTGTAAAGATTTATAAGCTTCAAGATGAAAATAATACTGCTAAGGTCAAATTATTAAATAAGTAAATAAAAAAATTATTAAAAGAGGAAAATGCCAGGATTAAGTTCAGTAAAATACATTAAAAAAAGAGATGGAAACATAACTACTTTTCATTCTGATAAGATAAGCAGTGCTGTCTCTAAGGCAGTTAATACATTAAAGATGGATAATTCTGAAAAAGTAATAGAAGTTATTTCTAAAGAAAGTTTAGAGATAATTAATCAAAAATTTAGCAAAAGTATTCCAACAATAGAAGATGTTGGCGAGATTATAATTAATTCAGCAAAAAGCACAGGCTTTATTAGTGTTGCGCGAGCATATCAAGACTATAGAGATCTAAGAAAAGAAGCTAGAAAAGTTTTGGCTGTAATGACAAGAAAGGATGAAAAAAACACAACAGATTCTGCTTTGTTAATTGAATCGAGTTCAACTGAAACTCAGGATTTTTGGGATAGAAAAAGAGTTGTTCAACAGCTAGAGAAAGAAGCTGGTTTGTCATATGATCTTGCTAAAGATATTTCAAAAAGAGTTGAGAATGTTATAATTCAGATGTATAATGCTGGTATTAGAAAACTTACAACAACAGATGTTCGGGCATTAACTGATTTAATTCTTTCACAAGAAGGATTGCAAAGTCAGAAAAAAAGGCAAGAGCTTTTTGGTTTGCCAGCAGCAGATGTTCATTCAATAATATTTAGCAGAAGTAATGAAAATAGCAATATTGCAAGTAATAATCCAGAAGCATTTAATTTAGAAATAGCAGAAAGAGTTCAAAAACAATATGCATTGGAAAATGTTTTTAGCGATGAAGTTGCTTCTGCTCATTTAAATGGAGCAATACATTTGCATGATTTAGGATATATAACAAGGGTTTATTGTTCTTCACATTCATTAGAATATATTAAAAAGTATGGCTTGAATTTAGTACTTGCTAATCTAGAAGCAAAATCTAAACAACCAAATTCTGCTGTTGTTTTAAATCAACATGTTCAAACTTTCTTAGCATCTTTACAAGCACATTATGCAGGAGCTCTGGGATTTGGATTCTTGAATATTTTTTATTCTCCATTAATCAATAGACCAGTTGAAGTTATTAAAGTAAGAATAAAAGGTGTTGAAATGGAAATTGAAAAAAGAGATTTAATTAAATTGCTTGAACAAGGAGGAGCTAGCATGAATGATATTTCAATTATATCTCAGAAAAATAAATTAAAAGAATTGTCATATTCTGAAATTAAACAAATTGCTCAGAATTTGATATTTGCAGCTTCACAAAATGCATTTTCTAGAGGAGGACAAACTCTATTCATTGATTTCAATGTACATACGGGAATTCCCCATTATCTTAGAGAAGTTCCTGCTGTTGGTCCTAGTGGAAAGTATATGATCATGCATCAAGACGAATCAGTAGAATATATTTCAGATGCTCCTAGATTTATGAATCCTAAAGACAAGAATGATCCTAGAAATGGAGATGCTGATTCTTCACAAATTAAAGAAGGAAAAATAATAACATATGGAGACATGGAAAAAACTTCACAAAAATTTGCTAGAGCTTTGTTAGAAGTTTGGAAAGAAGGAGATATGCATGGCAGACCATTTCATTTTCCGAAATGTGATCTACATATTGATGAAAATACATTAAAAGATGAAGAGCAGATGAAATTATTTGATTTTGCTTGTGAAATAACTGCAGAGAATGGATCTGTTTATTTTATGTTTGACCGAGGAAACGGAGCTGTTCTTGCACAGTGTTGTAGATTGAAGGAAAAAATTGAGGATCCTGCTATGTTAAAGTATCCTGAAAAATTAAGATTCTGTGGATTCCAGAATGTTACTATGAATCTTGCACAAGCAGCATACAAAGGAAAGGATTTGAAAGGAACTTTAAAAGAACTTGATAATGTGCTTAGCTTGGTTTTTAAAGCTCATAAACAAAAAGCAGATTTCTTGCAGAAACTTTTAGATACAGATGGAACACCTATGAGAAATCTAGGCAGGAATAGTGATGATGGAACGCCTTATCTTGATTTGAAAAAAGCAACATACATTATTGGCGTAATTGGATTGAATGAAGCTGTTCAATTCTTGACAGGAAAGCAACTTCATGAAGAAGAAGACTCATATGTAACTGGATTGAAAATAATTGCACATTTAAATAAAAAAATTAAAAAATTAAAAGAAGCAACTGGATTAAAGTTTACAATTGAAGAAACACCAGGAGAATCAACAACAAGAAGATTTGCAAAAGTTGATTTACAAAAATTCCCAGAAGCAAAAGAGATAGTTAAAGGAACTACTGATAATCCTTATTACACTAATTCTATACATTTTGCTCCTGATGCTCCTATTAATTTAGTTGATAGAATAATTGGTCAGAGCAAATTTCATGAGATGATTGAATCTGGAGCAATTGTTCATGCTTATATTGGAGAAAAGCGGCCAGATAAAGAAGTAATAAAACACATTGTTAAGAAAACTTTACAAGATACACGATGTGCACAACTTGTGTTTTCACCAACATATACTGAGTGTGATGAATGCGGTAATGTAATGCCAGGAGAAAAAGCATTATGTAATACAAATTTATGTAAAAATAATAATGAAAAAACCCTTGATCCTATGAAATTATTTATTGTAACAAGAATTGTTGGATATTATAGTAGGCTTGTGCATTGGAACTCTTCGCAGAGACAAATTTATCAAGATAGAAAAAAAGCAGAAGAATTTTATGCTGGAACAAAAGGAGAATCATTGTCTTGGTTGAATAATCCAACAACAAGAGAAAAACTAACAATAATAGAATTTGGAAAGAAAAATTGTCCTTATTGTAAAATGCTTAATGAACAGATATCACAGAAAATTAAAGATCTTAAATTAGAGGATGATGTTGAATTTAAAGTGAATAACTTGGATGAAGATGATATTTTGCCTTTAGTTGAAGCTGCGATGTATGGAATTCCTTTAGATACTTTTCCTAGTATTGTAATTGCTGGCAAGTCTGGCTATTGGAAAAAAACCAATACATATTCCTCAAATTGTCAAGAAGGTGTATGTAATTCTAGAGTTGAAGAAAAAGAAGATATAATAATGCCTAAGGAAATAGAAGAAGAGATTAAGAAAAGGCTGGCAAGTTTTTGTTTAAGATAATTTAAATAAGATAAACTTATTGATTTTCAAATGATAATCAAAAAAATTATTTCTGAAAGCAGTATTGATTATCCTGGCAAATTTGGGCCTGTTATTTTTACACAAGGTTGTAATTTTAATTGTGGTTTTTGCCATAATCCTGAACTTATTTCTTTAAAGTTAGATGAAGATAAACAAATTTTGCAACAATTAAATAATATTAAACAAAAGGCAAAACATGGATGGTATAATGGAGCATGCATAACAGGAGGAGAACCAACAATTCATCTTGAATTGTTTAATTTAATTCATCAATTAAAAGAAATGAAACTTGATGTTAAGTTAGATACAAATGGATATAATCCAGAAGTTTTGAAAAAATTAAAAGAAGTTATAGATTATTGTGCAATGGATGTAAAGGGTCCTAAAGAACTTTATTCATCAATAATACAAAAAAATATTGATATTTCTAAAATAGAGGAAAGTATGAAAATTGTTCAGGAATTTCCAGATTATGAATTTAGAATGACGATTGTTCCTTTTATTAGAGATAAAGAAATTAGTTTTTTAACTGAGGATGAAGTTGAGTTAGCTGTGAAATGGCTTGTAGATGTGACAGGAAATAATCAACATACATTTGTTTTGCAAAAATTTATTCCTATTAATAACTTAAATGATAAAAGTTTAGAGAAAATGCCAGAAACTCCGGATGATTTATTGAAGAAAATTCAAGAAAGAGTGAAAAAGATTCTTCCTAATTGTAGAATAAGATAAAAGAATTAATTATAAATGTTTTTAAATTCTTATATATTAATTTTAATAAGGGCCCATAGTCCAGTGGTTAAGACGCCACTCTCACACAGTGGAGATCACCAGTTCAATTCTGGTTGGGCCCACTTTTTCGATATTCTTATAAACCTAGGAATTTTATTTTAATCATGGAAAAAGAGGTACCAAAGTTTGAACCATTAGATGAAAAATGTAGATTACTTAGAGAAGGAAACATAAGCCTTGTTCTAGATTCGTATAATGATATTTTCTCGGATTTTGATCCAAGACCTTATACTTCAAGAGCTTTGTCAGATGATTTTCTTTCAGAATGCAAAAGAGCTGCGAGAGATAAAGAAGCTGGAGTTGAATTGAGATTACTTATTCCTAAAACAAAGAGAAATTTAAGTGATGAAGCAAAAATCAAAAAAAGACTAAAAAATCATTTTGAAAAACATTTTGAAGAAAAAGCAAATGATCTTAGAAATTTAAGAAAAGAAGGATTTACTTGGTTTTTTCTTGGAGTGGTTGTTATGATGTTTGGTGCATATTTATTAAGTTATCATGGATTTATTTTTAATCTTCTAATTATTATTGCTGAGCCAGCTGGCTGGTTTTTATTCTGGGAAGGTCTTGATCATGCTGTTTTAGATGTTAGAAAAAGAAAACCTGATTTTGATTTTTACAAAAGGATGGCATTATCGCAAGTTTATTTCTTTAGTTATTAAAATATTTAAATAAAAGAAAAGCTTTTTAAACTAAGCAAAATCTCTCTTTATGAGATAAGATGAGTGCGGACTTAACAACACAAGTGAAATCTGGAACTAATTTATCTTTTTTAGAAAGTCTTAACTTGGCTCCTGGACAAAGTTTTAAAGATCTAAAGAGAAGAGCGATGGCCTTATCAAGAAAAGAATTACATTCCGCCACTAAGTTTATTGCTCAATTGCCAGAGCCATATCAAACAGAGATAAATGTACTTGCTTTTCGTCTTCACCAAGGCAGGGCTTTTGGTCCAGGAATATACAATTCCAATACGCGTTGCGAAGAATTTTGGCCAGATTATAGCCATTTGCTTAATGCTTTAGCTTTTTCTGTAAGTCAAGTTCAGATACGTGAAGGAGAAGCAGCAGAAGCCAGAATAAAAGAAGAAGAACAAAAACGAGAGAGATCAGAAGCAGCATATGCTCTTAGAAGAATGCTTTAATAATTTTCTTAACTAACTTTACTTCCTGGTTCAATATCTTTATCAGGTTGAATTAAAAGAACTTTAGAATGATCTTTATTAACTGCTGCCAGAATCATTCCTTCTGATTTTATTCCTTTCATTGTTCTTGGCTCAAGATTACAAAATAAAATACAATTTTTTCCTTTCAATTGATCTTTAGAATAATATTGTTTGATGCCTGCGACAACTATTCTTTTCTCACCAACATTAATTGTTAATTTGTATAATTTGTCAGCTCCTTCTATGTCTTCGGCTTTTAAGATTTTTCCAACTCTTAAATCAAGTTTTGCCCATTCATCAAACTTTATTGTGTCCATTGTACAAACACCTGGAATTTCTTGTTTAATAATTTTTTCATGTTCAATTTTCTTGAATAAGATTTCAGCTTTTTTTATTTTACTTTCTTTTAATGGTTTGGAAATTTCATCAAAAGAAATATTAAAATTAAATTGTTTTGCTATTTTTTCAGAAGATTCTGGTGTGAATGGCCATAACAATATTGTAATTGCTTTTATAGAATCACATAATTCATATAAAACCTTAGAATCTTTAGTTTCCCATGGTTTTTTTGCCTGAACATATTCATTACAACAGTCGATAAAAGCAAAAATTAAATTTAATGCTTTATCAAACTCATAATTTTCTATATCTTTAGAGATTTCTTTTAGTTTTAGTTTTTTTATTAATTTATTTTCACATTTTTTAATTCCATTTTGTTCTGCTAATGTAGAAACTCTTGAAATTAAGTTTCCAAATTTATTTGCTAACTCATTATTATGTCTTTCAATTAGAGCTTGTTCATTAAAATCTCCATCCTGGCCAAAAACAAAATTTCTGCAAACAAAATATCTTATTGAATCAGCTCCGTATTTTTCTGAAAGAGCTACTGGTGAGACTGCATTTCCTAATGATTTTGATATTTTTTGACCATTGCAAGTTAAAAATCCATTTATTAAGATTGTTTTTGGTGGTTCTATGCCAACAGAGATTAGCATTGCTGGCCATATAACACAATGAAACCAACCATTATCTATGCCAAGAATTTCAACATCTGCTGGCCAGAATTTTTTAAATTTTTCATTTGGCCAATCAATTCCTGTTAAATAATTCAATAAAGCTTCATACCAAACATATGTAACATGATCTTTATCTAAAGGAAAAGGAACTCCCCACTTAAAATTAGTTCTTGTAATGTTTAAATCTTTTAGACCTTCTTTAACTCTGGCTATTATTTCTGATCTTCTAAATTCTGGCAAAATATAATTTGGATTTTTCTTATAAAATTCTAATAATTTATTTTTATATTTGCTTAATTTAAAAAAATAAGCTTCTTCGCTAAATTCAGTTATTTCTTTATTAGGATGGAATGGGCATTTTTTATTAACTAAATCTTTTTCTGTATAATAAGCTTCACAATCTAAACAATACAATCCAGAATATTTTCCCTTGTAAATATCTCCTGTTTTGTTCATTAATTTGATAAATTCCTGAGATTTTTTTATATGATCTGAATCTGTTGTTCTTATGAATCTATTTGGTTGAATATTCAAAGCTTTCCATGCCTCTTTGAATTTTGAAGACATTTTATCTACAAAAGCTTGCTCAGAGATTCCTTGTTCTTTTGCTAATTTAGATATTTTTTGTCCATGTTCGTCTGTTCCTGTTAAGAAGAAAACTTCCTTGCCTTGAAGCTTGTTCCATCTAGCTAAAACATCTGCAATAATCTTTTGATATGCATGACCGATGTGTGGTTCTGCAGATGGATAATCAATTGCTGTTGTTATGTAAAATGTTTTTTTTGCCATTAAAGAACAAGTTTAGAGAAGATTAAAAAGGTTTTGATTAAAGTTTTCTCAATTTTCTTGTATACTTTGGAGTTTTCATTACTAGCGCCATTGCAGTATAGTTTCTTTCTGAATCTAGATGTAGTGAATGAATTAAAGGTTCAACAGGATTTACTCCTGGAATAGAATGTTGCATCACAACCTGATAAACTGGTCCGCTGCCTTCCATTACTATTTGAGTAGTTTTAAATGGAAATCTTTCATCTTGAATTTTTCCTTTTTCAATGCCAGTTATAGTTGAAACAAGATTAAGAAATCTTTCTCCATTTCCTTCTACTTCGCCCATTGTCGCGGTTGTATCTCCTAATCCTACAAGATAGCCAATCATATTTCTTATGCTGCTTGGATTTGGCAATATAGGCATCAAGCAAAAAGTATAATTCCATTTTCTTCTTGCAGCAATTTTCCCTGTGTTTATTCCTCGAGTTATTGGTTTTGGTCTAGTTAAATACAAAGCAACTCTGCTCAAATTATCTCTTATATCATGACCTTGAAATATTTTTGTTTCATCAATAACTTCCCTTAAATGATTATCTAAAATATCGTAACCCTTTCCATCAAGTTGCGTAATTAAAAAATTATTTGCAATAATATACCAAGTTTCTGGAGAAGCTCCTGCTTGTTCTCTGTCTGATTGCCTCAAGGCAGCGCCTGCTTGAGCACGCATTGCTGCTCTAAAAACAAGTTGAGATTCTGGAACACAATATCCTTTTGGAACAATCCTTAAAAATGATTCAAGATCTGTTCCTGTAATAACTGGTTTAGTTTCGCCTTCTATATTTTCTGTCAACATATTTAATCTGATTCCTTCTGGAAAAACACATCCTCTGTTACCAATTACAAGTTTTCCTTCATTGCCTAGTTTTGGCAAAACTACATTGTCTAAATAAGTTACCATTTTCCTTAGCCAAAACACAACAAGATTAAGTTTTATAAATATTTGTTTGCTAAAATATATGCGCGCTGTTAGTTTATCGGTAGAATGAGACCTTCCCAATCGTATGGATCGTGACCCCTAACAAGTCACCCCAAAAAGAAAAAGGTTTAGAGCCGGGTTCAATTCCCGGACGGCGCATGAAACAAAAATATATAAGTATTCTTTAATATTAAATTTAAAAGAGGTATTATAGATATGAAAAAGTATAATAATTATCAATTGGATTTTATTGAAAAAGTTGTAACTACTACCGGGCCTAGATTGCCTACATCAATAGAAGAAAGCATTGGTGCTGAGATTATTGCAGATGAATTAACAAAAATAACAGGAAATAAATCAAAAATAGAGTATTTTGATTGTCATCCTTTAGCATCTATTGCATCAATTCCTGTTTTAGGATACTTATTAATGTTCTTGGTTGTTCCTTTTTATATTCTAATTCCTGTAGTCGCTTTAGTTTTGATTTCTGCTTTTTTGTTATTCACAACTGTTCAGATTTTTAATTACTGGGACTGGTTTAATTTTATATTTCCTAAAGGAAGATCTCAGAATGTTTATAATATAATTGAACCAGAAAGCAAGAAAGTTGATTTCACTGTCATTATAAGTGGTCATGTAGATAGCTCATGGTTTTGGAAGCCTATTGCAAAAGATCCTAAGAGAGCTTGGCTTGGAACAATTTATGGATTAATTTCAGGTATTGCTCTGTTACTTTTGTCTTTATTAAGAGTTTTAGACGGATATCGAGTAATTACTCTTACAGGGCCTTGGAAAATTCTTGTGATTATATTGCTTATTCCTGGATTTTATTTATTGTCTCAATTAATTACATGGAATAGAAAAAATGCATCTCCTGGAGCAATAGATAATCTTTCTGGAGTTTCAATAGCCTTATGGTTTGCAAAATATTTTAAAAGAAATCCTGAAAAAAAACCAAAGAATTGTAGAATTATATTAGCTGCATTTGGTTGTGAAGAAGCTGGTTTGAAAGGATCAAAGGCTTTTGTAGAGTTACACAAAAAAGATTTGTTAAAAGGAAATGTTTGGTGTTTAAACATTGATGGAATCGGAGATCCTTATAAATTTCATATTATTGAAAGAGAAAGAATGCTAGGAACTAAGTTTGATAAAAATTTCTGTAAGATGGCAGATGAAGCAATGCATGAAGAAAAAATACACCATTCTTCAATTAACATGTCTCTTGGAGGAACAGATGCTTCTTCATTTGCAAAAGCAGGAATTAAAGCAATATCTTTAACAACTTATGATACTGATATTGTTGATACTTATCATACTTATCTAGATACAACAGACAAGATAGACAAGAATGCTTTAATTTTAACAAATAAGATTTGTTTTAGAATAATAAAAAAAATTGAAGAGCATGTTAGAAAAAACAAATAAAATTAAATTTCCATTGTTGGTTCGAGTGTTCCTGTTTTATATTGATTATGTTGTTCTGATACGGTTGCTATGGTTGGTGCTGCAAAAAATCTAAATGATCTGGTAATGGGAGTGGCATTTTCTATTAATCTTTGTTTTAAATTTCCGACTGGTCTTGGAACAAGATCTAATGCCTTAACAAAACCGTAAAGCAGTTGTCTTGGATGCCTATTTAAACCAAATGAAATAAGAGTTGTGTTTGGGCCTGTTATTTGATTATTATCTCTTAATACTTGAAGGTTTGTAAATGGTGGGTTTATTATGATTCCAGAAACAAATTGACCAGAAATGGGAATTTCTATGACATCACTAAAATCTACTAAACCTTTTAAATCACCTTCTAATTTATATCTCTTTAATCCTGCATTTAAATCAAAACAGTCTCCTACCAAAGCAAAATATGCACAATTTCCTAAAGAACGATTCAATAAATACCTATCATAATCATAATTCATTTTATTTTCTCAGAAATCGGTCTGAGGCCGTCATCTCTTAAAAACTTATTTTTCTAGGTTTATAAAAGTAATTATTATATTTGTGTTACCACTAAATAATAGCATGTTCAAAAAGATTTATAAAGCGTTTTAAGCTGGATGAATTATGATAACTCAAACACCAGAACTTCAAGCCAAATTAAATTATTATGTTGGAACAACAGTAAATTTAGATGACACCTCTACAAATCCCTATGGTTGGTTTGCTATAACAGAAAACGATGCAAGGGGATTATCTACAATTGGAATTGAATTAGAAAAACCCGCTACTGGATTTGAATTAGATGTTCCTTTTGTTAATATAGATAGAAATAGTGTTAAAACTAACTTCACGCCCAATGTTGCTTTGAGAATCAATAGAAAAAATCAAACTATTCAAGATAGATTTGGTGGAGTTTTAAAAAGGAAACATGGAAATAATGGTGAAAGATTTTCATTATATGATGCATCACAAATAGATGGAAATAATAATGTAAAGGGGTTTCAACAAGCTGCTTTTGATCTTGATCGTATGATTGAACATTCTGGAATTTGTTTACAAGGCGGTTTGCTTGGGAAAATGGATGATGCAGATCCTCTTGGAAAATGCTCTGTAAATGGATATGTTGGAGGCATTGACCAATCAGGAAAAGCAGCTTATTTGTTTGTTGCAGGACATTATCAGCCAGCGATATTATTAACGCAAGAAGCTAAATCAGGAAAACATTCTGCTGGAAGGGTATGCTTCTCATATGACATTCCTGCCGATCATGCTAGTGGAGAACTTCTTTTGGTATTTGGAAAACAACCTAGTTTGATAAAAATGGCTTGGCAAAGAGAGTATATTGCATCAAGCGCATTAAGAATGTGGGGGAGTCAAACAGGAAATATTGATAATCCATTAAGGTCAGTTCCAACTTTTTATAGACAAAGATTAGATTCTATTGATCATGTTGGTTATGTTCTTCAAGTAAGAGGAGATAAAGAAAAAAAACAATGGATGGGAAGATTAAATGCTGCTGCTAAAGTTAAAATTGGAGATGCTATGCTTGGTACAATTGGACTTGGAAGTGGATGTGTTTTTACGCCCAAAGTTAAATTAATACCACTAACTCCAGAATTCCAACTAGAACTTCCTTTTGTTAATATTGATTTTTCAGCAACTATGTCTCCATCAAATTTAAGAACAACAAACCTTGGTGCTTATGTTGCCGGGAGTTTTTAATAGTTTTAAAAATGAGAACTTTAGTAACTGGCGGAACAGGATATTTGGGTAGAACTTTTTCAAATATTTTAGATCAAGATCCTGAAATTGTGAATGGTGGTATTACTTATCTCGTAAGAAAAACATCTAATCCAGAAGCTATTAAAAGATTGAAATCAAAAAGAAATGCTAAAACAGAAGAATGTTCATTATTAGATATTGGTGGCTTAGAAGATGTTTTAAAAAGAGGAAATTATGATGTAATTTTTCATCTTGCAGCTCAGGTAAAAGGTCCAAATGTTTATGAGAACAATACTTCTGGAACTAGAAACCTCTGTTATGCTTTATCAGATCGTCAAGAAGGGCCCAGATTAATTTTCGTTAGTACGTTAGCAACAAGATGTTTGGAAGAAGATGGTGCTATTTGTTCTGACACACCCTATAATCCAAAAACAGATTATTCTAAAAGTAAACAAGAATGTGAAAAAATTATAAAAGAATATGCGAAGGTTGGAATTCTACCAACAATTATTTGTCCACCTGCTATTGTTGGCCCATATGATGCTGAAATGGAATCTACATATCGTTTAATAAAAGCCACAGGAAAATTAGGATTTGCATTAACTCTTGGAGATGGAAAAAATAGAATTAGCTTAATTCATGCTGATGATTTATCTAGAGCCTTGATTGCTGCTGCTCATTCAGATGAAACTATTGACAAAACTTATGTTCTTTTTGATCCAACTTTAGAAAATTACACTATGCAAGATTATGTTAGAGATATTGCTAGAGTTTTGCATGGAAAAGAAATAAAAGTTGTTGGAACACCTAAGAAATTATTGCGTCTAGCAGCCCAGGTTGCTGGAAAAAATGTGATGCTCACTCCTAAAAAAATAGATGAGCTTACTTCTTGTTTTGCTTGCGATCCTGCTGAAATAGAAGGATTTAGAGAAGATATTAGTTGGACTTGGCGACCAAGAGAAAAAATTCCAAATGGTATTGAAGCTTGCGCAAAATCTTTTGGTTTAATTAAATAATTTCTTCTTTAACTTCTTTTGCAAACTTTCTTGCTTCTACTATGGGCTCGGGCATTTTATGCGGTTCTCTTGTGAATCTTTTTGTTAATTCAATTGCTGATTTTAAGCAAATTTGATTTCCTATAGAAACATAAACTGGATTGCTGCATTCTTTTGTTTTTAATTTTTCTGAAATAATTTTCTTGCCATTATAGACTTTATTTTCTTTTTCTTTTCCGAATACAATACTTTTAGCAACTCCTATTACTGGTTTTTGTATGCTAATGCCAAGATGACTTGCTATTCCTAAACCATTTGGATGTGCAATGCCATGACCAAGAACAAAAATAACATCTGGTTCATTTTCGAGTTTTCCATACGCATCTAAGATTGCTGGAAGTTCTCTAAATGCTCTGAAACCTGGAATATAAGGAAGTTTTGGTCTTTGAAGTGAATAATGTTTCTCAATAACATTGAATTGCTCATCAAGTAAAACAACAACTGCCAAAATGTCTTTTCCTGTTGTTTCTGCAATTATTCCTGCTATTTTTTGAATTGGTTCATTTAAGGTATCTTTCTGAGAAACAGATTTAGAAAGCTTTCGCTGTTCTTTCTTTAAAGATTCTAAATCGATTCCTTTTTCTATTGCTTCTTCTGGCCTCATTTTAATTATGTTATTTTTTAATTTTTTTCAACTAATTGCCACCCTTTCTCCGGGTCCAAAACCCAAGTCTTGCCACCATAGGGCACTCCATCTACAATGCAATTGCCGGATGATTTTAGATGTGAAGTCCAGTCGCCCTTTCCAACACCCGCGACCCTTCTACAACCTCTATCATAAGCACGATTTTGGGATGTATTTTTAACTGGGTTTCCTTTTGATGGTACAGGAACATCATAAAGTATTGAAATTTCTTCTAGTTCTTCTGGTATTTCATCAAGTACATCAATTCCAATTCCTTTGCCCAAAGTGTCATCAATACTTATTCTCATTTTTTATAAAATTACAAAGAAACTTTTATTTATAAATCTTTCCATTTTTGTCACTATATAGTAATATAAGAATTAATTGTTTATGGCTTCTCTTATCTTTTGAACAGCATCTATGTTCGCTGAGATGCTTGAAATTCCTTTTTTCTTCAAGAATTTTGCCATTTCTGGTCTTGAGCCAGCCTGACCACAGATAGATGTTTTAACACCAAACATTTTACAAACTGTTATAACCATATCTAATAATCTTAGAACACCTGGATGCATTTCATCATATAAGTGCGCGATTCTTTCATTATCTCTGTCTATTCCTAAAACTAATTGAGTTAAATCGTTTGTTCCGAATGAGATAAAATCAATTCCTTCTCTGCATAGATCTTCTATAATCATGCAACTTGCGGGTGTTTCAACCATCACACCAAATTCAACATCTTTTTTTGGCTCTAGTCCTACTGATCTACAGATTTCTTTTGCTTTTTGTATTTCTTCTGCTCTTATGACAAATGGAATCATTATTCCAATATTTTTGTAGCCTTTATCATGCAAGATTTTTATTGCTTTGAATTCTGCTTTTAATATTTCTGTGTCATCTATTCCTCGTCTTATTCCATGCCAACCAATCATTGGATTTGTTTCTTTAGGCTCTTGCTGTGCGCCTTTCAAACTTTTATATTCATCTGTTCTTATGTCTGATGTTCTAACCCAGACTGGTTTGTTTTTGAATGCTCTTGCAATTTTTTCCAGACCATTTGCAAGCATCTGAGAGTATCTATCTTGCTGTTTTGTTCTTATGTATTCTGCTGGATGAATTCCTGATTCTGCTATCATAAATTCTATTCTTACTAAACCTACGCCATCTGCGCCTGTTGCTGCTGCTCTTTCAGCTACTTCAGGAAGATCACAATTTACTTTAACCATTGGACCTTTTTGATTTTGTGTTTGATTCGGAACTTGAAACATTTTTGTAAGATTTGGAGCAGCTGGTTTAGATTGTGAAATTGGTTTTTGCTCTTTTGTTTGTCCTTGAATTAATAATCCTTTGTAAACTTTGCCTTCCGAACCATCAACTGTAATTTCCATATCTTCTTTTAGAATTTTGGTTGCAAATCTTGTGCCAACAACACATGGAATTCCTAATTCTCGAGAAACTATTGCCGCATGACATGTAACTCCGCCTTCGTTTGTGACAATTGCTGTTGCTTTTTGCATTGCAACAACCATGTCTGGATTTGTCATCTTAGTTACAAGAACATGGCCTTGTTGAACTTTTTTTAAATCATCTAAAGTATCAACTAAAATAACTTTTCCAGATGCTGTTCCTTGTGAAGCTGCTAAACCAGTTAAAAGAAGTTTTCCTTCTGAAATTTCTAACTTTTCTTTTTTTAAATCTAGAGTTGTTATTGGACGACTTTGTGTTATAAAAAAATCTCCGCTCAAGAATCCAAATTCAACATCTTGAGGAAATCCATAATGATTTTCTATTTTGACAGCATATTCATATAATTTTTTTAATTCATGATCATAAACAACTTGTTTTTTCTTGAATTCATCATGAACTTCTGTTACAACTGTTTTGCCATCGCTCCTTCTCATTACTGCTATATTTTTTACTCCAATTTTTTTTTCTATTAATTCGCCTGTTTTTTTATTAAAAACATAATGATCTGGTTCAATTGCGCCTTGAACTAGCCCTTCTCCTAACCCGAAAACAGCTTCTGCAACAATTTCATCTCTATTGCTAGTTAATGGATTTGCTGTAAATAAAACACCTGCTTTTTCAAAATTCAGCATTTTCTGAATTACAACTGCAATTAATGTGTCTTCTTCTTTGAAATTATTCTTTTTTCTGTAATAAACTGCTCTTGCATTGAATAAAGACGCCCAACATTTTTTTACTGCATCTAAAACATTATCATTACCTTTCATATTCAAGAATGTTTCTTGTTGGCCTGCAAAACTTGCTCCTTCGAGATCTTCTGCTGTTGCTGAACTTCTTACTGCAACAAAACATGGTTCTTTTATTTGTGCTGGCATTTCTTCTTGATCACCTAACATTTCATAACATCGAATTATTTGAACTTCTAAACTTTCAGACATGTTTGCCTTGATAATTATTTCACGAACTTCTTTTGTTTTTTTATCTAACTCTTCTGTATCATTAACATCTAAGAATTCTAACATTTTGTAGATTTTATCTTGTATATCGGCATCTTCTAGAAATTTTCTGAATGCTTGGGCTTTTATTATGAATGCATTTGGCACAGGAAAACCTGCATTGTACATTTCACCAAGATTTGCGCCCTTGCCTCCAACAATCGAAGTGTCATCTTTATGAACTTCGCTTAACCAACAAATGTCTGTCATTTTACCTCTTTTAATAATATATTTTAGAATTAAGATATTAAAAAGATTGTGGTTTCTAAAAATTAAAGAATTATAATAAGTCGTCTATTTTTTCTTCAATTATTGTATATTTGCCTGGCAATTTTGCTTTTGCCATTGCAAGAATTTCATGAGCTTCTTTTAATTTGTCCTTGCCAACTGCTATGCTAAAAACTTTGGCATTTTTCTTTACTTGAGCTGCTAACAAGGATGGTTTTCCCCAAGCTCCTGACATTCCCTGGAAAATTCTATCTGCCTGTGCAACCGCTGCTTGTTTATGTTCTCTAATAATGTGATGTGGTTGTGTTTTTAACATTAAACAAAAGTTTTTTACTTCTTCATTAAGATGTCTTAATAAGAGTTGTCTTGTTGCTTCTAAAGCTTGATCTCTTAGCTGTATTTCTTGATTTGAAGTTAAACTAATTACAAACTCGTATTTTTTATCAAAGTAACTTTTAGAATCACCCATTATGAATTTTGAAATCTTTGAAGGTGGGACTGCTTTAATGTAGTTTTTTCCTCTAAGTCTGCTTTTTCTTGTGAATGATCTTTCACGAGCTGTTCCGCAATGTCCTTTTCTTAGTGCCATGAAAATTATAGCAAGAGGGTGTTTTTAAAGGTTTCTTGGTTTGAAAGAAAGATTTTTTAACTTGAAAAGATTATTGATTCTATGACTTTGTTAAGGCCTTATAAAAAGTTAGATTTGTTATATTTTTATTGGAAAGTTTCTCATTTATTAAGGGAATTTTTAAAAAATAAAGAAATTGCTTCTAAGATTCATATTAACAATGGACAGTTTTTAAGACGAGGATCTAAAGATAAACCATTATTTATTGAGAATTTTTTATCATTAGATGAAGATTTTTTTAAATTGCGTTCTGAAACTGTCAGAGATGAAGCAATTAAAAATAAATTAATTAATGATGCTTTAGCTAATATTTGGCTTTATTTTCCTCCTTCTAAAGATGTTGATTTTTTTTATGCTTGCAATGGAGAAGGACAAGGAAATAAAATTGATAGATTTTTCATTGATATAGACCGAGGAACAATAAGTTCAGAGAAAGCTCAAGAAGTTGCAAAAGAATTAGTAAAAGTAATAAAAAATGATAAAGAATTTAATAAATTAATTAAATTTAAGATTAAAGTTTTATGGACTGGATCTAGTTTTCATGTTTATCTTTTTTTAAATAAACTTGTTCCATTGGAATTTTATCACAAATATTTAGCATATTCAAAAAATGAAGAACAACCAAGTTTTATTTCAAAATGGTCTAATGAAATTTCTAAAAAAACAGGAATTAACGTTTCAGGAGGCCATGAAAAACTTTCTGGAATGATTATTCTTGATCCATCTGGAACACCTTCTGGAAAACTTGCTAGAGTTCCTTTTAGTTTTCATTTCAATAAGGAAAAAGATGCTGAAAAAGCAATTGATGGAATTTGTTTACCTTTAAATGAAAAAATGCTTGAAGATAAGGAACTTGTTAAAAAATTAAAAACAATAACGCCTGAAAAGATTCTAGATAAGATTGATTTATGGAAGAAAAATTTGTAAGTTTTATTTTACTTTTCCAGATTTAATTAATTCCTCTAATGTATCTAAAGTTAATGGACCTACAAATGTAGAACTTTTTGGACAACGCCATCTTGCTTCTTTGCCAATAAAGTATGTACTCATTGTTCTTTGAAGCGGACATTCATAAAATGCAATTTCTTTTAAATTTTCTGCCTTCGGAAGTTGTTGAACAAGAGACCTATAATCTGCTTCGGAAGTTACATTAACTGCATAAGCGCCCTCGTCCTTTGTATGTTTTTTTCCTAAAACAACAGCAACAAGAATTTGGTCTTCTCCTTCTTTTACATGTGGAGGAAATTTTAGATTTGGATTTAAATCTCCACGGAATATTCTAACACCTTCTTTCATAACATTAACAACATCGCAATATAACATAACACAGAAATAAAATTTTGATTTATAAGCATTTATGTATCATACTATTTACATTACAATAATGTTTAAGAATGAGAAAAAAGTGAAAAGAATATGAGCTTTTTTGGTTTTGGTAAAAAGAAAAAATCTGACAAACCAGTTACAGAAGAAAAAAAACTTTTTGCTCAAGAACTCATAATTCCTGCATCTCAAATTAATGATTTTATTGATTTTAATTCATATTTTAGGATTTTTAAAATTTCTCATATAGCAGATGAATATCGCGTTACTCCATTACATTTAACAGATGGCTATCCTATTCTTGGTGTAGGTGCTCCACACATTCTTGTAACTTTTCTAAAAAAAGAAGGAGGATATATGCTACAAAATAAACCAACAATTGTTTATTCAACAAGATGGAATGATGTGAGAGAAGGTAACCCCGAAGCTATAGAAAAAGAGAGAATAAAGTTTAGTGGAGTGTATGGACGATGGCTCCAAGCAGGAGAGAGTTTTAATGATAGACTTTATAATGAAATTGCAAAAGAATTACGTGCAAAAGGTCTCAAAGTAGAAAAAAATCTAGAAGATGAGTCTGGAAAAAGAACGGATGTAAAAATGGATAAGGGCGGAGGATTAGAAACAATAGCTAATATTGTATCTGATCAACATGGTAGACCAAAAATAGCAGTTACCTTTGTAGAAAAAGGAGAAAATCCTGACTTAGGATATGTAACTAAGAATTATGACGAAATCTTTAGAAGAGTAGCAACTGAAAATTTTGCTCAACCAGATCCTGTTAAAAAGGAATCCAATTAATAAAACATTCTTAATTTTTCTTGACAAATAACATACAAATTCTTAAAAAGGGTAAAAAAGTAGAAATAAGATGGAAGAAAATAAATTGGAAAGAGACATAGAAAATTATAAACCTATATTCCCTCCATTGAATCTTAATATTCCTGTTGATCAAACAGATCGTTTTGAAGGTCTGTTACAAGCATCGGATTTGAAAACAGTTTTGGTTGCAGAAGCGAGAAAAAGTATAAGACTTGACGCACCACCACAAAAAAAACAATTAGGAGGTGCGACAGAACCTTTTGTTAGAATAGGCATATTGGCTCCATTTGAATTTGAAAGAATTGAAAAATATCGTTGCACTTTGCTTGGCGCTACTGATGAAAGGAATCCAAGATATGGAGATGTCACCAAAGGATATTCATTAGCTACTGATGCTTATGCGCGATTTATGGGTGCTGATTTTGAATATCCTGATCTGCCTTTGGATGGACATTGGATTTTGCTTCCTTCGCCACCAATAGATGATTCTGCATAATGTGCATCGCACGTCATTACCACCACCTCACGCACCAACTTAAAACTCAAATTCTTTCTATAGTATAATACACAAATACTTAAAAACTAAGATTAATCTAAATTTTAATGGGAAATGAAACTTTTGGTTTTGATCCTGCAAAATTAAGCAATATAAGAGATAGAGTTTGTTCTTTTGGCTATAATATTGGAGATTCTATTGGTGACTCTTCACCTATTAGATTGGTTTGTAGCGATGGACCAACAATAGAAAATTTTTCCCTTGGAGAAATTCATGTAGATACAGAAAAACCAAGTTCTGTAAAAGTTATTTTATATCAAAAGGATGGTCCTGGTAAATTACATATTAATAGAATTGGAGATGCTTTGGCAGATGCTGGTCCAAGCTGGTATGTGCCTGGTCAACCTCCTTTTATTCCACACACTGGTCCTTCTGATACAGATCTTCAGTTGTAATTAAAATTCTCCTAATCTTTTCTGAGTTTTCTTTTCTTTGAGTAAAATGCTTTTTTTGCTCCAAAATTCTACTGGCAATTGAAATCTTGTTTTCATTGAATTAAATGCATCTTTTAAGTTTTGAAAAACTTCTGGTTTTTTTTGTAAAGCTTCTCTGCAAGCTTCTCTTAAAATTCCTACACCACAAGGTGCCCAGTATTCTTTTCTGACTTCTCTAAATATTAAACATGATGCTTGTCTATGAATTTTCTCAAGATATTCTGCAACAGCCAATCTATTTGCATAATACGCTCCTGTGACGCTGTTTGCATACTCTTTTCTTCCTTTGAAAAATTCATAATCTTGCCAAGCAGCTGGTTCTTTTTGAATTCCTTTTCCAAAATATCCTTGATTAGAGATTTCAATTACTTCAAATGACCAATATGAAGGCATTAAAAGAATTTCATAATAATTTCCTAAATAATTTGCATTAAACAATTGATATTCTTGTAATTCAGGATAATGTTTTATGTTTTCAAGCATCGCCTTAGACAAAGTATCGTCTGTTGCTGTAACTGCCCATCTTGTTGGAACAAGTTTTCTTTGGAATTTTTTTCCTAATAATCCGGCTGTTAGAATCTTAATTATATTAGATACAGAAATTCTTGATTTGTAAAGCTCATTCATTGCTTGAGTTGCTTTAACATCTGAATCATTTGAAAGATAATCTACTTTTTTCTCAATTTTTATATTTGAATCTATGCTAACTTTTTCTAAAGGAGCTGGATTGCCTAGCATTGCAACATGTTTATCTAGCTCGATTGATGTTTGTGGTTTTTTCTTTAGTTTGAAACTTGCATCAACTGGTTTGCTTGCCAAAGCAAATTCTTGCATTTTGTCTTTTAATTTGTCATTAGATGCTTTTATGCTTGTTGTGAATCTAGAATAAATCATTCTTGATCTAAAGTTCATAATATCTAGAATAGAAGATTTATTTTTATGCCATAATTCAGGCATGCTTAATGATTCTGTATCTCCGTGTTCTGCTGGCGCTAGAATTCCTGAGAAAACTTCTGGATAATTGTATCTTCCTACAAAAATCTCCGGCGGTGTTGTTCCTGAAAATTCTAAGGAAATTTTAGGTTGATATTGTTTTAAGCTAGCTAATATTTTACATGGTTCTCCACAAAATCCCCTTCCTTTACATTGTATACATAGTTCTTGCATAAGAAAATAATTTGTTTGAGATATAATAAAGTTTCTTTTACTGTATGACAATAATGTTTTTTAACTCGGAATTTGTTAAAAAGATATGTTAGCGGGTTTTGGGAATGTTGAGAAAAATATTTCAGAATTGTTGGGTGTTATAAATGTTCCTTTAATTGGGTATGGTGCTGGAAGAGGAGAATTTGGTACTTGCTTGCATCTTCCTTTTCAAGCAGGTTATAATATCGCCGCAAGTTCTACACAGAATAGATTATATTTGATAAATACCGCTAGTTTATTTAGCATTTGGACTAATAACTTATGGGACTATAAGAAAGAAGAGGTTGAAGAGGTGAGTGTAGTATGTAGTGAAAATCCTAGTAGTGGGGGGATATTGCTCTATAATCAAGAAAGTGCATATGGTCCAAAAGTCCAGGTTTTTTTAGATAGAACATTTGGCGTAAAGGAAATTTCTGTTGGCTGGAAGGGAGGGATGGCTTTAGATGAGACTCTAGTTCCTAAATTTAAAACTTGGCTCACACAAAAATTAAAAAACTTGGGAGCAGAGGCTACTGAAGCAACCTCTGTTACAAAACCTAGGTTAGATATTGTAGTTAATGATGATTTTCTTAGAAGAGGAAATTAAAATTCTAGGATTATTTAGAGCCTGATTCACTAATGCCCATGAATAACAAAAGTATTCCTACAACTATAACTAAGATAATCACAATACCTTTTAACAATTCTATAACTGCATGTCCCCATGAATTAAATGCTATTGCAACAAACAAAGGTACGATTACCAAAATTATTCCTAAAATTATTTTAGCTATTGAGTTCATAGAATAATCTTATTAAGGTAATTTAAATAGTTTTCTATTTTCTCGGCTTTACAAACCTTTAAAAATCTAATTTTTCTATTCCTTCTATGAAATCATTTTATAATTATCTTGAAAAAACAATGCATGATAAAAGAGACAGTCCAGAATGGAGAAACATGCTTGTTGCTTGGAGAAGAAGTCATGCTGTTGTTAGAACTGCAAAACCATTTAGATTGGATAGGGCAAGACAGGTTGGTTATAAAGCTAAGACTGGATTTATTGTTGCCAGAGTTAGAGTAATTCGTGGTGGTCATAAAAAGACCAGGCCAAAAGCTGCAAGAAGGAGCAGAAGAATGACTATTAGAAAGAATTTGAAAATGAATTATCTATGGATTGCTGAACAAAGAGCTCAAAGAAGATTTCCTAATATGGAGATCTTGAATAGCTATAATATTGCACAAGATGGAAGATATTATTTCTCTGAAGTTATTTTAGTTGATCCTAGCAGACCAGAAATTGCAAAAGACAAAAATATAAACTGGATGACTAGTAATAAACACACTGGTAGAGTTTTCAGAGGTCTTACATCTGCTGGAAGAAAATCAAGAGGATTAAGAAACAAAGGAAATCGCGCAATTAAAGTTCGTCCAAGTCTTGGAGCTTGGGGACATAAAGGAAAATAAAATGATTCAAATGCATTATCATTATGGAAGTCACCCCGACGTATTGGCTGATATGAGAGAGCATATAATTCAAAACTATGATTTTAAACCACAAGGTGAATCAAGTATTGTGAATGGTGCTTGTATGATAACCTTTCGACCTGATGATAACCTTAACCCGTTAGGTTTCTCTCATCCGTTAGAACAAGAAGTTTTAGTTGAGTTAACAAGATGGGGAATAGACGGCGCGGATCGTTTGGATGATGCTTTGAAAACATTAGGAATTCCTAAGAAAGCTAATGCAGTTTAATATTTATTTTTCTTACAAAAAATTTATATAGTTCTTAAAATTTAAAGAATCATGGAACTACAATGTACAAAATGCAAATATCAATTTAGCTCTGAAAGAATTCCTCAGATGTGCCCGTTTTGCGGCGGCGATAGGACAGTAAGAACAATACCAAGTGCAATGGACATCCTCTCAGAAACAGAACAACATGAAACTGAAATGAAAGAGATGGAACAGAAAAAAGAGGAATGGAAAACCCGAGTTAAAAACTAAGTTGTAATTTTGATTTGAAAAGAGGAAGAAACAGAATTCTAACATCAATCCTACAATTTTCTTATGAATAACAAAACACTTTTAAATTCAATTAACTTAACAAGATCATGGAATTATTAAAAGAGGTTGAAAAAAGAGCAAAAGCTTTGAATAAAAAGTATAAGATTAAAATTGCTTTTCCAGAAGCTGAAGATGATAGAGTGAGAAAAGCTGTTGATATTCTTGTAAGAAAAAAAATATGCGAGCCATTTTTAATTTTTGGTGGATTTTTACAAGGCGGAATTTCTAAGGCGCAGCAAATGTTAATGGATAATGAAGTTGATGCAATAATTGCCGGTTCACATTGTTCAAGCACAGATACTTTATTATTAGCATTCAAGTTCAAAGATCCTGATATTGATAGAATTTCTGGCGCAATGTTAATGGTTCCTAAAGATAAGAATGGAAGAATCATGCTATTTGCGGATGTTGTTGCTCAACCAAAGCCAACTCCAGAAAGACTTGCTGAAATTGCTGTTCTTTCTGCAAAAACATTCAAATTAATTACAAAAAAGAAACCAATTGTTGCTTTGTTATCATATTCTACACATGGATCTGGAAAAGGTGAAAGACCTTTGGAAATTAAAGAAGCAACTGGTATTGCAAAGAAAAAACTTAAAGATATTAAAGTTGATGGTGAAATTCAAGTTGATTCTGCTTTGATTCCTTGGGTTGCCAAATACAAAGGTGCAAAAATTGAAGGCAAGGCTAATGTTCTTATTTTTCCTTGTCTAAATGCAGGAAATATTTCATATAAGTTAATTGAGAGATTAGCAAATTACACAGCAGTTGGAGGAATTTTCCAAGGAATGGATAAACAAGTTAATGACTTATCAAGAGGATGCTCTGTTGAAGATATTGTAAATCTTGCGATGATGACTGTGTTACAAGTTGCTGAGAAAAAGAATTAAATATCTGGAAAAGGAAATGCGTGGGATAAACTTGCCTCAACCTTATCTTCTATTTTAAAAGTATCATCAATTGTTGAATGTAAATTTGATTTTCTACGACTTGAAATTCTTCCCAAAGTTACAATTGCTGCTTTTTGGAGTTGTATTGTTGAATTGTCTGGAAGTTGACAAATCCATGGTTCATAGCCTACACTTATCTTAAGCTTATTAGCTATTATTTTAGCCTCGTGATCAAATTTAGACCAAGCCATAGAAAAAAGTTCTGGCGATCTACCAAAATATCTAAAAACTCCTTCGTGTGTAATCCCTGGCTGTTGAACAAGTTGACCATCTCTATAGGCAAAATCAAGAGCAACTCTCTCTTCTCCAACATTCCCCCAAGCTAGAAGAAAATCATAAAAAACTTTATCAAATAAAGCAATGGGATCAATTATTTTTCTAAAATCTGATGGAGATATTGGAATTGTGCCTGTTAAAGCATAAACGTGTTTTGTTTTTTTATCTTCGGTGCGATGGTTAGTTGAAATGCTTTCTTCTAAACAATCTATGCAACCCGTATTCTCATCTATTAATTTATCTTTACACTCAAGTCTCTTTAAACTAGCTAATAGAACATTTATTTTTAGACGGTTTAAAAAAATTCTTGGATCGGGTTCGTAGGCTGGCAAAATATCTCTTCCTTCCATAAGACCAAAAACATATTTTTCCAATTCGCTTTTTGTTGGGGGGTTTGCCTGCGAGAGAGCAAGAACATAGGTTCTACTAGAATCTAAAAACGCACCCATGTCTCCGAACATTCTAGGGTCATTCAATACATACAAAGCACCATTTTTAACTGGCTTAAAACCAGGTATTCTAACTTCATCAAAATAACTCATAAATTATTAGACTTAGTGTTTGTTTTTAAAGATTATTGTTTCAAAGAATAAGAGAAATTTTTATATACTTGACCTTTCTAAGTAATTGAAAGAGGCAAAAATGAAAATTCTAATTTTCAATGTGGGATCAGCAACAATAAAGTACACTTTCTATGAAAACAATAAATTCTCTGCTGAAATTGAAGAATATTATAAAAATCATACTGAATTAGAAAAAATTGTTAAAGAAGTTCTACAAAAAAATCCTAGTGTCATAATTCATCGTGTTGTTCATGGAGGTTCTTTAAAAAATTGTTTGATTTCGGATAAAGTTCTAAAAGAAATTGAAAAATTTAATGAACTTGCGCCATTGCATAACATTCCTCAAGTTAAAGTTATAAAATTATGCAAAAAATTATCAAATGTAAAACAAGTTGCAATTTTTGATACTGCTTTTTTTCTTGAAATGCCTAAGTTGGCAAAACAATATGCCTTACCTACAAGTTTGACAAAAAAATATGGAATAAAAAGATATGGATTTCATGGAATTAACCATAAATACATTCAAGAATATGTTTCAAAAAAAGTAAAAAATGCTAAACTTATTGTATGCCATCTTGGTGCTGGTTGTAGTGTATCTTGTTGGAAAGGAAATAAAATTTTAGACACTAGTATGGGGTTCACGCCTTTAGAAGGATGTATGATGGTAACAAGGTCTGGGTCGATTGATCCTTTTATTTCTATATTTCTAGAAAAAAAAGGTTTGAGTTCTAAAAAAATATTAAATGAACAAAGTGGATTTTTTGGATTAACAGGAACAAAAGATATTGAATATATTGTAAATCACAGAAAAAATGGAAAATATAAAGAAGCATTTGAATTATTTTGTTATAATATTGCGAAACAAATTTCATCTTATATCGCTGTTCTTAATGGTTTTGATGTTCTTGCATTTAGTGCGGGCATAGGAGAAAAATCATGGCCTGTTAGAGAAAGAATTTGTGATTATTTGAGATGCTTTAATGTACAATTAGATCATACTAAAAATTTAAAAAACCAGGAATTAATCTCATCACAGGGATCAAAAGCAAAGGTCTTTGTTATTCCCGCTAATGAAAAAGAGATAATGTTAGAAGAAGCAAGAAAATTAATTTAAAAAATGGAACAAGAAGGAATTAAAGATATCAGAGATATTGAAAAAAACTTAGATTTGCAAATTAAAAGAGAAAGGATAAAAAAAAGTTCTGACAATTTTCAAGAAATTTTGAAAGTTGTTGCTCATGGAACGCCATTAAGAACAGCTATTGAAAAGATTGCAAGAGCAAGAACAGGAGCATTAATTGTTTTGGCTAATGATGATGTTTTGAAACTTGCCAAGGGTGGTTTTAATATTGATATGAAATTCACAACAGCAAGAACAGCAGAATTATCTAAGATGGATGGAGCTGTTATTGTTGATAAAAATGTTAGAAGAATTCTTTATGCTGCGTCTTTACTTGTTCCTTCTGGCTCAATAAAAACAACTGAAACAGGTGCTAGACATCAGGCAGCTGAAAGAACAGCAAAACAAACAAATAGTAGTGTTATTGCTGTTTCTCAGAGAACTGGCACAAGCACACTATATTTTGGAGAACAGAAAAGGTGGCTTAAAGATATTCAAGAATTATTTACAAGAACAAGAGAAACTTTGGCAAGTTTAGAAAGACATAGAAAGGCCTTGGATGAAAATATTCTTAGTTTGAGCATTAAAGAAATTGCAGATGTTGTTAAGGTTAGAGATATTGTTTCTGTACTGCAGAGATCTGAAGCAATTTTTAGAATAGAAAAACAAATTCGAGAATACTTAGTTGAAATGGGATGCGAGGGAGAATTTCTTGAAGCCCAGTTTAAAGAGCTTGTAATGGATGTTGAAAAGGATTTTGCATTTGTTCTTAAAGATTATAAGAATGTCTCGGTTGCAAGAATTAGAAAATTATTAGAGGAACTTTCTCAAGAACATCTGCTAGATCCTATGCATATAATGGGAACATTAGGATATTCTAGCTTAGATGAAAAACTTTCTGCTAAAGGATATAGATTTTTAAGTAAAATTCCTAGCTTGTCTCAAGAAGAATCTAAATTGTTATTGAAGAAAATGGGTTTTAGAAAATTACTAAATGCAAATGCTTTTGATTTCTCAGTTTATAGACAATTTGCAAATAAAAGAACACAGATTGCAGAAGAAATAAAAAAGCTTAAAGAGAATTTGATACTAAAGATAAAGAATTAAAATTATTGCCCCCTGAGCTCTTTTATTTTTTTATGCGCATAACTTAAAGTTTGTATTCCTCTTCCGATCAAAGCAACACCGGCTGCAACCCAACTTGTTGTTGCATCCGCAGTAATATAATAAGTTAATCCCCCAGCAACTACGCTTTCTGCTATCATAATCGCAGCATGAGCTAATCCATTATCTTGCACAGTATACGGTTTTTCTAGACTTCTATCCAATAAACGTGTAGGATATTCTTCCCATGCTTTTAAAATTCTTACTAAATCCATCTAAATCTTATTTTTTGTCTATTTTTAAGTATTATTGTTCTAAAGATAAAGAATTAACCAAGGCCTGTCACTTCTTTTGCTCTATTTTTCAATCTACTAAAATCTCTGCCTGGTCTTGTCGGAAGAGTTACAGGCACAACTTCGTTAGGATTACGACATTTTCGAACATATGCTGTTGCACGGTCTGGTTTTACGGTTGGTTGAACAGTATACTCAATATTTCCTACGAATCTTGCGCGAACATCATCGATAGTTAAGGGCGTCTCTCCTTGAGCAGAAGCAGTTATTTCTGTTAAAACGGCTCTTGTAGAACCATAAAATGTGTCCCGAGTAGTTGGTGCAGTATTATTAAAAACAAAGAAATATGGTCTTCCTTCATATCTTGGCTTATTATCTGGATTAAATGAAAATCGTTTAACTTCACCAGGTGTAGCAATTTCGAACTTTCCAGGACTAGTTTCAACTACGCAACATGTTACGCCATTCGGCTTACTTATTGAGTCCATGTCCTTAATACTTTCCATGATTTTTATAAGAAAAAAAGGTTTATAAATCTTTTTATTTGTACTTAAATAGTAACAACATAATAATCTCTATTATAAAGATAAAGAATTAAAAAGCATAAATTCTGTTTAATCTAGGATAAAATGTTAAAACAAGAAGAACTAGATAAAATAAAAGAATTGCTAGATCATGCATCTAATCCTGTGTTCTTTTTTGACAATGATGTTGATGGTTTGGCTAGTTTCTTGTTATTAAGAAGATATTGCGGCAAAGGAAAAGGAGTTGCAATTAAAAGTTATCCTGATCTTGGAGCTGTTTATTCTAGAAAATTACACGAATTCAGCCCAGATACTGTATTTGTGCTAGACAAACCAATGGTTGCTAAAGAATTTGTTCAAGAAATGGAGCAATTAAATTGCAACATGGTTTGGATTGATCATCATCCTTCAAATATTAATGAATTTAAGGACAAACTTGGAAAAAATATATTTTATTTTAATCCTTTAATGAACGGAGAGAGCAATGAGCCAACTTCTTATTTATGCTATAATGCTATTAGAAAAAAAGATGATGAATGGATTGCTTTGTTAGGATGTTTGGCTGATTGGTTTATTCCACCGTTTGCAAAAGAATTTTCTCAAGAGAATCATGATTTTTTTCCTTATACAGAAGATCCTGCCAAGGCATTTTTCACAACACCAATTGGAACTATGGTAAGAGTTTTAGATTTTGCTTTGAAAGATAGAACAACTAATATTGTCAGAACATTAAAAATATTACTTGATATTAAAAATTATAAAGATTTAACAGAAGAAAATAATAAAACAATTCCTGTTTTTGCCAGATTTAAGCAGATTAATAAAAAATATCAAAAAATACTTGAAAAAGGGAAGAAAATGAAAACAGGAAAATTATTATTTTTTAGATATGGCGGAGCATTGTCATTATCATCTGAACTTGCAAATGAACTTTTCTATCTAAATCAAGATAAAGTTGTTGTTGTTGCATATACTAAAGGAAATAAAGCAAATGTTTCTGTACGGGGCTTGATAAATGTTAGAGATCTTGCTTGTAATGCATTAAAAGGAATGGAAGCAACTTGTGGTGGTCATAAAAATGCTTGCGGTGCAACAGTTTCTGTTGATAATCTTGGAAGATTTCGAGGAAATTTGTTAAGAATGCTTGATACTGGAAATTATATTTAATTTAAAATATTAAAATCCGACTTTCAAACCACCAATTAAATCGTCTAATCTTCTTTTAGGCAAAACAACCAAAGCTACTGGAAGACCAAAAGGCAATTCTACTGCGGCTGGTTTTTCCACTATCTGAAAAACTCCTTTTTGATCTGGTCCATTCAAAAATGGATTAAGTTGAACATAATACAGTCCTGATTTGGATTCTGAAATTTTGCATGGCACTCCTGATATAATATAACCACCATCTACTGTCCTAGATAAGGTAATCCATTCACGTTCGCCAATATATCCCTCTAAGAGCTTAATCATTTCTGGAGTTGCCATCTTTTTATTAAAATAAACTAATTTATAAATCTTTCTATTATTGTTACTTTATAATAGTAAATCAAATTGCTCTAAACCTTTAAAAATTGGAACTTATTTAACATAATATGGAAAAATCAAAATTTAATCCAGTGAAACATATTAAAGTTGAGAAAAATATGAAAGCAAGCGAGTTGGTTTCTAGAATGAAAGAAGCTGGATTTGGAGCAAGAAAATTATCAATTGCCTCTGATATTCTTGAAGAGGCTATTAAAGATAAAGAATGTAAATTATTTTTTGGATTGGCAGGAGCTATGGTTCCTGGTGGAATGAGACAAATTATTATTGATATGTTAAAGGAAGGTTGGATTGATGTTTTTGTTACGACTGGTGCAAATCTCACACATGATTTAATTGAAGCTTTGGGATTTAATCATTATATTGGCTCTGAGAAAATGGATGATGCTAAATTGCATAAAGAAAAACTTGATAGGATCTATGATGTTTTAATGCCGAACAAAGTTTATGTTGAAATGGAAAAATTCTTTGTTAAAAATTTTGATGAACTGTCAAAAGCAGAGAGTGTTAAAGAATTTTTATGGTTGCTTGGAAAGATTGCACCTAAGGAATGTATTTTAAAAATATGCTATGAAAAACAAATTCCTATTTTTTGTCCTGCAATTACAGATTCTGGAATAGGATTAATGATTTGGGATAATATTATTAGAAAGAAGAAAATTATATTAGATGAATTTAAAGATCTTGATGAAATGATAAAAATTGCTTGGACAAAGAAAAAAGCTGTTTTTTATATTGGTGGAGGAACACCTAAAAATTATATTCAACAAGCAATGCAATTCTCACAACCAGCTAGTTTTGGAGTTCAAATAACAACAGATAGAGCTGAAAGTGGAGGTTCCTCAGGAGCACCATTAAGAGAAGGAATTTCATGGGGCAAGATGCAAGAAAAAGGAAAATTTATTGATGTTGCTTGTGATGCAACAATTGCTTTGCCTTTAATTTATTCTGCTTTAATAGATAGGTTTTAAAATAACAATTATTTCTTGAATTGGGGTGATTCGGACCTCAGACGAATTCTGAGAAAATAAAATGTTACAAGAAATACAAGAATCGCGAAGAACACTTTTTGAATATGCTCGTAGAGCTGGTTTTTTAAGAACAGATTCTGTTAACTATCCTAATCAAAAGGTTTCTTGTAACCCTATGATTTCTGAAAGATATCGTAATTGTAATGGGGTTGTTCTATTAGGAGATGGTGTTGCGGGATGCTCTCATTATGATATGAATGATAAAAGTTTTTATGATTATCTAGATAAATTAGTGTTGGATACGTCAAGAGCAAATGATTGGAATGATTTAGGTGCTATTTTGATTGGGGGAGACGTTTATCATTTTTCTAGAAATCTAGGTATTTTAAGGCAATTAAGGATTCCTGTTTTTGGATCTTATTGCGATGGTTGGCCAGAAGATACTGTTACTGGAACTAAGGCTGAAAGAAAAAGAAAAGGATATCATGAAAAATCATTGGTGGTTATTCCTTGTACAAAAGAAGTGTTTCTAGATTTAGATGGGGAAAATATATTAAAATTACATCCACTTTTAGCTTAGTTTTACTACTAACTCTAGAAGAATAAAGCATTTAAACCCTCGAGAATAATCTTAAACATGAAAAAGAGGATATTATCTTTGGTAGTTGTAACAACTTTAATCATTCTATGTTGTATTTTAAATTCAAGTCATATTGCAGGACAAGAAATGTTTGTTTCTAGCAAATTAAAAATTGATATCTCAAATACAATTCAGGCTGAATCGCCTGTTGATGTTCAACTTTATTATTTTCCTTTTAATACAACAAGCCAGCAAGTTGATTTTGTTACAGAACCTTCCTCAGAACTAAAAAGTAATTATCTTTTATTTAATTTTAATGAACCAGGAAATTTAAATTTCAATGTTTATGCAAATGTTCAAAGTTGGTTTAATTTTATTGATATTAAAGATAATGTTTCTGTTCAACAAGCAATACAAGATGAAAGTTTTCCAGAATATCGCGAATCAACAGAATATATTGATTCAGATAATTTATTTATTTTAAATAAAGCAGAACAATTTAAAGAAAAAACAAATAATTCTTTAGAATTGTTACATATGATGGCAGAATATGTCAGAGAAAACATGCATTATAGTCTAAGTTATTCACAACCTCAAAAAGCGTCATGGATCTTGGAAAATAAAGTTGGTGTTTGTAGCCATTATACTACTTTGTTTCTTGCATTAGCAAGATCATTAGGATTCCAGGGAAGATATGTTTCTGGTATTGCTTATTCAGAAGATGATAAAACATTCCAAGAGCATGCTTGGGCTGAAATTTATATTCCTAATTACGGATGGATTTCTTATGATGTTACTTTTGGACAGTATGGATGGGTTGATTCAAATCATGTTATTCTAAAGTATAGCAAGGATACTGCTGAAGCTTCTGTTGAATATGAATATTCAGGAAATTTAGAGCCAGGAGATTTGCAAATAAATTCTAATCTAGAAGAAAAAGGCAATCCATATTATTTGCCATTTAAAATTAATATTAAAGTTTACAAAGATAATGTTAAACTTGGATCTTATGTTCCATTAATTGTTGAAATTGAAAATAATAATGATTTTTATTTTAGCTTGCCAATTTATCTTACAACTGCTCCAGGAGTTTATGGAAAAACAATTCAAGTTGTTTTTTTGAAGCCAAATGAAAAATCTAGTGCTTTTTTTGTTTTGCAAATTCCTAAAATGGAAAAATGCAGAGATGGATGCATTGGAAATATTACTGTTAAGGATGCTTTTGGTAATTCTGATTCAAGTTCAATAAAATTCTCAAATACAGATCCTGAAATGAGCCTTAAAGAAGCACAAACTGTAATTGAAAATGGAAATGCTGATGGAAATTTTGATTTTTTCTGTAGTTCTGACAAAAATTTCTATTATGAAAATGAAGTTGAGCATATAACTTGTATGGCTTATGCAACTGTTGCTAATGATTTTGAAATCTGCTTAAATAATTGTACTGAATTTAATCAAGAAACAAATGCAACTATTTCCTTTCAACTAAAACCAAATTCATTGATTTGTCCTAGACTTGTAAAAGAAAATAAAACAGTTGTATCTGCGTGTGTAAATGTTGAAGTTATTAAAAAACCAATTGTTGAAATAGCTAAGATTATTGCTAAAGATACAACTCACGGAGATCTTGTAAATGTATCTATTAATTTTTCGAGTAATGCTAATTTAGATGGGCTTGCTATTGTTAGAGATTCTAAGAATAGAATAGTTGGTGAATTTAGAATTAATATAAAACGAGGTAAGAATGTTTTGATAGTTATATTAGATAGCGCAAAACTACATTCAGGAATTAATCATTTGAAACTTTATATTGCTTATGGTTTAGATAATCCACCATGGGATGGAAGTACAGAAAAGAACTTTGATGTCTATGTTAAAAGGGTTAATTTTTTCAAAGAAATTTATTTAAAACTTAAATCTTTAATAATCTAAAAAAATTATATGAATCATTTCATCTTGTCAACAACGCTTTTGACATTTTTCATCAATTGTTTCATTGCTTCTTCAAGTTGTATTTTATTCCTTGTTCCTGTACATACTAGTTTGCCATTGCTAAATAATAAGAAAGTTGCATTTGGTTCATTAAGCTTGTAAACCAAACCAGGAAATTGTTCTGGCTCATATTCTGCGTTCTCAAGAACTAGAGCGAGCTTATTCAAATTCAAGTTTAAATTTATCGAACCGCTAGCAACAATATTCTGAACAAAAATCTTTGGTTTGCCTTGAACTTTTATATTTATCTTCTTTAATTGTTTAATAACTTGTGAAACAACTTCTCGGACTTGTGATGCATTTTTTGTCCCTGTACATACTAAATTTCCAGATGAAAAAACAAGAACAGCTGATTTTGGTTTTTTAATTCTCAAGATAAGTCCTGGAAACGTTTCCGGGTTGTATGTTGTGTTTTCTTGGCTCCTAACTAATTTTACTAAAGGAACTTTTGTTCCAAGAGAAGTCGTGGCAACAATATTTTGTATTTTAAGATTAGATTTAACCATTTTTTTGTGAAAAAATCTTCTGATTTAATTTTAACATAACTGTTGTAGATATTATGAACATTATTGAAACTACATAAAATATTGTCTTAAAACCAAATCTACCAACTAAAAAACCTCCAATGATAATCGCTGATGCCTCTGCAATTCCAAGAAAAGCCCAATATTTTCCCATATCTTTTCCTCGTTCATGTTTTGTTGTTAAATCAGCTAAATATGCTGACTCTGATATTTCAAATATGGCTATTATCAAACCACTTAAAATTTGGAGGATATATAATTGCCAAATAGAACCAATAATTGTATAAAGAAAAACAATGATTGCAGAAGCATAACCTCCAAATATGAGGAATGGTTTTCTGCCAAATTTATCAGAATATTTGCCAACAACAAGAGACAGCAATGCTCCGAATAAAACCATCAATCCTACAGCAATTCCAAAATTTTCTATACTTCCTCCAATTCGATTAATAAAAATAAGATAAAAAGGACCAAATAATCCAAAAGCAAGAGCCATTAATGCAGTAGAAAATGTTAGAATTCTAAAATTTCTTTTTCTTAATTTTTCAGATGATTTCATAAAGATATGTATTCTAAATACTTAAATACCTTTCGGTTGGAAAATTATTATTTTTCTTTCAAATATAGCAAAGGTTTAAAACTGTTCTGACTTTTCTTTCAATATGGAAGACTATGAAAAATTATTAAACAATGCATTTTCAAAAATAAAGAAAGTTGAAAGTACAGAGAGATTTGAAATACCAGAAGTAAAATCAATGGTTGAAGGAAACAAAACACTTGTATTTAATTTTTTGCAAATATGCGCAACTTTAAGAAGAGATTGCGATCATCTTTCAAAGTTTTTGTCTAAGGAACTTGCAACACAAGTTATTGTTGAGAAAGAAAGAACAATATTCAATAGAAAATTAAGCCCAGGACAGATTAATGAGAAAATCGCTGCTTATGTTAATGAATTTATTTTATGCCCACAATGTAAAAAACCAGATACTGAATTATTAAAGGAAAAGGGCTTTGTATTTTTGCATTGTTTGGCTTGTGGAGCAAAACATAGTGTTAGAGCGAAAATTGTTTAAAAATGTCAGAAAAAAAGTTTTCGGTTAAGATTCATCAACTATATAGAGTAATTGTTGCTGTTTGTGATCTTGAGATATTAGGAAAAAAATTTGAAGAGGATAATTTAGAACTTCATGTTGATGAGAAATTCTACAAAGGAAAAGAAATAGATGAAAAACAGTTATTAAAATTATTGAAAAATGCTCAAACAGATGATGCTTGTTTTAATTTTGTTGGCAAGGAAACAATAGAGGTTGCGGCAAAAGCAGGAATTGTTTACAAAGATCATGTTCTTACTGTCCAAGGTGTGCCGCACGCACTTGCTCTTGTCTAAGCATTTCATCTAGTGCGTTTCTAAATCTTTGTGCAGAATACATTGTTCTATCGTTTCTAATCATTACAGCCTGTGGCGAAGTATAAATATCATATCCTCTGAGTATTCTTTTTAATTCTTTGCGCAAAAACTTCACTTCATTATATACTGCCATCATGTCTTTATGGGCGGAATGCTCTACATGTTCATGATCAAATATTCCCGCCACTGTTCCAAGAATAATTAATCGTGAATCTGCTAAAATCCCTTTTAACTTTAAACCATCAAAACACACATAAGTAGGCTCTTCATAAACTGAAAATTCTAATCTTTTAGGATCAAACGGAGCTTCATCAGCAGAATAACGCCAACATCCGAATTCTTCTACATGTTGTTTTTTATATTCTGCATCGCTTTCAGAAATTATAGTTTTTATTATTTCTTCAGTATCCCGACCTATTCTAAACCAATTATTTTCAATTTTTCTAGAAATTCCAACCACATCTTGGACAACAATACTTCCTGTTAAATAAGGCCATAGATATCCTTCTTCTGTTGGTTCTGGAATTGTTGCCATTTTAACTTGAGAAAATGTTCCTTTTTAAGTATTGTTATGATTTTTTGCATGCTAAATGAAGTCGCAGACATATTATGTGTATTTATTTTGATTCATAGTAAGCTTTTTAAATTCGTTTAAACAAAGATTAACATGCCATTTAGAATTGATATTGGTGATCCAAAATCTAAGAAAACGTTTCACTTAGAATCAGCAAGCGAAGCTTTTGTTGGTAAAAAGTTAGGAGATAAAATAGAAGGTAAGATTATTAAAGAATTTTCTGATCTTGGAGATTATGAATTTATAGTAACAGGTGCTAGTGATAATGCTGGTTTTCCTGCTGTTAATGAATTAGATGGTGCTATAAGAAAAAGATTGCTATTAACTAGAGGTCATTCAATGAATATAAAGAAACCACAAGGATTAAGATTAAGAAGACTTGTTCGAGGAAATACTATTGCAGAAGATATTGCTCAAATTAATTTGAAAGTTTCTAAAGAAGGCTCAAAACCTTTAACTGAGATCTTTAAGAAAGAAGAAAAAGCTGCTGAGAAAGTAGAAGAGAAAAAGTAGATTTTAATGTTTCTTAAAAGTAGTAACAAAACCAAAGATTTATAAAGGTCAATATTTTAGAACTATTTCGGAGGAAAAATAAAAATGAATGATGGAAATAAATATAATGTAGTTGAAGTTCATAATACAGATCTTGCAATTCGTGAAATGTTAGCTTCTGAAAGAGTTGGCCAAATTAGATTATTAACTCAAAAGAATAAAAAAGAAAGAAGTCGACATGATATGGCTAGAGAAATGTTCTCTCGATATTATGGTTTAAACGATGTGCTTAGTTCAACTCCTGGAATTGATCATAATGCAAGAGTTGCTTTGATGAATCACGTGGAATTGAAGGTTTTGAGATGGGCTGTAAATCCCGCATTAGAAAGCGCGGTTATTTCATACTGTGTAGAACAAAATCCACCAACACTTTATTTGCGATTCGATCAACAAGGGGTTGCGGATAAACCAGTTGTTGGATTAAAGTTACAAGGGAATGGAAGAATATTCTAAATGAAAAATTTTTAATCAAACCCGAAACCTTAAAAACTCTTATTCTATTTTATTTTAATGGTTAAAGAAATATCTAATCAGCCTGTATTGAATATTGGATTAGTTGGACATATTGATCATGGTAAGACAACTTTATTATACAAATTAACAGGAGTTTGGGCTGACAAACATTCTGAAGAATTAAAACGAGGAATTACAATTAAATTAGGATATGCTGATGCGGTAATAAATAAATGTTCTAAATGTAATGTCTATACAATCGAAAAAAAATGTCCTTGTTGCGAAGGAAAAGTTGAACCTGCAAAATATGTTAGTTTTGTTGATGCTCCTGGACATGAAATGCTAATGGCAACTATGCTTGGAGGAGCTGCTGTTATTGATGCTGCTATTTTGCTTGTTGCTGCTAATGAACCATTTCCTCAACCACAAACAAAAGAGCATTTACTTGCTTTAGAAACTAAAGGAGTTAAACAAGTTATAGTTGTTCAGAATAAAATCGATCTTATCTCTAAAGAAGATGCACTAAAACAATATGTTCAAATAAAAGAATTTTTAAAAGGTACTATTGCTGAAAATTCTCCAATTATTCCTGTTTCTGCTCAGCAAGGAATTAATATTGATAAAATTTTTGAAGAGATTGATAAACTTAGAATTCCAGAAAGGGATGAAAAATCAAATCCTATTTTTTTAATTGCAAGAAGTTTTGACATAAATTTACCTGGAATAAGTGTTGATAAATTAAAAGGAGGAATTATAGGAGGAACTTTAAAAAAAGGTAAATTAAAAGTTGGAGATATTATTGAAATTAAACCAGGACAGTCTTCTAAAGTTCATGATAAAACTGTCTATAAAACAATAAAAACAAAAATAATTAGTTTAAGAGCAGGAAACAATGATTTGAAAGAAGCAATTCCTTCTGGATCATTAGCAATACAAACTTCATTAGATCCATTCTTAACCAAGGCAGATGGAGTTGCAGGATGCATTGCTGGAAAGGAAAATACCTTGCCTGATCCTATTTACAGAATAAAGATAAAAACACAATTGTTTAAAGAAATTGTTGGAACAAAAGAACAATTGAAAATAGATCCTTTAAAGAAAGGAGAATTTTTGATGTTAAGCGTGAATACTGCAATTACAATAGGAACTGTTGTTTCTGCTATAAAAGATGTTGAACTTAATCTAAAAATTCCAATTGTTCCTTGTAAAAATGAAAGAATTGGAATTGCAAGAAATTATCAAGGGCATTGGAGATTAATTGGTTGGGGAGAATTAATTTGAGTTGTTAATTTATTTTTAGATTTCTTTTTCATTGAAATTAAAATTAACGAAGCTATAATTATAAAGACTAAGCTAAACCATTGTGAAACTGCAAGATGTAAGAAAAATTCTTTTTGCTGATAAACTCTTAAAAAGTCAATGAAGAATCTATTTATTGCATAATATAAAATCATAAATAAGAAAATTGAACCATCTGCTCTCAAAATAGATTTATTTTCTGTTGGTAATTTTTCTTTTTTCTTCTGAAGTTTTAAAATTATCCAGAATACAATAAGATTTGCAATTAAAAGATAAATTTGAGTTGGATGTCTTGCAACACCATCTGCATTAACTGCCCAAGGCAATGAACTTGCTATTCCGAAATCATCCCAAGCTAAGAAACAACCAATTCTTCCTAAAGCTAAAGCTAAAACAATCCATGGAGCAAAAGCATCAAGAATCTTCGCAAAATTTAATTTATGTTTTTTAATATAAAGCCAAACAAAAAGTACTGCTAGGAATCCTCCAAAGCTGGATGAACCGCCTTCGTTAAATGCTAGAATCTTAATTGGATCTGCTATATAATACGAAAAATTTATGAAAACATATAATAATCTTATTCCAACAATAATTCCTATTAAAATCAGCAACATAATATTTAAAAAATGCTTTTCTTCAAGGATATTCTTTGTATATTTTTTTGCTAGAAAAAATGAAATTAAAAATGATATTATGAAAACTAATCCCCAAGTGTAAATATGAATGTTTCCTATGCTGAATAAAATATGTATTGGAGTGAATGAAATCATTTTTTCTTTTTACCTTCTTTTGAAAATTTTATTGCTTGAATAATTGCTGGAATTAGTGAGATAACTATTATTGCAATTATAATCGCAGTTAAATTGTTTTTTACAAATGGGATTGTTCCAAAGAAATATCCTGCAAATGTGAAAATTGCAGTCCAAGCAATGCCACCAACAATATTGAATTTTAAAAATTTAGAATATTTCATTTTTCCTACGCCAGCTACAAAAGGAGCAATTGTTCTAACTATTGGAACAAATCTTGCAAAAATTATTGTCTTGGCGCCATGCTTTTTGAAAAAATCTTTTGTTTTTTCAAGATGTTTTCTCTTAATTATTCCTTTTTTCAAAAATAATTTTTCTCCAAAGAAATTTCCAATCCAATAGTTTACAGTATCTCCTAGAATTGCTGCTGCTGCTAAAATTACGAATAATAAAAATACATTCAAAACGCCTGTTGCTGCAAATGCTCCTGCAACGAATATTAATGAATCTCCTGGAAAAAATGGTAGAACAACTATTCCTGTTTCAACAAATATAATTAGAAATAAAATTAAGTAAGTTGCAACACCGTAGCTTTGTATTAATGCTCCTATGTATTGATCTATGTGTAGAAGATTGATCATTTTCTCTTTTATTTAACAAGTTATTGATGTTTTAAATAAATTGCCATTTGCTAATTAAAATAATTTTCTTAAACAATTATTTCATACTACAATAATAATTAAAAAGTCAAATTAACAATTTTATTGATGGCTGAACCACAATTAATTGTTCTTGCTAATGGAAGTTTTAGAGAGGCTGATTTTCTTGGAAGACCTAACACAACAAATTTTGGATTTGACATTACAGACTGGGTTAAATTAAGAGAAAAAGAAATTCCTTTGCAAGATTGTCACCTAGTTGATACAGTCCCTCTTGGATCAACAACTAAAACACATTATTTTACAGTTAATAGGACTTCTTTTGGGAGAAAACCAAAATCTGAAAGAAAATTAATAGCTATCAGAGATACACTTAGAGATGTTATAGATGCTGGTAGAAGAATTACAGAAGTAAAACTTGGATTAGATGGTGATCGTTATTTTTTAATTGAACAATCGGTAGGCTTACCGTGGACTAAAAATCACGGCAGATATGCAGAACAAACTTTTGTTTATAGTCCATTAATACATTTATATGTGCCCGAACACCAGGAGCATAATGAATAGATTTTCTTGAAATTTTAATTCGAACTTCTTCGAGATTTGACGAAAGCTTTATAAACCTTGTTATGATAAAATTTGAATGATCAAAGACTGGATGAGTGCCTTAAGGACACATTTTAAGGTATGATGTTGTAAGGGCAACATTCAGTAATTTCTTAAAAATTTAAAAATTTTTAATTAATAATACATGAATTAAGTTGATGTAATGAATCGTTCTGGTTCATCTCGTCTTAATTTAAAGTTTCTATCAGACTATTTCCAATATAATTCCAGTTTATCCTGCTGGAGAGTGCTGCTATCTAGTTTGGACTAAGCCATGCAAGTTACTGTCGCAAGACAGGGCAAACTGCTGAGTAACACGTAGCTAACCTAACCTAAGTTCTAGAATAACCTCGGGAAACTGAGGATAATGCCAGATAGGTGATTCTTCCTGGAATGGTGAATCATTTAAAGCTTCGGCGACTTAGGATGGGGCTGCGGCCCATCAGGTTGTTGTTGAGGTAAAAGCTTAACAAGCCTATGACGGGTAGGGGCGCTGAGAGGCGGAGCCCCCAGAAGAACTCTGAGACACTAGTTCTAGCCCTACGGGGTGCAGCAGGCGCGAAAATTTTGCAATGCTCGCAAGAGTGACAGAGCAAGCTAGAGTGCGTTTTCTTTTAGAAAACGCTTTTGCTTTGTGTAAAAAGCAAGGCGAATAAGGGCTGGGCAAGACCGGTGCCAGCAGCCGCGGTAATCCCGGCGGCCCAAGTGGCGCTCACATTTATTGGGTCTAAAACATTCGTAGCCGGCTTTGTAAGTCTTGTGTTAAATTATAAGGCTTAACCTTGTATCTGCACAAGATACTGCAAGGCTAGGGAATGGAAGACGTAAGAAGTACGATTGGGGTAGCGGTAAAATGTTTTAATCCTAATCGGACTAACAATGGCGAAGGCATCTTACGAGGACATATCCGACGGTGAGGAATGAAAGCTAGGGGCGCAAAACGGATTAGATACCCGTGTAGTCCTAGCCGTAAACTCTGCATACTAAACATTGTGACCTCTTCGCGAGGTTGCAGTGCTGAAGCGAAGGCGGAAGTATGCTACCTGGGGAGTATAGTCGCAAGATCGAAACTTAAAGGAATTGGCGGGGGAGCACTACAACGAGTGATCGCGTGCGGTTTAATCAGATTCTACACCGTGAACCTCACCAGGAGCGACAGCAGAATGAAGGTCAGTCTAAAGGGCTTACCTGACACGCTGAGAGGAATTACATAGCCGTCGTCAGCCTGTGTCGTGAGATGATCTGTTAAATCAGGTAACAGGCGAGACCCGTGTGTGTATTTGCTATTCGACAAGAAAGCACACTACACAGACCGCTTTCGTAAGGAAGAGGAGGGTGCGGGCAACGACAGGTGGCATGTTCCAAATCCCCTGGGCGACACGCGCGCGTCAATGGTAGCAACAATGAGATGCAATGCCGAAAGGCAAAGCTAATCCCGAAATGCTATCCTAGTCCCGATTGAGCTTTGCAACTCAGGCTCATGACGCTGGAATTCGTAGTAATCGGGCGTTAGCAGCACCCGGTGAATAGGTCCCTGCTCCTTGCACACACCGCCCGTCAATCCGACCGAGTTATGTCTTGGTGAAGCCTCCTTGAGGGGAAGAGCCTTGGCATGGTGAGGTAGGGTAAGTCGTCACAAGGTATCCGTAGGGGAACCTGCGGATGGATCACCTCCTAAATTTTTTTAATAATTTTTTAAAAAAATTTATTTAAATTTTGAAGAAGTTACAATGATTGTCCTTACTGGTCTTTGATAAAAACACAAAGATTAAAAAAGCTGCATGGCTCGAATTTAATAAGGGCCTGTAGTCTAACGGTAGAATTCACCCTTTGCAAGGGCGGGATCTGGGTTCAATTCCCAGCAGGTCCATTTTATTCTACTAAAAAATATTTGTGTTTAAAAAAAATTAAATCACAAATCATATTCAACTATTGTTGAAAAAGTTAGCAAATCTTTTAAAAAATTGCTAGACGATCGTAATTTTCAATTACGGTCCGAGTCGAGAATTAATATTCAATGAGACATCATAGTAGAATGCTAGGTAGAGGAACATAAGAAGTTAAATAAACTACGAGACGGATGGCTTGGCTTAGATTGCGATGAGGGACGTGGCAAGCTGCGATAAGCGCGAGGGAACTGCACGCAAGTTTTGATCTCGCGATCTCCTAATTTGAAACAGCTTCCGCAAGGAAGATTCTTAGCAAGGCAACTTGTTAAGAAAGTACACCTCGGGAATTGAAACATCTTAGTACCGAGAGGAAAAGAAAAAAATTTGATTCCCTTAGTAACAGCGAGCGAACAGGGAATAAGGCAAACCGAATCCTGTAATGAAAGTTATAGGAGATGTGGAGTGGATGATTTACTCCTGGGACATTGAGATTTAAGTTTTCTGGAAAGGAATGCCATAGAGGGTGATAGCCCCGTGAATCAATATGTTATGGAGATTTTTCATTTCAAGAGTAGCACATCCTGGATTGGATGTGTGAAAACAGCTGAACTAACAGCTAACCTTAAATATGAGTCTAAGTCCGATAGAGAAATAGTACCGTGAGGGAAAGCTGAAAAGTACCTTTGACGAGGAGTTAAAAGACCTGAAATCTCGTAGATATAGTTAGTTACTGATTTTAATGAATTTGTAACGTACGTTTTGGAAAACGAGCCAGGGAGTTAAGTTGAGTGGCGAGGTTAAATCATTTTCATGATGGAACCGGAGCGAAAGCGATTCCTTACAAGGAGCCTCTTAAAAGGGGTTAGTCACTTGGCTTAGACCTGAAACCGGGCGATCTACTCGTGGGCAGGATGAAGTCTTCTTAACGGAAGATGGAGGTCCGAACCAGTGTTACGTGCACGTATTTGGATGATCTGCGAGTAGGGGTGAAAGGCCAATCTAGCTCGGCGATGGCTGGTTCCTGCCGAAATATACCAACGTATAGTCTCTTCTATTAACACGTTAGCGAGGTAGAGCGACGGATTGAGAACGCGGGCGAGTTTCTCGTCGGTTCGCAGTCCAACTCCGAACTTGTTAACTGTTAGAAGAGAAACCGGGCTGGGGGATAAGCTTCTAGTCCGAAACTCGAACAAGAGAGACTATGGTTAAGGTCCCAAAATGCTAGCTAAGTGTTTAGAAAGGAGTTTTCATCCTGAGACACTAAGGAGGTAGGCTCAGAAGCAGCCATCCTTTAAAGAAAGCGTAACAGCTCACTTATCGAGGATAAAAGCACTGAAAATTGACGGGGCTAAGCTAGTTACCGAGACCATGGCGATTCCTTTTTAAGGAATTCGGGTAGGCAGGCGTACTGTTTGGGCAGAAGCATGCTCGTAAGAGCGTGTGGACCGAACAGCACTGAAAATCCTGGTGTTAGTAGGATCTGACTTGTGTGAGAATCACAAGGGTCGAAAGGGCAAGGGTTCCTTGGCAATGTCAATCAGCCAAGGGTTAGCCGGTCCTAAGTTATATCTTAACTGAGTATAGCGAAATGGAAAGCAGGTTAATATTCCTGCGCGATTTATTGACGATGAAGTACTATAATGTTTTGGGATAAGCAGAGTGTCTTCGCAAGAACATTCTCTACATGAAAGTTATGGAGTGTCGTAATGACGAGAAGTTATTGAAATGTAGAGGCGAAAGTCTGTTGACTCCGAGAATCCGTGAAAAGATAGCTATGAAGTTAATAAGTCACCGTACCTGGATCAAGCACTTGTGCCCTCCCTGAGAAGGGGAAGACCTGAAAGTCTAAAGTTAGTAAGGGAATTCGGCATATTAGTCCTGTACCTTCGGTAGAAGGGATGCCTATATTTGTATTTTTTAGAAATAGAAGATGCATTAGTAGGTTTCAATAACAAGGGTGGCCCGACTGTTTATCAAAAACGTAGCTGAGTGCAAAGCCGAAAGGCTTGGTACACTCGGTGAGGTCTGCCCAGTGGTGGTGCTTCAAACTCTCTTTCAAGAGAGCTAAGACCCATCAAACGGCGGCCCTAACTCTGAGGGTCTTAAGGTAGCGTAATACCTTGTCATCTGAATGGTGACTTGCATGAATGACTTAACGAGGTTGCCACTGTCCCTACTAACGAACTTCCGAATCCTCTATCCTGGTGCAAGGGCCAGGGACGCCTAGTGGGAAGCGAAGACCTTGTAGACCTTTACTGCAACTTGTTGTTGTGTTTTTTTGCTTAATACATAGTGTAGCTGGGAGAGATGAAACGAGACTTTGGTTTAGTGGATCAAAAATGTAACACCAGTTATTAGACAGGAAAATGCTCACTCTTTTGAAAGAGAGAGGACAGCGGCAGGCGGGCAGTTTGGCTGGGGCGGCTCCTGTTGAAAAGATATCAATAGGGTCCAAAGGTGAGCTCAACTGTGTCGGAAACACAGTGTTGAGTGCAGAGGCAAAAGCTCGCCTGACTGAGTTCCGAATAGAATGGGACGCAGAGCAGAAATGCAGGCTCAGCGAACCTCCATAGTCTTATAGTGGGACTTGGAGATAACAGAAAAGGTACCTCAAGGATAACAGGCTTGTCGCGCCCGATAGTTCATATTGACGGCGCGGTTTGGTACTTCGCTGTCGGCTCTTCCTATCCTGGCTGTGCAGAAGCAGCCAAGGGTACCGGGGTTCACGCGTTAAAAGGGATCGTTAGCTGGGTTAAATACGTCGCGAGACAGTATGTGTGATATCTACTAGGTGTGTTGTTGTCTAAGTGGAACGAAGCTTTAGTACGAGAGGAACGAGCTTCGGAAGCCTCTGGTTTAGCTGTTGTCCTAATAGGGCAAGCAGCGCAGCTACGCTTTAATTGATAAGTGCTGAAAGCATCTAAGCACGAAGCAACCCGCAAAAATAGACAACGAAGGCCGTCTTAGAAGAAGACGTTGATAGATCTGGTGTGTAAGCTCCAAGACACCGAGGAGTTCAGCATGCAGATACTAAAAGCCTCACGTTCCTGATAGCATTCTACTATGATGTCTTCATTTTGATTCTCAGAAAAATTTTCTTAAATTATACTCTATACTATAATAAAAAATAAAAAGAGATATATTTCTAATTAGAAATGAGCGAAGGAAGGTACATTAATCTAAATAATATATGGAAATATGCTAGAACTGCAACTTCATCTAAATCTATTGGTAGAAAGTTAGATATTAAATATCGTCTTCTCAAATGCGGAGATGCGAAAGAAGTTAAAATTCGTGATGCAGATGGAAATTTAGTATATAGAATATTACAAACGACTTCCCAATCAGAAGAAGATGTTGCTACAAGAATTTTTCCAGATGGTTCAAGAAAAAAAATGACAAACCCAAAACAATCCATTGAACTTGCAGTTTCGTATTGGTCAAAAAGAAAATAATTATTCAATTTCTTTTACTAGATTTTCAACAAGAATTTTTATTTGATTTTTAATTTTTCTTTTAAAATCAATTGTTGTTCCTTGTGGATCAGGGACATCCCAAAAAATTACTTTTGGAGAATTTTTTAAATAGTCTGGCCAATTTTCTTTTGTATTTATCATAATAACTTTATCAACTTCATCTACCATTTCTTTTGTTAATTGTTTAGAAAATTTATTTGAAACATCATATCCTTCTTCTTTCATAAGTTGAGTTATATCTTTAGAAAGTTCTGGAAGTTTTTTGCCAGCATTTTTTTCTGCATGCGTTCCAGCACTTATTGCCTTATGATTTTTTGAATTTTTATTGAATAATATTTCCGCCATCTGGCTTCTTCCGACATTACTACGGCAAACAAAAAGAATTTTCATTTTATCTCATTAACTTCTTCTATGAATTCTTTCAACTTTTTTAATGTTCCTGAAACTCGAATACATTTTAATTCAATATTTTCAGAATCTTTATACAAAATCAACGAGGATTTGATATGATCAACATAATCTGTATTTGATGCTAGAATTAACATTTTGTTTTTTTCAAGAATATCAGAAATTTCTTTTTCTCTAATTCCTGGAAAAACAATTCCTGCCTTAGAATATCCTAAAGTTCCAATGAATTGAAGAATTGCTTTTTTTACCCTTTCTTTTATATCTTCTAAATTAATGTTTTTAGAATCTGCAGTAATTAACAAATAATGTTTTTTTTCTCTTAATGATGGTTTGAGTTTAATTTTTTTCATTTGTATTCTATGAATTATTTTTTGAAACTTGAAAAACCTGACAAGTGCTATTGATACAAACACATTTTTCAGGAATACAATTATATTGGGCTGTACAAACTATATCTTTTGGACATTCATCAACAATTTTTTTATAAATAGATAGTTCTGCAACACTTACACATTTCTCTTGACCGCCCATGCTACACGCACAGCAACCTATCTGGGCTTTTGCACAGTCTTCATCTGCAATGCATTCTCGAACATCTTCTGGCTCTTCTTTTAATGGAACTTTGCAACCTGCTAAAGCTAAAACTAGGAAAAGTAAAATAATTATTGCAAAAATTTTCATTCCTGATTTCATCTTTTAATATAATAACTAAGTAAAAACGATTTAAAAGGATTATGTTTGATTACATTCCTACTGCATTAAAAGAATCATCAATTACATCTTTTGGCCAACCGGCTTCTGAAAGTTTTTGTTCTATGTCTTGTCTTGATGCACCCGAGCTTTTGGCATCTTTAATATAAGAAACAACTTCAGGATATGCTGCTTTTGATTGAGATGTTTTGGCGAATGCATTTGTGTTTTGGCTTTGTATTGTGCTAGACAAATTAGTTGCTGCGTATTTTGGTTTTTTCAAAACTTTTAAGAAAAGGAATATTACAACTACAGCAACAATTGCTACAATGATTATGTATATTAAATACTGCTGCAAGAATCTTGATTTTCCTGTAGATCCACAAGTTTGCGATTCATCTGGTTTGTAACTTCCATCTGCATATTCATCACAATCACTCAATTTATCACAAGTTCTATATTGTTGGCCTTCGGCGCATTTGCTCCAAGCACCACATTGCCAGTCGCTAGAAATGCATAATGCAGCACCTGGTATGCAGGATTGTGTTTCATTTGGTTTTGTTGCACTTATGTATGCGCATTCTGTTGTTAAAGATTCTGTACAAGTTCTTGTTTGTGTGTCTAATTCAGAGGCACAAGTTTCTGGTAGCCATGCTGTACATGACCAACAACAAGTTCTGTTGTCTATTCTTGTTGCACCGGAATTTATCTCAGTGCAGTTTGCTGTTTGTATTCCATTCGAACATGATGAATAATTTCCACATACCCAGTTTGTTGTTGGTGGAATATAATTTCCTACTGTGAATTGAGCTGATTTACTGAATATCAAACAAGGTGCTGGATCTCCATTACCACAATATCCACCAGAAGGACTGTAAGTATATTGCCAAACCAAAGAATAGCTACCATTTTCAGCTGGTGCTTTTAGATTAAATGAACTTAGATTAACATTATATGTGCTGTCCCAAAGAGAACCATCTGAATTTCTACATTTTGGAGTTGAATTAGTTATGCATGCCGTATAACCAGTATCACAATATTCTCCTAAATTTATTTCGCCAGCTTCTGTTATTGCCTTGCATTCATCTTGTGTTTTATTGTTATTTGTTTTTTCTGTTGATGCTGCAATAAATCCTGTTAAATTTTTAGATGATACTGAAGTGCAACTTGACCAGCACTCGTGATCTTCATCACATGAAAGTTGTTCGCCATAATAATTTCCATAGCCTGTTCCTATGATGCAACATTTTTTAATATAATTAGAATTGTTTGCTTCTGCACAAGTTGTTGGTTCTAGCTGAGTTCCTCTTCTTATTCTAACATTGTCAAAATGAACGATTTGAGAAGCTGGTGCTTCACCTATCATTCTTCCATAAGCGACAAGGTCTATCCCTGAAATATTGTCATTTACAGCAGAAGGGAATTTACTAGCCCATGCCGAATATAAATCAAAATTTTCAGATTGCCAAGTGTCTGCTATTAAAGAACTTAATATCATTGAATTGTTGTTTGAGCTTAAATGCAAAGCAGAATAAGGACAATCTGTTCCTCCTGAAAGATCATAATAGTAATGCAAATTTTTTCCAGATGTGCTTGAAACAACAACATCAACTGCGCATGGAGAATCTGTTTGTTCATAATCTATATCATAACTTAAAGATGTGGATGATAGCCTTGGATAATTTGTTATTGCTAAACTTGAAGTTGAACCGCTTACAGTCACAGTTGGATGATATGTTATTGTGTCTGAAACTAAAAGATAATTGCAAGTGTAAGTTGTGATTACGCCAGTTATGGGCACATCTGCACGTTGACCATTTCCACAATCAAATGTCGCCTTTGCTGGAGGAATTGGAACAGCATTTGTAAAATTTATTTTTAAAATAACTTGGAATGGTCCAACACCAATGTTTCTATCTGATGTGAAAAAGGCTGTATTTGCGGCAGAAGCAGATGGAATTAATGTGAAAATTGAGTATCCTGTGAAGCCTCCTTCTTGTTCTGGCGGAATAATTATATTTGAAGTGCATTTTCCAGATATGCATGTTCCGCCTAGTGAAGAACAGTCAATTGTTGTTGCTTGACATTTGTTTGAAACACACGAATATTCTGTCAATATATTTCCAGAACATGAATCTAATTTATTGGCATTTACTTTATCCTGACAAACTCCTTGGGTATGTCCATTATTACCATCAGTATCATAACAGAAATCTCCAAGATTTGCTATTTTAATTGATCTTGCGCCTGTGATTTGCTGTCTAACGCCAGCACTTGCTGATGTTGTAAAACCAGATGTTGTATCTAGTGTTAAAATTTTTGTAGTATATGTTATTGCATTGCCTTCTTCATCATATCCATATTCGCCATTTAATCCAAAAATTTCATCGTATGTATATATAGAATCTGCACTAATGTTTTTTGGTGCTTTTGTCCATCTTATCCCTGAAAGAGGTGCTTCAAAACCAGAATTAAGAACTATCTGTGAGCAACTTGAGCCAGCTCTTAAACAACATGTTCCTTCTGGATCATAATCAATTATTCCTGTTTCATTTTCCCATGGAACTAATTGGCCATTTGGGCAAACATATTCAGATGAAATTTTAGGAGCATTTGAAAGAATAAAAAAAGTCATAACAGAGTTTGGAGGTAAAACATCATTCTGATCTAAACCTAATGAAATGTGCCCTGTTAATCTTGCTGTTGCATTTGGATTTGCATTTTCTAGTTGTATATTGGATGTTGCAAAACCAATAATGTTTGTAGATGTTTCATTGATCTGTGGCTTAAATAAAATAACAAGTGCTAAAACAACAAATGCTAAGAAAAGTAATAAAATTACTTTCTCTTTGCCTTTTGATTCTCCTGGGGTTATTTTACCAACTGGGCCTGGAAATCCATATCTGTTATAAGTTGGGCTTACGGATTTTGTAGAAATCTTTTTACGTTTATGAGAAATTTTTCCTCTTTTCACCTTTTTCATTTTATGTTATTTGAATAAAATTATAAGCATTTAAATATGTTTCGATTAACTTCGACTAATTCGTTGAAATAGAGCATTAATTGCGTGATTTCAATACATTATTAATATATTTAAATCCATAAAAACTAAACTAATTATGAGAATTAGATATAGTTTTTCAAGTAGAAGAACTGGTTACATTGAAGGAAGAAATGATCATAAACAAACATTTCCTAAATTAGTTAGGGAAGTTATTGCAACTTCAGATATTATTCTTGAGATTTTAGATGCTAGATTTTTGAAAGAAACAAGAAATCCTGATCTTGAAAAACTAATTTTAGATAAAAAGAAAAAAATAATTTATGTTTTGAATAAATCAGATTTAGTTGATATTAAAAAAACAAAAGAAAAAATACAGGAACTTGAATTATTTCCTTATGCATTTGTTTCATGCAAAGACAGAAAAGGTGGAAAAGATTTAAGAAATAGAATTAAAATTCTAGCTAAAAATGTGGAATTTAAAAATGTGCGAGTTGGAGTTATTGGTTATCCGAATACAGGAAAAAGTTCTGTTATTAATTTATTAATTGGAAAAGCTTCTGCAAAAACTGCGCCACAAGCAGGATTTACAAGAGGAATTCAAAAAATAAAATTGTCAGAGGGAATTGGCATTCTTGATACGCCTGGAGTTATTCCAGACATGGAACAAGCAGAACGATTCTCAATAAAGCATGCTGAAATTTCTGCTAGAAGTCATGAAAGTGTAAAAGATCCTGAGATGGTTGTTTATGATATTATGAAAAAGTATCCTGGATTTTTAGAAAATTTTTATAAAATTGAGACAGAAGGTGATTCTGAAATTTTAATTGAGAAACTAGGAAGAAAAATGAATTTTTTGAAAAAAGGAAATAAAGTTGATGTTGATAGAACTGCAAGATTGATTTTAAAGGATTGGCAAGAAGGAAGGATAAAGATTTAAAAATATAATATTATTATTCTAATAAAAGAGGGTTAAATGAACAAGGTATTGAAAGTATTAACATTTTCAGATATATTTTTATTTACTGGATTTGGTTTTATCGCACCAATTCTAGCTATTTTTATAAAAGATAATTTAATTGGAGGCAGTATTGCTGCCGCGGGATTAGCTAGTGCAATTTTTTTAATAACACATGCTATTCTTCAAGTTATTTTTGCTAAGGTTTTTAATCCTAAAGATAGAATGTGGATGTTAATTGCTGGAACTGCGATCATGGTTGTTGTTCCATTTGGATATATTTTCTCAACAACAGTAGGCCATCTATATATTATACAATTGTTGTATGGTGTTGGTGCTGGCTTGCAGTATCCTTCTTGGTATAGTTTGTTTGCATCACATCTTGAGAAAGGTAGAAGAGGACTTGATTGGAGTATATATTCATCTGGTGTTGGAATAGGAAGTGCTGTTGCAGCTTATTTAGGAGCAGTAATTGCAACAAGTTTAGGATTTAATGCTGTATTTGTTTTGGCAGGAGTTTTGGCTGTAGTTGGTTTTATTATCTTATTTGCACTTGAAAGAAAAGCGCTAAAAAAGACATGAGCAAAATTTAAAAGATAGTTCATATTCTTTAAAGTATGAAAGAAAAAAAAGATAAACCAAAAAGTTATGATATTCATGCCAGGGAGAAAGAGATTCGAGAGTTCTGGGAGAAGGAAAAAATCTATGAATTTGATGCAAATGACAAGAGAAAATTATTTTCAATTGATACACCGCCTCCAACTGTTTCTGGAAATTTACATGTTGGACATGCAATGTCATATACGCATAAAGATATAATTGCAAGATTCAAAAGAATGTCTGGATTTAATGTTCTTTATCCATGGTGTTTTGATGATAATGGCTTACCAACAGAAAAATATGTTGAGAAAAAACTAGGAAAAAAAGCAAGACAAGTAGATAGAAATGAATTTATAAAGATTTGTTTGAAAGAAACAAAAGAAGTTGAGGAACAAATGCTTGCCGAATGGAAAATGACAGGAATAAGTCCTGACTGGAATTTCTTCTATAGAACAATTGACGATAGAGCAAGAAGAATTTCACAAAAAAGTTTCATTGAGTTATTTAAGATGAACAGGGCATACAGAAAAGAATCGCCAATGCTTTGGTGTCCTGAATGCAGAACAGCTGTTTCACAGGTTGAACTTGAAGATAAAGAAAAAGAAACTACTTTTTGCGATGTTGTATTTGAAATTGAAAAAGGCAGAGAACAATTTATTGTTTCTACAACTAGGCCCGAATTTTTGCCTGCTTGTGTTGCTGTTTTGTATCATCCTGACGATAAAAGATATAAAAAATTCAAACATCAAAGAGCAATTGTTCCATTATTTAATTTTCCTGTTCCTGTGCTGGAGGATAAACGAGTAGATAGAGAAAAAGGCTCTGGAATTGTAATGTGTTGCACATTTGGAGATACTACTGATATTGAATGGTGGAAAGCATATGGATTACCTTATAAGAATTTAATAACAGAAGATGGAAAATTAAGTTCAATAGCTGGAAAATATGTTGGCAAGACAATTGTAGAGGCTAGAAAAGAAATTATTGAAGAACTTAAAAAAGAAAAAAAATTAAAAGACACAAGAAAAATAAAACATCAAGTTAATGTGCATGAAAGATGTGGAACAGAGATTGAATTTCTCGTTACAAAACAATGGTTCATAAAATATTTGGATTTGAAAGATAAATTTATCGAGTTAGGAAAACAGATTAAATGGCATCCTGAATTTATGCGTTCAAGATATGAAAACTGGATTCAAGGATTGCAATGGGATTGGTGCATTTCTAGGCAGAGATATTATGGAATTCCATTTCCTGTTTGGTTTTGCAAAAGATGTGATCGTGTAATTGTTGCTAAGGAAAAAGATTTGCCTGTTGATCCTTTGAAAGATAAAGCGCCTGTTGAAAAATGCCCTAAATGCGGTCATGATGAATTGGTTGCTGAGAAAGATATCATAGATACTTGGGCTACATCAAGTTTAACACCTGATATTATTGTTGATATGGTTGCTGAAAAAAATAAACATGTTGCTAAGAAACTTTTGCCAATGTCATTAAGACCAAATGCACATGATATTATAACTTTTTGGGATTTTAATACTGTTGTTAAAAGTTGGTTTCATCATAAAAATATTCCTTGGGAAAATATTTTGATAAGTGGTTGGTGTTTAGATCCTGGTGCTAAAAAAATGTCAAAAAGCAAGGGAAATGTTTTAGAAATTGGAAAAATGATTGAAAAGTTTTCAGCAGATGCATTAAGATTCTGGGCGGCTTCTGTTAAACCAGGAGAGGATGTTCAATTCTCAGAGAAGGAATTTATTGCTGGAAATAAATTAATAAACAAAATATGGAATGCATTTAATTTTATGATGATGCATCTTAGAAAATACAAGCCTGGAAAGCCTAAAAAATTAGAACTTATTGATGAATATTTTATGCTAAAGATAAACAAACTTGTTGAAGAATGTACGAAAGCTTTAGAAAATTATAATTATGCTAAAGTTAAATTAGATTTAGAAAATTTCTTCTGGCATTTATTTTGTGATAATTTTTTAGAGATTATTAAGCATAGATTATATCAACCGAAAAATAAAGAAGAGAGTGAATCTGCAAAATATACTGCTTATGTTTGTTTCTTAAAAGTTTTAAAACTCTTTGCTCCAATTATGCCTTTCATTACAGAGGCTATTTATCAAGATTATTTTAAACAGCATGAAAAAGTCAAGTCAATACATTTATCAGAATGGCCTCAGATTGAGAAAGAAAAGAAAGAAAAAGAATTAGAAAAATCCGGAGATATGTTTTTAGAAATTTTAGATGCTGTAAGAAAAGAGAAAGCAAAAGCACAGAAATCAATGAAAGCTGAAATTGAATTAACAATTGAGCCTGAAAAATATAAAATAATTCAAGATATGTTAGAAGATTTGAAGGCTGTTACGAGTGCGAAGGAAATTAAAAAAGGTGTGATGAAGATTGAATTTCTTGAAGAGAAAAAGTAATTTGTAACCTTCTTTTAGTGATACTGTAAAAAAGGTTTAAAAGGGGTTTTTGAGTTATTTTTATATGAAAGAAGTTCCGGAAGTTGCCAGATTTGTAAAGGCGGCAGATATCGATAAAATATGTATTGATCTAAACCGATCAGGAATAAACGTAAAAAGAGAAGAGGTTGAATCATTATATTTTCTTATAAATGATGTAACTTATCATGAGGTTTTAGGAAAACCTGAGAATATTCCTTTGTTTCTTCCTACAATGATTCATCACTTTTGTAGACAGGAAAAAACCAATTATGGTTATGATAACGTTTCAAGAATTCTAATAGATGAACTTATAGATCATCCAGAATGTGCTGGAAGATATAGATTTTCAAGAGAAATTCTTTGGCAAGAACTTTTAGAGAATCCAGAAGATTCTGAAAAATATAGATTATATGAAGAGGAAATTTGGCGCAAAACATTGGAAGATCCATTAAACAATACAGGACTTGTTGCCTTGGCAGAAGCCGTTGCAAATGAAAATGCAATACGTAGATCTAAGGGAGAGGCGCCATTAGATTTACCTGAGCGTATAAAAAATACGAATTTAGTTGAAGAAGCTGTTGCATAGTTCTAGAATAGTTTTTTAAACATCTTTTTCTTTAGAGAGATATGGAAGAAGAAACAAGACAAAAGATAACTGATTTAATTGAAGAGTTAGCAGGATATAGAGGAAGACATACTGAACTTATTACTGTTTATGCTCCTTCTGGTTCTAATATAAATCAACTTGCAAATCAGCTTGGCTCTGAGCAAAGTACAGCCATGAACATTAAAAGCAAGGCAACAAGGACAAATGTTATTGATGCTCTTGAAAGAATTATAAGACACCTTAAATTGTACAAGAACTTGCCTAAAAATGGGCTTGCAATTTTCTGCGGAAATATTTCAAAGAAAGAAGGTCAGCCAGATATTAAATTATGGGCAATTGAACCTTCAATTCCATTGAATGTTAAATTTTATAGATGTGATCAAGAATTTGTTCTCGAGCCTATGAAAGAAATGTTAGAAGCAACAGAAGTTTATGGTTTACTTGTTCTTGATAGGAGAGAGGCTACTTTTGGAATTTTAGAAGGAAAAATTGTGACAAGATTAAAACATTTAACATCTGGTGTTCCTGGAAAATTCAAAACAGGTGGTCAATCTGCTGCAAGATTTGATAGACTTACAGAAGAGATGGCTAAAGAATTTTATAGAAGAATTTCTGCTTCTGCAACTGAACTTTTTTTGCAAATGCCAAAACTTAAAGGAATACTAATTGGCGGACCAGGGCCTACGAAAGAAGATTTTATTGTTGATGGAGATTTAAATGTACAAATTAAAAATAAAATAATTGCTGTTAAAGATGTCGGATACACAGATAATGAAGGCTTGAATGAACTTGTCCAGATTTCAGAAGATATTCTAAAAAATGAAGCTGTAACGCGAGAAAAGAAATTATTAAATGATTTTTTTATGATGTTAAATAAGAAGAAAGACAGAGTTGCTTATGGTTTGGAAGCTGTACAAAGAGCGCTTGAACTTGGCGCTGTTGATCTTTTGATTTTATCTCACAGCATCGATAAAGCGACGCAGAAGGAATTGAAAGAAAAAGCATTGGCAATAAGTTCTAAAATTGAATTTGTTTCAGAAGAAACCAACGAAGGTGTTCAGTTTAAAAGTCTTGGTGGAGTTGGTGCTGTTTTAAGATTTAATATAGATAAATTCTAGAAAAATTAATCAATAACCATACAACTCTGTAAAGATTCCTGAAGTCCCGGGTTTACGTGAATGATATACTACTGGTTGGCGATTTCTTTCAAATTCAACTGCTTGATTCCATTCTCTTCGATAATGTTCTAAAGGTATTGGCATGCTATGATTTTCTACCCACCATTCTTCATTTGTTGCTACGTGACCTTGAAAAGATGCTGAAACTGGAATGGACTGTCCTTCTAATTTAACTTCTCTTGGGAGCGCTTTTGCAGCAAGAATTCTTTGTTTTAATTCTGGTGAAACTACTTTAGCAACAATTGAGTTACTTCCTTCTGCAGGAGCTTCAAATAATTCAAATGCACCAGATATTTTGGCTGTAACCTCGCCTTTTTCATTAATTGCGCTAGTAGACATTCCTTGAAAATATCCTATTTTTGTTCCATCCGGAGTTAAAACAAGATCTCCTGAAACTAAACTAGGATCCTGAAGATAAAATGCTCTTCTTGCTCTTTTATGATAAATTGGTGAAGTCGTTGGTAACATTTGATTAATTGATTTGACTAATTTAAAAGCTTTATTATGCTAGTTATTGTAGTATTCTAAAAATTATAATTGATAGAATAACTATTTGATAGTGATTAAAATAATAAGGTTTATATATCTCTTTGTCATTCAAAAAATATGATGAACTGTGCACTTGGTGTTGGTTTAAAACGATCCGGAACTATTGATGATTCTAGAGTGCCTGGAGATGAAAAATTAGAAGAATTTTTAGAACAAATGCAAACTGCTCTAGAAAAAACAGATTTAGCAACGTTTAGTAAAGCTAGTTGGGATGCTTGGCAATACATATGTAACCATTATTTTTCCACAGATTCTCAAAATGATTTTGATTCTTTAAAAAGAGCAGAACAGATTAAGGCGAGGTATTTTGCATTATATATGCAACGAGAAAGGTTTGGTGAAAAAGAAATTTCAGTAGGTTAAAATTTAATACATTTATATTAAAAATTCTAAACAAATAATTTATAAAGTTGTATATTTAATTTATTCTATGGAAGAAAAAAAAGAAGGTAATGAATCTAAATCACAAATAATAATGCAAATCGTAGCTTTATTGACTGCTGCATTTGGTTTTGTTGCTGCATTGCAATGGAACAACTGGGTTCAAGCTGTTATGAAACCTTTAACAGATAAAGGAAAAGGACAGGTTTGGCTTTTAGTTATAGCAGTTGGAGTTACTGTAATTGCTGTTTTAGTTGCTTATTTCTTAGGCAAGATGGCTGGAAGAGCTAAACAGTAAAAAATTTATAAACATCCTTGTGTATTTCTTAGTATGAAAGAAGAAACTAGAGAAGGATTATTTGATGATAATAAGGTAATTGAAGGATCAAAAAATTATTCTGAAGAGCAAGAATTAATGAAAAGACTTGAAGCTGCTTTGTTTCTTGCTGCTAGATTTTTGACAATAGATGAGCTTGTTAGAATAACAGGAATAAATCCAATTTCAACAAAAGAATTGCTTGACAAACTTGAGAAGAAACATCGTGGTGAGAATTCTGCTATGAGAATAATAAAACAAAAATTTGAGAATGAAGAATTATTTAAAATGGATGTTAAAAAAGGCTTTGATCATATGGTAAATAGAATTGTTTCTGGAGATGCTGAATTTAATAAAGCAGAACAAGAAACTTTGGCTATAATTGCTTACAAACAACCAATAAAACAATCTGTTATTGTAAAAATAAGAGGAAATAAAGCTTATGATCATATTAGACATTGCATTGCGGTTGGTTTAGTTCGGGGAAAAAAAGCAGGAAGAACAGTTGAATTAAATTTAACGCAACAATTTTATGAATATTTTAATTTGAATCCTGAAAATGGAGTTCAAGAACTTGGAAAATGAAATCAAAAATACAAAAGATAATTCCTGATACGAATTTTTTAATATATTTGGCAAGATTTAAGTTATTTGATGAATTTTATGCTCTTGGATATAAGATAATAGTTCCAAGAATTGTTGATTATGAACTTGAAAAGATGTCAAAAAATCAGGAAACAAAACAAGAAGATAAACAAGCTGCTTTGTTAGCGCAACAAGTTGTAAAAAGATGGGTTGAATTGAAAAAAGCAGAATATGTTGATGTTCAAGGAGATTATGCTGATGATATTATTTTAAAACTTGCATTAAAATCTAAATGTTTTGTTGCAACAATGGACCAAGAACTACAGAAAAAATTAAAAGCACAAGGAACTAGAGTTATTGGAATAAGACAAGAAAAAATACTCGAAGAAATTTAAGATGAAAAAAAGAGGTAAAGTTAAGAAGAGAATTGTAAAAAAGAAAATTCCAAAAGGAAAAAGAATTCTTGCAAAAGCTATTTTTATTAAAAAAACAGGACAAGGATATTTATTTTGTTTTGAAAAGAGAAAAGCAAAAGAAACAAATTATGCTGGATTCTGGAGTTTTCCTCAAGGACATAAAGAAAAAGGAGAAAAAATAGAAAATACCTTAGTTAGGGAAATGCAAGAAGAACTTAATATTAAAGTAACTTCTTTTAGAAGGCTTGGTGTTTTTCATGATAAAGATCCAACTTCAAAGAAACATTATGAACAACATGTTTTTTTGTGTTTAGAATGGGCAGGAGAGATTAAAGAAACTCAAGAACAAGAAATGCTTGCTTGGTTGTCTTTATCTGATACCAAGAGCTTAAATCTTCCTGATGTTGATAAAAGAATAATTCTTAAGTTAATTGAAAATTGAAGTGTAATTATTAATTTTCATAAAAGATGCTAGGGTTGAAAAACTTAGAGTTTATGCACTAACGAATGGCATTCGTCCCGTCACCATGCCTCTATAGTGTTCTCTTGCTCCTTCAAAATCTTTTTTTAATATTAATGCAACAGCTTCTTGGATTAAGTTATATGTCTTTCTCCATATTCGCATTGCATCTGGCCTCGCATTAACTGCAGCGACAATCCGCGGAGCAACTTGATGATAATGATCTACTTCTCTTGATCTTTCACTGTCTGAAGACATGAATCCGTGTTTAAAATCACGTAATACTCTAAGCTCTAATGAATCATAACCTAAACCACCTGCTTTCATGCAAGCAGTTGTAATAAAACAATTAAGTGCATTGTGTAATTTCTCTCGTGTGCTTCTTGTGTCTACTTCGGGCTCTTCATCTTCACTTGAAGAAGAAGATCCGAAGGAATGATTTAAAAAAGAATAGTCATGCTCTATACTTCTTGTTGACCCAAACCCTATTCCTTTGGGTGATGTTATTGGCTCTGGGAAAACTATAGGTTTAGGAATTAATGAATATATTTCACTTTGTCTTTTTATCATTTCTCTAAGAGAAGCTCCAGTATCTAAATGTAGTAAGGGTTCTGATTTTGGGATCTCGAAAGTTGGTAAAGAAGATGCTCTTCTTGCAAATTCTTGACAAGACTTTAGTAATCTTGTATTAGGGGAATATCTTGGAAGTCGAACTGGAGGTATCATTGATCTAGAAAAATTTCTACTTATATCAACAGCATCCATTGGGCTGTATCTTCGCCCAAATGGTCCATCATAAATAGGCAATTATGACATGGTAATATATATGCTCTTTAGATTATATATTTATCTATTATGCTATAAAAATTAATTAATTTTTTCTTTAAATTCTGTAAAATTCACATTAAAAACACTTTTGAATATTTTTTGAAAGGCATCAAAATTTTTTTCTTTTTGTACTTTTAGCTCTTTTAGAAATGATAATAATTTTTCCTTTCCAAACTTATCAATTATAGTTTTAACAACATAAAAGGAAATAAGATAAAACCTTCCATTATCTTTATTTCCCATTAAAAAATTTTCAATGTTTATTTCTTTAAAATTTATTTTCCTTATATTTTTCATTCTTTGTTCATATTGGCCTAGATATCCTGCTAACCCTTCGTTAAAAAGAGGAACTGGTTCTAGGCCTTTCATTCTGAACAAAATGTGTGAAATCTCATGCAAAATTATTCCTTCTATTTCTTCTTTTTTGTGAATTCCTACTTGCTCCATGATTGAAGGAGATAGAACAAAAACAATTCCATTTTTTATAAAGCCACAATACCATTTTTCAAATTTTTCTCCAGAATTTTTTTCATATTCTTCAATAGAATAAACAAATTTTATTTCTAATATTTTTTGCTCAATTTCATAAAAAGCAAAGATATTTTCTATTTTTTTAGAAATGTTGAAACCTTCTATGAATTTTTGATCTTGTGCTTCTATTTCAAAGATTAAATTTTCTTTTTGAATTTTCATAGCAAATATCTTTTGTCTACCAATAATCTTACAACTTTCTTCTTCTTATTCCTTAAATCCCAATTCTTTTGCCCTTGTTATATCAACCTTTAGAAGAATATTATTTTCAATCAATTTGTCGACAATCTTTTTATCAGAATTGCTTAAAGAACTATAAATCAACGCTTTTTCAATCCTATTAATTAGATCGTATTGATTTCTATTAATTATTAAAGTTTTCAATTGAAATTTTACAATTCCTCCAAACTCTTCCTTTCTATACCTCAAATGAGGATTCTTAAAAACTACAAAATCTTTTTCACTCATCTTTCATTAAGGGGTCTATTGCATTTATTTTGCCAAAATATCCTTGTGCAGATGCTCTACAACCACCACGACAAATAGAAACATATTCACAATCATGACATCTATTTGGGACAAATTTCATTTCTCGAATATTTAATAAAAATTTATTATTATTCCAAATCTCTTTTAAATCATCTTCCAATATATTTCCTAATTTCTTACTTAAGCAAACACATGGCCTTAATTCTCCATCAGAACCAATGACTAATTGATTTAAACCAGCATCACAGTAATTTCCAATCATGTTAATTGTTTCCTTATTAATCTCTGGAAGTAAACACATAGGAAAACCTCCCGTAAACCCAACATTTATATTTAGCTTCTTTTTAGCTTTTCTTAATTGCTCATAAATTTCTAAAAACATTTTTTTATTGATAACCAGATTCTTATTGCGCTTCATTTTACCAGTTGCAGAAGGAGTTCCAATAGTGAAAGAACCAACATCAATATTCTTTAGAAATTGAGCCATCCTATAGACATCTTTGTAAGTTTCTGGTAAGGCCACCATATTAACATTAACATTATTGATACCAAAAACAAGTATTGCTTTTTTTATTCCTTCAACTGTCTTCTGAAAAGAACCCTTAATACCTGTTAGTTTGTCATTTATTTCTGGCTTGTAATGATGAATTGAAATTTGCATATCATCAAGTCCTGCATTCTTCAGTTTTTTTGCAATTTCAGATGTCATTAAAATAGCATTGGTAACAATTGTGGTATGTATTTTTGCATCTGAGCACTTTTTTATTAATTCATTAAGCCACAAAACAAGTAGTGGCTCTCCTCCCGAAAAAACAATATCAAGAATTTCGTTTTCAATAAGTTTATCGATAACTTCAAATTGTTTTTCTTTTGGCAGAGTTGTTGAATTTTGCTTAGAACAAAGTTCTTTCCAAACATTATAACAAAATATACATCTCTGATTGCATCCGCTTGTTAATTCAAATTGCACCGCTAATGGGCTTTTCAATTTCAAATAATGGCAATTGGGGAGTTCAGTTTCTTGATAAGCCCGTTTAAAATCATCTACTTCAAGCAATTTTTTTGTATTTGTTTCCATCTTCAATTAACTCATCAAAAGATTTATTGTAAATCTGTTTGAAAAGGTTGTTTAATTTACCTCCCTTTTTTAGCCCTTTAATTAATCTTAAAATATTTTTTTCTCCGAAATTAAGAATTAGATATCTAACAAATAAAGAATAAACATGATAACTATCAAGGGTCGTTTTTTTAAAGCTCTCTTCCAAAATTCTCTTTTTAATTTTTATATTTTTTTTGTATTTGAATTTCTTTTTATTGCATTGCATAAAGGTGGCCAGACCTTCAGACAGCCATAGAGGATCATATGAATCGTTCCTTAACTCTTCATAAAATAAATGATTTATTTCATGCACTAAACATTCATAAAAATATTTCCTCTTCCATCTTGTTTCTTTATCAAAAACAGAATAAGCAAAGATAGCAATCCTGTTATTACGAGCAAAACCAGAAACAAAGTCTTCGGTTTTCTTTCCCCACACTTTATCAAATTTTGTCCTGGAATAAATTAACTGGATTTCAAATTTGGGAATTTTGATTTTAAAGAAATCTTTATTGTAATTGAATGCCTTGATGATTAATTTTTTTTCTTTGGTAATATATTTATCTTTTTCTGAATAAATCAAATGGCTAAATCTCAAATTTAGTATTTTTTCCATAATTATATATGTAAGAATCAATTTAAATAGTTTAAGAATAAACCTAAGCAACTAAAAGTGTTTTTAAAACTGTTTCAGCTTCATTTTGACTGACTTCTTCTAATCCATTGTTAATAATGCCTGTTCGGCAGGCAAAACACTTTAGACAATTACATTGGCAGGCCTTACATAAGGCGGTTCCTCTAAAATAAAGTTCTGTTCTTGTATCAACAGTCATGTTAATATTAAAAACTTCATAACCTAATGTGTTTGGTTTATATGCTTCCATGATTTTTTATAGACTTTGCAGTTTAAATATTTTTTGTTTCGCTTCAGAACCATCCCCTTTCAAGAAATAAACTTTTTTGAGAAGTCTGGAGCCCGGCAATGTTCCAATGCAGTCAATTGAAAACATTTAAAAAGCAAAAATCAGTTCTCAATCTAGAAAATGTTTTATCTATTAGACGTGGATGATTATGTAAGAGTAGAGCCAGAATTGTTTAATCTGCCTACTGCGGAATCTATAAAGCAACAATTAGAAAAGCAATATAGCGAATTTATAGACGAAGATCTTGGTGCTGTTATCTGTGTTTTGGATGTTTCTAGAGTAGGAGACGGAGTTCTTATACCTGGAGATTCTGCAATATACTATGATTCTAGCTTTAGTATTTTAGTTTTCAAGCCATTATTGCAAGAGCTTGTTTATGGTCAGATAACTCAGATAACTAACTTTGGAGCTTTCATGAGTTTGGGAATGATGGAAGCAATGATACATATTAGCCAGACAATGGATGATTTTGTAAGTTTCTCTAAAACTAATACTTTAATGGGAAGAAATTCAAAGAGAAGTTTGAAAAAAGGAGATCTTTGTATTGCTAGAATAATTGCAATAAGTTACAAAACAATTCCACAAAAAATTGGATTAACAATGAGACAACCTGGCTTGGGAAAAATAGAATGGATTAGTGATGAAAAAAGAAGGACAAAACTTGTTGCTGAAAAAAGTGAAAGAGCTGCAAATAAGGCTGAAAAAGCAAAAGAAAAAAAGAAGAAGGAGAAATAAAATGCTAGAAAAACAAACAATATTTTTAGTCTATCAACTTCCAAAAAAAGAAGGAACACAAGTTGCTTATCTTAATGCCACGCCTACAATAACATGGAGGCACATTAGAACAGCATTGGGTGCAGATTCAATTACACATTATGATCTAAAAAAAAGGGAAAGACAAACTCTTGATTTTCAAGAAGTTGGAGCTCCTGTTGAACCAATTATGGTTTCGGAAGAAGGTAACCTAGTTGAAAAATTAAAACCAATTGATATTACTACTGTGACATTCCAAAAACCAATACCTGCTTCAGAATTTGTTGAAAGAGTAAATGAATATAATGAACAACAAGCCAGCAATCCATTTGGTTGTGGTTGTGTTCCTGGGATTTAAAAATGAAAGGACAAAAAGTTTGTAAAAAATGTAAGGCATTTGTTGAAGGAGATAAATGCTCAAAATGTGGTGGAAATAGTTTTACAGAAGCTTGGAAAGGAAAAGTAATTATTCTTGATGCTGAAAAAAGTGAAATTGCAAAAGCACTAAAAATAAAAGAAACAGGAGAATACACAATAAAGATATAAAATGGAATTAGAAATTAAAGAAAAAAAATACATGCCGTTGGTTGAGAGAACAGAAGTTACTGCTAAATTAAAATCAAAAGCAACTCCATCTAACATTGAAGTTCAAGAAGAACTTGCAAAACAATTGAATAAAGAAAAAGAACTTGTTGTTGTTAAACACATTTATTCTGAATTTGGAATTAACGAGGCAGATGTGACTGCTTATGTTTATGATTCAAAAGAATCAATTAAAAAATTTGAAAAAGTAGGAAAAAAAGCTAAAAAAAGTACTGAAGAGGCTGCTCAACCTGCTCCTGTGAAATAAAATGCCAAAAGAAGATAGAAAAGGAAAAAAGAAAAGAAAGAATAAAATACCTAGTGAGAAATGGAAATTGTATAAAGTAGAAGGAAATAAAGTTTCTAGATCTAAAAAGTTTTGTCCAAGATGCGGACCAGGTGTTTTTTTAGCTCAACATAAGAATAGAATTTTCTGTGGTAAGTGTCATTATACTGAATATCAAAAATAATTAAGCTACCTTGGCTTTTGGTTTATAAGAAAATGCTAATGCATCAAAATGTCTTGCTTTTACTTTTTTTCCACCGACAATCAATGCTGTTTCATCACTGTGTCTTAGTTGATAAGCATTCCAAGACATGCCTGCACAGGCTGTCATGACTTCTGTAAATTCTTCTAATTTTATGCCTTTTCCTGATCCAGAAACTATTCCAATAGGTTTTCCTGTTTTAGAATTATATCTTACCATAGACGGTTGAGTAATATCTAAATCTTTGGGAAGCTCACAACCAGATGCTACACTTCCTCTTGGAGGCCAATAAACTTCTAAATCAATTCTTGCTGACATTTTCTGTATATTGTGTTTTGTTTTAGTTACTAAGAAGGAGTTATTTGGGTTTATAAATTTTTCGGGGAGGTAGATTTAAAAAGATTATAAAACTTTTTTTATTATGAATAATCCAAATAGGGTTCCTTGGAAATACGAACAGCTTGAACTATCAAGTTTATCTGTAAGATCTACATTAATTAAAGGAACATATGTAACACCAGAAGAAATTAGCAGATGGTCTCAAATTCCATATGGAAAAATGTTAGTTGTTGTCCATTCCGTTCCAAGAAATCCAAATCAAGTTGTTGCAAAGGGCATTTCAAGTGCAAGAAAATTTATACAACTTATGAGAGATTATTATAGAAGTACTGTATCCTATGATGTAGGTTCGGCCAGAATACCACTGCATTTTTACTTGGTTGATAAAGAAGGAAATCGTAGACCAAAGAGAAGTAAAAATATTGTTGATTTAGGAGAAGGTGGTTTTGAAGGCTTGGAACAAGAAGTACGTGCTATTGCTAGAAGAATAAAAGCTCGTTAAAATTTAATTTTTTTAGATCCGTAAAGGATGGATTTAGCCTAACTAAAAGTTAAAGGCATAAATCCAATTAATTTTTTTAAAATAATTGACCTCTCTTTTATACTTAATTACTTAGAAACTAATACATAAAAAATTGTCTTTCTGTAATTAGAAACCCGCAGAGGAAACTCTTAAGCTAATCAAGTAGAGTTGCCCTCAAGCTTCCCCTGGGGAAAAAGAGGTGATAATATTATATCGTTTAGAAGTTTATAAACTTTTCGGTTTGTCTAAATTGAGTAGTGACAACTGCCTATTTATAAAGAAAACACAATAAAAACGAACCTTTTACAAGCATAGTTTGAGCTGATGAAGCCTTTATAAATGAATTTGTTACCTGCTAGAATGGACAATAAAAGTTTATTAAGCTTATACTTTTTGTTATAGAATGGAAAAAGAGATTAAAAATATTGATTGGCAAAACGTTGTTGAACAAGAGGAAATTAATGGTAAGGATAAAGTAACTCAGGATCAGCTTTATAGTTTGCTTGTTTCTCGAGAATTAAGTTGGCAGGCTATTATTTATGATCTTATTAAAACAGAACAATTAGATCCCTGGGATATTGATCTTTCTATTCTTTCACAAAAATTTCTTGAAAAAATAATGCAGTTACAAGAGCTTGAAGAGAATGCTTTTTTTGTTTCTAGTAAGGTTTTATTGGCGGCAGCCCTAATGTTAAGATTGAAATCAGAAATTTTGAGAGACAACATAAGAGGTATTGATGAAATATTATTTGAACCTAAGAACAAAGGCAGAATTGAGCTTGCTAAAGTTCCTCAGATTATTATAGAAGGGATGGAAGAAAGTAAAGTTCTTGTTCCTAAAACTCCTTTGCCTAGAGCAAGAAAAGTTACATTGCAAGAATTAATGGGTGCTTTAGACAAGGCAATTAACACAGAACAAAGAAGAATAAAAAAAGGATTGATGTTGTCTAGAGCTAGACGCGAATTAGATTTTTTATTTCCTAAACCTTTGATTGATATTCCTAGAAGAATTCGAGAGTTATGGGTTAGGTTAAAAGGAATTTTTTCTGGTGAGAAAAAAGAAAAAATTATGTTCTCACAACTTTTAACTAGTCAAACAAAAGAAGATAAGATAACAAATTTTGTTCCTTTAGTGTTTTTAGATCATCAGAAAAAAGTTTGGCTTGAACAACCAAAGCCTTTTGATGATATTGAAGTTTGGCTTAAAAGAAAAAAAGAAACTCCAAGTTCTTTAACATTTAAGCAAGATCTAGATGCAGAGATTAAAGAAGAAATTGGTGAAGAAACTGAAGATGTTGCTATGATAAAAGAAGAAACTGATATTTAATTATCATAAATGCTTTTCCTATGTCCAATTTTTAAAATTCTTAATATTTGGTTTGTTTTATCTACATCTATAATCGCGCGATAGTCTCCAATACGAAGTTTAAATCCATCAATTTCTTCTAAATGTTCAAGAAAACGAAATGGATTTTCCTTACATGCTTGAAGTTTATTCCAAATTCTTTGTTTGATTAGAATGTCTAATTTATTTAAGTCATGCAAGGCTTTTTTCTCAAAGATAAGTTTATACATTTCTTATAATCCTAATATCTTTTTTGATTCTGCTTCAGTATAGAACTCGCCTTTTTTAATTCTTTCTCTAGCTTCTTTAATCTCTTGAATTGCTTTTTGACTTAATTTTGGATCTTTTTCACATGTTTTTGCCAAATAAAGAAGTTTTCTCACTAGTTCGTCATAACTTTCATTTTTGTATTGTCTAAAGTTATCAAGCTCTTGTTTTGTATTTGGGTTTAATTTTATTGTTGTTTCCATACCTAAGTATACTTAAGTATACTATTTAAATGTTTTTCTGCTATTCTTAACAAAGAACTTACAATAGAATTTTTAATTTCAGGATGTTTTTGTTCTAAAGAATTAAGCCAAGATTGAATTTTTGAATTTGATTCTTTTTTTATTTTAATTCTTTTTAATTTTGCATAAAGTTCTATTTCTTTTTTTGAAATTAAATAGAATGGACGAATTATATTTTTAGATTTGGGCAAGAGAGATTCTAGTTTATTTGTTCCTTGTTTTTTCATTAAAGATTCTATAATCTTTACTGAAATATCATCTAGACATTCTTTAGAGATTATTAAAGATTTGAATTTTTTTATTTTGAAAAGATCTTTGATTGATGGTTTCTGACTATTTTGAAACAAAGAAAACTTTCTTATTGTATAAAGAACTTTTTTTTCAAAATAATTAATGAATTGTTGTTCGTTTAGAGATTTTCCGTTTTGCAAAGTTATGATTTTCATGAATTAATTAGAAAAGAAGAATATAAAAAACTAATTATTTGGTTGGTGAAACAACTAACTTATAAGATGCTGCACATTGAACTGGTGTTTTTCCTATTTCTTGACCTTCAATTCTTGTAAAGTATGTTCCTCCTGCAAGGTCTTGTGGAATTTGAACTTCTCCATTTTGATTTATAGTAGTTCTATATATTTTTTCTCCGGCAACATTATAAAATTCCATTGATTTTCCAGCAAAATCCTTAGAAATTTGTAGTGGATGATAAGCTGATACAATATATGATTTTGGATCTTGAGATTTATCTTCTAAAGTTGATGCTGGTTGAGATTGGGCTTGTGGTTGAACCCATGGTCCACTTGGAGTTTGATATGTCCAATAATTATTCGTTCCATTTCCTGTAAATGCTTCAATCTTTCCATTTGTAGCATTATATGCAAATGCTTCTTGCTTTGGAAGTTTATTATCTGAAGAGTTAACTGGCCAGTCTGCTAATGATGTCCAACCTGTTGATGTTGTAAATCTACTCCATTGCCTTGATTTATCTCCTGGATTTTGATAAACATCTCCTGTTGTTGTTACGGTTGCATCTCCTTTGTTTTTGCCATGAGTTCCAACTGGACATGAATGAGAATAATCAACTATCCAATTATTTGTTCCGGTTGGGCAAGTTAAAAATTCATTTGTATACCCTGCTGTGGCATATCCATTTCCATTTTGATCAAAGCCAATTGCAGCACCTTCTTTAAATGATCCTTTAGATAATGGAACAGTTGCGCTTAATGCCCATGTATTTAATCCAGGAGTATATTCTAAAATTGCTGCTTTCTTATCTGGAGTTTTTCTTCCGCCAACAGTCATCTTTATTTTTCCTGTTGATGGATCAAAATCCATAGATGTCCCGGCATTTGGATATTTTCCATTTAAAAGTGGCATTTCTCTTGGTTGCCATGTTCCATTTTGATAAGCATAAAATCCTCTTCCATTTGAAGAATTTGTGTAATAATAAGTGCTGTCTGTTCCCACAACAACTGCATTAACTATATCTGAACCTTCCTTTGCTTTTCCTGGCAGAGGTGTTGATTGATGAGTCCATCCAGATTGTGAATGAGTCCAATACTCTGTAGAACTGCCTTTAATTAAATCAACTCTTCCAGTAATGGGGTCGACGCTAAGACTTGTTCCTCCTTTACATTTTTTCTTGCTCAAATAGTTTGTTGGTTGTTCTGGAGATTGTGGATAATCCCAACCTTCTATAGATGAGGAGCCAAGATCCATAGAATCCTGCCAGACGCTTTCAAGTTCCCCAGTCCTAGACCATGTGCTATCTATAACATTATATCTTCCTTGTTGGAATGTATGTGAAAATTGTTGTGTGTCTGCAATCGGGGTGGTGAATAATCTGTCTTCTAAATCTCCGGCAACGGTTGTGTTCCATGCTTGTAGACCTTCAAAAACTATCTTAGAATTATAAGAATGACCAAACAAACTATCGTTTGTTGTTACAGTTATAAAATGAGAATTATCTATTTTTTCAACTCGTCCTGAAAAATCATATTCCTTGTCTTTAACAAAACTCCAAGTTACTGCACTAGTATCTAATGTCGATGGACTTCCGCCCCTAATTGAAACGGCTCCTGGACCAAAAGAATCTGTAACAACTGTTGAAAATGTTTTATAATAAACCCGTTCTGGATTTGGATGCTGTGACCAAAAAAAATCATTAAGAGTGTTTCCTAAATTTGCATTTAATGAAGAATCTGCGCAAAGAGTAAATTGAGAATAGGCCATTGGCCTTCCCGTACTAGTCCATGTTGCTGTTTTTCTCTGTCCAGAGGAATTTGTTATTGTTAAATTCCTTGATGCCCCCGGCGTCCTAGCATCCTCTAAATTATAAACAAATAAACTTTTTCCATTTTCATAAAGATCTGGAGCTGGTGTAACCTCATTTGTCCAAGTTGCTGTTTGCACAATAGTTCCATTCTTGAATACATTTATTGTACATGGATTTTCTGAAACCGGGTCGGGAGTTTGATAAATATCGCTACCGGGTAGTGGAGTACACATTTGTGAACCAACCTGAACAGTATCGGGGCTCGAATGAAAACGACCTGCGATAATTTGTGCTCCATCAGTCTCATCTTTAATTTTTTCTTCAATATTCTCTTTCTTTAGATCTTGGGCATTGGTTGTTTGTGCTGAAACTAATTTAGTTGGATAATAAGAATTTGGTGCAATTAATGGTCCACCACTTGCAAGTGCAGCAATAGGCAAGATCGCTGTGGATAAAGCACTAGCTAAATATAGTTTTTTCCCCCATTTGGTTCTTATAAAATTTTTCCAAAGCCAATTCATGAATTCCATGAAATTTAAAACTATTTTTTATATTTAAATCTTTCGGTTACTATTATATAGTGGTTTCTAAATCTAAAAAATTGGTATTTTGTATAAAATTAGATTTTATGTTATTAGAAATTTTTTCTAGAAAAAATTATAACATAGACTAAAAGTTTAAATACCAAAAATTACTAAATAAAACAGAAAAAAAGAGAGTTAGTTTTTGCTAACACCGAAGCAAAAAAGAGGAGTTATGAAATTTGATGCTTTAAATCAGAAATCTAAAAAGAAATCATCCACATTTATTTTAATATTCTTAGTTTTAACTATATTTCTTTCGGTGAGTCTTGCTGCATTGACAGTTCACGCTGTCAATGTTGTGCAAGACGAAAGTTTTGAAGGGAACAATAACACATGGACTAACACATCAACAAATGGCGGAATAGCACAGCAATCAAATACAAGCCAGCATTATGATGCAAGTGCTTCGGGATTAACATCAACAACTGGTTCAACTGGAACTTCAACAGCTATTCTTTACCAATCAATAAATTATCTTATAACTGATTTTAATTTTACAAATTCTTTATCTTGGTGGGCTTTATGGCAAGCAAATGCAACAACAGGAGCAAGAGATTGTTATACTAAATTTACAAGCAATACTTCAAAATATCTTTATTATTGGTATAATCTGAACAATGGTGCTCCTGCAAATGATTCAAGTAATGCTTATTTAACTTTAACAAATCCAACTTGGCAAACTTGGACACAGGTTCAGAGAAATCTATGGCAAGATTGGAATGCGGCTGGTTTTTCAATAGAAAATATTACAAATGTTAGTGCTATTTGTGAAGGAAATTATACTGCTGGAACAGTATCTTTAACAACTATTCGTCCAAATCTTCCTGGAACTTATGCCGATTTTACAGTTTATCCAGCTATAGGGCATTGGGATGCTGTTAATGAAGTAGTTGAGAATGATAGTGATGGTGTTTATTCTAGTACTGCAAGCCAAAATGATACATACAATCTTGAAGACATAAGCCTTCCAGCTGGTGCAACAATTAATAATGTAACTGTTTATGAAACGGCGATGTGGTATAACTCAACTTTAAAAAATTTCAAGATAATGATAATAAGTGGTGGAACAATCGCCTATAGTACTAATAAAATAACAACAGCTTTATTTGTTTCTTATAATAACACTTGGGCAACAGACCCTGCAACAGGAAGTGCTTGGACACAATCGGCTATAAATGCCTTAGAAGTAGGAGAACAACTTACTCCATCAAGTGGCGGAGCAAATGTAACTTGGGTTTATGTTGTTGTAACATACACAACTGCAAATATTGTATATGGAGAAGAAATGTTTTGGGATGTTTTTAATTTGAGTGCTGGTGGAGACTTAACATCGCCAATAGCATCATTTGGAACAAATCCAGTTAATAATTATAATGACACTGATGGTTCAATAACATTTGATTTAAAATGTGAAGACGATGTTGCTGTAAGTCAATTAATGTTATACGGCAATTGGTCTGGCTCATGGGTAGCAAATCAAACAAATACTTCTCCATCAAACAATACATTCTGGAATGTTTCTGTCGTTGGAATTCCGGAAGGAATGTGGACATGGGCCACTTATTGTAATGATACTACAAATAATCCAGATTGGACAGATACAAACAGAACAATCACAGTAGATAAAACAGCTCCAACAGCAACATTTGGAACAGATCCGGTAAATGGTTCAACTAAAAGTTCAAGCATAATTATTTTTGATGCAAAATGTTCAGACAACACCGGATTGCAAACTTTGCAAATCTGGACAAATAAAACAGGAAGTTGGACATCTTCTGGAGGAACTGGTTCTCCAACAAATGATACTTGGTATAATATATCAATTTCTGGTTGGAGCAATGGATATTATCTCTGGGCTGTAAAATGCATAGATCGCGCAACAAATACAGATTTTACAGATACAAATAGAACATTTACAGTACTTCTTTCTGGATCAGATAATTCCCCGACTGTAACTTTAAATTCTCCTGGAGATGGAACAACCGACACAGATGGGGCAATAACTTTTAACTGCACTGGTTCAGATGATTTGAATTTAACAAATGTTTCTTTGTATGGAAATTGGAGTGGTGGATGGCATTTGAATGAAACTAATTCATCCCCTATTAATAATACACCAACTATTTTTTCCAAAACATTAGGAAACGGAATATATTTATGGAATTGTCGAGCATGTGATAATGCATCTCAATGTGCATTTGCTTCTGGAAATTATACATTGACTATTAATACTTCCGATACAACAGCGCCAACTTATTCAAATAATGGAGTAAACACAACAATAAATGGTTCTTCTGCAAAGTTTTACATTCAATATAATGACGATGCTGCTTTGGATCCAAATGGAGGTTATATTTTCTCAACAAATAATTCAGGATCATGGGCGAATGATTCATATGTTAATTGGACAGCAACACCAGACTGGGCAAATGTTACAAAAACTTTAAATTCAACAGTTGGAGTTGTTGTTGGATATAGATGGTATGCTAATGATTCTGCTGGAAATAAAAATAATACTGATATTTTTACATTAACAACGACGCAGATTGGAGAATATACAAATATAGGTTCCTGTCCTTACACAATTAATGATTCTGGAGAATATCGTGTCAATGACACATTATCTAGTACGGGAACATGTATAACTGTGAATGCAAGCGATGTGATTGTGGATTGCCAATTGAATACTATAACTTATGCTGGGAATGAATCAGGGTATGGTGTTTGGGTTTTATCGGGTAAGAATAATATTACAATAAACGATTGTACGATTGAACAAAATATTTCTGCAATTGAAAATTCTTTTGGAATATCACTAGCAACAAGCAGCAATAATAATTTGTCTGATAATACCATAACTATACGAGGAACAACAACACCAACTGGTGGAGCGGTTAGGTTTTACCAGGTTAACAACACTTTTTTGGATGGAAATACTATTAATTTTTTAGGAAGTTCTCAAAGAGGAGTATATTTTTATGGTGGATTTAATAACACTCTCTCTAGAAATTTTTTAACAATTCAAAATGCTCAAAGTAGTGATGGGGTTTATTTAGAAGGAAGCAGAAACAATACAATTGATCAAAATAATATCACAGGTTCAGCAGCAAACCAGAAAGGAATTTATTTATATTCGGGATCGAATTACAACACAATAATTAACAACTCTATTGATATCTCTGGTTCTAGTTCAGGTAGGCCATATATAATCCAAGATTCAAACAACACAAATTCTTCAAATAATGATGTTCACGCTAGTGATAATACCGCAACCCTACTTTATTTGCAAAATTCTCATAATGGTCTTTTTAATAATGAAACAATAATTTCTGCACCTGCTGGAGGAGGGGATGGAGTTTATGCACAAAATAGTACAAATACTAATTTTACAAACTGTCAAATAAGTTCTAAAGCTTATGGATTAGAAATTGATTCTGGAAATTCTTTATTAAATTTTGCCAATAGTTCGGTTAATACATCTAGTGATAATTTTAATGACACTCATTTTACTTCGGGCTCATTTGGTCAAGTTAACTTCACAAATGTGACTTTTAGAAAAAATCGAGTTTCTTTCAACTCCACTTCAACTGCTTCTCTCTTCGTTAAATGGTATGTAGATGTTTATGTAAATAGAACAGATGGTCTTGGAGCTGTCGAGGGTGCTAATGTTACTGCATATCCAACAAAAAACCAAACAGTTATGAATCAAACTTTTACAAATTTAACAGGAGTTGATGGAATGATACAAAGACAAATTGTTACAGAATACAAACAAAACTACACAAGTTTCGCAGCTAGTTGGAAAGTTTATAATTTCACAGCACATAATTTTACTGCAAGCCTCGAAGGATTTGCTACCAATAACACATTATATAATGTTACAAGTAATGCTTTGTATAAGAATATAACAATAACATTAAATACAACTATTTGTAGAACAATATCTTCTGCAAATACAGTTTATACTATTCCGGCAGATGTAAGCAATAGCGGTTATAACTGTTGCATTAATATTACTGCTAGCAATGTAACAATTAATGGAGCAGGACATACAATTGATGGTCGAGACACCGCATCTACCTCTGGCATTTGTGTTAATAAAACTGGAACTACCTTAACTAATGTAACAATAGAAAATGTTACATTAACTGATTGGTATTATGGAATTTATAGTAGGAATATTTCAAATAGCAAAATTAGGAATGTAAGTTCCAGTTCTAGTATTTTGGGAATTGAACTTGATTACTCTTCTAACAACAACATCTCAAATAACACTTTGCAAGAAAACCTAATTGATTTTGGAATTGGTGTTTCTGCTTTTTCTGATTGTAATAATATAATCCAGGATAACACTGGCTCTGGAGATAGATCAATTGGTTATTATAATAGTTCTGTAAATTTAACTAGTGCAACATTTTCAGAACTAATTTTATGCAATGCAAGTAATTCAAATTTAACAAACATAACAATCAATGGTTCAAACACCTTAAATAACAATTATTTTCAACCAATTGATACAAACAATTCAAACTTCACAAGAATCTTTTCATCAAGCAACTATTATGGAATTTTATGGTACGGTTCTTATAATAATGTTTTAAGAGATAGTATTTTTAATTCAAATGCCTATGCTGGAACAGAGCTCTGGTATTCAGATTATAATCAACTTATTAATAATAGTGCAACAAGTAATCTAGATACTGGTTTTGTTTTAAATAATAATTCAGAGTATAATAATTTAACAAATAATACTGCAACTTCAAACGCAAATGGAGGATTTTTAATGCGTGCTGGAGCCAGTTACAATACTTATTTAAATAATACTGCTCAACAAAATGGTGTTTATTATGGGGATGTTTACATAAACAGTTCTTCAAATAATGTTTTCACAAACCAGACAATAAAAGGAGGATATACTTATCCTGCTAAAATTAGCTTTACTTATTCTGGAGATGCAAAAATATTCGGTTTAGATTCAGCTATTGACAATCCATCTGGATTTTCAAATTTTGGAAAGTGGATTAACATAACAAAAACATCTGGATGGATATTTTTGAATTTCTCTTATGAAGATGCTGATCTTGGTGGAGTAAATGAAAATAATCTCGAGGTTGCAAAACATAATAGTTCTTGGTATGTAAATGCTTCAACTTTCTCAAGTTCTCATGGTGTTAGTGCAGCAAATAATTATGTTTATGCAAATATAACTAATATTGGAACTATAGTTACATTTACACCATTGGCAGACACTGGATCTCCAACTGTAAATTTGAATTCTCCAAAAGATGGTGCTGGAATAAAAAATTCAAATGTTTCATTCAAATGCACTCCAAGTGATAATTATAATTTAAAAAATGTAACTTTGTATGGAAATTTTTCAGGATTGTTTCAATCAAATCAAACAAATTCAAGTCCTGTTAATAACAGCATTACAACTTTTTATAATGTATTAAATGATGGAAATTATATTTGGAATTGCTATGCTTGCGATAATGCATCTAATTGTGCTTTTGCTTTAAGCACTTTTACTTTCCTTGTTGATACTATTAAGCCAATTCCTTATTTTGTTTCACCTACTCCAGATTCTGGGAACTTAACAACCAATAATTTTGTCTATGTCAATGTTTCTGTAAATGATACTAACAAAGCATCTGCATTCATTGATTGGAATAATTCTTTAGTAGGATACTGGGCTTTTGAAGAAGCAAGTGGAACAACTATTAATGATAATTCAACATGGAGAAATTATGGTTATGAGCAGAATATGAGTTCTGGAATTGATAATGGAACATCAGGAAGAACAACAGGAGGAAATTATGGCCAAGGAATGATGTTTGATGGTGTTAATGATTCTGTTATAATTTATGATCAGCCTAGTTTAGAATTAAGAGAAAATGTTACAATAGACTTTTGGGTTAAGCCTAATTCTGATACTGGTACACAAGATATTCTAAGTAAACATGACAATGGAAATGTTGGATATACTATAGAATGGGTGGCTGATCCACTTACTTTCGGTTTTTCTTGGGGTAATAACACAGATTTTACTTGCAATGGCCCTACTGATGGAATTTCTCTAACAGCAGATACTTGGCAACATGTTGCTTTTGTTAAATCTGGCGCAACAGTAACGTATTATAAAAATGGTGTTTCAACCGGATCCTGCACAGGTAATTTTTCAACAATTGCCACAAACTATAATAATTTGTATTTGGGCAGGATGTCCGTACCATGGCAGAGTAACTATAATTATTTTAATGGAAGTTTAGATGAATTTAAAATTTATTCAAGAGCATTATCTGCTCAAGAAATTAATGCTTCTTATAATAATGCTTTGTATAGAATTGAAAAAAATTTCACTGGTTTAAGTGATGGAAATTATTCTTATTATGGCTTTGCAACTGACAAAGCAGGAAATACAAATAAAACAGAAACAAGAAATGTAATAGTTAATTCAGCCAATCCCTCTGTTACATTAAATGTTCCTAAAAACGATTCTGGAATAAGTAACACAACAATAATATTTAATTGTTCTGCATCTGATAACAATGGTCTATATAACGCAACACTGTACGGAAATTTTTCAGGAAATTGGTCAGGAAATGGAACAAATAATTTTTCTGGAGTAAGCAACTCAACAAACTTTTCAAGAACTTTATCAGAAGGAAATTATATTTGGAATTGCTATGCTTGCGATATTTATTATGGTTGTAGTTTTTCATCTAACAATTATAGTCTTATTGTTGATACAACAAAACCTCAAATTAATTTTACTTCACCAACACCAAGCAATGGAGAAAGGGTTGGAAACACTCAAGTAACAATCAATGTTTCTGTTAATGATACTAATAAAGCATCTGCTGTTTTGGATTGGAATAAAACACTTATAGGATATTGGGCATTTGAAGAAAAAAGTGGAATAGGGTGCTATGATAATTCGAGCTACGGAAATACTGGAACAATGTATAATATGAGTTCTGGTGTTGATAATGGAGTATCTGGAAGAACATTGTATGGAAAAAATGGAAGAGGAATGATGTTTGATGGTGTTAATGATTATATTAAAATTGTTAATGTAGGATACAATACAACAAATGGATCTTACAATTCTGTAATGTTTTGGATGTATTGGAATGGAAATTCAAATCAAGTTGTTATGAACTTAGGTAGCTATTTTAATTATTCTATATGGATCTATAACACCACTTGTATGGGTTTTAATACAGGGCATGGAGATGCTTATGGAATCGATCCTTCGAGTTTAGCAAATCATTGGACACATGTTGCTCTTATGTTTTATAATGGAGATTATACTGGAAGAAACCAAATTTTCATCAACGGAGTAAATCAAACTTTAACGCAATGCGCAGGATCATCACAAAATGGCAGCATTAGCTCAACATCCTATTTGGGATCTGTAGTTGGTTCAAGCTACTTTTTTAATGGAACATTAGATGAAATTACAGCCTATAATCGTGTTTTATCTGCTCAAGAAATTAATGCTTCTTATAATAATGCTTTGTATAGATTAGAAACAAACATGACAAATTTATCAGATGGAAATTATTCTTTGAGAGCTTGGGCAACTGACAGAGCAGGAAACATGAACAAAACAGAATTAAGAAATATAACTATAGACACTATATTAGACGTTACACTAAATCATCCTGAAAACGCAAGTAGTGATTATGGATTGGGTGCAAACCTTGTTAATGTAACTTTTAATTGCTCTGCAACATCAAATGCTAATTTAAAAAATATTACGTTGTATGGAAATTGGTCTGGTTGGGGTGCGAAAAATGTTACAAATATATCTGGAATAACAAATACAAGCATTTGGTACAATAGTCTAAATGAAACAATTTACGTCTATAATTGCTATGCTTGTGATAATAATAGCAATTGTACTTTTGCCGCAAACAATTATACATTCAGAGTAAGAACAAATCCTTCAATATACTTTGTAGATCCTACACCAGATAGCGGAATAATAAATCAAAGAAATGTTTATGTTAATGTAACAACTTCTGATTGGAATCTTGGAGGAGCATATATTGATTGGAATTATTCTTTAGTAGGATATTGGGCATTTGAAGAAACAAATGGAACAACTTGTTATGATAATTCAAGTTATGGAAATACTGGAACATTGATGAATAATCCAAACAGAAGTGATGGGAAATTTGGGCTAGGAATATATCTAAATAATAGTAATGTCACAAACCCTCAAAACCAGTCTGTAAATATTTCAAATGGTTATAACTTTAATTTAACTGATAAGTTTACACTTGAAGCTTGGATAAAAACAACTAGAGCCGAAACCAGCGTAGTTATTGGAAAAAGTTCTGGAACAAATGAAAGCGGCAGCGGATTTACAATGTATATTTCTGGAGGAACAAATGTATATTGCAGGTTCACATGGGATGGTGGAAATCAATTAGTTCAATATTCTATAGCAGAACCAGATTATTATACAGACGGAAATTGGCATCATATTGCTTGTGTTTATGATAATTCTTCAAGCAGGTTTGATGTTTATTATGATGGAATAGTTAATAGAAATACTAAAAATGGTGCAGCAGATACTAATAACTATCCTCTTTATATCGGTAGAGAATCGAACATTGCGAGTCAAACACGTTATTTTAGAGAGGGTTATATTGATGAAGTTAGAGTATGGAACAGGGCCTTATCAGATCAAGAAATTAATGCGAGCAGAAATAATTCAGTTTATAGATTAGAAAGAAATTTCACAAATTTAAGTGAAGGATCTTATGATTATTATGCATTTGTAACTGATACTGATAGCAATACTAATGAAACAGAAACAAGAACAGCAACAATTGACTCAACACCTCCAACAATAACAATAATTTCTCCTACAAATACAACCTACAATACCCAAAATGTCTGGGCAAATGTTTCTTTAAATGAAGCAGGCTCATGGTGTGGCTATTCTTTAGATGAAGAAGGTAATGTAAGTCTGACGAGAAAGAATAGTACTTATTTTTATAAATTAATGACTAGCTTAGAAGTTGGACAACATAACATAACTTTCTATTGTAATGATACTGTTGGAAATATGAATAGAAGCGCATATGTTTATTTTACAATTAACGAAGCTCCTGAAGTTATTTTTGTTTCGCCAACAGATCCAGATGGCGCAAATGTTGAAAGAGATTGGACTTATATCAATACAAGTATTATTGATGAAGATGAAATATCAAATTGTTTATTGCAATGGAATAATGTAAATGAATCAATGATCATAGAAGTTGTTGATCTAAATGAAACTTTTAACACAACATTACAATTAAATGATGCTTATGATCTTGCTGATGTTTATGCATATAATTCGACAATAGGTTCACCAAACTATGGTTTCCAGATGAGGTGGAATATCTCTTCTATTCCAAGAGATAAAACAATTGAACAGGTTTTGTTTTGTACATACTGGGTTTCTGGAATTGGCTTAACTGATACTGATGCTAATTATTCTAGAATTAATAATCAAACTTGGAATGAAAGCATTTCGGCGAGCGAATGGAATGTTTTTGGTTTAACAAATACAACCACTAGTGAGGCTTGGTCAAACAATTCTAATATGTCTTGGGGTTGTTTGGATATAAGTAATGTTATAAAAACAGATTATGCAATAGATAATAATTTTTCATCAATAAGAATTGAGGATTCTGATTTTTTAATTGGAACTGCAGATTCTGTAACAGATAATAATGGTTTGGTGATTGGAAATTCTAGTAGTGGATATTTAATAGGAGAAGATAGAGAAAATACTTATGCTTCTGGAAAGAAACCTTATTTGAATATAACTTATTCTGAATCAAAAGAAGTAAAGGCTCATTGTTATAAAAATAAAAGCATGAGTGAAGGAAATTATATTTACAAGGTTTATGCAAATGATAGCAACAACATGTTTGGAGTAAGCGAAGAGAGAGAAATCCATTTTGGAGAAGTTATAAGCGAATGTATGAATTTTACTGTTCCTAACAAACAATATACTTTGAATCAAAGTGTTTCTTCTAATGGAACTTGTTTCAGAATTTTTGCAGATAATGTTACTTTAAATTGTAAAAACACAAGCGTAACTATTAATTATTCTATACGTGAAACTGGAGATGCTGTTTATTCTAATGCCAGTACTTCTGAAGTAGGAGGATGTAATATTGTTCAAAGCAATGCTAGTGTAACTGATGCTCATGGGATTTTATTATTAAATGGAACAAACGCAACAATTTCTGATAATATTCTTACAGTTTCAAGCCCAAATGCTTCTGGAATTTATCTAAAAAATGAGAATTCAAGTAATCTAGAAGGAAATTTAATACGATATACGGATTATGGAGTTTATATTAATCAAAGCTCACGCAACAATAACATAACTAATAATACTTTTTTAGGAAATGATTTAGAAGATGTTTTTATTTGGAGAAGTACTCAAAATAATTCTTTAATAACTAGTGTTTTCACAAATACTGAAACTATGGCAGATAATGTTATTTCAACAAATTATAATAATTTATTAGGTGATTTAAACATAAATTCAACTATTAGCCCAGGATCGCCTCCAGCTGGTTATCTTGCTCTAGAAAAATATATTAATATTTCAACAACAAATTTAAGCATTGTAACTTTGAAAATGCATTATACCGACGATGAATTAAATGATTCTGGAATAAAGGAATCAACATTAAAAATATGGAAAACATATGGTTTTGAATGGCTAACTCCTAGTAGTATTGAAAGTTATTGTGGTCAGGATATTGCGCATCCAGCATCCAATACTATTGATGATAATCTTGTGAGTTATTGGAATCACAGTGTTTCTGAAAGACATAATATAACTTATGATTTTGGATTAAATTACAATTTGGATGCAATTAGAATTAGAACCTCAGGAGTTTCTGGACCAATGGGAGGAAGTGTTTGCGGAACAGAAGTTTTGTTAAGCAATAATACAGTTATTTGGGTATCTGTTGCAGATGAAAATTTTAGTATTGGTGGAGGAGCTTTAAGTGGATGGCATGAAATAGAATTTAATTATAGTTCAGCTAGATATATAAGGTTATTATTAAGAACAACAGATATGATTGGGAGTTGTAGGGATAGTGGATTCTTAACTGGATTTCAGGAATTTGATGCTCGTACAGGAGAATGGACTTTGGTTGGTGGAAGAGACAATTCATCTGAGAATTATGTTGAAGCTAATCTAACAACCTTCAGTGTATTTGGAGCTTTTGGAAGCGAAGGAATTGACGGTCCTGAGAATCTTTCAATTTATTTAAGAGAAGATAATGTTACAACTAAATTAAATTGGTCTGAAGTTTCTAGTGCAGAAGGGTATTATATTTGGTATGATGATAATGTTACAAGAATATTACAACTTGACGAATTTACAGAAGATTTACCAAATGTTACCTTGATTGGTGCAACTAACACGACGTGGAATGATACAACAGCAGATGGGGTTGTTAAAAGATTTTATGCTGTGGCGGCTTATCGTGGAGATGCGCTTGGATTTGCGGAGGATAGAGTTGGGAAACATACATTAACTATACTCGGACCATCAACAAATAACAGCGTCTTGGGATTCCCTTTAACTTATAATGCAACCTTAAGTACTTCAATAACGCCTCCAAATGATTTTGCATATCTTGCATCTTATGATGGAAGTGGAAATTTAATATATAGAGGGTGGTTTAATGGTCAATGGTATGATGAAAATGGAACTGTTGCAGATTTAAATCTTACTTTTGGAAGTGGCTATTATTTTAATGGTTGGAATTCTAACGTAAATATAACAAATATAGGCATAATACCTACTGGAAATGTAACACAAATCATTCTTGGTCCTGAAACTGCAAGCACTATGATTGGGTGGGAATCTTATAGTGTAGAAAAATTATCAGAGTTATTAATACCTTTAAATGATTTTGCATATCTTGCATCTTATGATGGAAGTGGAAATTTAATATATAGAGGGTGGTTTAATGGTCAATGGTATGATGAAAATGGAACTGTTGCAGATTTAAATCTTACTTTTGGAAGTGGCTATTATTTTAATAACTTTAATGAAGAACAATATATTTATTATCAAAGAAATCCACATTAGTTAGATTTAAAAATTAAAAACAATTGAATATAAAATGAAAAAGAGGAATATAAAAAATATTTTTGTGCTATTGCTTTGTTTAGTTAGTATAATTTGTATTTTCCAATCAGTTTCGGCTTTTTGTCAAGTTAATGGATATATTATGGATGCAAGTGGCAATCCCACTGTTGGAAATATAACTGTTTACTGTAAGGGAATAGATCAATATAAATATATTTCACCAAACACAGGATACTCTACTGTTTTTGGCTTGCTTACTGAAAATTGTTTAATTTGTTCTGATTTAATAAATAGCTCTGCGGATAATTCAAGTCTTGGAATTTTTGGCTACACTACTCAAACTTCTAATTTTAATACTGGTATTATTCAATTAAACATCACTATGCACGAACAAAATCCACCTGTCGCTGTTTTTGGAACAAATGTTCCTAATGCTTACTCAACAACTGAAACATCATTAACATTTGACGCAAAATGCTATGATGATACTGGAGTAAGTGCGCTTAGAATCTATGGTTCTTGGGGAGGAGGTGGCTGGAAAGCGACCAATTCAAGTCCAGCAAACGATACTTGGTGGAACGTTACTATTGATAATGTAGACACAGGAACTTGGTATGTTTGGTGTAGTGATACTTTCGGAAATACAAATCAAACAAATACTAGAAGTTTAACTATCACAGAACCAGCTACTTCATGCTTGCTTCCAGGAACTTTAATAAGTATGTTTGATGGTAGTTTAAAACCAATTGAATTTATACAAAAAAATGATGAAGTTTTAAGTTATGATATTGAAAATGAAAAAATTGTTAAAAGTAAGGTTTCAGAAATTGAAAAACCAATTAGAGAGGGCTATTATAATATTAATAATGGTTTATTAAAAATCACAAATGAACATCCTGTTTATGTAAAAAATGCTGGCTTTATAAGAACTGAAAATTTAAAAATTGGCGACGAGATTTTTACAATTCAAGGAAATTGGATAAAAATTAATAGAATTGAATATCATAAAGGATATGTTCAAACTTATAATTTATTATTTGCTACACCTTACTATAATTATTTTGCATCTGGAATACTAGTTCATAATAAAGGTGGTGGAGGTGGTAAAGTAAAAAAGACTGGCTTTTGTGGAGATAATTATTGTAATAAAAGTTCTGCAGAATATGAATTTAATTGCTCTGCATATGACTATATTTCTTTGAATAATATTACAATGTATGCCAACTTTAATGGAACCTGGCAAGCAGATCAATCACAAACTATTTCTGGAACAAATGCGAATGTTACTTTTTCAAGAACATTTAATCAAGGTGGGACATATTTATGGAATTGTTATGTTTGCGGACAGCCATTATCGGGAGGAGATGTAAAATGTGAATTTGTTATTAGTAATCAATCAATTAATGTGGTTGTGGGTGGTGGTAATGAAACACAGTTAAATTGCTGTACAGATTGTGGATGCCCTGTTGGTCAACAATGTACTAATAATTCTTGCCAATCAATAACTAATTGCTCTTGTGGTGATGGTGTTTGTGATGGTTCATGCGGTGAAACACAAGCAACATGCCCTCAAGACTGTCATTCTATTTGTGGTAATGGAGTATGTGAACTTGGAGAAACAAGTGAAAACTGTCCACAAGATTGTTACGTACAAGTAAGCGGGTGTGGTGATGGTTTGTGTAATAGAACTGCTGGAGAAAATGCAGATAACTGTCCACAAGATTGTAAGCCAGTTTGTGGTGATGCTATATGTGAAGGTAATGAAACAAAAACAAATTGTTGCCAAGACTGTGGTGGATGTGCTAAGAAAAAGAAATCTTGGTGGTGGATAATGTTAATAATAATAGCAGTAGTTGGTGGTTTGACTTACTATTATTACAAGCGCAAACAAAAGAAAAAAGCTTGGTTTGGATTGGGCGGATTTAAATAGAAAATTTATAAAATTCTAAAATTTAGATGAATTAAGCCTTAATTACCTTATATTTCAAGAGAAAGATTTTTAAACTTCTTTTACTTTTTATAATTAGATAAATTTACCGACGATAAATATAATTTTGCCGACGGTAAAATTGGAGAAAACACCATGGCTGAAAAAACAGATTATGATATTAATGCAATCAAAATTCTTGGTGGTTTGGATGCAGTTAGAAAGCGTCCAGCTATGTATATAGGAAGTACAGGCAAAGAAGGATTGCACCATTTAGTTTATGAAGTTTTAGATAATTCTGTTGATGAACATCTTGCTAATGCATGCAATGATATTGATGTTACAATAAATGAAGATGGTTCTGTTAAGGTAGAGGATAATGGAAGAGGAATTCCTACAGAAATTCATCCAAAATATAAAAAATCCGGAGTTGAAATTGTTTTAACCATGCTTCATGCGGGTGGAAAGTTTGATAATAAGGCTTACATTATTTCAGGTGGTTTGCATGGTGTTGGTGTTTCTTGTGTAAATGCCTTAAGTGAATGGATGCTAGCCACTATACACCGAGATGGAAAAATATATCAACAAGAATATGCGCGAGGAAATCCAAAATATGCTTTGAAAGTTGTTGGAAAAACAGATAAAACTGGAACAATTATTGAATTCAAGCCAGACAAGGAAATTTTTCCAATATTGAAATTTGATGATGAGGTTTTAATAGGAAAGATAAGAGAACTTGCTTTTTTGAATCCTGGATTGTCATTAAATTATGAAAATAAAATAACAGGAAAAAAGGAAAAATTCAAATTTCTTGGAGGATTAATTGAATTTGTTAAATGGTTAAATTCTTCAAGAGAAATCGTTCATGTAAAACCAATATTTTTTGAAAAGAAAGTAGATTCTACCTTAATTAGTGTTGCTGTTCAATACACTCAAGGTTACCAAGACAGAATTTTCAGTTTTGTTAATACAATCAATACAATAGAGGGTGGAACACACGTTACTGGCTTTAAAACTGCTTTAACACGAGTTATTAATGATTATGTTGAGAAAACAATGAAATCTGATTTCAAAATTGAAGGAGATGATGCTAGGGAAGGAATGACTGCGATCATTAATATACGAATGAGAGAACCACAATTTGAGGGCCAGACAAAAACGAAACTAGGGAACTCAGAAATTAAAGGTTTTGTTGATTCTGTTGTTACTGAATATCTTGCTCAATTTTTTGAGGAAAATCCTTCTATTGCTAAAGCAATTGCAAATAAAGTTATAAATGCTGCAAAAGCAAGAAGTGCTGCAAGAAAAGCACGAGATCTTGTAAGAAGAAAAGGTGCGCTAGGTTCGGGCTCATTGCCTGGCAAGTTGGCAGATTGTTCATCTAGAAAATTAGAAAAAACAGAATTATTTCTTGTTGAGGGAGAATCTGCAGGCGGTTCTGCAAAACAAGCCAGAAATAAAGAAATTCAAGCAATTTTGCCATTAAAAGGAAAGATATTGAATGTTGAAAAAGCAAATCCTCATAAAATTTTTGAGAATGAAGAAATTTCCATCTTAACATCGGCAGTTGGAACTGGTTTAGGAGAAGGATTTAATTTTGAAAGACTTAGATATGGAAGAATTGTTATAATGTGTGATGCAGATGTAGATGGAAGTCATATCAAAACTTTACTTTTAACATTCTTTTTTAGATTTATGCCAAAATTAATTGAAAGTGGTAGAGTTTTTGTTGCAGTTCCTCCATTGTATAAGATAAGAAAAGGATCTCAAGATTATTATGTTTATTCTGATGATGAATTGAAAAAAACTTTAAATAAATTGGGTGGAAAATTAAATGTTCAAAGGTTTAAAGGTTTGGGAGAAATGAATCCTCAACAATTGTGGGAAACAACAATGAATCCTAAAACAAGAATGATGAAAGTTGTTGCTATTGAAGATGCTGTTGAAGCTGATATGATTTTTTCAACATTAATGGGTGAGGCCGTAGAGCCAAGAAAAAAATTCATAATAGAACATGCTAAAAATGCAAATTTAGATATTTAAAAATGCAAATCGAAACAAAATTCGGACAAATAACTGTGAATGGAACAACTTACATGCATGACATTGTTATAGACGTAAATGGCAATGCTAGAAGAAGAAGTGGAATTGCAAAAAACATTTATGGCACAGATCATCAAGTTTGCACAGAAGAAATTAAAGACTTGTTGCAAGGAAAACCAGAAGCAATTATTATTGGAACAGGTCAGTATGGTTCTTGCCAAAGATTTGAAGCAGGAGTTCAGAGAGAATGTCAAAGAAACAATGTAAGATTAATTGTTGAAAAAACTCCAAGTGCAATTAAAACTTTTGAAGCAATGCCTGGAAAAAAAGCTGCTTTGTTTCATGTTTCGTGTTAAAAAATGGTAGAAGAAAATAAAAAAATTGAAGAGAAAAAGGAAGCTGAAACTAATGGGAATGGCAATGGAAAAGAGACACAAAATCTATTGCCTCTAGTTATTCCTGAAGATGAAAAAGTTGAAGAGACTTTAATAGAAGAAGAAATGAAATCAGCTTACATAGATTATGCTATGTCTGTTATTGTTTCTAGAGCAATTCCTGCTGCAGAAGATGGATTAAAGCCAGTTCATAGAAGAGTTCTTTTTACAATGCAAGAACTTTCTTTACAGCCAGACAAACCAACAAAAAAATCAGCAAGAATAGTTGGTGATTGTATGGGTAAGTACCATCCACATGGAGATTTGGCCATATATGATGCATTAGTTAGAATGGCTCAATCATTTTCATTAAGATATCCTCTTGTTAAAGGTCAGGGAAATTTTGGATCATTAGATGGAGATCCACCTGCTGCAATGAGATATACTGAAGCAAAATTAACTCAGAATGCAATGGAGTTGTTAGAGGATTTAGACAAAGGAACTGTTAAATTTGCTCCTAATTTTGATAACACTTTGAAAGAACCTTTGCTTTTGCCTGGAAAATTGCCTAATTTGCTTGTAAATGGATCTTCTGGAATTGCAGTTGGTATGATGACAAGCATTCCCCCACATAATTTAACTGAAGTTTCTGATGCAGCAATTGCATATATTAAAAATAGAGATGTTAGTATAGAAGAATTGAGAGAATATGTAACTGGACCTGATTTTCCAACTTCTGGAGTTATATATAAGGAAGGTTTGAAGGAAGTTTATGAAACTGGTCGTGGATCATTTGTATTAAGAGGAAAAGCCAACATTGAGGAAAAAGGAGATAAACCACTTATTATTATAACTGAATTACCTTATCAAGTCAATAAAGCAGAATTAATTACAAGTATTGCAAAACTTGTTCAAGATAAAAAATTAGAAGATATTTCAGATATTAGAGATGAATCTGCAAAAGAAGAAATAAGGATTGTTTTAATATTAAAACGAGGAGCTAATGCAAAACTAATTATTAATAGATTGTTTAAATTAACAAATCTTGAAACAAAATTTAATTGTATCTTATTGGCCTTGGTAGATAATCAGCCAAGGATTTTGAATTTAAAACAAATTATTGAAGTTTATGTTAAACATAGACAAAAAGTCGTTAGAAACAGAACACAATTTGAATTAGATGAAGCTAAAGACAAAGCACATATTCTCGAAGGTTTAATTGTTGCATTGAAAGATTTAGATGATGTTATTGCTTTGATTAAAAAATCTAAAAATGTTACAGAAGCAAATGAAAATTTAATTAAGAAATATAAATTAAGTGCTAAGCAAACTCAAGCAATTCTTGAAATGAAGTTACAAAGATTAACTGCACTTGAACAAGATAAAATTAAAGATGAACATAAATCTTTAATTGAGAAAATAAAAGAACTTGAAAAGATTCTTTCAGATGAAAAAGAGATTCTTGAAATTATAAAGAAAGAAATTCAGGAAATAAAAAGAAAATATGGTGATGAAAGAAGAACTAAAATTTTAGAAAGAAATCCAGAAGTTAAAGAACTTGATTTCATTAAAAAAGAAGAAGTTGCTGTTATTTTAACTTCAAAAGGTTATGTTAAAAGAATGCCAATTAAACTCTATCATGAACAGCATCGAGGAGGTAAGGGAATTTCTGGAACTGATTTAACAACAGGAGATTTTGTTCAAAGCGTCTTTACTTGTAATACGCATGATCAAATTGTATTTTTGACTGAAAGAGGTAAGTTATATTTATTAAAAGCATATAATATTCCTGAAGCAACAAGATATAGCAAAGGAAAAGCAATAATCAACTTATTGCAGATAAATGATAAAATAAAAGCAACTATTCCTGTTATAGATAAGAAAGGTTCTTTGTTAATAATAACTAAACAAGGAATTGCAAAGAGAGTAAATCTTGAGGAATTTATAAGAATTAAGCAATCTGGAGTTATGGCTACAAAATTACCTTCTGATGATGGAATTGTCGATGCATTAGTTGTTAATGAAGATGATGAAGTTATAATTGCAACTAAAAAGGGAATTGCTGCAAGATTTGAAGTTAAAGAGGTCAGAGAGATGGGCAAGGCAGCTTATGGTGTTACTGCAATCAAGCTAGATAAGGGAGATGAAGTTGCCGGTGTACAAACATTTAGCAAAAAAACACTTGAAGAAATTGAAAAAGAAAAAGCAGAATCTAAACAAGCAACTATTTTGACTGTAACTGAAAAAGGATTTGGAAAAAGAACGCCTGTTGCAGATTATAGAAGAACATCTCGTGCTTGCAAGGGAATAATTAACATAAGTACATCTGATAGAAATGGAGATGTTGTTGCATTCCAATTAGTTAATTCAAAAGACAGCATTATTGTAACAACAGCAAAAGGAATGGTTATTAGAGTTCCTGTTAAAGATATACGAACAATGAGCAGAAACACGCAAGGTGTAAAGATAATTAGATTACAAAGTGATGATAAAGTAACTGATCTTGTTAAGGTTCAAGAAGTTGTTGAGATTAATACTTAATTTACAAACTTTTTTAAATCTAATATTCTTTTTTTAAAGATGGCGAAAACATATAAAATAAAACAAGAACATGACAAATGTATTGGATGTGGAGCTTGTGTTGCTGTTTGCCCTGAAAATTGGGTAATGAAAGATGGCAAGGCAGTTCCTAAAAAAACAACAATTTCAGAAAAAGAATTGAAATGTAATAAAGAGGCTGATGACGTTTGCCCTGTTAAGTGTATTCATATTCAATAGTTAATAAAAAAGAGGTGAATTATGAGACACAAACATCTTTTCCATTTCCTACTATTTAGAAAGTTCAAAGAGACTAAGTCATTGTATTTTTTAATTGCACTAAAGACATTTGCTTTGTCATTAATTTCTATTTTCGTTCCTATTTTTCTATATAAAATTGGATATTCATTAAACAGCATAATGTTGTTTTTTCTGATTTTTTCATTGTGTGCTTTTTTCAGTGTATTTGCTGGAGGATTCTTGTTCAACAAAATTGGAGTTAAAAAAAGCATGCTGATTGGAAATTTGTTGTTAATTGTAAATTATCTTCTATTGGCTTTTATTAAAGTAAAACCTTCTTTTTTTTATCTGGCGCCAATTGTGTTTGGAGCATATCAAGGTATTTTTTGGGTAAATTTCCATACTGATATGGCTGATAATTTGAAAAGAAAAAAATTTGCAGATGGAATTGGAGCATTAAATATCATAGCATCACTAGTGGCTGCTATTGCTCCTTTTATTGGTGCATTGATTGCTTCTGTTAATTTCTCAACATTATTTATAATTTCTGCTGTATTAATTTTTGTTTCAATAATTCCTTTATTTTTTAGCAAGGGTGTTAGAGAAAAAGGTAATTTTAATATAAAGGAAATGTTCTCATTAGTAAATCCAAAAAGATTTGTTGCAGGAATAGGTGTTGGTGGTGAATATGCTATTGCTTATTTTGTTTGGCCTGTTTTTTTATTTTTACTTGTTGGCTTAAAAGAAATTGGTTGGTTGACAACTATTCTTATGGTTATCAGTGCAATATTTATTATTTTAATAACAAAATGGATTGATAAAAAAGGTCCTAATAAGGTAATGAAAGCTGGAACTTTAATTAATACAGCTCATTGGCCATTCAGAATAATTCCTGGCTTGGCTGTTGTTTGGTACTTGGGTTATTCTTTCTTAGAAACTTTCTCTAAAATGCCTTACACAATCAAAACATATTGCGTTGGTAAAAAAGGTCGAGAGATTAATGCTATTGCTTCTAGAGAAATGACAATGATGCTTGGAAGGATTATTGCTGGTGTTGCTATTTTTATGGTTCCTTCATTTATTTTTGCCTTCATAATTGCTACTGTGTTCTCAATAATGCAGTTTCCTTTTGCTTTTGAGAAAGAAAGGTAAAGTTTAAATTTATCAAAAAGATTATATGATTATGGATTTCAAACAAGCTTATGAAACAATTGTAAAAAGAAGTGTTGAAAGAAATACAAAAGAAATTCCCACAATTCTAAGTTGTTTAGATTTTGAAGGAAAAGAATGTCTTGATGCAAATCCAAAGTCAGGGGCAAGGCTCGCTATTCAACTTGTTGGTTTTGTTAAAAGTATTGTTTGTCTTGAGAAAGATCCAGAAATAGTTCAATCAATAAGATCAGCCATAAATAAAAATGGTTTTCAGAAAAAAATCTCTATACAAAAATACAAAGAAGGAGAATTTCCTTTTAAAGATAATACTTTTGACCTAGTTTATTATGCTTGGGGATCGCATAAAAATTTAACAGACCCCAAATTTTTAGATGAACTTGCGAGAGTTTCAAGAAAATATATCTTATTGATAATGGCAGGAACTGAAGGAGATGAGCCTAAGCTTTTAGAAATAACAAGAAAAGATGAAAGAAAAAGAAGAAAAGAAATCAAGGAAACAATTTCAAATTATTTGCAATTAAAAGGTCTTAAAGTAAATTATAAAGAAGAAATTTTAAGATTAGAATTCCAGGATGAGCAAGAAATTTATGAAACATTCAAATGTCTTGCATTCAAGAATGAAAATCTTGGAGAGAAGGATGAAAAAGTGAAAAAATTCTTAAGTTCTAGAGTTAAAAATTTCCAAGATAGTTTCTATTGTTTGGTTGCTGAAAAAACTTGAACATCAAAAGTGCAATGAGAAAGATGAGGTGCATAATCTTTGACTTTGTTAATTTTTAAAATTTTAATTGTTTTGTTAAGTTTTTCTGCTTCTGTTTTTAATCTTAATTCAATTTCTTCAACTGATTTATCATGTTCTTTTTCATTCACAATACACTCATAATGAATTATTCCTTTGTCTTTTATGATTTTGAAAGCTGATTCAAGAAATTCTTTTGGTTCTGGCAAATAACCCATCATAACTCTATCTGCTATTATTCCTTGATCAAAAAGTTTGGAAACTTCAACATTGGAATTTCCATTTATTGTTTTAACATTATTTATTTTGTTTAATTTCAAATTTTCATTTAGGTATTTGAAAGCTGTTGGATTTAATTCAATAGAATAAATTATTTTTGGCTTGGCTAGTTTTGCCATTGGTAATGTGAAATAACCTATTCCTGCAAACATATCTATTATTGTTTCTCCTGGTTCAACTTGAGATGCTATTCTTCTTTTTTCATTTTGATTGCCCTTGGCAAACATAATTTTTGTGACATCAAATTTAAACAAACAGCCAGATTCTTTATTAATTACTTCTGTTTCTTTTCCAAGAATAACTTCAATTTGTGGCTCGCGAAATGTTCCAGAAATTTCTCCTGTTTTGTTGCATATTGTTTTGAACCTAGGGAATAATTCTTGAGTTGCTTGAGCAATTTCTTTTTTATATTTCAAAAGTTGAGTATTAAGATTTAGAATAGCTATATTTCCAACTGCTTGAAATCCTGATGGTAGTATTTCTAATTCTTTATCTGAAATTTTTTCTTTTAGTTTATCTTGCAAAAGTTGTTTAAATGACATTTTAAAACAAGAATTGATAAATAATGCCCATAATAAATATTGCTATTAGAATAATTATCGCTATCCAAGATAAAGGCATTTTATATTCTGGTTTTCTTTCTCCAAGTTTTCTTGCTTTCCTAACCATAATCAAAACAAGAATTGCTGCCAAACCTCCCGCAATGCTTCCAATTAATCCAAGGAGTTTTATGAATGAAGTTAGATGGAAGATAAGTATAACAATTGATAGAATAAAAACAGGTGTAATTGCAAGAATAAATGAATTTGTGTGTTTTATTTTAAAATCATACATAAATAATTCCTTTAATGCTACTCCTAATGCAAAGAAAGCAGTGAACATTGTGAAAATAGCCAAAACGCAGGGTAGTTTGCCTAGGGCTATTGTTGCTATTTCTGGTGTATTTGCTCCTGTAAAACCATAAACTGCAACCACAAACAATATATAAAGAACAATTGGGATTAAACTGCCAATAATAATTGATTTTTTGAACATCTTCTCGTTATCACATAATTCTTCTCGCATCTCTGGTAGTGCTGAAAGAGCTAAGAAAGCAAATAAAATAACACCATATGGCATAAACCAATAAATCGGATTTGAAGAAACTAAATTAAAATTGTGGATGTTTGCTTTTGATATGAAGAAAAAGAAAATTGCAAGGATCATTACTGAAACTGCAACCAAACCAACTTTCTCACCATTCTCTAATGCCTTAAGACCAGAATAAACTAAAAATGACATTATAATTAAAAAAATAATACTGAAAAATAAATTAAACGCTGTTGAACCAAAAAAAACAAAACTTAAAACTTCACCTTCACCAATTGTGTATGCTGTTAATGCGCCATAAAGAAAAAATAAAGAGGATATTAACATTAAAATTTTTCCAGGAGTTCCTAAATACTTTTTAGCATAGCCTGGCAATTGATGCTTGCCTTTTGTTCTAAGAATTACTTCTCCAAGATATAGATTTACAAATAATATTAAAGTGCCAAGAATTATCATATCTAGAATTCCCATTAATAAGCCTGATTTTGCAACAACATATGGAATTCCAAGAATTCCTGCTCCAATTATTGTTCCTGTTAAAGTTGCTACTGCTGCCCAAAATATTCCTCTTTTTTGCATTCTAGAATAAGTGAAAAGAGATTTAAATAGATTATTCCTTAAATTTCTGGGCTCATAGCATAACGGATAGTGCAATCGGCTTCGGCCATATGGAAGAAACCGATAGATGGGGGTTCGAATCCTCCTGGGCTCGGTCATAATCTTATAAACGTTAAAATATAAGAAAAAGAATTAAAAAATTATAGCTCAAATTCGTCAATAAAACTAATTATGGTTTGATACCTTTCAAGAAATCTAAATCCTTTGTCAGTTAAACCTATTGATTTGCCATTTTTATCTTCAATTTCTCTTATAAATCCTTTTTCGAGAAGTTCAGAAAAATATTCCTGAAAACTTGCTGAAGATAAATTTGATTTTCTTAATAAGGGGGTTGGTTTGATAAGATTTTTATTTTCTCTAATAATCTTTAGAATATCTCTCATAATATCTAACTTCCCTCTTTTTGCCATTCTAATCGCCTGTTTTTCTCAAAACTTTATAAAGAATTAACATAAACAGCAAAACAGATACCAAGTAAACTAATAATTGATATATACTTAAAAATCTAGGAATTAAAATATTAGTAATATTTAATATCCAAAAGATAGATAATAAAAGATAGATAATAAACGGACTTCCAGATTTTGATTTCTTTTTGGAATTTTTATGAGCTATAAAAAGGATAAACAAGACAACTAGCAAAAGGATGATGTTTATAGTTAGATAAACAAAAATCCCTCTAAAAAATATTGACGCGAATGCTATTATTAATGCAAAAATGTTGAATAAGACTATAGTTAATTTGCTATGATTCCATTTTTTCCACATAACGCTATAAAGAAGGAAGAATATTGCCATTGAACTGAAATATAAAAAAATCAATAGTTGGATTGCTCCAAAAAACATTGGAGAAAATTCTAGGATTCCGTTTAAGTTAAAGGAAAAAAGAAAAAATTGAATAAAATATCTAAAAAAATAAGCTAATGCAAAAAATAAAAAAGCTAACCTAAAATATTTTATTCCTTTATACGAAGTTAATTTGTCCATCTCTTTTGTTGCAAAATAAATCATTAAACTACAAATAATTATGATAAAAGAATAAACTAATTCAATTCCAATTCCCCCCACTAAAAATTTTCCTATTGGTGGTCCTGGCATCATTTTAATTGATATCTCCTAGTTAAACAACTTTTTAAAGATTTATAAGAGATATGGATTTGAAGTCCATCTTATTTATAAACAAAATTCTTTACAACTAATTATAAAAATGGTAAATAAACTTTTGATTGGTTTGATAATTGGATTGCTTATTGGATTAATCGTTGGAGGAATAACCAGTTATTTTATTTTTAATAATCAAAGAGGTATAAGGGGTAATCTTCAAGTCAATCTTAATGAGACTCAAATTAATGAACTAACTTCTTTTTTTAACAGCAATCACACTTCTGGAGAAATAAACTCTTATTGTGAACAAAATAGGATGAATTGTATGTATTATTGCAAAAATATAAATCAAAATAATGAAATTTGCAAAAATATGACAATGCCTTCGGGAGGACAACAATGGAATCCGTAATAAAACTTGATGATGTTTGGAAAAAATATGAAATGGGGGGGACAGAACCGTTAGTTGTTCTAAAAGAAATTAGTTTAGAAATTAAAAAAGGAGAATTTGTAGCAATAACCGGTCCTTCTGGATCGGGAAAATCAACAATGATGCACATTGTTGGTGCTTTAGATACGCCCTCATGGGGAAATGTCTATCTTAAAAATAAAAATGTTTCAGATTTAAGTGAATCGTCTCTAGCAAATTTAAGAGGAAAAACAATTGGTTTTATTTTTCAGGATTTTAATCTTCTTCCAACACTAACTGCCCTAGAAAATGTAATGATACCTATGGAATTATTAGATAAATCAGAGACAGATGCTAGAAAAAGAGCCAGAGAATTACTAGAAATGCTTGGTTTAGGAGATAGAATGAATCATAAGCCAAATCAATTATCTGGAGGACAACAACAAAGAGTTGCTATTGCAAGATCTCTAGCAAATGATCCAGAAGTTATTTTAGCAGATGAACCAACTGGAAACTTAGATTCAAAAACAGGAATGTTTATAATGAATTTTTTAGGAAAGTTAAACGTTGAAGAAGGAAAAACAATTATTTTGGTTACTCATGATATGGAATTGGTAAACTATGCAAAAAAAGTTGTTCATATTAAGGATGGAAGAATTGACAAACAAATTTTAAATGGTAAACATAAATTAAAATGAAAAAACAAATTTTGATATTATTCCTATTAATTTTTTCAGTTAGTTTAGCTTATTCTGCAATTGCTACAGATACTAGCAGTTCTTGCCTTCTAAATGCAAGTATTGTAAGCCAAGATCCAGTCCCTGCTGTCCCTGGAGAATATGTTAAAATAACATTTCAATTAGCCGGAGTGGATAATTCAAATTGCGATGGCGCAAAATTTGGTTTAATGCCAGAATATCCTTTTTCCTTAGATGATAATGAAAGCATAAGGTTATTAGATTCTTATATTTATGCCCCAGGTAATCCAGAAGTCTGGACAATCCCTTATAAAATTAGGGTAGCTGATGACGCGATAAGCGGAGAAAATGAACTAAAAGTTAGATACTATGGGGGGCATAGCAATGATTGGTATACTTATTTAACAAAAATATTTAATATAAGCATAGAAGATTCTAGAACATCTTTTGATGCTGTAATTCAAGAAACAAGTGGTTCGGAAGTTTCCATTGCTATAGCTAACACTGGAAAATATACTGCAAATTCAATGATAGTAAGAATTCCTGAACAAGAAAATTTTGGAGTCTCTGGAACAAATGGACAGATGGTTGGAAATCTTGAAAGTGGAGATTATACTATTGTTGGTTTTACAATTACACCAAACATACAAAGATCTCAAGGAACAACAAATATTCCTACAAGAAATGTAACAGGTCAACCCTCAACAAATCAAAATACTCTAAAAGTTCAGATTGATTACACTGACGGAATCGGAGAAAGAAGGACTTCTATACTCGAACTTCCTCTTGCAATAACTTCATTCTTAACAAATTCAACAAGTGGATCCTTTTCTAATAGATTTGGAGCTAGAACTCAAAACAGCAGTATTTTTTCGAAATGGTATTTTTGGGTTATAATCGTGGTTTTATTATTACTTGTATATGGTTTTTATAATAAATACAAAAAAAGAATTAAAAACTTTTTTAATAAATCAAAACAGAAACCAAATGAAGATTCTAGTGAACCAGATTGGATTAAAAAAGCAAAAGGAAAAAAATAAAGATTATTCATCCAATTTCTTATGCTAAAAAATGAAATTCAAAAAATCATTTCAATTAGCATTAAATATGCTTTTTCACAGCAAACTTAGAAGCTGGTTAACTATCATTGGGATTATAATTGGAATTGCTGCGATTGTTTCCATACTATCAATAAGTATGGGGGCGCAACAGCAATTAGAAGCTAGACTTGGGAGTTTGGGGGCAGATGTATTAACAATCAGTCCTGGAATGCAAAGAGCATCTGGAGTAGGTTTCGGAGGAGGATTTGGTGGGGATAGGGGAGGTTTACCTGGAGAATCAAATTCAGCTTCTTCTACTGTAAAAAATTTAACGGAAAGGGATATTACTGCAATAAAAAGTGTTTCCAATGTAAAATACGTAATGGGACAGATTTCTGGACAGGCGGATATTACTTATTCCAGCAAGACCGCAAAAAATTCTCAAGTTAGAGGTGTTGATATTGACACATGGAAAGAGATTACAACAGAAACACTTAGTTCTGGAAGATTTCTAACAAAAGGGGATGCATACTCTGTGGTTATAGGTAATAGTATAGCTACTTCTGTTTTTGGGAAGGAAATTCCAATTAACAGCAAAATTATAATCGAAGGCAAGTCTTTCAATGTTGTTGGAATAACAAGTGAAGGTTCAACAATATACATGCCAATAGATATCGCAAGAACAATTTTGGAAGATAAAAATAATCAAAACTTTGATTCAATATCTGTAAAAATAAAAGATGTCACCTTGTCAAATCAAACTGTAACAGATATAACCAACAAGTTAATGTTATCTCATGGGATATTGCAAGAAACTAAAAAAGACTTTACAATTAGTAATCCGGCTGCGATGCAAGCAACTCTACAACAAACTATGAGTACTATGACTCTGTTTTTGGGGGCAATTGCAGCCATATCATTACTTGTTGGTGCAATAGGAATTGCAAATACAATGTTCACATCTACTCTAGAAAAAACACGAGAAATTGGTGTTTTAAAAGCGGTTGGTGCAAAAAATAAAGATATCCTTTCTATATTTTTAATCAATTCTGGATTAATTGGGTTTGTTGGAGGATTGGGGGGAGTAATACTTGGATGTATTGCATCAGCTTTAATTAGTTCTTTTGCTGGGATAAGTTCTTCTGCAACACGAGGATCTGGAGGTGGACTTGGTTTTTTTGGATCATCTTCATATGTTAGTCTTCCACTTATTTTAGGGGCATTATTTTTTGCTGTTTTAATTGGTATGCTTGCTGGGGTTATCCCTGCCTATAAAGCTTCAAAACTAAATCCTGTAGATGCATTAAGGTACGAATAAAACTAATAAATCAATAAAATTTCATTCTAAAATGTTGTGGTTAAGTAAAATATTCGAAAAAAGTAAAACTAAAGAAAAATATTAAATACTTAAATTGTTTACCAAAGTAGCAATGGGTCCTGGGCTCATAGAAAATGAAACAAAAACTTCCACAAAAACAACATGATGAATTGTTCTTTTATTTAGAGAGAGAACTAAAAAAGCTAGAAGAGGTTTTCAAGAAAGTTAAAGTAAAAAAAGATCTAGATGCTTTCAAACTTGCGCAGGATTATTTCCAAGATGCTAAACATTTCGATAAGAAGGAAGAATATGTCAAGGCTTTTGAGCTTGTGAATTATGTTTGGGGAATTCTTGATGCTTTGGCCATTAGCAAAGATATTTCTGTTCCTAAAGAAATTCAGAAATGGTTTAAAAACGATTTTAAAAATCAAGCTTTCTAAAAATGATTATTTCTGCTTGGTTTTTTATTTATTTTATAGCTTTGATTATTTTTATGGTTATTAGTTTAACGATATGTATTAGAAAAGTTAAAGGTTATTCTATTTTAAAGAAAGAAATTAGTAAATTGGGACATGTAAAAGAAAAGAGTAGTAGAATTTTCAATTCCGTTTATATTGTTTTTGGATTGTCTCTTTTATTATTATTTTATTTTTTATTCAATGCTAATTTCTTTAATTTTATAACCTTTCTTTTTTTCTTTATTGGTGGGTTCTTTGTTTTTTTGGCAGGAGTATTCCCAGAAAATTTTTCACTTGTTCATCAAATAGTATCTGGAATCTCGTTTGTGGGTTTTGCTACTGGAAGTGTGCTGTTTTTTAATATAATCTTAGATTCAGGAAAATATTTATGGATGATAATTCCAAGTATTCTAATCATAATTTCAAGTGCGTTTTTTCTATATACTTGCTTATTTTATGAGATTAGAAAAGTAAGAAAACTTGAATTGTTAAACAATTTTTGTTTTTGGGAATGGATGTTAGTTTTATCTATTTTATTGGAAATTATTGGTATGTTTATTTTATTGATTTAAAAAATTATACAAAAGACTTAAATTTTGTTGATTTCTATTCTTTTTAGGGGTTGTAGTATAACTTGGCTAGTATCAGACGTTCGGGACGTCTAGATCTGGATTCGAATTCCAGCAACCCCATTTAATTATTGACAAAAACATTAGAAATATTTTTAAAGAAGATAAATCTAGAATAAAAGTAAAAAAGGTTAAAATGACAGTAATGAGAGAGGAATACGTTCCAAAAATTGTTGAATATTTTAGGAAGAACATGGCTAAAGGGTATAAGATAGATCAGTTAAAATTTGCATTGATCAGCCAAGGGCAATCTAGAGTTTTGATTGATAAAGCAATGGAGATAATTCAGAAAGAAATTGCTGAACAGGCTGTAAAACAACAAAAGCCTGTTGTAATGGAAACGCCAAGAGTTGAAGTTATTGAAGAAGAGCCAAGAAGAAAGGGTTTCTTTGGAAAATTATTTGGATAAAGCCTTAAAATTATATCAAATAAGCATTTATCTTATTCTTAGTTAAATTTAAAATCAAAAAATCCTTTAATTATAGATGAAAAAAGGTGATGTGTGTGATGGATATGTTGTTGGTTTTGCGGATGGTGAGGGCACATTCAACATAGTAAAATATCCTAATAACAGAATAAGGCCACAGTTTTTATTATTCAATACAAACAAAGAAATTCTACAAAAAATTAAAGAATATTTAAAAATTAACTCTCCAATTCTAGAGGTTTCACGTGTTGATAATATTTTCAGAAGAAAGAAATGTTATCGATTACAGGTAAGGGCCAAACAAGACGTTGGAAAGATTGTTTTGTTCTTTGATAAAAATAAACCAATTGTAAAAGAAAAAGATTATGAAAATTTCAGAAAAGCTTGGATAGCATGGAATAGTTAAAAAGTAAGGTTTAAAAGAAACATTTGTTTGGGTCATTTGTGGGATTTAGTGACCGCACTTTTGTTATAGCGGGGTAGAGCAGAATTTGTTTTAACGAGCAAATGCTCAACCAGGAGTGCTCGCCGGGCTCATAACCCGGAGGTCGCGTGGTTCAAATCCCGCCCCCGCTATTTTTTTAGAAATTAATAATTAATCTTCAACACCTAGAATTCTAAACATTTCTTTTTGGATTTTTTGATCATAAGCATCTGCTTCAGCATCTAACTCTTCCAAAAGTTCAAGTTCTTTATAAAAATTAATTAAAGGTTTTGTATTTGTTTCATAAACTTTTAATCTGTCTTGAATTACTGCTGGCTTTTCATCATCTCTTTGTATTAATTCAGAAGAACAATGATCGCATTTACCTTCTATTTTTGGTGGAGAATTCTTAACATTGAAAATTGCTCCGCATGATTTACATGTTCTTCTTGTGGTCATTCTTTCTACTAAAATATGATCTCGAACAATTAAATTAAGAAACATGTCAACATCTGTAACATCTTTTAACATTTCTGCTTGTTTGATTGTTCTTGGAACACCATCAAGAATAAAGCCTTTTTTACAGTCTTCTTGTAATAATCGATTTTTTAACATATTTATTGTAATTTCATCTGGAACAAGTTGTCCTTTGTCCATTAGTTGTTTTGCGGTTCTTCCAAGTTCTGTTCCTTCTGATATTTCTTTTCTAAATAAATCACCAGTTGAAATATGAGGAATTTCTAATTTTTTAGAAATCAATTTTGCTCTGGTTCCTTTTCCTGATCCAGGAGGTCCTGAAATTATAAGTTTCATTAATGATGAAAAAAATCTGGGCTTTTAAATTTTTCTTAAATTGATATATACTTTCTAGAACGAAAAAGTATTTATTGGCACAATATGCAGTTTTCACATGAATACCATAGAATTTTTTAATCCAATTCCAAAAGGTTACAAAAAGGGAAAAACAAAATATATTGTTGTTACTGGATCTGTTATGTCTGGAGTTGGAAAAGGAACATTTACAAGTGCTTTGGCAACATTATTGCAATTTCGTGGTTTGGATGTTAGTATGATAAAATTTGATGGTTACTTGAATGTTGATGCCGGGACATTAAATCCTTATAGGCATGGAGAAGTTTTTGTTCTTGATGATGGAACTGAAACTGATCTAGATTTAGGAAGTTATGAGCGAGCCTTGAATAGAAATTTAAACAAAAATAATTATTTAACAGGTGGAAAAATTTTTGATATGATTCTGAAAAAAGAAAGAAAAGGCGAATATCTTGGAAGAGATGTTCAATTTATTCCACATGTTACTGGAGAGATAAAAAAATTCATTAGAGAATTAAGTATGAAAGAAAATGCTAATGTTTTGATTATTGAAGCGGGCGGAACAATAGGAGACATTGAAAACTCATATTTTATTGAAGCCATGCGTGAATTAAAAAATGAAGAAGGCAAGGAGAATGTTTGTTTTGTAAATGTTACATATATTGTTGATCCTTCTTCGCTTGGAGAACAAAAAAGTAAAGCCGCGCAGCTAGGAATGAGAACATTAATGAGCCTAGGAATACAACCAGATTTAATAGTGGCTAGGGCCGAAAGAGAAGTTAAACAAAGTGTTCTTGAAAAACTGAGTTTGGTTTCTAACTTGCCTGTTGAAAATATAGTTTCTATGGAGGATTTTACGAATATATATAAAGTTCCAACATATCTTAAAAATAAAAAAGTAGATCAGATAATCTTTAAAATTTTTAATATAAAAAACAATAAAAAAGCTGCAATATACGATCAATGGAAAAATCTTATTTCAAGATTTGATAACTCGAATAAAGAAATTGAAATTGCAATGACTGGTAAATATACTGGATTACATGATTCTTATATAAGTATTCTAAAAGCTCTAGAACATGTTTCTGCTTTGTTAAGATGCAAAATAAAGATTAGATGGATTGAAACAACAGAAATAAAAACAATTGAAGATGCTGAAAAATTATTAGAAGGTGTTCAAGGAATTATTGTTCCTGGTGGTTTTGGATCAAGAGGAGCAGAAGGTAAGATAAAATGTATAGAATATGCTAGAAAAAATAATATTCCTTTCTTAGGATTGTGCTTTGGCTTTCAACTTGCTGTTATTGAATATTCTAGAAATGTTTTAAATTTAAGAGCAAATAGCACTGAAATTAATTTGAAAACAGAGGATCCTGTTATTGATATTTTACCTGAACAAAAAAGTAAAACAGATATGGGAGCAACAATGAGGTTAGGTGGTCATGATGTTTTGATTAAAAAATCTAGTTTTGCTAATAAAATTTATGGAAAAGAAATTGTTCGAGAAAGATTCAGACATAGATATGAAGTAAATCCAGAATATATTCAAAAAATTGAAAATGCTGGAATGATTTTTTCTGGAATTTCAAAAGAAGATAAAAGAATAATGCAGATATTGGAATTGCCTAAACATAAATTTTTCTTTGCAACACAGTTTCATCCTGAGTTTACTTCAAGACCTTTAAGACCTAATCCAGTTTTCGTAGAATTTATAAAATCGTGTTGTGTTGAATTTTGATGAAACTTTTTATTGGTGTTGATGATGCTGGGAGAGGACCAATTATAGGGCCAATGTTAATGGCAGGAACTTTAATTACAGAGAAACAAAAATCAGTTTTAAGGAAATTAGGTGTTAAAGATTCTAAACAAGTTTTGCCTGCTAAAAGAGAAGAATTGTTCGAGAAAATAAAAGAAATTGTTTTGAGTTATGAAGTTATTGCTGTTTCTCCAGGAGAGATAGATGGGCGATCTGAAACAGGATTAAATTTGAATAAAATAGAAGCAATGAAATCTAGCGAAATAATTAATCAATTAATTAAGGGAATTATTAATTTGAAAACAATGGCTGAAAAGCCAGAGTTTGTTGATATTCAAAAGTTTATTAAAGAAAGACAGGAAATTGAAATTGAGATTTGTGTTGATTGTCCTTCTCCTAATATTCCTGTTTGGCAGATTGAACTTGAAAAACATCTTGAAAAGTTTGATAATATTAAAATTATAATGAGATGTGAACATAAGGCAGATGTGAATCATATTGCTTGTTCGGCTGCAAGTATTCTTGCAAAAGTTACAAGAGATAGAGAAATTGAAAAAATAAAAGCAAAAATTGGAATTGATTTTGGTTCTGGTTATCCTGCTGATCCTGTTACTGTTGAATTCTTAGAAAAACATGCTGAAAAGTTCAAGCATGATGGTATTTTTAGAAAGACCTGGGGAACTTGGAATGATTATGTTAAGAAAAAAGAACAGAAAAAGTTAGATAATTTTTAAGCTGCTAATGGAGCATATTCGCTCTCACCAACTCTAACGACTTTTTTACCATCAATATATATTCCCAATTTAGGATCCTCGGAAACTAATCCGCTTATTACATCTGTATGTGTTGCAGATTCATTAATTCTTCCTGCTGCTCTGGCTGCTTCTATTTCTGCTTTGCCCATCTTAGATTTTGGATCATGAAGAGTAAAGCAATCTGGGAATGCTAAACCAATTGCAAAATGGAATGTTCCTCCTCTTTTTTCATCAAATAAAATATTTTCAGTAAAATGATACTTTGCAATATTATCGTTGGTTGCCACAGCTATTTCACCAAGTCTACATGATCCGGCATCTGTTTTCACGATACTTTCAAGATGCTCTCTTCCTTCTTTTGCATTAAAGTCTACTACTCTTCCTCCATCAAATTTAAAGTAAATTCCACTAATTCTTTTACCTCCGATTATAGCTGGAAAATCTTGAACATAAACTTCTCCTTGGGCTAATTGTTCTACAATGTTTGGCGCAGTAAAAACTTCTCCATCTGGAATATTATATTTTCCGGGATGATTAACAGCATAAGAACCTTGGATTCCCATAAGCAATTCTAAAAGTTTTCCATCTGGTCCGCGAGTTCTAACTGCAACTTCACTTCCTCCATTAAAAGCATCTGTAAGACGTTGTTGCTTTTGTTTCATTACTCCATAATTTACATTTGTTGCTTCAAACAAAAATTTTGCATATTCCTCTGGCGACATATGAGCCAGCTCTGCGGCGGCGTCTGTTGGGAATGGCACAAGTATCCATGGTTTTCCCTCGCGCATCTCATAAAGAAACTTTCTTCCTTTTGCTAAATGAGCCATCTTGCTAGAATCGCAGTCTTTTAACTCCAATGGATCTTCAGAACCAAGCACAAAGAAAAAACCATCTGAATTATTTACTCTAGAAACGAGAGAAGTTGGAACATAATCTAGTTGACTACCTTCTGAATAATCATAAAATTGTTTGTTTGCTCCCGAAAGAGAAACTACAATTTCCGCAGTATGCCCTCTTTGAAGAATAGCTTTTTGTGCAGCAAGTAACACTGGAGAGGTTATTGCCTCGCCCTGCAACATTATGTGTTTTCTTTCTCCACCTGTTTCTCTAATATTCTTTAATTCTAAAGAAGAATAAGTTAATGCTAAATCTGCTAATTCATATACTCTTGGATCTCCTTTTAAATCAATCATATTTTTTCTAGAAAAAATAACTATTTAAACATTTTTGCATTCTAAAATACATATTAAAAATTTAGAATTCCCCTAATCTAGTTTGTTTCTTCCCAACAAGATCTTCTGGAGTTATTCCAAAAACTTGAAAGATGTTTTCAACTGCTGGAACAATTTGATGATTAATGTAATAATCTAAGTTATATTCACCTTCTTCATCTGGTAATTTTACTTTATCTCTGATAAGAGATTTTTTGTTTCTTGTTTCAGCAATAAAGAATCTTAATAGCATTCCAATATCAACAGGCATTCCTTGCTCTTGCATCTTTTTAGCAGCAATAACATGAGGAGATATTGATTTATATTCTGAAATTTCTTTTTTTAATTGAGTTTTGATCATAATATCTTCTCTTGGAACTTTTCTTTCTTTTAAATCTTTTATAACTTCTTTTGTAATCTCTAATGCCTTATGTTCATTGCCTTCTTTTAGAATATGATTCAATACTTTATTTTGTAAATCTCTTGCAAGATCACACCAATCTCGCCTAACTGTTTCAAAACCACGAATTTTTAATTTGCCTTTTTCATCAATTAATGCATATTTTTTCTTTGCCCCAAATTCACCTGTTCTTTTTGTGACCCATAGGCCTCTTGAATAAAAATCTTCTAGTTCAAGTTCCATTATTCCTGGTAATTCATCATTGAGTTTTTTTAATAATGCCAGAGCTTCTTGCTTATTGTGTTTATTTAGTGTTAAAACAGTACTATCTGTATCTCCATAAATAACGTCAAAGCCTGCTTGTTGAACTTTTTCAATTATTTCTTTGTTAAATTGTCTTACAAATGCTAAAATTGATGCTGAAGATTCTAAAGAATAATATCTTGCTCCAAAAAATCCTATGTAACCATGAACAGCTGCTGTTAAAAGTTTAAATGCATTGCTTCTTGCTTTTGTTATTGGATTTTGATCTTGTTTGTATTCTTTTTTAGCTGATTTTCTTTTTTCAATTAATTCTTCAAACATGTCTGGCAAAAAACCGCGTTTTTTTGAAAAATAAAATCTTGCTTTATTGCCTTCCCAGTCAACTTCAGGAGATTCATATGAATCTTTAGTTTTTTCTATTAAAGTTGGACCAGAAATATTGAATGAAACAATTATGCTCGTATGCATGCTAGTGAAATCAAAAATTGCCAAGCCATTATATAGTCCTGCCTTTGGTTGAAAAACAAATGCACCCTCAACTGACCTTCTTTCTTTTCTTGCAGTAAGTTCATCGTGAATTGGACGTTTTTCAGCAATTTCTTTGTATTTGGAAAGATGATGTAAAATATAATGTTCAAGTAACTGAGACATAGAATCTCTTGTAATCTCAAACAAAGGTTCTTGAATAATTCTGCCAAATTCTAACATATCTGGCCAAACTTTTTCAGCTAATTTATAAGTTAAAATAGAATCTTGCAAATTATATTCAAAATATTCTAACCATTCATCATGATTTATTTTAGATGAATGTCTATGATCAAAATCATTTTTCTTTTCTCCAATTAATTCAGAAGCAACTTCATTCAAGCTAAGTGTTTCTGATTTTAAATATTGAGAATAGACTGTTTCTATGAACCTTAGAAGATCTATATGTGTTATTCCTGAAATTCTTCCTGATGGAATTCTTCCTCTTGCAAAAGTTGGCTGTTTTCCGTCTATGCCTAAAGAAAGTCTTATTTTGTTTTTTTCTGCTCTTGCTCTTAAATAAGGTAAATCAAATCCATCTGAGAAATAACCAACAAGAAAATCTGGCTCAAGTTTTTTAATGTGCTGTGAAAATTTTTCAATCATATCTGCTTCATCTTTGCAATATTCTACAAAATCCTGACATTTTGTACATTTTTTCCAGGTTAAAACTTTCTTAAATGATTTTCCTACCAAGGAAATCATTAAAATCTCTCCTTTGCCTATTTCAAGTTCATCTGTCTCTATATCAAATGCTAATATTTTTGGTTCAAATTTAAAATTATGTTCTTTAATTTGATGAATTTTATCTGCTTTTACGCATGTACTTACATTCAAACTCATATCCATACCGCCGAATTCTAAACTATTGTTTAAGATTTCACCAGAAACATTAAACCATGTGCAAGGAATTACTCCTTTTTCAATTATATATTTTGTAACTATATTAATATCATATTCTCTTCTTGCTTCAATTTCTGGAAAATCTAATTTATCTGCAACTGGATGAGCATCTTTATAATTTGTTATGAAAATTTTTAATGCTTTTACTTGTTTTCCTAGGAAGTTTTTTTCTTGAACTTCTATCTTTTCTATTCGCGTTGTTCTTTCTGTTGATTCTATTTTGATTTTCCTTATTTTTTCTTCTAGTTCTTTTATTTTTTTCTCATCTACATTTTCTTTAAGAATTGCCCATAAATATGGTTCTAAAGAATCTATCACACAAACTTGCTTGCCTTTGCTATCTCTTCCTATCATTCTAATGTAATTCCTTCCTTGAAAATCAAAGGAGTCATAATCTATTGGAATAAATTCAATGTTCATTTGTAAATAACTATTGCTATAGTTATAAAATTTTGCATAAATATTTATAAAATCAAGAGTAGTTTAATAAAGATGAGAAATTTTAATATTGATGGGCTTTACAAGCCTTTAATTTGTCTCGCAATTCCTCTTTACCTTATGCTTGTTGGTTGCCCTGGTAATGTTCATTCTTTACGCAGAGGTCAAGAGATTGACCAAGAAGGTGCTAGAATAGCTGGAAAAGCTTACCATGAGGCATTAGATTCATTAAATTTCGGTAGAAGGGATTCTAGTGCTGCTCTAAGGATTGCTTTTAATGGATTCTATGTTTATTGTACTCATGCGGCAAATAATGAAAAACCTTTGGCAAAACCAGCTGAAGCAGATAGTTTGGCTGGTTTATTAAAAGATCTGGATCCTAAAAAAGTTGAGCCAGAATCACCCAACAAATAGAAAGATTTAAAAAGCATTCTTACTGCGCAATAGTAACAAAATAAAAAAATGGCAAATAACAAACTTATTTTAGGCGTAGGATCTTTAATACTTGGTGGTGTTATCGGTGGAATAGCTTATCTAGCATCAACACAGAATAAACAAGATGAACAATTTGATAGAACACCAAGCAATATTATAGAAGAAATTAATAAAGAAGATGCTCTGCGCGATTCTCTTATTTCAGAATATTCAGGTGCTATTGATAGCTTGGGCCAAAAATATAATTGGAATCTTCCATTGATTGATCGTTGCATCGCTGCAAATCCTAATTTAAATAACCTTGAAAAAGAAGTAAAATCATGTATTCCTAGTTTACCTACATCTATAAGAATAGAGGTTAATAGAAAAAGAGATTCTATAAGTAATGAAATGTATCGCAATCTTATGAAACCTAGACCTAATGTCTATAGTTCTGGCGCTCCTGGAGATTAATCAATAATTATTTATAGTTATAATTCTTAAGGGATAAATCGAAAAATGGGCTTGCAGATAGCTGAACTTGTGCCTAAAAGAACAATAAAACTTGAAGATCTTAAAGGTAAGGTACTTGCAGTAGATGCATTCAATGCCTTGTATCAATTTCTTTCAAATATAAGACAACCAGATGGAACGCCTTTGATGGATAATAAGAAAAGAATAACTTCTCACTTATCTGGCTTATTCTATAGAACAATTAATTTAATGAACTTAGGAATAAAACCTGTATTTGTTTTTGATGGTGAGCCTCCTAAGTTAAAATACAGTACAATTAATAATAGATCTGAAAGAAAGAATGAAGCTAATCAAAAATATGCAGAAGCTAAAGAAAGAGGTGATGAAAAAAGCATGTTCAAATATGCAAGGCAGAATTTGAAACTAACTGATGAAATGATTAAAGAAAGCAAAGAACTTGTTAATGCATTAGGATTGCCTGTTGTTCAAGCACCAAGTGAAGGAGAAGCTCAAGCTGCCTTGGTTGCAAAAAGTGAGGCATTTGCAGTTGCTAGTCAAGATTATGATGCATTGGCATTTGGAACTCCAAAACTTATTCAAAATTTAACTTTAGCAAGAAGAAGAAAACTTGCTTCAGGAGCCTATGTTAATGTTGAACTTGAAATGATTGAACTTGATAAAGTTTTGAATGCATTGCAAATAAATCAGGATCAATTAATTTGCTTAGGAATTTTAGTTGGAACTGATTTTAATCCGGGCGGAATCAAAGGCATAGGTCCAAAGAAAGCTTTAGACTTGGTGAAGAAATACAAACAGCCTGTTTGGATTTTTGATGCAGTAGAGAAAATTATGGAAGAAGCTCAAGAAGAAATCACATTTGATTGGACAGAAGTTTTTGAAATATTTAAGAAACCAAATGTAACTAAAGAATATAAAATTGAATTTTCAAATGTTGATGCGGAAAAGATAAAGAATATTTTATGCAAGGAGCATGACTTTTCAGAAGAGCGTGTTAACAATGCTTTGCAGAAATTAGAAGAAGGTAGAGAAGAAAGAGAACAACAAGATCTTAGAAAATGGTTCTAATTAATAAACAATTTTTCTTTGAGATATTGCAATAAGAATTGCAATTATTGCTAAGATAAAAATTAATATTAGATATAATAATGGAGAAGCTGGAAATCCGGCTACTTTGTCTGAAATTGCCATTCCAAAAATAGAGAAATGCCCAACTGATTTTACTATTGCAAAGCCACTTATTATTAGGAAAAAGAAACTAAACAATAACATTGTTTCTCGAGGTCTCATTTTATATTCCATATCCTCCTGGTTGCAAAAAGTTTTTTGAACTGAGTGAAAATAATATGAATAATATTCCTAGAACAATCAATACTATCAAGTATGTGTCTGGATTTCCAGGAAATTTTTGTAATTTATCTACAAAATATCCTTTGCTTATTGCAAGTCCTATGAAAGCTACCACTGCTATAATCAAACCAAAAATTGCTGCTATAAAAGTTGAAATGCCTCTTGGAGGATTGTACATTTTAATTTGCCTCTTTTCCTAATTAGGTCAGTTAATTAAGATTTATAAATTTTAGGGTGAATTAGTTTTTTGTTATTTTAAGATCTTAGAATTGATTTACTTAGAATCTATGTTAACTTTAAAGTAGTAACAAATAGAAAGATTTATAAATACCTTATTATTACTATTATCATGAAAAAGTGCAAATATTGTGATTATGAATGGAAAACAAGAAAGGAAAATCCAAAGGCTTGTCCTAGATGTAAAAGACGTTTTGATTATCCTGAAAATTTTGAAACTAAATTAAATTTAAATGCTCAATTTGGAGGTAAATAATATGAATATGTTAAAAAGAATTTATGATGGATTGAAAGAATCTGGACATCCTAATGCTGCTCATAATTTAGCTCATTATGCTAATGTTGCTAAAGATATTGGTAAAAACATAACAGCTGCTGCAAGAAATCCATTAACTTATATTTCTATGCTAGGAGCTCTTGGAACTGCTTGTGGTAGACGAGGAATAGACAAAAATATTGAATCTCTTTTAGATACTCCTGATTTTCAAGCAAAAGCTGAATCAAGTTTAGTTTCTGCAATTAGACCTAGAATTGATAATTTTAATTTTGTAGATCAAGGTTCTTTTGGAATTCCAGATGATGCTCCTGGTGTTGCAAATAGTTTTTTAATTACTCGTGGATACCATGGAGATGTTATTCCAAATTCTGCAACTAGAAGAGAACAAGTACAATCTGACGCATATAGATATACTCGTGCTGAATTTGCCAAAGGACATATTGGTGCTAAGGTTGAACCTGTAAAAGAAAAAACATCTGGTTTGCCTAAAGATATGAAAATAATTGGCGGTGAGAAAGCTGCCAAGACTGATCCAACTAGTTTGTATTCAATACACTTTTTTGATCTTTCAGAAATAGGAAAAGATAGTGCTAGTAACTTACCATTAGCGACTGCTGTGTTGCGTTATGATTTAAAAAGTAAAAAATTCATTATTGAAACTGCATATGATTTGAATACAAAAGCTCATTATATTTCTGCTATAGATTCATTAATCAGATATAGAGCACTAAATCAAGACGAACTTGATCAACTAAGTAAAATTAATGACATGTATCATGCAGCTGGTAATGGATATTTACCTGGAATGAGTCCTTTAGATAAAACTGGACGTAGTATTTTGCGTTTCGGAAATAAAGGAATACAATGGGGAAACAAACATATTGCTGGTCCTGCAGGAAGATGGGCAGAAAGAAATGCTAAAAAGGCTGCAGAGTCTGCTGGAAAGGCTGCTGCCCGTGGTGCTAAAGATGAAGTTAAAAAAAGAATCATAGGCGATGGCAAAGGAGGGCCACCTAGATTTAGTGTTGATCCAACTAGATGAAATAAATTTAAAAAACAAAAATAAAATGATACTTAAATTTACCGAATATATTCCCATTATAGGACCTATTGCAAGAGTTATTCGTAAAAATCCTGTTGTAAATATGAATACTCTTTATGCAGACGCAGGGGCAATGCTCGGACTTGGTGTGGCGTCTGGCGCTAGCGGAGGATTGGATGGTATGTTAAAGGGTGGTCAAGATGCATTCGTAACTCTTAGCAAGGATGCTAATGGTATATTAACTGGAGGATCATCTATTGGTAATGCTCTAAGTCATCTATGGAATTATGGCAGTTATGCTGCTTTTCATACTCCTATCTTGCCTGCTGTCCTTGGATTTTCAATTCCTTATGTTGCAGGAGGAGTTGCTGGACGATTTGCTAAGGCTGGTGGAGGTATAGAGGCTGCTGCTATTGGCACTGGAGAAGTTGTTGGAGGAATTTATGATCCTGCACATGTTTCGCCAGATACTGCAATAATAGCTGGCTTAGACTCTGCTCTTTATTTTGCAAGAAAATGGGTTCCTGCATTTAAGAAAAATAAAACATTAAATACAGTTACAAAAGTGGGTAGAGGAGTTGCTGGAGTTTATATGACTGCAAAAGCAATTGGCGATCTGGTTTCTGTTTTTCGACAAGGAGATAATTCAGGATCATTCATTGGACCACAGCACCTAATAGCTGATGGACTTGCTGCTTATAGGTATGTGCAACCAGCAGTTAAGGGAGCATTACAAAAATTACCTGGTATTTTTCATAAAAAAAGACATTAAGTTATAGAAAATAATAGAATTATTAACTTCCAGCCATGGCTCTTCTATAGGCTTCTTCTTGTTTATAAAGGGCTTCTTCTCGTTTTCTTAATTTTTCATTTTCTATTTTAGCTTCTTGTTGTAGTTGTTTTTCTTTTAGTTTATATTCTCTTAATTTGGCATTTGCTTGCCCTTTGGTTAAAATTGGTTCGTTTCTGAGATCTTTTTTTAGCTTCTCTAAATCTTTTTGTGCTTTCTCAAAACTAAATTTTTTGGTTCCTGCGGGGCCCCATTCTTCTACTCTTCCTCTTTTAAATGCATCACGATAAGGTCCGAGTTCATTACGCTTGGCCAATAGAGCTCTTAAGAATTGTATTATTGCAATAACTATTAAAATTCCTGCAACAACATCAACTATAACGCAAGTGTTCAAAGATAATGTTCCTCGAGGAGCGCAAAAAAATCCTCTTCCCCACGCCCACCAAGCCACTGGAACAGCAAACATAAACATTGTTAATGATGTTTTTTTATCTTTTGAAAGAGATGCTAAGAATGCTGCAACAATAAAAACAACTAACGCTAGAATAACCCAATCAAAATTTCCAAAAATTGTTCCATATCTTGCTATTACACTAAAACTTCCTGCAACTCCTAAGATAACTGAAATTACTACTGCTACGCCAATATTAGAATGAAAAACTTGTTTTAAGACAACAAAACATATCACAAAAACAAGTGCAAAAAGTAAACCAGCATTAAACCAGTCGCTTGAAATTAAATCAACAAATGCAGGTTGTGCTGATGCTAAATGAATTGTGAATGCGAACAAAAATAAGACTAAACAAACTAATACAATACCTCTTTTCATTTTTTATCAAGTGTTTGAATGTTTAAAAATTTTTAGGAATGAGTAATATTCTAACTAACCTTTAAATTTTTGTTTTATGTATTCTATTTCTGCAGGAGTTGGGCGAGATACTCTTCCTTGAAGAGATAGGGCTTCTTGTTCTTTGGTTGCTGGTTTGGTTATCCTTACAATCAACATCGCAACAGCAATTAAAATCAAAACACCTGCAATCATATCAATAAAATAAATTGTTCTTTCTGTTAGCATCGATAAAACTCTTGCTTTGGCGAAAAAGAACCAAGCTAATGGGAATATGAATAACATAAGATTCGTCATTATTTCTTTATGTTTACTTTTATCTGGGTTGAATACACTAAAAATTCCATTTAGTATAAAAATTACTAATCCTGCGAATAAAAGAATTACCCAGATATTGAGCTTAGGAATAATTGGACCTATCTGATTCAATAAAGTTACACTGCCGCCAAGAGCAAGAACTAGAGAAATTATTACGGCCATGCCTAGAGTTGATTTAAAAATTCCTTGCAAAATCATCCAACAAACTAAAAAAATAACTAAAAACAAAGCAGCCCAATTAAAACTAAAACTTTGGGCAACTTCTGCTACTGAAAGAGCATTTACCGAGGGAATAATGATTAAAAGTGTTGCTAAGATAACCAAATAATTCAAATATTTATACCTCATTTTTTATTATGATTCTGGATTTAATTCAAGAATCAATTTGCCTTGCTCAAAATTCCATGCCTTTATTGGAAAAGACACTGGAATTACTTTAAAATATGCTTTTTCTTTTGCAAGTGCTTTAATTTCTATACTATTCTCTAAATTATTGATAATTATTTTTTCTTTTGTAGCATCGGGAATGTCTATTTCATAAATAATTTTGTCTGAAAGTCTTCTAACTGCTGTTTTTGGCTCGATTTTTTTAAATTTAGAAAATTTTTCAGCATCATCTTTATTAAAATCCTTAGTTTTTATTGGCTTTGTTTTTCTTGAACTTGGTTGTCTTGTGATCATGTTAGGACATTGTTGATTTTGGCCTGGAACTTGACCAGGAGTAAGTTGTTTTATTCTTATAACTGGCTTGCCATCGGCACTTGAGATGTTTATTGCAAATCCTTGTGTAACTATCTTAGGTCTTTCTTGATCTTCTTTCATTGAATTTTGAGCTTGAGATTGTTTTTCCATATCATAAATTTGTTTAGAAAGTTGCTTCATCATTCCTTTAAGAGGTAATTTTACAAAGAATGGCAGTTTCATTGATTTTTCAAAGTTCTTGAAATTCTGCATAAATTCTTTCTCTTCTAATTTATCTTTTTTTGAGTTAGACGCTCCCATTCCACAAAATGGACAAAAATTATAATTATTTGGAACTTTTTTACCACAGCCAGGGCATTTCATCTTTTTCTTGAACATAGAACAAATAATGATGATTGATTTATAAAGATTGTGTGAACAACAATTTTTTTAAAATTGGGGTTTATATTGCTACTATAATATAGTAACAAATAGAAAGATTTATAAAGTATGAATTTCTTTGAAATGTATGGATCCCAAAGAATTTTTTATTATTGGAAAACCGGATGGAACATATAGCGTAGCTAAAGTTGGAAAAAATCCTAACTTGTGTGGAGCGACGTACGTGGGGAGATTTCCAGAAACAGAGATTATAAATTTAGATAATCTTACACAAGCATGTAGTTATGCCAATTCTACTAATGCGGGTATGAATATTGGATTTGCTAGAGGAATAAATAATTTTGGGTATGATCTAAAAAGTTTTGGAAGATTTTTATGGCAATTTTTGTATGCTGGAGAAAGAGTTGGTAGAAGAGCCACAGCCAGAGTATAGTTAGTTTTGTTACCACTATATAGATACAAGAAACGAAAGATTTATAAATGCAAAATACATGAATATTTTAAGAAAAATGGTAAAACAAAGATTAGAAGATATTGCTAGAACAATGGATCAGACTGGTCCAGCTGTGCTTGCAGTTCAAGCTGCAAATGAAGGAAAACAACCAGAATATTTTGCTGCAATGAACACTTTATGGAAACAAAGAGGAGCTAACACTGCTCTTGATGAAATGACAAAAGCAAATCTAAAGCCTCAAGAATATGCACAAAGTGCTGCTCAAAGTTATCAACTTGCTTTAATGAGTCTTACTCTTGCAGAATATGCTAGAATGGCTGGAATGAATGATAAGAAATTAAAGAAAATTGGATTATCTTCAAAAGAATTAGGAAATTATTCAATTGCGAAACTTGTAGAAAGTGCTGAAAAATATCAAACAGCTGCAAAACTTGTAAAAGAACATGCAGATGGTAAGAAAATGGCTCCTGAAAAAGATTTGAAGGATGCATTTAAAGTTCTTGGAGATAAAAAAATTGAACAAAATGCTAGAATGTATGGAGCATTGATGATGATAGATTATGCTAGATTAGAAAAACAATATATGCCGGATATTAAAGCAGAATTGCAGAATCAAGGATGGAAAGCTCTTTACACATTTTTACATCCAGAAGCTCAGCAATATCAGGCCCAAGCTAGAAAAGCAGCTTAAGAACTTATTTTTAACTATTAGGAACAATTCTATTAACTAATTTTGCCATTACTTGTAAATATTCTTCTGATCTTTTTTGCCATTTCTCTATTTCAATTGCTCTGATTTCAGTTATTCTTCCATGCACAATATCATGTGAAAGATTGTAAAGTTCTTGATACCAAGAAACGTATTTAGGATCTAAAAGTCTTGAATTTACAAAAATTTCTTTGAGCATGTCTGAGATATGTTCTGGACTTGGAGGAAGTCTTTTGGCTGCAATCAACGCTGCATGACTTGAATCAACCATTGCCCAGTACATTCCTTCGATGCTTCCTAACAAGGCTGCTCTTGTTCTAAATAAATGATTTGGAGCACGTTGTAACATAATATAAATTGCTTCAGGAGTACTTTTTATTTTTCCTTGAGCTAATAAAATTTTTAATGGATTAAAGAAACCACCAAAATCAATTAAAGCCTGGCCGTATCTTATTACATTTATTATTACTGGTTCGCCTCGCATAAGTTCTTCCCACCATGTGCTTAACCTAACTGTATTAACATGTAATGGCATATTATATGGATTTTTTCTTATAAGTTTTTCAAGTTCTTCTCTATACCAAGCAATTAGTTCTTGATCCCATTGAACAGAACAATCGTCTATAATAACAATAATATCGATATCTGAACCAGGAATTTCTTTAGATTTTGCTGTTGAACCGAATAAAATTATTGATTTAATTATTCTTCCATAGTTTTCGTATAATTTAGTTGCAAAATCATAAGCAATATCATATTCGCCTTTGATATTTAAAGTTGGAAATTTTGAAGCTAGCTTTGGAGAATACTTTGGTGCAATTGGTGCCTTCGGTGGTCTACTGATTTTATTTTGCTTTGCCATCTTACCTCTTTTTATTAATATTTATAAGGAAGGTGAATTTTTAAACGTTTCTTATTTTGATTTCTTTTGCATTTACTAGAGCATCTGCTATTTTTTTTCTTGCGCTAGTAATTAAACGATGAAAAGTTGGTTGAGAGATTGCCATTTTTTGAGCTGCTTGCTTTTGTTCTAATCCTTGAAAATCTTTTAATTTAAGAGCTTCTAGTTCTTCTAAATCTAGAAAAATTTGCTCAAGACAAACAGGAACTAAAGGAACAAAGCCATTGCATTCTATATTTTTAGAAGTTTGTTTTAATTTTTTGGGGCGTGCCATTTTGAATATATATTCAAAACAACTATTTAAATTTTTCTTTAATCATAATCTGGCTATTATGAATATATATTCATAACTATCTAGGTGTTTTGCTCTCCTAGTTTCTTTAATGTTGAATACCTATTTGTTCTTGTTGTTTTATAGTATGTTTTTTCTTTAAGTGATATAAACTCAGCTTCCCTCAAGAAATTTAGCCAATTTTGATATGTATTTCTATGGTAGTTTTTCTTGGTAATTTTTTTTAGTTCTCTTCTTAAATCTTCTAATTTGAATTTTTCAGGTAGTTCTTCAAAGGCAATCTGAAAACCTGTTGGAAGTTTTATATTTAAAAAAATTGTTAGGGCTTTCGTGTTTCTAATTACACAAGAATCTCCCAACACATCCCAAATATTTTTATTATTCAAATCTGAGATAATGAATGGTTTTACATTTATTTTGCTTGGTGCCGAATTCATCTTATCTAATATATTTTGCAAATATTTAAGTAAATCTGATTTGCTCATCTTTACTATATCTCTATCATCAAAAATTATGTTGATCATAATCTTCTTGCCTCTCTTTAAACCATACCCTACAAAATAATCTCTGTTGTTTTTTTCCTTAGAAACAAAAGTTTTTTCAACTTTCTCAATCAATTGTTTTAATTCCTTTTCCATTTTCTTTGTAATTTAGACTATTTTAATTATGTTCATTTATGACTATTATCATAATAGTCATATATAAATCTTTCGGTTGAGAATTAAATAATATAGTTTATTCCATCGGAGATCCAGAGAATCTTTGGCCTCGTCCAGCGACTTGACCACCAAGATCTTGTGGCAAGCCTGAAAAACCACCACCATACATTTGGAAATGTTGATCTGGAAATATTTGTCCATAACCCATATTATATGATCCTTGGATTGCTGCTGCTTGATTCCAGAATGGTCCGCTAGTATAAGGATTAGAACTTATAGGAGATCCTAATGCTTCTAAAGTTGAAGGTAAAATTATTCTTCCTGCTTCTTTTCCAAGATTCATCAAACCTCCTGCTTCAATAACTGTTTTGAGTTTACCTGCTTTCTCAAGTTCTTTCAACATTTCTTTAAATGGAACTTCGCCCATTCCTGGTGCGAGATGAGAATCCTCGAATCCAAAATTATCAGTAAGATGAACAAATTTAGTGAAAGGAGTAATCTTTTCTGTTTCTTTTATAATATCTTCATTTTTATATCCACTTTTTTTCAAGAGATGAATATGACCAACATCCCAGGTTGCTCCGATTAATTTATCTGCTGCATATTCTGCATTTCCTCTACTATATCCTTCTTTTGTTGCTTTTTCTACAAATTTTTCTCGCGTTTCTTCAATTAATTTTTTTAAAGAATCTGCTCTACTAAATAACATATTTGGAAGAACATTCTCGATTGCAATTACAGGAGCTTTATCACCATATTTTTTATATGAATGCAATGCTGCGCTCGCAATTGTTTCTGCTGAATGAGGTAAGGCAAATTCTTCAATAGGCACATAGGTTTTGGGAGCACCCACAACAGTACGAGAAAGTGAATTTAAAAGATGCGTTGCTTCTCCAAATACATCGTGCATTTTTGCATATCCTGTAAGATCTCTTGTGCTTGATGCATCATTTATTTTTTGACCAATTTTTTGAATTTCTTTTACTGCTTCTACATATCCTCTTCTTTTATCACTGTCTTTTTCTCTTTCTAATTGCTCTGAGTAATACTTGTAAGCATCATTAAACATTCCATTTAATTTTAAACCAACATCATCATAAATTGGTGCTACAGATTGTAATTTATTTATTGCTTGTTGTTGTTCTGAACTTCTTGGAATTTGATTTATATCTTCTGCTGAACCTCCTTTGTTAGCTATTTCTTGCATTTGTTGAAAAACAGGAGCAGCTGTTGAGAATGCTTCTTCAAGAACTCGATCTGCATGAATTTTTTCATTATCTATTTCTGCAACTTTATGATGCCAATGTGTGCTGTTCTGTGCGTCAAGAGCATCTTCGGGCGTCATAGTTCCTCTAACAACGCCAGGAACAATAAATTTGTACCTTTTTCCATGAACATCTTCTTCTTTTTCTGGACCAGGATAAAATTTTTCTTCATATTCTAATTGCAATGGTTGATGAGTATCTGTATCTATTGCTAACATCATTCTTTTTCCTTCTCCTTCTTTTTCAGGAGCATTTTTCCACCATTCTGCTGCATTCATCATAGATGCATGAACTGTTACTGGCATGTTTCCAGATGGATCTGCAAGATGTGCTTTATCTAGAATAGATTTTAATCTTGCTTCATTTTCTTGTCTTGTTCCTTCGTTCCAAACTCCTCTTTCACCAAAACCAGCAGGATCTATTACAGGAGCGTGCATAGATGGTTCTGCTCCTGCTAATTTATGCAATCTTCTAACTTCTTCAAATAGCTGTTTTGGAATGTGCTCGAATGCATGTGCATCAAGAACATTCACCATAACTCCTTTAACTCCTGTTCTTAGCCTATCAACTGTTTCAGAAACAATATTCGGAGTTTGAGGATTTGTATGCAATTGAATATTAGAAAATGGAACTCTGTATCCTAGGAATGCTTTTCCGTAATTTGGATCTAATTGTGAATAAGTTCCCTGATAGAAAAATTCATAATTGTTTGGAATTCCGTATGTCATTTTATCTCTTTTAATTTATTATGTAATTTAAATTTATAAATTTAGCTAATATTCATGTTTATGAACATATTTTTTTGCATCTTGATCTCTTTTCTTTAGATCTTTTCTTGCTTCTTCCATTCTTGGTGTTTCTGGTTCGTAATCGATCATGTCTCCTGTATGTGAATTATCTAATTGTGAATCTGAAAATGTCCATGATCTTTGAGATCTTTGTCTTTCATCATCTAAAGATTCTTCTGGCCTAACAAAATCTACTTTCAAAGTTGGATCTTGTTGAAATGTTGTTGTTCTTTCTCTTGATCTTGTTCTAAAATCATAAGCTGGTGCGGATGCTTCATATTTTTTCTCTTCTCTTTTATCTCTAGATTCTTTTGTTTCTTCTGTTTTTGTTTGTTCAACTCTGGTTTCTACATTTCCCAAAGGAGCTGAATTGAAATTTAGATTTTCTTCTGGAATTTCATCTGACGATAATTGTTCTTCTAATGTTCCTTTTTCTAATTTTTCTTCTTCGTTTTTAGGTTTTTCTGCTGGAACTTTTTTTTCATTGGGTTTAAGAATTTTTTTTAATTCTTCTATATCTACTTTTAATGCTGATTTTGTTTTCTGCTTCTTTTTTGATTTATCTAGAACTTTTTCTAATTTTTTAATATTTAATTTCATTTTATTTTCGCCATTCTGGCTGGAATGTTCTTTTCCATTCATAAAGTTCCCATTCAGGATCGCCAGGAGGAGTGGCCATATCGTGAGTTTTCTTATAAATATTGTAAATTTTAAAACAAGTTTCTGCTGCACCAATCTCAACTAAATTTCTCATGAGTGATTCTTCGTGATTATCTTTTTTAATATCTTTAAGTTCTAATTTTTTTACTTCCTTTTTTGGTTTCTTTTCTTCTTTCTTTGGTTTAATTTCTTTTGGTCCTAGTAAAGTCATTTCAACTTTTTTCTCTTCTTTATCTTCTTGAATAAAATGATCAATATCTTCTTGAATTTGTTTCATGCTATCATCTGTTGTTCCTTGTATTAGCTTTAAAGTTTCTGCCCATTCTGCTTCATTTACTTTTTTATTAAAAATTTCTAATTCCTCTGAATTTAATGTAAATGCCTTAAACTCAACATCTGTTTTTCCTCCAAATGTGAAATGGCCTTGTGGTGTTCTTGAAGGCAAACCTCTGAATGATAATTCTACCACAACACAACTGTAATAATCTCTTTTTGGTTTGTAATCGCGCATTGATTTTGGTAAAGCTTGTTCTACATCTGCTGCTTTTTTGACATCTATTTTTGACTTTCCGAATAGTTTTAATTCAAGAACAATTGTGTTGAATGCATTAACTAAAGTTGGATCTTTTAAATCAGCTTCTTTCATTCTTAATTGTTCTGCTGAAATTAAATATGGCTTAACCCAGGATGTATAAAGTTTTAGACTATTAACTTGGCTTTTTAGATAATTTTTTTCTAATTCATATCTTGTTCTTAATTCTTTTTCACTTCTTTTAATCCAGTCTGAAAACTCTGCTATTCTTGGTTTTAGAATTCTTTTAACTGTATCATTTAAATCCATGTTTCCAACTTCTTCTATTCCTCTTTGCTCTACGTTTCTTACTGCCATAAATGCATCTCTAATTGTTGCAAAATTTAATTCATAACTTAATGCATTTATACTGCCTCTACCTCGTTGAATATCTACTTTGTCCATCCAGACTTGTTTTAATGCTAACAAGGCTGCTTCTTTTTTACCTTCGTTTTTTACATCTTCATACATTTTAAGACGCATTTCAAAATCTTTTAAATCATATAATAAATTAATTATGCTCTTTAGAATCTGATTGACATAGCCTAGAATTTTCATTGCTTCTTCTTGCATTTTTGTTGTTTTTTGGCCAAGCTCTGAGAAATAACCACCACCAACAGAGGCTGAAAAATTATCAACGAGTTTCTCAACTTCCATTGAATCTTTCATGAAATCTAAGATCCAAAAGTAAATTGGTTCTAATTGTTCTGCTGTACTGTCATAAGATAATGTACATTTCCATAATGGCTCTTGCCTTTTTGGATCTGTTGTTTTCTTGAGCTCTTTGAGAATTTCATCTATCTTCATGTTATACTCCTCTTTATATTTTTAGGGTTTTATGGTTTTTATTGGTTTCGGTTTTTAAATTTTGCATTATATATTTTAAATTGCAAGAATCCTTATAAAGACTGTTTTTCTTGTTTTGAAATGGGTGAAAAGATTTTTTCATTAGATGATGTTTTTGGAACTCCTCCTAAATTAGTTCGTGGAAGAGGAGTTGGTATTGGTAGATTTGAAGGAAGTTCTGGTGATGATTTCTATGCTCTTTTTGAACTCAGCGCAAGAAGTACGAGGAAGAGAAAGCTAGTTCAAGCTAAAGGGACAAATAATATTTTAGTAGAACCATTAGATCCACAAGATCACGCACACCCTAATGATCAATTGTGGTCATATCCTGCATATATTAAGTTTGTAGATGGTAGTGGTTGTTGCGTTGGTAATGGTATACAAACTAATTTTGTTCATCAAGAAGTTTTATCTCATTCAAACCAAAGAGCCGGTGCCATCTTAAATTATACTTTATTAAAACGTTTTCCTATTTTATATTTTGATGGATCTTCAGGAGAATCTGGAGAATATAGAATGATTGATGCGGTTGCCCATGAACCAGATATAGATAGCAAAGGAGTAAGACAATACACTTCCAGAATACTTGCGTTGGTTTTTGACGGAGAAGCGGCTATGGCAACCTCTTTCTGTAGTAATCCTAAGATTCCTAACTGTTTCCTAGATGAGGGTGGTATTAATAGTAAAGAAACAAGAATACATAGAATAGGGTATATATCCCAAATACCTCGGGGAAGTGCAAAGATGCTATTTACTTATACTGGAAATTTTATTGATGAAAGGATGGAACCACATCTCGAACCAGTAGATGTTAGATTAGAAGGAAGAAATCCAGAAGAGGTTGCTAAAATGGTAAGGGCTGCTATGGATCCTAAACAATTTATTGGTGTGGCTTGTATTCCTTCTAGAGGAAAACCTTACATACTTAATTTTGAAAAAGAAAAATAAAATGGCAGAAAGAATAAAACTTGAACGTGGTGGAGAAAATCCACATCAAGAGGCATGGAAAGAAGTAATTCAACGCTATGGACCAGCTACAGTATTTAAAGAACCAATACATGGAAAGCCACTTGGATATAATAACTTGCAAGATGCTAATGCTGCTCTGGAAGTTTTGATGGATATGAGTGAACATTTCTCTGGAATTCCTTCTGCAGTTGTTTTGAAACATAAAAATCCTTGTGGTTTGGCAACAGCCACCACTTTGAGACAGGCTCTCGAATATGCGTGGCGTGGAGATGAGGTGAGTTCTTTCGGTTCTGTTGTGGGTTTTTCTAGAACAGTAAATAGGGATGTTATTGAAAGAACAAAAGGTAAATTTATTGAAGTTATTGTTGCACCAGATTACGATCAGGATGCTTTAGATTGGGTTAACGGTGAAGAAAGCAAAAAAGATCTTAGATTAATTGAAACAGATAATTTAATAAGAGATTCCAGTTATGTTGAAAGGCACGAAATGCAGGGCGGCGCATTATTACAAACAAGAGACGATGAATTATATTTAGGAAATGTGGCAGAACTTCTTTTTTCAGAATCAATAACAAGATCAGAATTAAAAGGTAAAATTGGATATGTGACTGGTCCAGTTAGTAAAAGAAGATTTGAAAAAGGTATGGAAAAATTATTTGATTTTTCAGTTATTGCTGGAAAACATATCAAATCAAATTCTGTCAGTATTGTCTATGAATGTGCTCAAGGTAATTATCGTATTTTGGGTATGGGTGCTGGCCAACCAAATAGAAAAGCATCTGTAGAATTGGCATTAAAAACAGCAAGAGAAGGATTAATGAGAGAGTATTTTAGAGAAAGAAGTTTAGATTATGCTATGGTGATGAATGATTTTCTGCGTGGTTCAGAAGATGGAAAAAAAGTTTTGAAAGATGCCTATGAATATGCAAACAGCATTCTTTCTTCAAATAAGACAGTTCTTTTTACAGATTCATTTTTTCCATTTCCAGATGGTTTAGTAACTGCGGCCAATGGTGGTATTAGATATATAGCAACGCCTGGAGGTTCTATAAAGGATAAAGAAGTTATTGAAGCCGCAGATAGAGAAAATGTGGCCTTGGTTTTCACAGGAAGAAGGCACTTTAGACATTAAAACCAATAACTTTAAAAAAACAATAGACTTCTAAGAAACATGGGACTTTTCAAAAAGAAGGCTGAACCAAAAGAAGTGATTTGGAGTGGTTTTGATGATCGCGGAAGTTTTGAAAGAACAAAAACAGAAGGATCTCCTGGACCAGCAGCTTCTAGCACATCCAGTACAAGTTCTAATGCCGACATGGGATTCTTTGGAGCAATGGCTGCCGCAGCAACATCTGATTCAAGTTTACGTTCAGATGCAACAGATAAGATTGATAGAATAGAAAGAAGACTTGACAGAATGATTGAAAGAATAGAGTTACTTGAACGCAAAGCTGAAAAATTTGAAAATAAGATTGGTTCGGGATACTAAAATGAAGCGAGTCTTTGTAATTCATGGCTGGTGCGGAAGCCCATATAAAGAATGGTTTCCTTGGATAAAAAAAGAATTAGAAAAAAAGGGATTTGAAGTTCAAATTCCAGAGATGCCTGATTATGATAATCCTAAAATTGAAAAAGGAATTCCTTTTCTAAAGAAACTTGTTAAAAATCCAGATAAAGATACTTATTTTATTGGACATAGTATTGGTTGTCAAACTATTTTAAGATATTTAGAAACATTACCAAATGAAACTAAAGTTGGTGGATGTGCTTTTGTTTCTGGATGGTTTCATTTAAGTGAAGAAACAATGCAAGAAGAAGGAACTCCTGAAGTTGCTAATCCTTGGATAGAAAGTCCAATTAATTTTGATAAAATTCTTAATCACACAACCAAGTTCATTTCTATTTTTTCTAATGATGATCCTTGTGTTCCAATAAGTGATTCTAAAATTTTCAAAGAAAAATTAAATTCTAAAATTATTATTTTAAATGGAAGAGGACATTTTAATGAAGATTCAAATACAACTGAAATTCCTGAACTTTTAAAAGAATTTTTAAAAATTACAAAATGAAACCAGCTTCTAAGAAAATAGAACCAAGTCATGAATTAGCAACTAGAAAAGCAATAAGTTTTTTCTTTTTGATCGCAATATTGATTTTTGCATTAGATCATTTATTTAAATTAATTCTTGTTAAAAAAGGTTGTTTTTTATTTATGTGTTTAAAGATGGTCACAAATACAGGAGCTGCTTTTTCTATTTTTGCGGGAATGCCATGGGCTAGAATTTTATTAATTGTTATTGGAATTATTGTGCTAATTGTGGTTGCTTATTTTTATTTTAAGCATCATAAGAACACTCTTTTAAAAGTTTCACTTGCTTTAATTTTTGCAGGAACAATTAGTAATTTATTGGACAGAATTTTCTTGAAATATGTAATTGATTATTTTAGTTTTTCATTCTGGCCAACATTTTCTACATTTAATTTAGCAGATGTTAGTAATTTAGCTGGTGTTATAATTCTTATAATATTTCTATTAAAGACAAATAAGAAATAGTTCTTAATCAACAAATTTAAATATCTTAATAAGATTTCAATAATATGGTAAAAAAAGATGATCTTAAAAAATTTTCAGAAAAAATATTAGCATATGCTTTAAAGAATGCAATCGAGCATGATGGAAAGGCGCAAGTTGGTGCTGTTCTAAGCCCTTTATTTCATGAGGGTTTAGAAAAAGAACAAGTTAAAAAAATAATGCCTTTTGTTCAAGAAACTTTGAAAAAAGTTAATTCTATGAATTTAGAAGAGCAAAAAAAATTATTTGAAAAAGAATCTGATGAAATTTCGCATAGAACAGAGCGAGAAGGTTTGCCCGAGTTGCCTGATGTTCCTAAAACCGGCGTTGTGATGAGAATTGCTCCATCTCCATCTGGACCATTCCATATTGGCCATGCCGCAACTGCAATACCATCTTCATTATATGTTAAGAAATATGGTGGAAAATTTTATGTTAGAATTGAAGATACAAATCCAGACAATATAGATCCTAAGGCTTATGAAATGATTAGAGATGAAGCTAATTGGTTATTTGGGAATGTTCATGAATTTTATGATCAATCTGACAGAATGAAAAGATATTATGAATTTGCAGAAGAATTAATTAAAAAAAATGCAGCCTATATTTGTGATTGCAATCCTGAAAAATTTAAAGAATTGTTAAAAGATGGAAAACCTTGTCCTTGTAGAAACTTATCATCAAAAGAGCATATTGCAAGATGGGAAAAAATGTTAGATAAAAAAGGTTACAAAGAACATGAAGCTGTTTTGTTGTTTAAATCTGATCTTAAACTTGAAAATCCTGCCTTGAGAGATTTTCCATTAGCAAGAATAAATGAAACAAAACATCCTAAACAAGGAAACAAATATAGAGTTTGGCCTTTAATGCAGCTATCTGTTAGTGTGGATGATATTGATTATGGCATGACACATATAATCAGAGCTAAAGAACATAGAGATAATGCGTTGAGACAAGCAATGATCTTCAAAGTTTTTAATAAAAAAATTCCTTGGACTGCTTTTCTTGGGAGATATAATTTTACTGATATGGAAATTTCATGTTCAAAAACAAAAAAATTAATTAAGGAAGGTAAATTTTCTGGCTGGGATGATATTAGATTGCCATTTATTGCTGCTTTAAGGAAAAGGGGATATCAACCAGAAGCATTTGCAAAAATGGCAGAAGCACGAGGATTGAATGAAGTTGATAAAGTTCTTTCAAAAGAAGATTATTTTCAGATCTTAGATCATTATAACAGAGAATTAATCAAAGATAAGGCAAAAAAAATAGAATTTTCTGAGAAAAAAATGCCAGAATTTAAAGAAATTCAAATTTTAATGCCAGATAAAAAAATAAAAAAAGGTTATGCTAAAATAGATAAAATAAAAGATAAAGATATTGTTTATTTCTATGGTTTTGGATATTCAAGATATAATGAAAAAGAAAAAATCAGGTTTTGGTTCTGTCACAAATAAAAAGAAAGTTTTATAAGGCATCTTTTCTGCAAAGTTATGGCTAAGGACGAATAATATGATGAAATATAAAACAGAACTAGATTTGCAAGTTGTTGCTGAAAGTGCGAGCGATGATTATTTTGCGCTTTGTTCTGGTTCTGTGCCTAGCACTGTACTTCGTGAAGAAAAAAATAGTAAAACGAGTAGATTTTTATGCACTGGCAATACTGTTTTTGCATTAAGAGGTAGTAGCCAAGATTATGTTGCGCTTGGCAATGGACAAGTTCCTCAAAGATTGGTTAGTTGGGTTAGATTACTTATTGGGGCGGTGAATTTTCCAGAAAATAGAATGCTACCAGAGGAAGACGTTCTTAGAAGATATTGCGAGACTCTGGTTGAGAAAATGCAGAGTTCTAGTGATTATGCTCCTTTGGGAGTTGTGTTTGCTGATAAGTTACTTCGAGCGGGATTGATTGGAGAAAAACAAGCATATAGGTTCGCCGATCTATTAAGAACCAGACTAAATAAAGAAAGAAATCCTGGTGAATTGGAGCAGGTCACTGACCAAGCATCTTATCAACAACTTCTTAAAGTTCCAAAAGTAAGAGGAGCTGCACTTGCCTTGAATCGCAATAATGAATTAAAAAAAGAATCACCACAATTTATAGTAGATTGGAGTTCTCGTAACCCTACAAGACCGCGTTACCGTTGGCATCTAAGCAGATATTAGAAATTTTCAACCTAAACCTTTTTATAATCTTTAATTTTATTCTTTAACATGAGAAAGAAAAAACCTAAAATTGATCCAATGCTGCAAGATGATGGAGGAGGTTATATTGTCTCACCTATTCAAAAACCAGAAATTGATGATTTGGAGAAAATTGAAAGAATTGGAGATAAATCAGATTCTAATAAAAATATAATAACTATTCCTGTAAAAAGAGAAGTTCCGAAAGAAAGTTATGATATTAAAGATATTGAAGACAAGACCCTAGGAGAAAATAAAGATGAAATCTCAGAAAAACTTGAGAAAAAATTTAAAGAAGATGGTTATACGTTGATTATTTGTGAGAAACCACAAGCTGCGATGAAAGTTGCTTATGCTCTTGCAGATACTTCTCCCATAAGAGGAAGTCTTTCTGGAATTCCTTATTTTGAATTACAACATAAAGACAAAAAAATTATAATTGTTTCTGCTGTTGGACATATGTTTGGTTTGGTTGAAAAAGCTCAAACAAAAGATTGGCCTGTTTTTGATGTTAAATGGCAACCAACTGCGAGTTATGTTAGTAGATATATTAGAGTAATTGAAAGTTTTTGTAGAAATGCTAGTGATTTTGTTCTTGCATGCGATTATGATATTGAAGGAGAATTAATTGGATTTAATGCATTGAGATTCATTTGCAACAGAACAGAAGCAAAAAGAATGAAATTCTCAACATTAACAAAATATGAATTAGTTGATAGTTATGATAATGCCATGCCGCACATAGATTATGGACAAGCATATGCTGGTGAAACAAGACATTATCTAGACTGGTTTTATGGAATAAATTTATCAAGAGCATTAATGCAAGCAATTAAGGCTGCTGGAGCTTTTAAAATTTTAAGCATTGGCAGAGTTCAAGGACCTGCGTTGGCTTTAGTTGTAAATAAAGAAAAAGAAATTATGAATTTCAAATCAGAAACATACTGGCAGGTTTTTTTGTTGTTAAATGAAGTTGAATTAAAATGTACTAAGGATATTTTTGATAAAAAAGAAGCTGAAAATCTATTAAAATTAAAAGGAAAATTTATAGAAGTAAAAACAGAAAAAGAAAAAAGAAGTTTATGGCCATTTCCTCCTTTTGATTTGACTTCATTGCAGCTAGAATCTTATAAATTGTTTGGATTTAGTCCTGCACAAACTTTGGCAATTGCTCAGAGTTTATATCTTAGAGGATTAATTTCATATCCTAGAACATCAAGCCAGAAATTACCGTTTTCTCTAGGATTAGGTAGAATTATTGAAAAACTAAGTACAAGATATCCTGATTTGGTTAAGGTTATTAAAAGATCAAAGCCAATCGAAGGTAGAAAAACAGATCCTGCTCATCCTGCAATTTTTCCTACTGGTGAATTTAGTGAAAAAATAAAACCAAGTGAAAAACAAATTTATGAATTGATTGTTAAAAGATTTATTTCTTGTTTTGCAGAACCTGCTTTAATTGAAGATAAAAAAATCACAGGAGAAATTAATAATTATACATTTACCATAAATGGACATAAAATTTTAAAAAAATCATGGTTGGAGATTTATCCTTATAGATTAGAAGAAAAAGATATTCCAGATCTTAATGGCAAACAAGAGATTAAAGATACTAGATTAGAAGAAAAACAAACACAACCACCTAGAAGATATAGCTCAGCTTCATTAGTTTCTGAACTTGAAAAAAGAGAACTTGGAACAAAAACAACCAGGGCAACAATAGTTGATACATTGTATAAAAGAGGTTATGTAATAGGAAGACAAATTCAAGCAACTCACTTAGGAATTTCTGTTACAGATTCTTTAGAGAAGAATTGTCCTCTGATTTTAGATGAAAAATTAACAAGAGATTTTGAAAAAGAAATGGAAAAACTTCAAGAAGAAAAATCTAAAGAAGACATGTTGAAAAAAGAAAATAAAATCTTGGATGATGCTAAAAAACTTTTACTTAAAATTTCTAAGGATTTCAAAACACATGAAATGGAAATTGGAAAAGAACTTGCAGAAGCACATTTTGAAACTAAGAAAAAAGAAGAACAAGATAATACATTATTTACGTGTCCTGTGTGTGGTAAGGGAAATCTGAGAATACTACGAAGCCATAGAGGAAAAAGATTTGCTGGCTGTAATAAATATCCTGAATGCAAAACTACTTTTTCATTGCCTCAGATGGGAATGATAAAAATTTCAGATAAAAAATGTGAATGCGGCTGGCAAATGTTAATGTTAATAAGTCGTGGAAGGCCGCCTTGGAATTTTTGTTTGAATCCAGAATGTCCTGTTAAAAAAGCAAAAGAAGAAAGAAAAATTGAAAGAGAGAAAGTTCGTGAAGAAAAAAAGAAAGAAAAAGCAAAAAAAGCCAGAGCAAGAGCAACAAAGGCGAGGAAGAAAGAAGCATTAAAGAAAGCAAAAGAACTAAAGAAAAAATTAAAACAATCCTAATTTCTTTTCTTTTGCAATTCCTTTATCTGTTATAATAAAAGAAAATTCTTTTTGAGGTAAACTTCTATGTTTTTTTAGAATTGCTTTTCTTCTTTGTTGACCAAGATTTTGTAATTCTAGAATGCATTTTGACCAGTATTTTAAAATATCTCCACCAACCATTGCAACTTGTTTTTGTTTACCTGCTTTAAAATCTTCTTCAGAAAGAAACTCACTATAAACTTGGTCTGTTATAAGAACAGGAATATTCTTTTTCCTTGCAATTTCATTCAAAATTCTCATTTGTTTTGCCAATGCTCTATTAATTATTATGGCTCTATTTGAGTCTCCTTCTTGTTTTGCTTGTCCTATCTCGAGTCTATAAAGCATAACCATACTATCAACAACAACCAAACCAACATTTTTATTAATTATAGAAATAAGTTTGTTAAATGCTTCACATTGTTCTGGAAAGTTAGTGGTTTTTATCAAAAATATATTTTTAAGAACATCTTGATTTGTAATTTGTTTTAATCTTGTCATTGAAAATCCACCTTCTGTATCTATATAGATAACTTTTTTTCCGTGAGAAGCTTGATTTGCAGCAGCCATGACACATAGATTAGTTTTTCCTGATCCTGCTGGTCCATACAGTGTAGTTATGATATCAGTTTCATAGCCTCCATGAAGCCATTTGTCAAAATCATTTGAACTTGTGGAGATTTTCATCAAAATTCCAGGTAATTTATAGATTTAAGTTTTGTGTTTATTAAAATAATTTATATCTATCAGTACAGATAAATTTAAAAACAATAATAAAAATATACTATTATGAACATACCAGAAAAAGGGATGATAACTATTGACGAACTTAAAGTTGATAAACTAAATGTTAGTCAGAAAAATCTTGATTTAAGTTTTGGCTATTCTTTACAAGGACAAACAGGAAAAGTAAGCAAAAGAGTTCAGTTTGGAGATGACACTGTTAATTTTGTTTTAAATGTTATGAATGAAATTAAACGTGGAAAACCTTTGACAAAGATAGAAAACGAATCTGAAATGAAAGAGAAATTAGTAAATCATTTAAGAAGATTGTTGAAAGAAGTTGATGACCTTGGAAAAATCAATGAACAAACAAGATACATGCGCGAATTCAATAGAATAAACTGTTACAAGATAAAATTTCCAGAGATAGTTATCTAATCATAATATGGCAAAAATAGAATTTACTGAATTTAAAGGAAATAAAATCATAGTTTTGAAAAGAGATGAAAATGACAAGTTTGGTTTTAGTTTTGGAAAAAATAAAGCCAAGATGATTGTTGAAAACTACGAAGAGATTAAGAAATTTGCAGAAGAAGAATAATTATTTTTTCTTTGATTTTTCTTTAAATATCTGAGCTTGAAATTTAAACAATTGACAATTTGGATTCAACCAAGAATTTGATGGCAAGCCTGCTTTTTGGCATATTGCTTCTAAAAATTGTAATGTATTCCATTTGTATTCTGTTGCTACTTGCGGTAATAATAATCCTGAAAAACCTGAAAATTGAATAATCAAACCATCTTGACCTATTTTTATTTTTCCTGGAATTTGATTACCTACGGCATTTATTTTTTCTGGAACACTTAAAACTGAAATTTCTATTTTAACTTTTTTGAATTCTTGTTCTGTTATTGATTTAAATCTTGGATCAGAGAATGCTGCTGACCTAGCTGCCTCAAAAACAGCTTCCGCTAATGGCGAAGTTGGATATGGAAAACCAATGCATCCTCTTAAATCTCCATACAAGGTTAATGTTACAAAAACTCCTTGATTTTGGGAAAATTCTTTCTTATCTTGTGAAAAGTTTAGTTGTTTTTTTTCAAACCAAGTTTTAATTGAGTTTCTTGCAAGTTTCAAAAGTTTATTGCCTTGTGCTTGAGTTAACATGTTTTATTAAAGAATAAGAAATATAAAAAAGTATGCTCCCACCGAACATGAAACCTTTTGTAATTAGATGGGGTAAATTATCACTTTTTGCCTATTAACCATGGATTCCATACCAAAAGAACTGCTACTAAAATCGCAGTAACTAAGCAACTCCATATAGCGGTTGTGAATTTTGTTACATCTTGAGAACTTATCAAGAATATAATAAAACTAATTATCGCCACTATTCCGAAGATAATACTTAATACTCCCTTTATTCCCATAATCCTTTAAATATTTTGAAGTTTTTAATTCTTTCTCCAAGCTTTCCAAATCCAATAAAAACTACAAGCACTAACAACAATAGCACATACAAGAAATGCCCATTCTTGCGTTATAAAGCCCACGATAAAGAGAATTAATGCTAAGATTGTGTAAAATATAGCCCATTTCATTTTTTTAATGTGTCTATTTTTGGTTTTCTTTTAAATCTCAAGGTTTTGTTATCCTTCCCACCTATTTCAGCATAGTATCCATCAGCATTTTTAATATTCTTCTTGATTTGTTGGGCTTCTTTCTTAATGCGTTCCATCTCTGCACGCCTTTCTTCTTCTGTTTCTATATTCATATAAACTTCTTTTTCTTTTTTATTTATAACTATTTTCATAGTATCGTCTACACCTATTTTCTTATTTTTCACATAGGGGGTTGGCAGTGCAACAACGTTTCTTTTTGCAGATGACTCTTCTGTTAGGGTTCCAATTAAACAAGTATCTTTTAATCCCGTTTTTATAGGATTGCTTGAAGAAGTGTCTTGTGCGGTGATAAAATCAATCTTCTTATCTGTAATATCATCCATATAAACGCCCAATCGTTCAAATCCTTCTTTTCCAAAACCAAGACTTCTTACCTTTTTTCTGTATAATTCCATTATGACATTATGTCATTTATATTTATAAATCTTTGTGTCTTACTTAAATAAATTAAACAATTAAACTAAATCAAAATGGCAACAGAACCAAGAGAAAAAATAACCCAAAGAAGTGTGGGAATCCATCAAAGACAATTCGAGTTCTTACAAGATAATCCAGATTTTCAATTAGACGATTTTGTCCGAACCGAGTTAGACAAAAAAATTGCTGAACTTAAAAAATTTAAATTTTTGGAATATAAAAAATGGGATTAAAAGAAAACGGCGGAAGACAAGTTTTTCCTGCATGGTATAAACAAGAAATGGTGTTTAGTGAAAACGGCGGTTATCATACTGAACCTAAATTAAAAAATATCCCCCGAATATTTGAAAATCCACAATTACAGATTAAATTTAGTGAATTTCTTCAGAAATGTGATGATGAACGCACTTTAGTTGCTTATGATGACCTAATCGTTGATTTACAAACTGGGGTTGTATCAATAAATGGTGATTGGTTTTCTTACTGCGACCCCAACAATTTTTATATTTTTGAGGATGGAAGCATTAGGTGGTGTTCAAAATGAGTTTTAAATTTCCTTATCGAGTAGTTGAAGACCCATTGTCCGAAGTTTTTCAAAAAAGAAGACGAGAAGCTGAATTAAGCGAAATCGAAAGAGCGAATCAAAGAAATCAAGAATACTGGCGAGAAAGAAATATTCGTGAACTTGCTAAAAAATTGCAAGATGAGGATTATATAGAAAAGGCAAAAAAAATTATTGATGAACATAAAACTCGGGAAGAAATACAACAGAAAGAAATTTTAAAGGGATTAGAAGAAGCAAATGCTCAAGGGGAAGCTGTCAAAACGGAAGCTACGGCTTCCTCTGAATCACAAATTAAATCAGATAGCGTTCGAGAGTGAGTGCGACTAATGGCAGGTCGCCTCTCCTATTCAAAATGAAAAAACAAAATAAACAAATTGGAGAAGAATTGCTACAACAAACCCGAGAAGATGAAGAACGAAGGATGAATAGCATTAAGGTTGATACCTTAGAAGAAAAACCAAAATCCAAGAAATCTACATCTTATGAAAATGAATATGCTAATTTGAACAAGGGTTTGTTTGTAAATTTCGAAGACCGAAACAAAATTCGACCTAAACACAATCCAAATGAAGAAAATGAAGATTGAAGAAAGCAGTTCATTCAAAAGATTAGAAGAAAAAAACAAGGAAGTCAAAATTAAGGAATCAGAAGAAATTGAAAAGATAATTAATAATTCAAAACTGATTGAGCAACTTTATTATAAATTTTTACAAATGATGGAAGAGGGCAAGAAAAAAGCCTATATAGGATAATGGTAACACATATTTCTGATTTCGAGGGGGCGAGAGAAAAAGTAATTAAATGGTATGCTGAAAACGTTTCTTTACAAGAGATAGCAGACAGAATCTGCATGGAATATAATACACAAGTCACAAAAAAACAGGTTTGGGATGAGTTGCAAAAATCTAAAAGAAAAATCGGGCAAGTGATTCAGCAAGATGAAGGATTTTCTACACGTCTTGCAGAGCAATTCTTATTGACTACAACCCAACTTAACGAACTAAATCAAAACATGTGGCAAATTTTTTACGACTGCAAGAATGAAAAAGTCACTAAAGAAGCAGTATGTCTAAAATGTGGTTCTAAAGTAAAAATTTCAACAACAGATTATTCCAACATGGTGAAAATCGCAAATCACTTGATGGAACAAATAAGTCAGGTTCAGAAGGTTTTACAAAAGATGAAGGGACAGAGTTTGATGGTTCAACATGATGTTACATCTATGACCAAAAACCTTACAAAAATTCTTCCCGAGTTACTTGATAATCTTGAAAAAAGAGGAATTGCGAAAATAAATCATAAACGTCTTAAACAAATTTATCAATAAAAATGGAAAATAAGGTTTTAGGTAATGAGGTTTGGATTTCTTATATAGACGATAACGGCTTAGAGGTTAAAGGGTTCTTTATTTTGGTTGAGCAGTCTGCGAATTATGTCAAAATCAAGTCTGGAAGCAATATTCTCACAATTCCTTATCATAGAATAAATAAGATTAAGGAGAAAAATGACAGATAAGTTATGCAGAAATTGTGAAAGTTTTAGAAATGGAAAATGTATTGAAAGAAAAGAAGATGTTAAGGAAGAAAGCAGTTGTTCTTTTCATAAATTAAGGGATGTTTCTCAAGAGTTGAAAGATTCTTATTATACAATTATAGATATTCTAAAAAAATATCTTGATATGGAAGAAAGATATTATCCTATTGTTGCTTTATGGATTGTCGGCACTTATGGGCATGATGAATTTGAAACATATCCTTATTTGTTTCTTAATGCCTCTAAAGGCTCAGGAAAAACAAGGCTATTAAGATTAATTTCTGTATTGTCTAAAAATGGCAGAGTTATTGGAAGCTTGACAGAAGCAAGTTTATTCAGGGGTGCAAAGGGAAGAACGTTTTGTATAGATGAATTTGAACAAATAGGCGGAGAAGATAAAAAGAATTTAAGAGAGTTGTTAAATTCTGGCTATAAAAAAGGACTAATTATAGAAAGATGGAATAAAAGAAAGTCGCCAGAAGGAGAGATTTGGGTTCCAGAGGCTCATGATGTTTATACTAATATCGCCATGGCTAACATCTGGGGTATGGAAAGTGTTTTAGGAGACAGGTGCATAACGTTAACTCTTGAAAAATCCTCAGTAAGAAATGTTACTAAGCTAATTGAGAATTTTGATAAAGACTTTGCTATTCAAAAAATTAAAGCATTATTGAATGAAATAAAAGATAACTTTTGTGATTCGATTCTTGAGAAAAATATGTCGCAATATTGGAATGATTATATTTTAGGAGTTTCAAACTCAAATTTAGTCGAACAAACCATAGTCTTTTTTAAGAAAGTGGATGAAACTGGGATAGAGGGCAGAAATTTAGAATTATTGCTCCCTTTGTATTTTATTGCTAACCTGATAGATGAGGAAACTCTAAACAAAATATTAGACATTTCTAAAGAAATAGTCAAAGAAAGGGAAGAAGAAGATTATTTTGAGAATAAAGATAAGGTCTTAATGAGGTTTCTTTCCGAAAAGATAAAACAAGAGAGCTTAGAATATTTTGATAAAATAAGCACTACAAAAATAGCCAATCAATTCAAAGAGTATCTTGGTGATGAAAATGAGTGGATAAATGCTAAATGGCTCGGAAAAGCTTTGAAAAGACTAAAGATATTGAAAAATAGAAAAAGAGAAAGTGGGGGTATGCAAGTCTGGTTGAATACCGATAAACTAAAGAGTGTAGTTATGTAGTTCTATGTAGTTTCTGTAATGTATGTAGTTATGTAGTTAGTAAGATACCTATCTAAATCTATACTCTGGGAAACTACACAAACTACATTTCTTGAATAGAAACTACATGTAGTTATGTAGTTTCGATTGGGAATAAAAGGTAACAAAATTACAACTTGCATAAGTACCTCTATATGCTAAGGAATAGTCCATCATTCACACATAATTTTCTAAAAATTCCGCCCTTTAAATGTAAAAATCGCCTTTAAAGTATAAAATCCTAATGAAAAAAACAATAAACCATAAAGAAATAAAATAAAAAGCGACACTAAAAATATTGTTCATAAGACTTCAAAGCATTTTCTGGTCTTGCTCGAACATAAACACTTGTCGTAGACAAATTAGAATGTCCAAGTAACATCTGTAACTCATTTAAAGCCATCCCACGCTCTAATAGACGAACAGCGAATGAATGTCTCAGTGAATGGAATGTCAAACCATCTCTTTCTATTCCTGCACGCTTTAAAGAGCGTTTAAATGCACGTTGAAGACTTCGGGCGGTTAAATTAATAGGAAAATAAGTTAAAAATTTCGGTTTAAAATGCTTTCCTAAAGCAGTTATTCTGTCCTTTCCACCTTTACCATTTCGAATCAAAATCCTTTTTCCCTTTAAATCTATATCCTGCTGTTGCAGTTTCAATACTTCACTTACTCTTAACCCACTTTCGAAAGCTACTAAGAAACAAATCTTATGTCTCATCTTCTTTGTGTTCTTTATCAACAAAGTAAACTCATCTTCTGACAAACTTCTTGGCAATTTCAACATTTTTATCTCCTTGCAATTTTAACAAATTGCGAACATTTAGTTATTTTATTTATGAATGAATATGAATATTATAGTCGTAGATTGTAGAATCTGCGACGTTCTCTCATCCAATATCCCAAATACGTGGGAATTGTCAATCCTGAACGCTAATCAGGAGCTCGAGCTTTGGAGTCATACA
>Ga0315277_10000069_pt1 | contig 161214 bp, 138 predicted proteins | sample YL17G05_15_MG_FD_203695 | JGI IMG/M metagenome (GOLD analysis project Ga0315277, IMG submission 203695) | Sediment microbial communities from Yellowstone Lake, YNP, Wyoming, USA - YL17G05_15 | ecosystem: Environmental > Aquatic > Freshwater > Lake > Sediment | place: USA: Wyoming | collected...
AAACGAAAGAACCCTTCTATCTCTCAAATCCAAAATCACGCTTTACCCTGACATTTCTACTGGGCGTCTGACCCTGACATTTCTACTGAGCGTTAACAGCTCAGTAGAAATGTCAGGGTAAAGCGTCATTTTAGGTGGGGAAAAAGATAGCTTTTGACCACGAGGGGATGATCTGCGCTCAGGAGCCGTAATGGTGGACACAGATAGCGAAGAGACCAATCACATAAAGGAGCAGGTCGCACGACATCTCCGGTCAGCCGACCTGCTCGCCAAACAGCGCCGGCACGTCGGCGCGCTCAAATCGGTATGTTACTGAATGCCGCCCAGGAGTTCATTGCGGCAAGAAACTACAAGCGCGCCCTGCAGCAGGTTGCTAAGGTGTACACGATCGACCCGCAGAATTACTACGCATGAGCGTTCTCGGACCGCATCGAGATGCTGATGGAGGAAGAGAAGAAGTCCCCGCGTCCCGCCGCAACGCCCCAATTCCAGACAACGGCTGAACCTGTCGCTGCGGCTGCTCCGGCCGAGGACGCCCAGCAACCGAAGTTGAGGGCTGGTGAACGGGCAAGCCTGTCGATGTACTGTGAGCTCCTGAAGGAAATGTGGTTTGATGGAGCGATCAGAGCGGAAGAAGAGGGTGAGCTGAAGAAAGTCCGCAAGATTTTCAAAATCTCCGACCAAGAACACAGGGAACTCGAAAAGCAGGTCCACATTGACGCTTACGTCGAAGCGCTCCGGATAGCCTGGCGCGACGGGGCTGTCACTCAAAACGAGGGTGGGGTGCTCCAGATGATGCGCCAGAAGTTCAACATCAGTATGGAGCAGCATATGAGTGCGGAAGCGAAGATCTTGTGGGCGAAAGGCACACCGTTCTCGAAAGGCTCCATACTGATCGTCGATGACGAGAAAACGTTCCTGCACTCGCTGGCTGCCTATTTAGAGATACGCCCTTCCTGCTGATCAGCGGTATAAGCGATGAGTTTGTTGCTCGGGCGGGAATGAGACTGGGGGTGGATGATTTTCTTCAAAAACCGTTCGACCTTCACCTCCTCCTTGCTACAATCGACGGCAAGCTTGCGTCGTAGGCATTCTCGGAGGAGCGACTGATCTCCGGCAGGCGCCGACGACTAGTTTGCTGGTCAGGCCGTGGGCAAGAACCTTCCCCGCAAGGCTTCCTTCATCTTTTCCAACGCTCTTGCCCGGTGACTGATCAAGTTTTTCTCCTCCGACGTCAGCTCCGCGTAGGTCCTGTCAGATCCCTCGGGAATAAATAGTGGATCGTACCCGAAGCCGTTTTTGCCCCGTGGCGACTCGCCGAGCTTTCCCTCACAGATGCCTTCGGTGATTTCCTCAAAACCATCTCCTATGAGGGCTATGGTGGCATGGAATTGGGCCTTCCTCCTGCGCGGAGGGACGCCACGCATTTCTTTCAGCAGTTTGTGGTTATTCAACTCGTCGGTTGCCCCCTCGCCGGCGTACCGTGCGGAGAGCACGCCGGGCCTGCCGTTCAGGTAGAAGACCTCGAGGCCTGAGTCATCTGCCAGTGCCGCAAGCTTGGTAAGCTGGTGGACGGCGCGGGCTTTCCGCAATGCATTCTCCCGGAACGTTGAACCATCCTCCTTTAACGGCGGGATGCCGGAGAAATCGTTCAGCGTGAGGATCTCGAGGTCGATGTCCCTGAGAATCGTTTTGATCTCTTCAACCTTGTATTTGTTGTGAGTTGCAAGAACGATTTTGCTCATTGAGTTCCTGACCGGGCTTCTCGTGGGAAAATCTTGTAGAAAATGTTGATCAGTGCACCGGCTGTAGTCAGCACATTAAGAATGGTAAAAACGGGGTCACCCAGGCTGATCGCATAGAGGGCAAGGCAAAGGCTGCCGAAAGAAGAAAGGATGAGGAACATCCGGTTGACCGGACATCGGCCGAGCCTGATCGTTTCGACGGACTGCGGAATCCAGCACAATGCGAGGGCGATGAGACCCACGTAGCCAATCCACTGCATACAAGCCTATCCTAATACCTTACCTTGTCCGCTTTTTTCTCCCAATCTCGAAACGCAACGAGCGCCTCGTCGCGCATAAACTCGATCATTCGAATCCTCCGTGCGGTGAGTGCGCGGGGCAGCTCGTCGTAGAGGAACCGGTCGTCGAAGCCGGCTTGCGCAGCATCATCGCGGGTATTCCCGAAATAGACTGCTTTGGGCCTCGCCCAGTAGATGGCCCCAAGGCACATCGGGCAGGGCTCGCAGGAGGTGTAGATCTCACAACCGTCAAGTTGAAAGCTCCCTAGGGCAAGGCACGCTTCTCGAATGGCGACAATTTCAGCATGAGCGGTCGGGTCGTTTGTAGAGGTGACGAGGTTCGTCCCTCGCGCAAGAATCGTTCCGTTCTTGACGATAACCGTCCCGAAGGGACCCCCGCGGCCGTCGCGGATATTCTTGCGGGCAAGTTCAATGGCCTCGTTCATGAACGTTGGATCCGGCTGTGTGCTCTCAGCGGCGTTCATCCAAGCAGCTCCTCCATCGCTTCGTTGACGCTTTGTACACCGATGATCTCAATCTCGTCGTGCCCTTTGGCGCTCTTGAGGTTGTTGTGGGGGATCACGATCCTCTTGAACCCCAGCTTCGCCGCCTCCTGCACACGCTTCTCGACGTGACCGATGGTGCGGATTTCTCCCCCCAACCCTATCTCGCCGACTGCAACGGAGGAGGAATCGACGGGAACATCCCGCAAGCTGGAGGTGATGGAAGTCGCGATCCCGAGGTCCACTGCCGGCTCGTCGACCTTGATGCCGCCCGCAATATTGACGAACACATCGTAGCTGCCGAGGTGAAGGCCAACCCGTTTCTCCAGGACGGCTAGAAGCAAGGAAAGCCGGCGGTAGTCGACCCCGGTGGTGTTCCGCTGCGGAACGCCATAGCTGGTCGGCGTTACGAGCGCTTGTACCTCGATCAGGACCGGCCGAGAGCCCTCGATGCTTGAGACGACCGTCGAGCCCGACGTTCCATAGCGGCGCTCAGACAGGAACGCTTCCGAGGGATTCTTCACCTCCCGCAAGCCAGCATCGTGCATCTCGAAAATGCCGATCTCATTGGTCGAGCCGTAACGATTCTTCAACGCCCGCAGGATGCGGTAGGAGTAATGAGCCTCACCCTCGAACTGCAGCACGGTATCGACCATATGCTCGATGACGCGCGGGCCGGCGATCACTCCTTCCTTCGTAACGTGACCGACGACGAAGATCGGGACTCCCTCGACTTTGGCAAACCGGAGCAGCAGGGCTGTCGACTCCCGCACCTGGCTGACGCTCCCGGGAGCGCTCTCCAGGCCCGGTCGGTACATTGTCTGTATGGAGTCGACGATGATGAGGTCAGGAACGTTCCGTTCGAGCACATCGAGGATCAAATCGAGATTGGTTTCGGCGAGCAGCAAGATGCTCTTGGTGTCCGTTGCCTGCAGGCGCTCGGCCCGCAGCTTGATTTGCCGCACCGATTCCTCACCCGTAATGTAGAGAACGACCTGCCCCTTGAGTTGCAGGGCCATCTGCATCATGAGCGTCGATTTCCCGATGCCGGGGTCGCCCCCGAGCAAGATGAGCGAGCCCGGTACAAGCCCGCCCCCCAGCACGCGGTCGAACTCCTCGATGTTCGTCTTGATGCGCGGAGCATCCTGAACTTCGAGTTCCTCGAGGGAAACAGGCTCAAGCCTCGACGCCGCACCTGACGGTTTCCGCGACAGCCTCAGCGGTGACGGTGCCTCTTCAACGAACGTATTCCATTCGTTGCAGTTAGGGCACTTGCCGACCCAACGCGGGGAGACGTAGCCGCATGATTGACAGACAAATTTTGTCTGGATCTTCGCCATGTGGCAAAAGATTCCTAGGGGCGGGGTTTGTGTGATGGCCTCTGAAGAGCTCTTTGCCCGCTCAATATAGTAACGCGGTTGGTGAGATTCAATAAGACGTGGAGGGATCCACGGCCGACAGGACTTACACGTTTTTCTTCAACCGAAGCGACAATTTCAAAGTCGAGCATGAGAATAAAAAACCCCTGAGCCATCTCAGGGGTCGTTTCTCCTTCTGTTCAGTGTGGGTTCCTATAGCTTGCCCCAGCGCTCCTTCGCCAACCGCGCCTTACCGCTTGTGGGATAATCTTTCGTTACCCTTTCGTATGCTGCTTTCGCTTTCCCCTTGTCGCCCAATCGCTCGTAGCACCGACCGGTCATATATTGGGCATCGGCTCTCTTCGCCAAGAATTTGTACTGAAACACGGCCTCGAATTGATTCAACGCTTCCCGGTAATTCTTCTTTGCGAAATACGACTCCCCCATCCAGTAATGGCAGTGATCGGCAAGGTCTTCACGAATCCCGCCATCGAGCAGTGCCTGAAACATCTGGATCGCCTCATCATACTTCTTCTTGCGGAAGAGCTGATACGCAGCTTCGTACGATGCGTCAGATGGTCTCGCGGGTTCAACTGCTTTCGCGGGTTCAACTTCCTTCGCCGGTTCAACTTGTTTCGATGCCTGCTCAGCCATTATTTTCGCCTCAATATCTGAAAGGCGGGTTGTCAACGCACCGTTGTCCTGCTCCAGCTTCGTAATCTTCCCTTTCAGCGTTGTGTTCTCTGCTTCGAGGTCCCGGAGTTTCTTCTGGTCAACCGCCGGTGGAGGAGAGGTGATTTTCGGTTTCATATCGCCTAGAAAGCTTGAGAGGGCTTGGTTATTCTGTCTTGCCACCTCCTCGCTCGATCTACAGCCGCTCCACGCGAAGAGAGCGATCAGAAGCGCGAGGAGAGAGAGCTGGTTCAGGCGACGAAATCTTCTCTCGAAAGGATTGGGACTCATAGAGCCTCCAAGCTGTGGCATATGGTAGGACAGTTAGGGACGCTGCCGAAATGTATCAAACCCCCACCTGAAAATCAAGCCCGCACACTGCAACATATTCTTGCGTCCATTTAAAGTCAACTTTGAGCGCGGGCAAATTATGGCAAGAAAGATCGCTGGGAAGGTTCTCCGATGGGCCTAGAACGTGTTCGCCGGTTGCTTTCTTACGAAATCCTCAACGAAGTCAAGCATGGATCTGATAATAGCGTTCACAACGTTGTCCGGCACGCCGTCTGGTGTGCGGGACTGGATCCGCATGTCGCATATCTCATTGACATAGTCGACTACCACGAACTTCTGTTTCTGTGTGTAGACGATCTCGGTTGAGAAGAAATCGAGACGACAAATATCCCCGATCATTCGGGTGATAGATCGGAGCGTGTCCAGACCGAACGAATTCTCATGCTCCGGCGTTATCACGTTGTAGGCATGTGTGAGATCATCCCACCAACACGGAATGATGGAACCGAAGGCGTAGAAGACTCGAAACCATGCCCTGTTCTCTGCGAGGAACGCAGGGCTCACCTTCTCCTGGAGGAGATATTTGTCGTTCTTGTGGCGCTGCCGGGTCTCGAAGACGTCCTTCAGTGACTCGGCGCCAAGGACAACGCCAATCCCGCCCCCCGTCGTGTTCGCCGGCTTTATGATGAATGGCCGCCCGAGGTGGGCCAACTCGGTGAGAGAAAGTTCGAGCTCCCGCTTGTGATTGAAAGGGGAGATGATGATGGTGTAGGGGACCTCAAGGCCGTGCGAGAGGAATTCCAGGTGCATCGTCGCCTTGTCCGCCGCTCGCTTCTGTAGCTCGTAAGGATTGATGATGAGCAGGGGTGGGGAGGAGCCTTGAGTCGAAGAGCGGCGGGAAAAATAGTGTGCAAGCGGCTGAAACCGTTCATCCTCGTCGGAGGCACGGTCAAGGACCGCGGAGAACTGGAGCTTCCGCCGCTGCAGCAACTCATGGGTTTCATCGACGTTATGATGCCGGATGAAGTAAGTCCCGATATTGCGCGCGCGAGCTTGGGTCTCGATAAGCCGAGTGAAATCCTCGTCATATTGCCAGCTCCAAGCAACGGCGAGGTCATAGTGTTGGGGAATCGTTTCCACGGGTCTTGGTACGGCTCGTTCTCGTAGATGAAGATACTTCGTTTCTGTGCGCAACGCAAGGCATCAAAGTCGAAGAGTCGATGGGTTTGGCCCGACCGTGTCGGATTTCACAACAACAGAGGGCAGCTTGTTATTCAGACCGTTATTCGATATATTTTGAGCGCTTATGAAGACACTGCGACATTTTACTTGGGCCGGCGTGCTTGTTTGTGCGGCTGCCGTTGCGGGATGTGCCCCGACGAAAGAAGCTGCTCGCGTCAGCAAGGAAAACTCACAGAACAAGAAAACTGAACAGAAGATTCAGGAAGCTCGTAAGGATCAGGCGCTCAGTCATTTTATTGACGGCGCGGTCTTCGACGCGAAGGGCGAGTACGCCAATGCAATCCTGGAGTACCAGGAGGCGATACAGGATGACCCGAGTCCCGCCATCTACTACGCCATGTCGAAGGACTATTCGTTGCTGGGGAAACACTCCCTTGCTGCCCAGGCCGGTCAAGAGGCGGTCCGACTCGATTCAACAAACATCGTCTACCGGGAAAACCTGGCTTCCATCTACCTCAACGCGTTTCAGCCCGAGCAGGCAATAAAGGAATACAAGGCAATCGTTCGGATAGACTCAAACCACACCAATGGATGGTTCAGCCTGGCGAGGCTCTACCAGGCCACCCGGCCGCTCAAGGCGCTTGAGATCTATCGGCGCATGCTTGACGAGAACGGCGACGATTGGGACGTGCTGCTCCAGATGGCCGAGATCTACAACTCCCTCGGTCAGTTTGACAAGGCGGCGGACAAGTACCGGCGGATGGTGGAGCTCGATCCAAGCAACAGGGTGCTCCAGCGTCAACTGGCAGAGGCATACGCCCGGGCAGGCAATTTCAAAGAGGCCACCAAGATCTTGGAGGATATTCTCGAAGTTGACCAGAACGATCCGGACGCGACGGCCGCGCTCGCCGATGTCTATCTTGACCAGCATGACTTCCCGCGCGCCCTCGCTCTCTATGAAAGGCTCCTTCGGCGTGTAGGGGACAACCCGGAGATCAAGCTCCGCGTGGGGATAGCCTATTTCGGTCAGATTCAGCGGGACTCAACGTTCATCGCCAAGGCGAAGCCGATCTTTCGGGAAGTCAACAAGGAGGTCCCGAACGATTGGCGACCGAACTGGTATCTCGGTGTTATCGCTGCCACGGAGAAGCAGGATTCGCTGGCCCAGAAATACTTTGAGCGCGTGACGCAGCTGGCAGATTGGAACAGTGATGCCTGGTGGTATGTGGGCACATCCTACTTTCAAAAGGGGGAATACCAGAAACTCCTGGAAGCGATGGAGCGGGCAAGGAAGGCGGTGCCCAAGGATTCACGGGTCTATTTCCTGATGGGTCTTGCGTATTCCCGCCTCAACGAGCCTGAGAAGGCAGTGCCCGTCCTGGAGCGGTCTCTGGAGCTGAAGCCCAATGATCTCGACGTGCTGAGCACGCTCGCCCTGACGCTGGATGGGATGCATCGATACCAGGAGTCAGACTCGTTGTACGAGCTTTCGTTGAAGATCGATCCAAAATACCATCTCGTGCTCAACAACTACGGCTATAGCCTTGCCGAGCGGGGGTTGCAGCTCGAGCGCGCACTGCGAATGGCATCGCAGGCAATCGCGGCAGAGCCTGACAATGCTTCCTACCTCGATACGGTCGGGTGGATCTACTTCAAGCTGGGCAAGTACGAAGAGGCCCAGCGCTATATTGCCAAGGCGATCGCGGCGGGAGAAGCGAGCGCGACCGTGTACGAGCATATGGGGGACATTTGTTTCAAGCTCGGCCAAAAGGAGAATGCGGAGCGGTACTGGAAGCAAGCGCTCGACAGAGACGGGAACAATCAGGCATTGCGAGACAAACTGGTCCGGGGGTCACTCTAGTGTTGCCTCGAGACGCAGTCATTGCTTTCCTCGGCCTCATGGCACTCGGGGGTTGCTCTTCATCGAGTTCGCTTCGGAACAGTGCCAGAACCGTGACGCCCGATCTTGTGCAACAAAGCGTTCGGAACAACCAGGAACGCGTGCGGTCGTTGAAAGGCTCCGGCAACATCACTCTCGAGACGCCGGAGATTGCCCAGTCGGGCTCGTTTGAACTCATGCTTCGCAAGCCGGATTCCGTCTTCGTAAAGCTCGAAGGCCCCTTTGGGATCGAGGTTGGCGCTGCGTTGCTGACCCGCCAGGACTTCTTTTTCTACAACAGCCTTCAGAATCGGCTCATCAGCGGGACCATGAACGCATCGAATCTCAGGCGGATCCTACGGGTGAACCTGAGCTTTGACGAGCTCGTAAACATGATCACCGGCGGTACCTTTTTTCCGGAAGACCGAGGTGCTCCCGACACCGTGACGGTTGAGGATGATCAATTTGTGCTGACGTATCGGCACGAGGGCGGAATCAGGCGATACTGGATAGATAACGAGTCGTTGCTCATCGCAAAAATTCAACACATTGATCGAGGGGGCAAACTCCAATTTGAACAGCGCTTTGCGAACTTTCGATCGATCGAGGGCACGTCGCTGCCCCACCGCGTTCGTATCACGCAGCTTGCAGAACGTCGCACGGTCGCTCTCTCGTACTCCTCTATTGCGATCAACACCGACGCCCTCCAATTCACCCTTGACGTGCCCGAGAATGCAGAACGTATTCGCGTGCGATGATGGCCACAAGACGACTTTCCCTTGTTGTTAGCCTTGTCGCGCTCCTTATGGGGATCGGTGTTTCTCGGGCTCAGGCCCAGAACGGCAACAAGGAGATTGCGAAAAGTGAGAAAAGGCTCGCGGAGCTTCGCAGCGAGATTGAGGCGTACGAAAAAAAGCTCGGCGAGAGCGAAAAACGCGAGCGCTCCACGCTGGACCGCCTCGACAACCTTGAGCGCCAGGGAAATTTGATACGGCGCTTGATCAAGAACCTCCGCGACCAGGAGCTGCAATTCACGGCAGCGATTCAGAACGCGAGGCGGGCGATTGGCGAGCTGGAGCAGTACCTTGAATCACTCAAATCCCAGTACGCGAGCTACGTGCGGTCCGTCTATAAGTACGGGCGGGTGTATGATATCGAACTCCTCTTTTCCTCCAAATCGATCAATCAACTCTATATCCGCATCGAATACCTGAAGCGGTTTTCAGAGCAGCGGGCCAAGGACCTCCGGGCCATCGTTGAGAAGAAGACGGATCTGGAGACGCAGAACGACCAGCTCCAGGCCAACCTCGCACAACAGCGAAAGCTCCTCGCCGAGAAAACGGGCGAGGAATCATCGCTCAAGAGAAAGATGTCCCAGCGGCAGAAGGTGCTTGTGTCGATTCGAAAGGACAAGCGGACCTTCGAGCAGGAATTGAAGCGCCGGAACGAGTCGGCACGAGAAATTGAGAAGATGATTGCAGACTTGGTTGAGAAGGAGCGGGTTCGGAAGGAGCGCGAAGCTACCGCTGCACGAGAGCGAGAACGGCTCGCTGCCACCGCGACGCCAGCGCCTGAGGTTGAGTCGGTTGGCGCGTTCGCGTCGTTGCGGGGAAGGCTGCGCTGGCCTGTCTCTGCTGGCACCATTTCCTCACGCTTCGGCGAGCATGAGCATCCCATCCTCAAGACAAAGACGCAGAACACGGGTATCGATATCGGTGTGCATTCAGGATCCGATGTCTCTGCCGTCGCTGATGGCGAGGTTTCCATCGTCACGTTTGTACCCGGCTTCGGTGACGTCGTCATTCTGAACCACTACAACGGATACCGGACGGTATATGGTGACCTTTCCGAGATCAGCGTCGTTGAAAACCAAAAAGTGAGGGGGGGAGAAGTCATTGGGAAGAGCGGAGAGTCCCTGCAAGGATCAATCTTGCACTTTGAGATCTGGAAAGAGCGGGAGTTACAAAACCCGGAGCTCTGGCTAGCAAAGCATCGGTGATACCCGGGTTCTCCTCACAACTTCGTCCGAACCCACCACACGTGTCACTGACAGCTGCGCACCAGACATCATCCGCCTGCAATTCTGCCGACTCATCTTGACGATTCTCCTGTTGATTTGACCGACGCCTCCCGGGTAGATTGACTCCGGCGCCAACTTTGTGTAATTTTCGATCGGTGATCCTGTTCGGGGTGTAGCTCAGCCCGGTTAGAGCACCTGCCTTGGGCGCAGGGGGTCGCTGGTTCGAATCCAGTCACCCCGACGAAAATCTGTCAATTTGAATTCCGGGTTGTGCGCCGGAGGCGCATCCGCCTTCGGCGGAGAATCCTCTCACCCCGACGAAGACTTGCCAAACTGGTTTCTGGTTCTTAGCCGGAGGCTGATCCGCCTCCCCGAAGGGGTCCTTCGGACTGGCGGAGAATCCAGTCACCCCGACATTGGTGGAGTTGCACAGCCTATCCTTGCACCGTGCGCCTGCCACCAAAGATGGTGCGACGACACTCATCTGAGTCCTTGTTGAAGCCAGAGAATCGGTTCTGTACATCTTGCCACCGGACAGCAATGCATTCCCATTGTTGGCAAGGCCCGGAGGGGGATTGGCCCGCTGTTGCCTTTCGCTAAAGTAATTCATAAGTTTGTGCGAACAATGGCTGAGATTGTCGTGGAAAGAGCCTCGATGACAGTCTCCGTCCATCCACCGCGCTGATTCTGGGGAGCCTCAATAGCCGTGAAACCGAAAGTACTACTCGTCGATGACGAGGATCTCTTCCGTGGGATGATTGCAGCGGGATTCGAGCGGCAAGGGTTTTCCGTCCTTCAGGCAGAGAACGGCGAGGAGGCGCTCAAGATTGCCCGGCAGGAGCTTCCCAATCTCATAATCCTCGATTTGGTGATGCCGGGACTTCTTGGGTTTGAGGTGTGTGCGACCCTCAGGCAGGATGAGGCCTTTGCGAGCACACCGATTATTATCGTGTCGGGAAAGTCGTACAGGCCGGACATCGACACGGCCAAGGAGCTCGGCGCAGATGCATATGTTGTGAAACCGGTCGAGATCGAGGAGCTGATCAAGATCGCCCGAGAGCACTTGGACAAGCAGACGAAGCCGTCATGATGAAGGTACGATTCTGGGGAACACGCGGTTCGATTCCCACGCCCGGACCGTCCACAGTGCACTACGGGGGGAACACATCCTGCGTCGAACTCAGAGCGGGAGACCAGATCCTCATCTTTGATGCAGGCACTGGAATTCGCGACCTCGGAAACTATCTTCTGCAGGAATTCAATTCTCGACCGCTGACTCTCCACGTCTTCCTCAGTCATACACACTGGGATCACATTCAAGGCTTTCCCTTCTTCCTGCCCGCCTATGAAGATCGGAACACGCTTCATCTCTACGGACCGCCGGGAAGGGATAAATCGCTTGAAAAAATCCTCAAGGTCCAGATGGACCTGGACTATTTCCCCATTGAGTTGGGGGATTTGAGTCCAAACATACAGGTCCACGAGGTGCGCCTGCCTCAAAAACTGGGTAAGCTCACGGTTGAACCCTTCTACCTGAACCATCCTGCTCTGTGCCTTGCCTACAGCATTTCTGATGGCAAGCGGAAAGTTGTCTATGCAACGGACAACGAACCATACCACGACCTCCTGCGCCAGCAGAATCGGCGCGCGTCTCAGACATCGGATTTTCCAACCTATCTGGATGAAAAGTTCGTGGAGTTTCTTTCACGCGCGGACCTATACATCGGTGAGGCACAATACACGAATGAAGAGTACAAGGAAAAGAAAGGTTGGGGACATTCGCCTCTCGAATCGACAGTCCGGTTTGCTGTCCAAGCAAACGTGAAGAAGCTGGCGCTGTTTCATCACGATCCGCTCCATGACGATCAGTTCATCGATCGAATGATCGAGGATGCAAAGCAGCTCGTCGGAATGTATGCCGGCCAGACGGAATGCATTGGCGCCCGGGAAGGAATGGAGATCATCCTTTCGTAGCCACCCACAGCAGTCTACCTCCAAGTTCCCCGAAGATCGGCTTCAGCAAGTTGATTTCGTTGAGGAGTACCGTCAACGTGAGCCCTCGATCATCGCACCGGACCACCATGTTGTTCGTTCTGACATTTCTACCAAGCCTTCTTGCTGCTCAGCTCTCATTCTCCGATGGTTCCCGGCTGAGAAGCTCGGAGTACCTCGAGCATCATGTCAAAGACGTCAGCGACGAAGATCTTTTTGCGTCGATTCGCTTGACCCTGCCCGGCATGGAGGCGGTTGCTGAGGCTGTGGAAGGACAGGAGTATGTAAAGGCGTATCATGCCTGGGGTGCGTACTGGGGAGCAAAGCGACAGCCGCATTACCTCGCGCAAAGCTACCGGCTCTTGATTGACACGGAGCGGTTGATGCGATATGGAGAGGTTCGAACGTATTCAGCCCAGCACCCCGACGAGAAAGACACGGTGCTCGCGAGGGCGGATGCGATCATGATGAATAGGTTCCGCGTGTGGGGTGATGTGGAACTTCAATTTGGTCTGCGCGTGGATTTCAATCGCGATGTCGGGCAATCGGGCAAATATGGATTTCATTACTGGGGATGGGCGAGGCCGCTGAACACAGCGTACGTGCTCACCGGTGATGAAAAGTATCTCGCGAAGTTCGATGAGCTCTTTCACCAGTGGTACGAACAACGCAACACGGTCACGCGGGGATTCCCCGAGCTTGATGTCGTCTACTATGAACTCGGCCTGGGTGTTCGGAACCGAACCTTCATAGAGTACTATCTCCTGCCCTTTACGAAAAGATCGTGGCAGACGCACGCATGTATGTTGAAGACGATCCTTGGTGCGGCGCGCTGGTTGTATGAGCTCGAGCGATGGGAAGGGTATCGCTCAGGTAACTGGCAAATCCACGGATCGTTTATGCTGGCTCAAATTGCGATGGCATTTCCGGAATTCGCTGAGTCACCGCAATGGCTCAAGGTCTCTCTCCAGCGCCTCGACGAACATCTCAAGCAGGACTTCTTTGAAGACGGAGGTCATTCCGAGCGTTCACCGCGAAACTACACGCTTGCGACGTACCTCACGTACCGTAATCTTTACTACCTGTTGACGGTCTGCAAGGTGCGGGAAGATCTCCGGCAACGAATCCGCCAGCGTATGGGCACTACGATCGATTGGTGGATTACGATGCTGGCTCCGACCGGCGAGATTCCTGCAATCAATGACAGTCATCGCGGGCTCTTTCCGACGTTTGTCCTTCAAGACGGAGCCGAATTCTTCCGCAAGCCCTATGTGAACGGTGTTCTGAAGAACCTTTTCGGTGTCTCAATTGGGAAGGGTGACTTCGGGCTACCCTCATTCACGTCGCGTCATATGCCGCAGTCAGGGTTCACGGTCATGCGCACCGACTGGACGCGCGACGCTCTCTATATGAATCTCAACTACGGAACATGGAATGGCCCGCATACACACAACGACATGCTCGACTTTGAGATCTACGCGTACGGCAAGGCCTTGGCGGTCGATGCAGGTCTTGGCCTGACCTATGACGACTCACTCTACATTCCGTGGTACAAATCCTCCAGGGCTCACAACATGGTCGTCGTGAACGACCAGAATATGGATCGGGAAACTGTCGAGGGCCAAGATATCGTATGGAGTTCGAGCGGCTCGCTCGAGTACTTTGCCGGCGAGCACAATGGTTACGCAACGCTTGGCGTGCACGACCGCCGGCAGATCGTCTTTGTGAAGCAGAAGTATTGGGTTGTGGTCGACCGTTTGAGCTGCAAGCAGGGAGGGAATACGCTTTCGTGGTACCTTCACTCTCCGAACACGCTGGCTGCCAACGGGCGTGGATTTCAGAGCTCGGGGGCTCCGGGCATCCTTGTCCTTCCCGCCGAGGAGGGTTTGAAGTCCCGCGTGGGAACGTGCACCGCCGCCAGCACTGATGATCTCACTCCCGGCAAGACGCAGATGATCCATTGGGTCGCTTTCGACCAACCGACTTCCGAGGGGTCCTTCAAGCAGTTCGCGATTCTTCTTTGTCCCTATCGAGATAGCTCTCGAAATGTTGAGTTTACTTCCCTCGGTACTTCACACTTCCTCGTGAAAGGATCGACGTTCGCCGATCATCTCTATTTTCCAGCCGACACATTGGACGATGGGACGGTTACCACCGATGCGCGATTGTTGTTGCTTCATCAGGAAGCCAACCAACCTCCGCGCTTTGCGCTGGTTGACGGAACGTTCTTGAAGATCAGTGGAAAAGAGGTCTGGAGATCAGCACGGAGAACGTCGGCTGAGGATAGGCTGACGAACGAGTGAGGGAAGCTTGGTGGATTGACCGGCTCGGAATTGTTGCAGATAGGGTGGGAGCACTCGAATGGTGAAAGGGTGAAGCTCGGAGTGCCCCGTCCGAACTTCACCGCTGTTCCCCATCAACCATGAACTACCTCTGTTTCCGGAGGATTTCGTCGGATTTCTTCCGGCCGGTCAGTCATTTTCCCTCAAATCCTTTCCTCTTGAGGTTGGCGTGACGCGTTAACCCTCCTCCAACGGCCGAAGCTTCTCCGGAGACGCCTCCCGGATCAAAGCCCTCGCGAGAATCACACCCGGATCCAGAAGGACGATCCCTCCAATCTTCCTTTCCGTAATGGCAAGGGTGACCTCCGTGCAGCCCAGGATGATTGCCTCTGCACCCCGGCTCTGCAAGTGTGTGATCGTGTCGAGAAGGGCCTGCCGTGCCTGCTCTGTGACGGGATTCGATCGCGCTTTGATGCCGTAGAGGGGATGATAAATTGCTTCATGGACCATCTTGAGCTGTACCTCATCACTCGGCAAGACCAATTGCAGGCGTGTTGGCACCAGCTGGCTCTCATAGACTCTAGACTTCACGGTACCAAGCGCTGCAATCAGTCCGATCCTCTTGATCGCCGGGTGCTGTTGTGGAAGGAACCGCGCGGTCTCTTCGATCATATGAATCAACCGAAGAGTGATCTTCCTTTTCACCAATTCGTCTGCAATCACGTCAAAGATCGCTGGCGCGTGTGCTGAGTTGCAGGCGATGCCGGCAACGGACGCCCCGAGTGACTGGAGCTTCCCAAGGATATCCGCGATCGCGTAGGCGGGGTTGGGTTCACGCCGGCCCAGGATGTACGAGGTCCGATCTCCCATGCGATCCGGATACGAGAGCATGACGACGGGCAGATGTTCCTGGTCCGTGGTCGCGATCGTTTGGTCAAAGATCTTCCTCACAAACTCGAGCCCGGCGTATGGCCCCAGTCCGCCAACGACGCCGATGACCTTCTCGCTGTGCATAGGACAACACCCTCTCTAGGTCTGTTATCCCTGGGGATCAATATACGAAGCGGCGCGGACAAACTCTGCAAGAATCTCTGCCTTGGAAGGGATGATCAATCGGTGGGAGAGGAACGGGGGAAAGAGACTTTGGTTCGCAGTAAAAACTGGGAGTCTACGCCAGCCCGGTAGACGATAATGGGGCGAACATTCCTCGAGTCGACACTCTCCCGAAAGAATGCTCGCCCCTCGACTTAGGTCTTGTGGCAGGAAATCGCCGCGGAACTAATTGTTGCGTTGACGTTGCATCATGGGCTGACGCATCTGCTTCTGGAGCTCTTGGTATTTCTTCAATTGGTCCTTCGTCAGAACCGCTCCGATGAGTGAGTCGGTCTTTGCAGTCATCGCCTGCATTGCTTGCCTCATTGCATCCCGATCACCCTGCAGCTCCCCCATCTTCTCACGCATCTCCGCCTGCTGAGCTTCGTAGATCTTGGTGACCTTTGCGGCCTGCTCATCTGAAAGCGACAGACTGTCCTTCAATGCTTTTGCCCTCTCCTCCGGTTTCATCCTCATCCGCTGGGCTTGAGCAACCTGCTGGAAGGACAGCGCCACGATCGCAATCACAGCGAGGATCGCGAAGTGTACTACAATGCCCTTTCGGTTTTTCACACGGTGTACTCCGTTATTGATAGTGTTTGATTTGATGGATTAGAGAAACAAATTGTGACTCTGCTGATACGCGACAATCGAAATCCCGCTACTTGCGGTAGCCATCGGGCAGTGCCCAAAGGGGAATCTGAAATTCACTTTGTCACAGGCGCAGCGGCGGATGCAAGCTGGAACGTAGCCCAGAGGCGCAAGGGCTCGAGGCGCTCACTCCCCATTCCTCCGGCTGATGATGAGGTCCCTCCAGGTGACCGTCCGCCCCGACCTCCCCGAGACGGAGTGCTGACCGCGCTGGGACCTGACTGCTGCCCCCCCAGTGTCGTGCTGATCTCGCCGGTCTCAAAGCCCACGCTGATCATCTGCGACTCGGTAGCCCCGATCGCGAACGGGTGGTCGGCTGTCTTGCGCAAAGGGACTTCGAGTTCGTAGACGAGGCTTTCCTCGGAAAACCCCAGCCGGGTCTTGATTCCAGCCGCTTCCTGATCCGTGATCCGGCGGCGATTGGCGTCCGTAGGGCCAACAACCTCGAGGTCGCCTTGTGACACCCTGATTAACTGCTGAAGCTCTTCGGAGGCGCGATCCCGAGAGAGGAGCCGGAGAGCCTGAAGTTGACCGCCAACGGGGAAGTGAATGCCAAAGGTTCTCTCTTTTTTCCCCTCTGGGCTGAACCAAGTGGTGAGCCCAAACGCCAGCATCTGCAGTTGGGTCTGTCGGTTTGAGGTTGTGAAGCAGACGTAAAGGCGGTCGCCGTCATTCTTGATTCCCACGGAAGCATCTGATGTCCTCGCATAGGTCATTGCGTCGCGCCATTCCGAATTGACCCCATCGATTTTGACCTCACTACTGTTCCAACCGCTTGCCAGCTGAAGCGAGGTCCCACAACCGGCCAGCAAGAAGGTCAAGACGATGAATGATGCACATCGGACAAGCGCAGCAGTGCCGCTCCCAGCTCGAATCTCACGACCAAAACCATCGGTCGAATAGACTTGCATATTGTATCTCCTCACAGTGAAATGCGCCGGATGAAGTCGGGTGCCGACAATCCGGAAAACTCACTTGGTGTTAGACGAACAAAGCCGCAATATGTCTCGCTGGGCGTCCAGGCTCCGCGAACCCGCTCTGGTGCATCAATTGTGGCTACCGGAATGACCAAGAAAACGAAGAAAGGGAGCCTCACTCTCTTCCATCCGGAATAAGGCCCCCTTTTCTCACGAGCAAGAACCGTGTTCTTTCCGGTCGGCACCTGGCTACTTGTTGGCCGACGCCCCTGAATTGTCATCTGATCTTCTGAATCGCCCGAAGAAGATCCCCAGTTTCCCAGTCCACTCCTGAAGCACTGCATAGGCCGTCGGCACAATGATCAGCGTCAGAAATGTCGCGATCGTCAGTCCGAAGATGATGGCGACGGCGAGCGGCCGCCAGAATTCTGCGCTCTCAGCGCCGAAGACGAAATGGAACTCGCGCCAGTCAAAGTCGAACCCGGTGGCCATAGGGACCACAGCAAGGACCGTGGCCGCAGCGGTCAACATCACGGGACGGAGTCGGATTCGTCCCGCTTCGAGGAGTGCCTCCTCGAGCGAGAGGCCGCCTTCACCAAGTCTGTGTTTGACGAAATCCAGCAGCACGATGCCGTTCCGCACAACAATGCCCGCGAGCGCAACCACACCGACGCCTGTCATGATCACGCTTGCCGGTGTGCGGGTCACCAACAGCCCGAGCATTACACCGATGAGTGACAGAATGACGGAGATTAAGATGACGAACGGTACCTTCAGCGAATTGAATTCTGCCACCATGATCAAAAAGACGAGCAGGAGGGTGATGACGAAGGCGTTGCTGAGAAAACTCTCAGCTTTTTGTTGCTCCTCCTGCGATCCGGCGAGCTTGATGCCGTAGCCGGAGGGTAGGGCGATCCCCGCGAGGCGCGCTTTCACATCGTTGATCACCTCGGACTGCACGCGCCCCTCAACGTCTCCAGAGACAGTGACGACGCGCTTCTGATCCTTCCGTTTAATGTCTGCTACCGCCGTCGTCCGGCTCAGACTGGCCACGGAGGTCAGCGGAATCGACAATAATTGACCCCGCCGGTTCATGAACGTGATCCGGAGGTTCTCAAGGTCCTCAGGCGTCGTTCGCTGGCTTTCCTTCAGGCGTACTCGAATATTGTACTGATCTTCGCCGACCCGGTACTTCGACGCGTCCACGCCCGCAATGGCGGCACGTACGGTCGATGCAATTTGGCCCGTGCTAGTGTAGTACATCCCTGCTTTCTCCCGGTCGATCTTGACTTCAACCTCGGGGCGGCCGGTGATGTAGTCGTCCTTGAGGTCAACAAGCCCTGGGATGTCCTTGATTTTTTCGCGAATGACTTTGCTCAAAGCCGCCAGCTGATCGTAATCCTCACCGGAGATCTCAATGCTCACCGGCGCTCCGACGGGCGGCCCCATTTGCTGTTTTGCCACTCGAATGTCGGCTCCTGCGATTCCCACCGTGGCCTTGCGCACCTCTTCGAGCGTTGTGAACGTGCTCTGTTGGCGCAGTTTCTTCTCGTAGAAATTGATCGCGATCTGACCCTTGTTGGGGGTCCCCTGGCCGCCGAAGTCAAAGGGGTTGTCCGAGGTGCCAACTGATGTTGCGATGAACTCGACATCCTTTTTCCCCGGAATGTGACTCAGGCGGTCATCCAGCAGCTCGGCCACACTGTTTGTAACGTCGAGCGATGTTCCCGACGGCATCTCGATGTTCACCGTCACCTGAGACGGTTGCGTGTTTGGAAAGAAGTCGACGCCCTTGTTGAACAGCCCGAACAGAATCATAATGAGCAGGAGCAGGCCAAACGCCCCGCCCATTGTCTTACCCTTGTGGCGCAACGCCCATTTCAGGGTCTCGACATACTTTCGCTGCAGCCACGGAAAGACGGTCTCATCCATCTTGTGGTACAAGAGGGTGAAGGGATTGTATTTCCTATACCAGTGCGGGTGCTCCAAATTTTCCTTTGCCTTCCGAATGTCCCGCTTATAGTTGATCCAACGCGCGGCCTGTACTGGGCTGATGACGTAGGCGACGAAGAGGGATGCCGTCAACGTGATGATGAGGGTGAAGGGAAAATACTTCATAAAGTCGCCGACGATGCCCGGCCAGAAAGCCAGGGGAAGAAACGCCGACAGCGTCGTAACCGTCGAGGTGAGGACTGGAACAAAAACTTCGCCCGCCGCCTTCTTTGCGGCTTGTCCGGGTTCCTCCCCGTATTCTTGTTGATGGCGATAGGTGTTCTCGATAACGACGATGGCGTCATCGACAAGTATGCCAAGCACAAGCACCAGGGAGAAAAGAACAACCATGTTCAGCGTGATGCCCAACGTCGAGAGGACGACAAAGCCTACGAACATCGACAGTGGGATCGCGGTTGAGATCAACAGGGAATTCTTGAGTCCGAAGAACATGAAGAGTGACAGCACGACGAGGAACATGCCGGTCAGCACACTGTTCTCCAGTTCTTTGACCATCCGTGTCACGAACCTCGACTGGTCGTTCGAGATGTCAAGGCTGATGGCCGGGGGTAGTTGTGCTTGCTTCTCGCTCACGATCTTCTTCACCTGATCAGCGATGCGCAGGAGATTTTCGCCGGCGCGCTTCCGCACCTGAACAGAGACGACCTCAGTTCTATTGAGGCGGGCGTAGGTTTGGCGATCTTCGAACGAGTAGTCAACGTCCGCTACATCCCGGAGGTAGATTGCCTTGCCGTTCTGCATCTTCAGCACGATATCCTCGAGACGGCTTACATCCTTGAACTCACCGGGCACGCGGACAGTGAGGGTCTTTTCTTTTGTGTCGATGGAGCCGCCGGGAATTGAGAGGTTCTCCCCTCGGATGGCATTCGCAATGTCGTCAAAGCTTATTTGATAGGCATTCATCCGGTAGACATCCGCGTTGACCTGGACCTCGGGCTCCAGGCCCCCCGTAACGTCCGCGCTGATCACACCCGGTATCGCTTCGATTTCGTCGCTCAAATCGTCCGCGATCTTCTTCAACCGCGCTAGCCCGACCTTTCCGCCCACGTTGACGTACATGATCGGAAATTCGCTGATGTTGATTTCCCTGATAACAGGTTCCAGGATGTCATTCGGAAGCTGCGACCGCGCGGAATTGACCTTGTCCCGGACGCGCCGCAGGCCCTCATCGATATCAATCCCGGTGTTGAATTCAACCCGGATAGTCGAAAGACCTTCCTTTGAGACGGAGGTGATTTGCTTGAGGTCCTTGAGTCCCTTCAGTTCCCGCTCGAGAGGTTGTGTGATCAAGCCCTCGATGTCGACAGGTGAAACGCCTACGTACGGCGTCGCGACGATGACAAGAGGAATCTTGACGTCGGGGGCAGCTTCACGCGGGAGAGCGTTGTACGAGGTCCATCCGAAGATAAGGATCACGGCCATCAGGATGTAGACCACCGTCTTATTGTCTACTGCAATGCTCCAGATTTTCATGGGCGTCTCTCCGCTATTGCGTCACTGTGATCGGTGAACCATCAACCACGTTCTGATAGCCGCTGACAATAAGATGGTCGCCCGCCTTCAACCCCTCCAGCACCTCTCTCATGATGCCCTGGCGACCTCCCAGTTTCAGCCGTCGCTCCTCTGCTCTGCCGTTGTTCTCGACATAGACGATCGTTCGGTCGCGGTCTACCAGCTGGATGATATTGTCGCTCACAAGAATCGCATCCGATTTCGTTTCCCGCAACAGCCTGACCTTTGCCACCATTTCGGGCTTGAGCTTCCGGTACAGATTGGGAAGAACCATCTCCACCTGCAAGGAACGATTCGCCGACGATACAGTCGAGCCGACGAACGATACCCTGCCTCTCAGCGTGTCGCCCGGCAGTGCATCGAAGAAAACGATTGCCGGTGTGCCCACGGAAACAGAACCGGAATACGATTCCGGAACATCCGCCTGAATCTTGATGACCGATGTGTTGACGATGCGAGCGAGGGGTACGCCCGGCGGTGCGAAGTCGCCTTCATTCGGGATCGTGTTGTCCACGACGCCGTCAATCGGGCTGCGGAGCTGGGTTCGTTCCCAGCGGGCTTTCATGAGATCGGCGTTTGCTTTCGCGGCATCGCGGGAGTACTGAAGATTCTTGTACTGAAGCTCGCTGATGCCCTGCTGCTCGAACACTCCCCGCTGTTTTTCCAGGGTGAGTTCTGCCATCTTGTATTGCGCCTCAGCTGCGTCATAGCTTGCCTTGATCACCTCGTCCTTGAGCACGACGATGAGATCGCCCTTCTTGACGTCTTGACCCTTGCGCGCCGCCCAGTTCTTCACCACCCCCCCTTCCTCGGGGCTCATGTTGACATCCTCAAGGGCCTTCACCGTTCCAGCGACCTGGATCCCGTCAACGAGGCGGGACGGCTTGAGGACCTCGATCCGAACATCAACCGGTTGAACCGTATTGCCATTCGCGGCTGGTTTGGGCTTACCACAGGAAGAGAGCATGAGTCCGCTCAGGAGCACGAGCATCATTGCGGGAATTCGTTGTAGAATGATCATGGAGATGTTCCTTTTATCGATGGTTTACTTTTCTTCGCTTTCAAGGGCATAGGTCGGGAGGCGACCGGTCAGCTGATCCAGGTCCGCGGAAGCAAGAAGGTAATCATAGACAGCCTGAATTCTATTGACTTTCGCCTGGGTCAACGCGAGCTGTGCATCGTTCACTTCGAGTTGTGTCGCTGCATTGTTGAGAAATCGTGTCGTAACGATTTTGTACCCCCGATCGGCCATCTCAACTGTTTTCGCCTGCGCTTCAACACGCTTGCGTGCCTGCTGCAGGTTGCCGAGGATCGAATGCAATCCCATCTGCAATGTCCTCTCGAGGTTGACTTTTTGCTCTTCGCTCTTGCGCTCTTCAAGTTGGGCCTGCTGGACGCGCGCATACGTCTGCAGCCCCTGGAAGAGGTTCATCGAGACTGATAACCCCACCTGGGAACCTTTGTAAAAGTCATTGGTGGAAAATCTGAACTGTTCTTTTGCCGCCTGGTACTGGTACGAACCGAATGCCGCAATGGTGGGCAGGTAGCTTGACCGTTCAGCATTGACAACCGCTCCGTTGAGCTCAATCTGGCGCCTGACGGCGCTCAGACTTGGATTCGATTCAAGCACGAGGGTTGCCGCCCCCTCCTGGATGCTATCGTCAACCGGCTGAAACGATAGACTGTCCGTGAGAGAGTAATCGTCTTTGTTTGTCACGCCGATGGTGTTTCGGAGATTGTCCAGTGCGAGGTTGAAGTTGGTCTCGCTCTGAATCACCATCGGGCGCAGGTTTTCGACCCCCACGGAGGCACGCAGCTCGTCGTAATCTGATACAATTCCCTGCTTGAGCATGAGCCTGACGTTCTTGAGATTGTCCTCGGCGTTTTCGAGGCTGGAACGCATCAGGTCCAATGCTTCATGCGCAAAAAGTGCCCCATAGTAGGCTTTTCGTACCTTCGTCACAGTTTCCACCTGCTTTGCCTGGTACAGGTCTCGTGCCAACTGAGAATAGATATGCGCTGCGCCGACACCGACAAAGACCGCGCCATTGAACAGAATCTGCCTCACGTTCAAGGAGGCACTTGCGGTAAATCCGGGCGCAAAGGAAATTGGAACCAACTGGCCACTCGGCTTTGGCGTGGTGGAGTCGATTCCCTTCAAGAAGGTGTAGAGAAAGTAGTCCGGGAAAAACGTCACGGGTTTATTTATCATGTGGACGTATTGTCCCGAGAGGTCAACCGCCGGCATGGCATTTCCCCAGGCCTCCAGCACGCGGGCATCGGAGCTTTTGACTTCCAGTCGGGCCGTGGTGAGATCCGGATTTTGCTTCAGCGCCAGACGAACCGCATCCGCCAGCGAGAGACGTCGTGCAATCTGACTCTGCGTTTGGGTCGACGAGATCAGAAGCAGCGTCCCCAGTGTCAGGGAGAGAAAAATGAAGTGTGGTTTCCGTTCCAGGTTCATGTATTCCTCAATGATGTGTTCGGGTGTTCGCGAGCGTTGCTAGTTCAGTTCTTCCTTCTTCCGTTAAGATGGCGTCGAAGAGCAAGCTGTTCGAAAGCCTCACTGTTTGAACGAGATCAAGCTGGAACTTTTCCTTCCAAAGATCATATTCCCTGTCGATTCGTAGCAACAACGTCGTCGCGCTCGACCAGATGATGATGGACACTTCCACCGGATTCAAATCCGGACGCACCGTTCCTTCCTCGATGCCACGTTTCAGGAGGTTGTTCACGAGGTCCCAAATGTCTTGATTCAGCGCCTCGCAGCTTTGTTTCATTTCCTCGGAGACCTGTTTGTGGAATTGGGGAGTCTGCAGAAAATCCAGCATGCGGAAATAGTTCTTGTGGTTGTTGAAGTACTCGATGTACGCATCGCTGAGTCGGATCAACGTCTCCGTTACGGAGGCCCCTTTCTTCACCACCTCGGCGAACATGTCTAAGAGAAGCTCTGTCCCGCGCATCATGACGGCGAGATACAAATCCTCCTTGCTCTTGTAGTAGAGATAGAGGGTGCCCTTGCTGAGCTCGGCCGTTTCCGCTATTTCATCCATCGTCGCAACCACGAGCCCCTTCTCAAAGAACACTCGCTGCGCAGCATCAAGAATCTCTTCCCGGCGGTGTTCCCTTTCTCTCTCTTTTCTTTCGTGAGTTCCCATAATTAACTCCAGTATAATAAATGACTATCGGTCAGTCTATACGATCAAGTTAAGGAAAAAGTTGCATTCTTCGCAACTCCTTTTAGAACAAAAGCTTGGGCGGCTGGGACGGACAGCTTCAGCTGTCTGGGAATGTCGGCGCGATAGGCTTTTCAGACTAGTATCTAGGTAAGAGATTCAAGGTTGATGGGGAGGCGAGCCACTCCTCGTGAGTTTGGCGAAGTGGCCGCGTGGAGCAACTCGACGGAAGATATCGATTGCCGCTCGTGAGATCCCTGCCAGCACAAACACGGGACGCAACAAGAGAATCAAAGGACCGCGAGATAGGATTTGTGCACGATTTCTCTTCCGGTTAGAGGTAGCGGTCGGCGGCCCCTCTCTTTGTTTGGTGAAAGGGGAGGCGAATCTCGTAGCATACAATGAGTCATGCGACAAATCAGATGCGAAAAGAGGACAAAGCAATCTCCAATTCTCTCCCGCGACATACCCTCTCCGGTTCTTCTTGTAAACTGCCCTGCCCTCTTCTCATTTCAGATTACACACACGATCTGCCACATCCCACATGTCATCTCTCTCGCCTGCCGCGGAGAGTGTCTATCGTTGTCCGGCGGGCCTCTGGGTCATTGCCCCGCCGAAGGGTTTGCGGGTTACGACCCCAGATGTCCAGAGGTCGTTCTCCGGGTTAACATCTGGGAGCACGTGGTCAGGGTCAGTCATCACTGAATCCACCATGCTCGTCGATGGATATTTGAACGTCCACTCACCTGATCGTTCCCAAATTTCCACCGGGAGGTTTACTCGACCGACATGGCCGCTGGATTCCTTCATTTCAACCGTTACGGGCATCACCATCTTGTCATTGTTCGTGATCGCGATGAGGGCTCCCTCTGAGGGATTATCGTCGATATACTTCACATCCTTCACTGCTTGATCCACGGTCCAGGTGTTCACAAACCAACCTTTCCAGTATCAATTCAGATCTTCGCCTGTGCCGATGTTCATTGCGCGGAAAAAATCATCCGGTGTCGGGTGTTTGAATGCCCATTCCTTGATGTATCCCCTGAATGCACGGTCAAATCGCTCCGGTCCGAGGATGTCAGTCCTCAAGAGCACAAGGCCGAGGGCAGGCTTGTAGCATTCCACCGGGTGGCGGTAGTTGTCTGGGACTGCATCGGCGACCGTGAGGATCGGCGGGGCATGCGGATCAAGGAGGAGCGGAGCAATCTCACGGGCTGGATTGCCACCCCGGGGAGCGTACTCACCGTCGCGCTTGGGCGCATACTCACCGTGGTTGAATAGCTCCGACGCGTAGATGTCTATGCACGTATTGAGGCCTTCATCCATGAACGCATAGCGGCGTTCATCCGAGCCCACAACCATCGGGAACCAGTTGTGTCCGATCTCGTGCGAGGTGACCCGGCAAAGCTCTTTTCCTCTGGCTCTCGATGAACAGAACACGATCCCGGGGTACTCTTGTCCTCCCACGGGTCCGCCGACATTCACGGCCACGGGGTAGGGATATTCAAACCAGTCTCTTGAGAATATCTCCACGCTGTTCTTCACATATTCCGTCGAGCGGCCATATGCGGAGTCACCCGCACTTTCCGCGGGATAGACCGACATGGCAAGGCATGGTCTTCCACTGGGGAGATCGATGCGGGCCGCATCCCATACGAAGGCACTTGAGGCTGCCCGGGAGAAATCTCGGGTATTCTTCATAACAAAATGCCACGACTTGCGACCGCCGCGACCTCCGCTTCCTGCCCCCGATCTTGCTTCTTCAATCTGAGCGATAGTGTCTTGTCGCTCTGTGGCGCTTCATTGATCCTTCTTCGTTGCTCTGAACTAAGCACTTCCTTGGGATTGAGCAGCTCCCCGGATGCGACGACGATCTGGTTTCCAGCGACATTGAGTGTACAATCGAAGTCTCCATAATCAAGATAGAATTCGCCGGCACCCAGATACGGGAGGTTGTTCCAACCCCGCAGGTCGTCATAGACCGCCATCCGCGGATACCATTGGGCTATATCGCAAATAGACCCGTGCGGCGTACCTGATCGCCCCATGCGGCCTGCACCCTGATGGGGGATTGAGACACTATAGTCGATTTCGATCTCGATACGATCACCGTTTGGTATCAACGCCGAGGGAAGAACAATTTGCAGCAGCGTGTCGCTCACGGTATATGTTGGGATCGTTCGCCTGCCGTGATGGGTCACGCGAAGGGACTTCAGTTCAAAACCTTCGGTCGACTCCGCTGCCCCCGAGTACCCGCCCCTCCCTGGTTGAGTGATAGTTCCCCGCGAATCCTTCTTCATAATATTCTGATTGAGTTGCAGCCAAACATAGGCGAGCGCGACGGGGCTGCTGTTCGTATAGGTGATTACTTCGTGAGCACTCAGCAGATTTGCAGCTGTATCGAGCGTGGGGGCGATCTTGTAGTCTGCCTTGTTCTGCCAGTATCCTGGTCCTGCCGCGCCGCTCCCGCTACGATAGGTCGTCCCTGGTTCGCTGAGGAAGTCTGGATCAAAAGCTTGGCGAGGGTTGTACTTGCTCGGACCCTGGGCAAAGAGCAGCGAAGTAAGCAGTAAAGAGGGCAGCAGATAGTATTTCAGTGCTTGCACGTTGATGATCGCGCTATTGCGGCTGGGAGAATTTGTGCTTCATAGAAGAATCTGGAAATTGGAGAGAGAAACTATTGCGCGTGACGCATGTTTTCAATCCTAGAATTGTCGGAATACTGTTCACACCTGGCACCGGGGCCCGGGATGAGTCGGAAGAGTGCATGGGCGCTCCAGGCAAAATGCCAAGGGCGGACGAGGAAGGAGGGTCGGGGTGGCACTCTCAACAAACTCATCTTGATTTGGAGTCGTCGGCTGCCCATTCCACAAACGATGGCGATTGGAGTTTCGTGATAGAGCAGCGATTTGCCTGGGTCTCTCAGGCCGTTTCGGCGAACTGATTGCTTCATATTCTAACTCTGCTGCACCCATCTGAGTTCCTCCCCCAGGCGGAGCTTGACCCGGCTCGAAAACCGAGCTCTTCTTACATGCCATTCCTTCCGCTGTCTGAGGTCAAAATAGGAATATCTCTGAATTTCCAAGTGCAAGAGTACGACACCAGCAGCGTATCGATGATACCTGATATCAGATCGTGCTGGAAATGGAGAACATCGGTTGGTACCACTGGGGGATTCTCCGTTTGCTTGAATTGGGATATCGCCGCGTACTCTGATAAGCTGGGGTTGGGTCTTTGCCGTAATCCATGGGTGCCTTGGCTTGATATGAAGCAAGAATCCAATTTTCCAACGCTTTGCGTTTCGGATAAAAAAGGGATAATTTTAATGTAGTATGATGGATAGCAAATTATGCCGCTTTCGATGCGATTGATGTTGCTGATACGCCCTCTGCCTGCTGAACTTGTCGAGCACACGCCTCTCTACGTGATATGAGCAGCCTTCGCTACAAAATTGGATTCAGCTTCTTCCTTCTGGTTTGCATTAGCCTTGCGACGAGCGTCGTAGCACTCTATAACCTGTCTCAGTTGCGGAATTCCGTGGGTGAGATCTTCCGCGAGCACTTTCAGAGCGTTCTTGCCGCGCAACACATGTCGACGGCTCTCGAGCAGCAAGAGAAGGCCCAGGAATCGATGCTCTATGTGGGGATTACTCTGCCGGGGACACCCGGGAGGGAGATTACGGCGAGTGACCAGCTCAACTCCGCCATGGCAATCTTCAACAAAAACCGTGACGACTTCATACAATGGTTAGGCACGGCGAAAGACAGCGTGACGGTCGCACCGAAACCTCCCGTCATCGACAGCATTGTTCTCGGCTATAGAGTCTATCTTCGCGCCGCGGATTCTCTCTACAAACTGTTGAAAGGAGCGGCCAAGCGGGGTAAGGCGCGCGAATTTCAGCAGAGCATCATAGGTCCAGTTGCGCAGACGTTGGCCGATCAATGCTATCGATATCTTGAGTTCAATCAGACAGCCGTCGCTTCTGCTGACCGGCGCGCAAAGGAAGCCACCAGCAACTCTGCGCTTGCAGTCCTTTTCACTTCGCTCCTGGCAATTATCCTCATTCTTTTTGCCAGCATTCAATTTACCCGAACAATCATCAGGCCGGCGGAAAAGCTCACTGAGATTGCGCGTCGCATCGGGCGGGGTCATTTGGATCAGAAAATAGATATTACAACGAATGATGAAATTGGCGAGTTGGGGCAAGAGTTTAACAAGATGACCGAGCGGCTGCGAGACTACGAAGCGATGAACGTACACCAGCTAGTCGCCGAAAAGAAAAAGTCTGAGGCGATCGTCGAAAGCATCCCGGACCCGGTGATTGTGACGGATGAGGAAAACCACCTGCTTCTGATGAATCAGGCTGCCATAAGGGTCTTGAACGTCGGTGATCGTGACTGGCAGGCCAAGCTCCTGGGCGAGATTGTTCAGGACACACGGTGGCTCCCGCTGCTGAGTCCGGGCGCTGCCCAGGAGGGGGAACACGCCGCCCGTGATCTTCTTCTCTCTGTTCCGCAGGGGGATCAGACGCTCTATTTTCGTCCGCGCCAGACGAGGATCGTGGACGAACGGGAAAAGGTTCAAGGTGTCGTCACGTTGCTGCAGGATGTAACCCGGTTCAAGAATCTTGATAGGATGAAAACTGAGTTTATGGCAACCGTCTCACACGAGTTGCGGACTCCGCTTACATCCATCAGCATGGCGATTGACATCTTGTCACAGGAAGTGCTGGGTAGGGTGAATGAGCGTCAGCTCGATATGCTCTCCACGGCAAAGGATGACTGCGAACGGCTGACAAAACTTGTGAGGGAGTTGCTCGATCTCTCCAGACTGGAATCGGGTAAGTACGAGATGAAGCGGGAAAGCATCAATCTGCGGTCCCTTGTTGACGAAGCGCTCAAGCCCCTGCGGTTGCAGTCCCAGGAGAAGAATATTCACCTCAAGACGGAAATCTCGCGGACGACGCCTGAAATTGCGGGTGATCAGCAGCAGCTCTCCTGGGTTATCACCAATCTGGTCAGTAACGCGCTACGCTATACGCCGCCCGACGGGAACGTGACGGTTCGATCGGAACTCGTGGATGATTCCGTTCGACTCTCCGTGGCGGACTCGGGCCGGGGGATCCCCGCGGACGCGGTGGAAGTTATCTTCGACAAGTTTGTTCAGGTGAAGCAAGGAACGGAGTCGACACCGGGAAGTGTCGGCCTCGGCCTAGCGATCGCGAAGGAGGTTGTGGAGGCCCATGGCGGGAGAATCTGGGTCGAGAGTATTGTTGGGAAGGGGAGCACGTTCTCGTTTACCATTCCATTATCGCGAGAGTGGTAGATGGACGAGCGAATTCCAAGAGTGCTTGTTGTTGACGACGAGCCGAATATTCTCAAGACGATGGGCATTTGTTTTGCCTCCATTGGTTATCAGACGCGCCTGTTCTCGAAGCCACAGGAAGTGCTTGAGATTCTGCGTCAGGAGAAGTTTGACCTCGCGTTCGTCGATTTGAAGATGGCGCCGATTGATGGAATAGAGTTGATGGAGGAAATCAAGAAGTACTCGCCCGAGACGAGCGTTGTGATCATCACAGCACACGGCTCGATTGATAGCGCCATCGATGCGATGAAGAAAGGTGCTTATCATTACCTGCAAAAGCCTTTCGACTTCAAGGAACTGCAGCTGTTTGCGCAGAGAGCATGGGAGCACCATGAGTTGGAGCTCGAGGTGCGGAGTCTGCGGGATCAACTCGCCTTCACGCAGGGGACTGGGGAGATCATCACGCGGAACCGCGAGATGCTCGCCCAGCTCGATCTGGCCGCCCGCGTGGCTGAGAGCACGATTTCTGTCCTTGTTGAGGGAGAGAGCGGGACTGGGAAGGAGCTATTTGCGCATTTCATACATCAGAAGAGCCCCCGCGCCCAAGGGCCGTTTGTAAAGGTGAACTGCGCTGCCCTGCCCGAGCAGTTGCTCGAGAGCGAGCTCTTCGGGCACGTACGCGGCGCTTTTACGGGTGCCGTTAAGGATCGTCAGGGTCGATTCGAGCTTGCGGACGGCGGAACAATCTTACTCGATGAGGTCGCGGATCTCTCGCTTGGTATTCAGGCAAAGCTGCTGCGGGTCTTGCAAAGCAGAGAGTTTGAGAGACTTGGCGAAAGCAAGCCCCGCAAAGTCGACGTGCGAATTATCGCGGCAACGAACCGCAACCTGGAGGAGGCGCTTAAGGAAGGCACATTCCGAGAAGACTTGTTCTATCGGCTGAACGCGGTTCGAATCAAACTCCTCCCGCTGCGCGATCGGCCGGAGGATTTGGCACTACTTATCCAGCACTTCTTGAAGAAGTTCGCAAAGGACGCGCCACTGCAGTTGAGCGCTGAAGCCATGAAAGCTCTTCGTGCTTATCGATGGAGTGGAAACGTTCGAGAGTTGGAAAACGTCATGGAGCGCTCCGTCCTTCTTGCCCAGAATGGGATCATAGAGCTGATGCATTTACCGGAGGAAATCCGCTCTGCTGGTGAACGCCCGGCTCGGAATTTGTCCCTCGAGGAGGTGGAGAAACTTCACATTAAGAGGGTGCTCCAAAACGCCAAAGATTACGACGAAGCCGCTCAAGTTCTTGGCATCGATCCTGCGACACTGTGGCGGAAGCGGAAGAAATACGGGCTTTGAACACGCCCCTCTCCTTTGCGTTCTGCAAGTCTCTCTATCTATTGGAACCTTAAGAACTTAGCTTGAAGGACTATTTTTGTGTCAAAAATGATATTGCATTTTTCAATAGTTCCTCATCGTTAAGTTCTCCGAGTGTCGGAAGACCGCTTCTTTTGCCTCTCTTCAGAGTGTCCCCCCGTGGCATAACGATTGCCAGGACCCTAGATGGCAAGAAAGAGTCTGGCCCAAACACCAGTCAACAATTACCCTTAACGCACAAATAAGGGAGGAGGTATGGCGCTGAAAGTTTCCTCTATGAATAATCTCGAGATCGCTGTCCTTGAGCCACGCGGTTCGTTGATCGGTGGTGAGGAGACGGACGAGCTGAAGTCGAAAGCGCGCGATCTGCTGGAGCAAGGCAACAGAAAGCTCGTGCTGGACCTGGGGGGTGTAACGTATATCAACAGCTCGGGGATAGGAGCACTGGTGGGTATCCATACGATGTACACCAAGGTCGGAGGGAAGATCAAGTTGTGCGAGGTGGGGAAGGGCGTGCAGAACGTTTTTGTTATCACGCGGCTTGCCAGCGTCTTTGACCTGGAGGAGACACGGGATGTGGCTGTCAAGAATTTCAAGGTACCGACATAAGTTACTAGTTCACTTTTTCGCTTAACGAAAGGAGTACCCATGAAACAATCTGTATTCATTACGATCGTGCTGGTTCTCGCCTTGATCGTCGCATTTTTCATTTTTGAGTATTTGATGCCCGACTACATCCAGAAGGGCGGCTACCTCGTTGTTGGATTGATCGCGATGACAATTATGGTGGCGACGTTCGTCATCGAGCGCATCCTCTCGTTGCGCAAAGCTCAAGGGCGAGGATCTCTGGCAGTCTTCCTGAAGAACGTGACGCTGGAGATCAACAAGGGAAACATCGACGGCGGAATTGCAGCGTGCGACAAGCAACGAGGTTCCTGTGCGAACATCATCCGGACGGGATTAGAGCGCTACAAGGTGATGATCCAGGCAGGGGATATCAAAGGGCAGAAAGAGATGATGACCGAGGTTCAGCACGCGATTGAGGAAGCCATGATGTTGGAGGTCCCTCTGCTGGAGAAGAATCTTGTTGCCCTTTCAACGATTGCCACAATCTCCGTTTTGTGGGGACTTCTCGGGACCGTGTTGGGCATGATCCGTGCGTTCAACGCATTGGCCAAAGCTGGCACACCGGATGCAATTCAGCTTGCCCTTGGAATTTCGGAGGCGTTGGTGAATACGGCCGGCGGGTTGATCGCAGCAATCACCGGTATCCTCGCATACAACTTCTTCACGACGAAAGTCGACAACTTCACCTACATGATCGACGAAGCGAGTTATTCTATCGTCCAATCATTGGCGGAGAAACTCCCAAGCGGGAAATCTAAATAGGTGAGGTCCTTCTATGGCAAGAATCAAGAAACCCCGTATATCGGTCAGAATCGATATGACGCCGATGGTGGACGTGGTAATGTTGTTGCTCACATTTTTCATGATGACCACTCAGTTCCGGCCACCAGAGGCTGTCCTCATCGAGCTGCCGGCGTCCCACGCGGAATTCAAATTGCCCGAGTCGGATGTTATGGTCGTGACAATATCCAGGGATGGGCGAATCTTCCTGGGGTCGCCTTCTCAGCTTCTTATGGCCACACTCTTCGGAGAGGAAAATAAGCTGCGGCCTGAGCTTGAGATTACGAAAGACCAGCTCAGCAACCTATTGATCCAAGCCCGCGTCGCCAATCCGAAGCTTCGCACTGTCGTGAAAGGCGACAAGAGTGCACCCTATGGTCCCGTCGAAGACGTGATAGACATTATGCAGAAATCAAAGATTACTCGGTTCAACCTGGTTACCGAGGCCAAGAAAACCTAATTGTCGATGGAGTATGAACTATGGCAGCTGTTGAAACTGGCGAATCGAAAAGCGCGGCCCGCAAAGCCGGCAAGAAACACAGAAGAAAGCGTAAGGTTGGTGTTCGCATAGATATGACGCCGATGGTGGACGTCGTGATGCTGTTGCTTACGTTCTTTATGCTGACGACCTACTTCAGCAAGCCACAGGCGATGGAAATCAACGTCCCGCCAGATGACAAAAACACTGTCGAGGTTGCTGAGTCGAATCTGCTCACGATTCGTGTTGCTCCAGACAATGCCATCTTCTGGAATATGGCGAGGGAGCCTGCGAAAGAGGTTGAGTTTAAGGACCTTCACGCTCTGTTGCTCGAGCGCATCAAAAGTAATCCGAAGTTGATTACCCTGGTACGGATCGATCGCGAGAGCACATACAAGATGATGGTTGACATGCTGGACGAATTGAACCTTGCCAATATCACGAGGTTCAGCCTTGCGCCGATGCAGGAATACGACAAGCGGCAGATCCAAAAAGCAAGAGCCTCGTAAGGGAAGGAGCGAACGTCTATGGAACAACTCGAGGTAAAATATCATACGAACTACGGTGCCTCCGAGCTCAAGAAGGTGTACAGAAACTATCTTGTGCGCGGGCTGGCCATCGCAGCAGCTTTCCACTTCCTGGGGGCAGGTGTCTATTGGGGCTCCGTCTATCTTTCCAGTGAGGACGAAGGGGGCCGGACGATACGCATCATGAAATACAGTGAGCTTGGACCGCCTCCGTCCCTGCAGGACGCTGCGCCCGCCGTCGCGGTGACGAGCGCTGCTTTGAGACCAAGCGTTGGCATCCCGGTGCCTGTGCCAGATGCTGAGGTCAGCCCTGAGCAGACCATCGCAACCCAACAGGAGCTGAGCCAACAGACGGCACCGATAATGTCAACGGGTAGCGGCGGCAAAGAGGAGATCAAGATTGAGGAGGAGCCACCGGCTGACTACGTTCCCTATGAGAAAGCCCCGGACCCGATCAAGCAGATTACGCCGAAGTATCCTGACCTTGCAACGCGTGCCGGACTTGAGGGAACGGTGTGGGTAAAGATCTGGGTCGACAAGGAAGGAAGAGCCAGAAAGGCGGTCGTGTTGAAGAGTGACGCGGAGATCTTCAACCAACCGGCGGTCGATGCAGCGATGCAGTGGGTCTTCACGCCCGCAATGATGAAGAACGGACCGGTATCAGTCTGGGTCTCCATCCCGTTCCGATTCAAGCTCACAGGGAAGTGAGTATTGAAAGCAATTCGTCCTTCTGAGATAGTCGGATACACCATCTCAGGGATCGTGGGGATTTTCGGAATCCTGGTGCTGACCGGGGGGGTGATCAATGAGGGGATGCCCTCGAATGTCCGGATCGCGTTTGGGGTCGTGTTGGTGCTCTTCGGCGTCTATCGGTTTGCGGTGACTAGATTGCGAGCCAAGCAAGCTGAGAGAAAAGACCAATGAAGACCAGGTTGCCACTGTGGATTCTGGCTGTCCTTATGGGTTGCGGAAAGCAGCTGGGATCGGACATAAGAACCGGAACGCTTCACGTGTTGGCGACGGATGCGTACCTGCCGTTGATCCAGCAAGAGGCAGAAGAATATCACCGGATCTATGCTAGTGCTGCTGTACAGGTTCTGGGGATGACCACGCGCGATGCAATCGTGCAAATGATTAACGACAGCGCTGCTTGCATTGTAGTGGATCGACCGCTGAACGCGGAGGAGCATGCGGCGGTTCAAGAAGCTGGGATGAGGGTTGTCGAAACGGAGATTGCAAGCGACGCGCTGGCCATCCTCGTCCACTCGTCAAACAGGGCAAAATCGCTCTCAGCAGAGACCCTCGGGGGGATCGTGGCCGGTAGGCTGACGGATTGGAGAATGGTGCCCGACTCGAAATTCAGTGGGCCGATTGAGCTCTGTCTCACGGGCAGGAATTCCGGTCTGTATGAGCTGCTGACCCGACATTTCTTCAAGATGGGAAAAGACGTCGTTCCATCCTTTGTCGCCCCCTCACAGAACGATGTGATTGCATACGTAGGCCTCCATCCGTCTGCAATTGGCGTGATTCCATACGCAGCTTGGGAAGATACGACTCAGGCGAAGGGCCGGAGGTTCAAGAAAGATGTCCGTTTGCTCGATGTCCAGACGAAGGAGGGAAGTGGAGGGGAAGCGGTAAAGCTGAATCAGAGCAATATCTATAATCGGGTGTATCCGCTCGTCTACTCCCTCTACATCTACACTTCAGAGAAGAATCCTGGAGTGGCACAGGGCTTCAGCACATTTGTCGCAAGTATGCCTGGACAGAAGGTCTTCTGGGACGCCGGGCTTGTCCCGAAGACAGTGCCGTACCGAGTCATTCAACTCACTCAGGAGTAGTCCTGCAATGAAAAAATTCGCACCTCTTCTCATATTATGTTGCGTGGTAGTTCCGACAGCTCTGTTCGCTCAGGCGGAGCTTGACAGAGGAAGAGATCTGCTCAATCAGGGGAAGACGAAAGAGGGTATTGCCGTTCTTCGGCAGCTTGTAGAGTCAAATCCCAGGAGCGTGGACGCGTGGCTTCTCCTTGGTGAGGCGTACTTCAAAGTTTCAAACCTTGATTCTGCAAAGCTGGCGGGTGAGAAAGTCATTTCGCTGGACGAAGCAAATGTCAACGGATATCTGTTGGTGGCAAAAGCCGCGAGAAGCCAAAAAGACATCAAAGGTGCGTACAACGCTTTGAAATCGGGCTTGGTTGAGAAGAAGAACGATTCGAGGCTATTGACCCAACTCGGATTTGTTTTGCTGGAGGCAGATTCGGTTGATCAAGCGATCATTGCTCTTTCTCGAGCGAAAGAAGCCGATCCAAATTCGGCTATTGTGTACGAAGGATTAGGGCGAGCCTACAGCAAGCAGGGGGTCATCCCTTTTGCCATCACTCAATATGAGAAATCAATTGAGCTCGACTCGACTCGCGCCAACGCGCACTACAGTCTCGCTAGGCTCTACTATAAGGAGCGCCGGTACAACGACGCCGCACGGGAGTACAAGCGTGTCGCGGCGATTGACACGACGAACCAAGAAGTGCTGCGGGAACTGGCGCGGATGTATATGATCTCGCGGCCGAAGCTTTATGCCGACGCCGTGCAGGTCCTGAAGCTTTGCATCCAACGATTCCCGAACGCAGAGGATGTGTGGCCGGGGTACACCGAGGCTCTCTACTACACCGGCCAATATGCCGAGGCGATCGAAGCCGCGCAGCGAGTGCTGAAAAACGATCCCAAAAACAGTGATGCGCTACGCTACCGTGCAAGCTCTCAATTAAGATTGAAGCAGTACAAGGAAAGTGTCGGTTCGTACACCGCACTGGGGTCAATCGATACGCTCAAGCTGAGTGACCTCATAGAGTTGGCTGATGCCTACTCGGAGTTGAAGATGGACACGCTCACGCTGAAAACGTATCAAGAGATCGTCAAGATCAAGCCCGATCTGAAAGCAGTGTACCTTAACATGGGGACGATCTACATGAGTTGGCAGAGGTGGGAGCCAGCTTCTGTCATGTTCCAAAAGGTCTGCACGCTGGACTCGACCCACTATAGTGCGTTTGTGAACTATGGTCTTTGCGAAATGGTCTTAGGACGCTCCGATAACGCACACTTTGATAGCGCTCGCGTGGCTCTGCGCTACGTGACGAGCAAACTGCCAGACTACGCGCCTGGCCACTTGTATCTTGCGCAGGCGCTCATATCGGTGTCGGTGGACTCACTGGGAGAGGCGAGGAAGGAGTACGAAACATGGATGAGGCTGATCCCCGCAAATGAGGAGGCGAAATACAGACGTGATTTCAGCGAAGCTTACAAGAACATTGGTGCTTCCTATTTGAAAGATAAGAAATACCCCCAAGCAATCGAGAACTTGAGCAAAGCGCTGAAGTACAAGGAGGACGATTGGCAGACCCATCTTTGGATCGGACAGGCGAATCAGCTGTCTGGCAACAGAGATAAGGCGATCGAGGAGTACAGAAGGGTGCTGAAGCTCAACCCGACGAACAAAGACGCGAAGAACATGTTGGAGCTGTTGGGCATAGCGGTTGACTAGAACTCGTTTCAAGAATCCTCTCTGTCACGCTGAGCTTGTGTCTCTCTCTGGATTCCGCCGGTCAGCGGGATCCCCGAGAGGCAGGAAGTACAGCATCTATCTTTCGGCTTGAAACGGACTGGTAACCCCGGCGAAGGACGTCAGAGCAGACAAGTTCGGCGAAATACAACGGGCAGCCTGGGGACAACTTTTGGTGTTTGTGGAATCTTAGAGAGGAACACTCTTCATGGCAGATAAAGAAACGGCAACGCGGAAGGAACAGCGACCCGTCATCGGTTTCTACGTGTTTATGGGTCTCGTGGTACTGACTCTTGTGATCATCATAGGCTACGTCATAAAATCGTATTTCATCGGGTAGGACAGCAACCAAACCTAAGATCACTACACGAAAGGACTCGTGCAATGAACCGCAGACTGCTGACCGTCTTCACCCTCGGTGTTCTCCTGCTGATAGGATGCAGCAAGAAGCCTATGACAGCAAACATAGCGGGATGGGAACATTTCCAGGATCCCTATTTCAAGGTGCAGTTCACGATACCGCAAGGTTGGCAAAAAGTGAGCGAGGGTACGAGGGTGAGCTTCTACACCTCGCAGGATGCCCTCCAAAAGTTCTATGACCTGACGGCTCAGGAGGGAAAAGACGGAGCCCAGCTTTCGGTCAAGTACGAGAAGCTTGATACGCTGAAAGCTCTTGAGACCTATATGGACAATCTCAAGAACGATCTCACCGCCAGTGGTTACAGCATGCAGGCAGTTGAACCGTCAAAGATCGAGGATGCCCCGGGGAGCCGGATCACCTACAGCGGGCGGTTTGACGAGAAGAACAAGATGTCCGTGATCCGGACACTAGCTATCAAAGACTCGACGTTGTACACAGTCTCGTATGAAGCGTTCAATGATTACTTCGAGCCATACAAGGTCGCCCTCGATTCGTTCTTTGCCTCGGTTGAATTGCCAAAGCCGAAAGCGGTTCCTGTGAATCCTGCCATTCCTTCCACGGAGTTCGAGACGTTTTCGAATTCAATTCTTGACATATCGTATCCGAATAACTTTGAGACGGTTTCCCCTCCACCCACGGGCGAGGTGCAGTTCATGCTGCAGATTCAGGGCTACCGGAAGGATTCGGACATCCGCATCGATATTCGACCTGCAAAGAAACTGACGGTGGACAAAGTCGTTGAGCAGAACGCAAGATTCTTCAAGCCCACATCGAGGGGGGAAACAAAAATCGACGGGGTGAAGGCACTCTATCTCAACTACTCACCGGCGAGAGAAATAGCGAGCAGGGTTTATTTTGTCGTGAAGAATGACAAGGTGTATCGCATTATTCTGAACTACTATGAGCCTGCAAGAAAAGACTTTTTACCTGCCTTCGAGAAAGCAGTTGCTTCGATTCGCATTAAGTAGTACCATGGACCGGTCTTCAGGGAAAGCCGGGGTACGTTCTGCCTCGGCTTCCCTATTTTAGAACCGGACAGAGATCTTGCCTCAAGACGTTCCCCAGACGATGCAGTCCCACTCAGGTGTCACCCAGCTTGCCACCAGCCGGCCGCGCGTTCTCGGCTGGCTGCGCAGTGCAGCCATTCTTGATGGTGACTGGGGGACAAGCGTTGCCTACGTCATGGGCATCGGCTTCGCACTGGCGGGACATAGCAGTTTCTGGCACCTCTCGTTGATGATGGCGCTAACCACTCTTGTCGCCGTCAACTACATTACCATTTGTCGACTATATCCCAACGGCGGTGGAGTCTACAGTTCTGTTTACCATCGCTCACAACTCTTGGCCGTGGTTGGTGCCCTCCTTCTCGGCGCGGACTATATCGTCACTATGGCGTTGTCGATCCTCGATGCGTGCCACTACCTCGGCCTGCAATACCCGGCGGTCTGGGCGATCCTCATCATCTTGGCCATAGGGGCGATCAACTGGTTCGGTCCGAAGCATTCAGGTGGGCTGGCCTTAGCTATCTCTGCATTCACGCTCCTGATCCTTCTTATCGTCATCATCGCTTCGGCCCCCACGGCTGTGACCTCAGCGACCATTGCCCCGCTTGAGGGCGGACTGTTCCACAACTGGGGGATCTTCATCGGCTTCATCCTTAGTCTGTCAGGGATTGAGGCGATATCTAATATGACAGGCTTGATGAAGGATCCTGCTCGAGATTCGAAGCGTGCAATCCTCTCTGTTCTGACGAAGGTCATTCTTGTGAATGCCTTCCTAGGGCTGGCAATGTTGGCCGTTCAAGGCCTGAAGCCCGGAGCCTACCTTGAGGACATGCTGCGGTTCTTGGGGGAGCATTACGTCGGGCATTGGTTTGGCTGGTTTGTTGCCCTCTCCCTTGGAATCTTGTTGATCTCAGCCGGAAACACGGCTCTGAATGGCCTCATCTCCATCCAGTACCTGATGTCAGTGGATAAGGAATTGCCCTCCTCGCTACGGCGTTTGAACCGGCATGGGGTCCCCATCATCCCGCTCATCGTGACGACCCTGGTTCCGATCACCGTGCTGCTGATGATCAGCGATGTTGAGGCGCTGTCTCATCTGTATGCGATCGGCCTTGTGGGGGCGATGACGATTAACATCGGATCGACGGCCACGGACAAATCGGTCTACCTAAAGCCCCTCGAGAAGTTCTTCATGCTCATCTCAGCGACGATTCTCTTTCTCGTTGAGATCTCAATTGCTGTGAAGAAAGCCGATGCGACCATCTTTGCGTTGGCCATTTTGGCTGCGGGTCTGGCCGCGCGCGCGTTCGCAAAGCGACGGCTGAAGGTGTTGCCGGCGGTTCCTGAAGTTGTCCCGGCGCTTGTCTCACAACGTCGGCGTCGTAGGAAGGAACTGCCAAGCACAAAGTACCTAGTGGCCGTGAAGGAAATGAACGAGAAGCTTCTTCGCTTTGCGTCCGAGGAGGCGAAGGCGCGGAATGCGTTCCTCTTCATTCTGCGCGTGAAGGAAATTGCCGTTGGAGCATTGCCTGCGATGCTCGAGATGCCGACGAACGGCCAGGAACAGCGGATCGAAGAAATCTGCACTGGCGCCGGGATTGATTTTCAGTCCCTCCAGATTCCAAGCTATGATGTCGGATATACGATTGCCGAGCAGGCAGCGACATTTGGAGTTGAGCGGGTCATTATCGGCGCGCAGCACCGGAGTCGGCTCGAATATGCGCTGAAAGGAAGCGTCGTGCGCTCCGTGAGCACGCTGCTTCCGGAGGAAGTCCAGTTCGTGATCTTCGGTGGATAAGTCCGCGAAGCAGTCCGTGGCGACGACACCAAATGCAGATTTTGCTTGGACATCCGCACTTTAATGACTAATTTTTGGCCATAGAGACCGGGTCTTGCGGAATAGAGCCAACCTCAGAGCTGCCGCGAACCCTTCAACCCTTTTGCGGTCAGCAATCCTTCATCCGTTCAAATTCAGCTGCTGTGCGTGAATCTCAGCCCATCCGCTGAGGTATGACGGAATATCAGATGTCGATTCAAATCCTGCGCACCAAGAACCTCGATCGAATCAAATCGGATGCCGAGCTCTCTACCGATGGGCACCTGAAGCGTTCGCTGGGGGCGATTGATCTCGTTTCGCTTGGTATCGGAGCGATCATCGGCACGGGCATCTTCGCGGTGATCGGAACTGCTGCAGCAGGAGGGTCAAGCCACCTCGGCGCAGGTCCCGGGGTCATACTCTCGTTCATGATCACAGCTGTTGCCTGCGGTTTCTGCGCGCTCTCTTACGCTGAGTTCGCGGCGCTGGTGCCGATTTCGGGGAGCGCGTACACTTACTCCTACGCAACGCTTGGTGAGATCATTGCATGGATTATCGGCTGGGACTTGATCATCGAGTATGCCGTCGGGAATGTGGCGGTTGCCATCGCGTGGGCCGCGTACTTCCATCAACTGTTGAGCGGACTCGGGATTCATATCCCAGCCTGGCTTGCTGTGGACTATCGCTCGGCCCATCAAGCTGCTGAAGCGGTCGTGAGCGCTGGCGGCGCTGTTTCCCCGGACGTTGCCTTGCCGCACGACGCATGGGTGACTCATCCTACAATCCTCGGCATACCACTCATTTTCAATTTTCTGGCGATTGCGATCGTTGCGACCGTAACGTGGATCCTGGTCATTGGGATCAAGGAATCTGCACGCGCGAATAACATTATGGTGGCGCTAAAAGTTGTCATCCTCTTATTCTTCATCGCTGTTGGCGCGTTCTACGTCAAGCCACAGAACTGGACTCCGTTCATGCCGAACGGATTGGCGGGTGTCTGGACGGGGGCCAGTCTGATCTTTTTTGCCTTCATCGGTTTCGATGCGATCTCGACGGCAGCGGAGGAGTGTCGCAATCCCGGGAGGGATATGCCGATTGGCATCATCGGCTCCCTGGTCGTCTGCACGGTGATCTATGTTGCAACAGCAGCAGTTTTGACCGGCATGGAGCCGTGGCATAACCTCGCCGTGGCAGACCCGCTAGCGGATGTGTTCGCCCGCCTCGGCTTGGATTGGGCGGCCGGGATTGTCGCCCTCGGGGCCGTCATCTCGATGACGGCCGTCCTCTTGGTGTTTCAGCTCGGGCAACCCCGAATCTTCTTCTCCATGTCCCGCGACGGCTTGTTGCCGAGGTACTTCGCAAAGGTGCATCCGAAGTACCAAACGCCGCACGTGACGACGATCTGGACGGGTGTTGCCGTGGCGGCAGTTGCCGCTGTCGCCAACATCAATGAGATCGTCGAGCTCACCAATATCGGAACATTGTTTGCCTTTGTCCTCGTAAACGCCGGAATCATCATTCTGCGGCGCACGGATCCGGATCGTCCGAGGATTTTCAAAACACCCTTCGTTCCCTGGGTACCGCTTCTCGGCATCGCCATGTGCATCTATCTGATGATGGGCTTGCCAACGATCACATGGATCCGATTCGGCGTGTGGTTGGTCGTCGGGCTGGCTGTCTATTTTTCATACGGCTTCTGGAAGAGTCGACTTCATCCCCGGCAACAAGAGGTTAGCCCATGACAATCGTAACCTCGTCCGAGGGTGATCAGGCGTCGGTGGAGAAGGCGGGCCAGCCGCAATTGTTGCGCGCCTTGGGTTTGCGCGAAGGAATAGCTATTCACATGGGCGTCATCATTGGTTCCGGCATCTTCATCGTGCCGGCGACGATTGCGGGTCATTTGCAGGCGATGGGGCCGATCATTCTTGTCTGGGTGGTTGCCGGTCTGTTGACCCTCTTCGGTGCCTTGACGCTTGCGGAATTGAGCGCGGTTCTCCCACAGGCAGGCGGTCCCTATGTCTATCTTCGGGACAGCTTCGGACGCATCTGGGGTTTTCTGTTCAGCTGGAATGATTATTTCATCAACAAGGCGGGTTCGGCCGCTGCAATCGCTATGGCGTTCGCCACGTTTTTAGGCTATTTCATTCCTGTCCTGACGCCGGAACACGCCCTGTATAGAGGCGAGTGGTCATTCTTCGGGCATCCAATGGAGTTTTCATTCGGTTGGGTGCAGATCGTGGCGATCGCAGCCATAGCGTCGGTCACTTGTATCAACGTCCGCGGCGTCAAGTTTGGCGGGTGGGTTATGGATTTTTTTACGGCAGCCAAGGTCGTTGCGCTTGTTGGATTGATTCTGGCCGTTCTGTTCTCCGGAAAAGGGAGCTCGACAAATTTCCTGCCGTGGTGGCCCGAACATTGGACCAGCCAAAGCACTGCTGCGTTTGGTCTCGCCATGATCTCCGCCCTTTGGGCATACGACGGATGGATCGATGTGACGCTCACTGCCGGCGAATTCAAGAATCCCCGACGCAATGTGCCGTTCTCACTGCTTATTGGGACCCTGGCTGTGATCGTTCTCTATCTGAGTGCCAACCTTGCCTACGCGTTCGTCATGCCGATCGGTGCGATGCCCGGGTCGCCGCGGATAGCTGCGGACGTCGCGCAGACGGTGCTCGGACCCGTTGGCGCGTCGCTTGTCGTCGTCGGTATCCTCTGCTCGACCTTCGGAACCACGAACGGCATGCTCCTCGGTGGACCGAGGTCGATCTACGCTGCGGGTGCCGATGGAGCGTTCTCGAGATCCTTCGGGAGAGTCCATGCTCGCTATCGGAGCCCGTACGTCGCAATCATCACGCTCGGTGTCTGGAGCGCGTTGCTGACCTTGAGCGGCACCTATGATCAGATCATTTCCTACGTCGTCTTCGGATCGTGGGCGTTCTACGCGCTGACAGCGTTGAGTGTCATTGTCCTTCGCCGCAAGATGCCGAACGCAGAACGGCCGTACAAAGCCTGGGGCTACCCCTACGCGACGCTTCTCTTCGTCGGGATTGCCACGTGGTTCATCTATAATACGCTGGTTGAGGATACAAGAAACGCCGTCATTGGAATTGTGCTGCTTCTCATTTCGTTACCATTCTACTTCTACTGGACGCAGCGGTCTTCTCAGAGGGCCGTTGCCAGACCGAAGGAGGCGCGAGGCAGCGCCGAATGATGCCACCAGCCGACCCTAAACTCACCAACTATCACTGAACACATATTGATGGTATTATTACCATGGAACTCACTCTCATTTTGACTTGCAGCGTTATCGGACTGCTGTTTGCGGTCTTTCTCATTCGTGACGTCCTGAGGCGCGACGTGGGGACGGAGAGGATGAGAGAAATCTCAGATGCGATCAAACAGGGAGCTGAAGCGTTCCTTCGCAGGCAGTACGGGACCATCATCCTCCTTGCGCTGGCGCTCGCAGCACTTATCTATATTCTCTATGCGTTCGTTCGGACTCCGACGGAACACGATCCGACAAGTCCACTCGGCCTTGCGTTCTGGACAACGCTCTCGTTCATTTTTGGGGCGGCGTGCTCGGTGGCGGCGGGCTATATGGGGATGTGGATCTCCATTCGGAGCAACATCCGGACGGCGGCAGAAGCGACGAAGGGGATCAACGGAGCGCTGCAGACGGCGTTGCGTGGTGGCGCGGTCTCTGGGTTCTTCGTTGTCGCCATGAGTCTTCTGGGCGTCGCTGGACTGTTCACGATCATCGATAGTCTCGATGTGTTGAAGGATGTCTCAAAGATCCCCCTCCTCATCGTCGGTTACGGTTTCGGCGCGAGCTTTGTTGCGCTCTTCGCGCAGCTTGGCGGCGGTATCTACACGAAAGCCGCAGACGTCGGGGCAGATCTGGTCGGCAAGGTCGAGGCCGGCATTCCGGAGGACGACCCGCGCAATCCTGCCGTCATTGCGGACCTCGTTGGTGATAATGTTGGTGACTGCGCGGGGCGTGGTGCCGATCTGTTCGAATCGACTGCAGCGGAAAACATCGGAGCGATGATCCTTGCTGCCGGTCTCTACATGTCGAACGTATCCGTATTCGAGTCGCAGGGACTGACAATTTTCGGCGTTCTTCTTTTCCCCTTGGTGGCTCGTGCCTTTGGTATTCTTGCATCGATCGTCGGCATTATGGTCGTACGGACGCACGAGAAGGAAGATCCGATGAGCGCGCTGAATCGTGGTTACTACGTGACAGCCATCTTGGCGATGATCGGATTCTTCATCGCGTCACGATGGCTGTTAGGAAGCGAACACTACTTCCACTTCTTTATCTGCGGTGTTATCGGGGTTCTGACCTCCATCGCCATTGTCTACATCACGCAATATTACACTGAGTACAGGTATCGCCCAGCCCGGTCAATTGCCGAAGCCGCACAGACCGGTCCCGCCACGACAATCATTACCGGCCTAGCCGTTGGCATGGAATCAACAGGATTGCCGATCCTTGTCGTTGGTGCAGCGATCGTGGGAACATACCTTTTGGGAGAGTCTTCTGGATTGACGCATGGCGGATTGTTTGGCACAGCTGTTGGCACAATGGGAATGCTGGCAACTGCAGCATATATTCTCGCCATGGATACCTTTGGCCCCATTACAGACAATGCCGGCGGGATTATTGAAATGAGCCAGCAGCCGGAAGAGATCCGGAGGAAAACAGACCGGCTGGATGCTGTTGGAAATACGACCAAAGCATTGACGAAGGGGTATGCAGTCGGATCCGCTGGATTGGCTGCCTTCTTGCTGTTCAGCGCCTATTTTGATGAGGTGAGGAACTATGGTTCTGACCTGAGATCCATCGATCTCTCCAAACCGGCGGTGTTCGCCGGCTCGATGTTTGGCGCGATGCTCGTGATGATCTTCTCTTCGCTTGCTATTCGAGCAGTCGGACGCACAGCGTATGCAGTGATCAACAACGTGCGTGAACAATTCAGAAACAACCCGGGCATTATGCAAGGAACTTCCAAGCCGGACTATGGCCAGTGTGTAGATATCGTTACACGAGCTGCGCTGAAAGAAATGGTAGTGCCCGGCCTGCTTGTTGTGGCCATGACCGTTGCAGTCGGAATGGGATTTCGTTGGCTGTATGTGCTCACCGGCAGTCCTGCAGGCGGTGCCACAGGAGCAGAAGTTGTCGGCGGGTATCTGATGGTCGCTACGATCACAGGGATCCTGATGGCCCTGTTCATGAACAACGGTGGGGGAGCGTGGGATAACGCCAAGAAGTATATCGAGACGGGTATGTTCGGAGGGAAACGGTCTGAACCCCACAAAGCCGCCGTGGTGGGGGATACTGTCGGTGACCCGCTCAAAGATACCGCGGGTCCTTCGCTGCACGTGCTGATCAAGTTGCTGAGCACGATCACGCTTGTGCTCGCGCCGCTGTTTATCTAAGTCGGCTCACAGCGTGCGACAGCTGGCGGAAGAGACCACACAAGAGTACGACGCGTGCGAATACCACGACCCTCATTGACCCAGTGGATTTTTATCGGGATGGGCGTTGGCCTCATCCTTGGCTGGGCTATCCCCGATTTTGCCGTTGGCCTTCGTCCCTTCAGCACGATCTTCCTCCGACTGATCAAGACGATCGTCGCCCCACTGATTTTTGCGACACTCGTGGTTGGGGTCGCGGGGCACGGCAACCTGAAGCAGGTGGGAAGGATGGGCGTGAAGGCGATCGTCTATTTTGAGGTTGTAACGACGGTTGCTCTTTTCATCGGGCTGGGCGTGGTGAACATTGTCAAACCCGGCGTCGGTGTGACGTTGAAGGCTGCTGAACAGGTTGGAGAACTTGCGACAAAGCAGCAGAGCTTTGGAGACATTCTGGTGCATGTATTTCCTCAGAGTTTCTTCCAGGCCGCGGCGGAGGGAGAAGTTCTACAGGTGGTTGTCTTCGCGCTCATCTTCAGCTTCGCGCTTGCGATGGTTGCCAGGGAAAAGCGTGAGGTGATGCTGCATTTTTGTGACTGCCTCGCAGAGACGATGTTCAAGTTCACGAACATCGTCATGCTGTATGCGCCAGTCGGTGTGGCAGCCGCGATCGCTGTCACCGTCGGCAACAAAGGCCTCTCGGTTCTCGTCAACCTCGGGTTGCTGATCGTCTGTCTCTACATTGCGCTGACGCTCTTCATCGTCGTTGTGCTCGGTGCGGTAGCGGTGATTGCGAAGGTACCCATCAGGCCATTTTTCAACGCAGTCAAGGAACCGGCCTTGATCGCGTTCTCGACGACAAGCTCAGAAGCCGCGCTCCCGAAAGCGATGCAGGCAATGGAGGCCCTTGGTGTTCCGCGGCGCATCGTCTCCTTCGTCATCCCGACCGGCTACAGTTTCAATCTCGACGGCACATCACTCTACCTCTCCCTGGCAGCAGTCTTTGTGGCGCAGGCAGCAGGGATTGAGCTGTCGTTCGGTCATCAGATCATCATCGTGTTGACGCTGATGCTCACCAGCAAAGGAGTTGCAGGTGTCTCGCGCGCGGCACTTGTCGTGCTTGCGGGAACGCTGGCGACCTTCGGATTACCGCTAGAAGGCGTGGCGGTTCTTCTTGGCGTTGATCAACTCATGGATATGGGAAGAACGACGGTGAATGTCATCGGGAATTGTCTGGCGACGGTCGTCATCGCCCGTTGGGAAGGAGAGTTTCACCTCGCGGAGGCGAAAGAAGCTGTGACGACGTAGAGAGGTCGAACGGTTACTTGAATGTGCGCTTTGATCACCGCAGCATTATTTTAGGTCTTGGTGAATTCTACCGGCATGATCATAGGGCTTAGCCGGTTCAAGGCAGCGCTGCTGCCCGTGGTGTTTGCGGCCGTATTCACGGTCAGTTCTTCACCGCCGCCGTGGAGCGGTGACAGCGCCACCGTACAACGGCAACTCTCCCTTCTTCAAGATTCCTCCTGCATCATCAGTGGTTCGCCTGCTCCGTTCAAGCCTGTCTCGCCGGGATTCTCCAGTGGGGGGTATCTCCTTCTACCGGTCGACGCAATGACGCAGCTTGTCGCGGGTAGATTGACGTATCTGCCCCCGCTCGACGAGCCGTTCGAATTCTGTCGACATCTGTTGTATACGCAAGTCACCTCCTCATTCCTCTAGCTTTCAATTGCACATGCGACGTGCAGGGCACCGCGACTGATCGTCGGTGCTCACTTGCACAATTTGAGCACGGGGCGCGACGTTCGATCCAACCCCGACGTTGCTCGCGCAAACCCGTTTGAAAAGCTAGATCATAGGATAGACTCTCTATCGGGGTGTCGAGAATTCACTACATGGAGGAGGAATAATAATGACGGACGATGCCAACTCCAATGAGGAAACCCAATCAGGATGGAAAGTAGCGCTTCTGGTCCTTGGATTTATCGTGGGCACCATTGCGATTGCAGTGGTTATCAAAGCGATCCTTTTCTGATCGAGCATTCCACAGAGATAGCGGCCGTCCCACGTGATTGTGGGGCGGCCGCTTCATTTCACGGGAGAATATTCTCTTGTTTTCAAGTGCAAAAAGAAGTAGAATTAAAGCCGTCGTAGCTGTGGCTCCGAGGTTTCCGCATATTACCAAAGCAGGAGGTTCATCGTATGAGTAATCAAGCCTCTCAATTATCCCGACTGTTGATCACGAAGCCACTCGATCTTCTTCTGAAAGAATCGCAAGAGAGTGGTGAACATAGCCTGAAGCGAGTGCTGGGTCCTGTGAACCTCATTACGCTCGGCATCGGCGCCATCATTGGCGCAGGCATTTTTGTGTTGACGGGAGCGGCCGCCGCAAAGTACGCTGGCCCCGCCATTGTGCTTTCATTTGTGCTGGCGGGGGTTGCGTGCGTTTTCGCCGGACTGTGCTACGCCGAGTTTGCATCGTTGATTCCAATCGCAGGGTCCGCCTATACGTACGGTTATGCGACGTTGGGAGAGCTGTTTGCTTGGATCATCGGTTGGGATCTCATCTTGGAATACGCGTTCGGGGCCGCTACGGTCGCATCGGGATGGAGCGGGTATTTCCTGAGCCTGATGAACGACATCGGAGTCCACATCCCACCGGCTCTTACAAGTGCGCCCGGGACGAAGTTGATACTCCACAATGGTAATTGGGAGCACCTTGCGCGCGTCAAGGATACGCTCACTTCCCTAGGTATTGATCCGGGCACGCTTCCGCAGATGACGGCCTCGTTCAATTTCGTCGCTTTCCTTGCAATCCTGGCTGTCACGACGATCCTAGTCATTGGAATAAAGGAATCCGCGAACTTCAATTCGATGATCGTGATCGTCAAGGTCGCGATCGTGCTGATCTTCATCGCAATCGCCGGCGCGTATGTGATTGAAAATCCGGCCAAGACGATCTCGATGAACTGGAAGCAATTCATTCCAACGAACACGGGCGATTTTGGAAGTTACGGCTGGTCCGGAATAGCGCGAGCAGCGAGCGTTATCTTCTTCGCCTACATCGGCTTTGATGCTGTCTCAACAGCTGCACAGGAGGCCAAGAATCCACAGAAGGACATGCCGATCGGTATCATGGGTTCGCTGGCGATCTGCACGGTATTGTATATCCTTGTCTCCGGCATCCTCACTATGGTTGTCCCCTATACGAGTCTCAACGTCTCCGATCCCGTGGCAGTCGGCATCGACGCAACCGGGGTGAAATGGGGAATTTACCTGGTCAAGACGGGAGCAATCTTCGGACTCGGAACCGTTATGCTCGTGATGCTCTTGGGACAATCGAGAGTGTTTTACTCCATGGCTCACGACGGTCTTCTTCCGAAATGGGCTGGCACGGTTCATCCGCGATTTAGGACCCCCTACATTTCATCAATCACCGTTGGATTGTTCGTTGCCTTCTTTGCCGCCCTCCTCCCCATTGATATCCTCGGAGAATTGGTCAGCATCGGCACGCTCCTGGCGTTCATAATCGTCAGTGCGGGGGTATGGATCCTCCGGCGAAGAAGGCCGGAATTGAACCGGCCGTTTAAGGCCCCCTGGGTGCCGTTCACTCCGATCTTTGGTATCCTCATCTCGGGTTTGCTGATGGCGAGCCTCCCACTTGATACTTGGCTACGATTAATCGTGTGGCTGGTGATCGGGTTAACAATCTATTTCTCTTATGGTAGATATCATAGTTTGCTGGGGCAGCAATCTAGACTTCCAAGCAAACTGGTCGTGGTCGGCGCATTGATGATTATCGTATCATGTCTTGTCGGTATTTGGGGATACTATTACACGGAAGGGCGTGCGGTCGAACAGGCAGCGACTGTCGTCGCAGTGCCCGATACCACCCTTGAGATTGCCCACTGGTCAATGATTGCCGGAATTCCTGTTTTTCTTATCGGTGTCGCTTTACTAAGTGCTGGATTACTCCGGAAGAAATAATACAGGAGGACCTGAAGGCAGAAGAACCCACTCCGTAAGAGTTCAAAGACGGGATGGGGCAGCTTGACTTGACGATGATACTCATCCGTCCGATGATCAGCTTGGACATCTTCATCGCCAGGGCCGGTGTCTAGATTCTTCGCTGACGAAGGCCGGAATTGCATTGGCCGTTCAAAACACCGTGGGTACTGCCTGTTCCCATCACGGGAATTTTCATTTCCGAATAGCTGATGGTGAGTCTACCGTTTGATACATGGCTGCAGTTGATTGTCCGGCCCGGCGTTGATCTGGTCATCTGCTTCACGTACAGTCGGCGTCACAGCGATCTGGCACAGAGTTCTGCAACCCAACCTATCGGCTGAATGCGGAGGTCGAAGGACTGAACGATACGAACAGTAGATTCAAGTTCTCGGTAGCTCCTTTTCCCCCGCGAGGAGGCGCTGAAGGGAAAAATGGTTCCTCACAAAACCTTGCTCTTAGGGCTCTTTACTCTCCTGATCATTGCGCTGCTGATGCTGGATCTCGGAATCTTCCAGCGCAGACCGCGAGAGATCAAGATCAAGGAAGCACTCGGCTGGAGCGCAATTTGGATCTCGCTGGCGCTGTTGTTCAATCTTGGGATCCTGTTCTGGGAAGGAAGGGAGCCTGCCCTCCAATTTCTGACAGGGTATTTGATCGAGCTCTCGCTAAGCGTCGACAACCTCTTTGTTTTTCTCCTGATCTTCCTGTACTTCAGAGTTCCCGCCCCGTATCAGCACAAGGTCTTGTTCTGGGGCATTTTAGGAGCTCAGGTCATGAGGGGCCTGCTCATTGGCTTCGGTGTTGTCCTCATCTCACATTTCCACTGGATTCTCTACCTCTTTGGGTTGTTCCTGGTGTTCACGGGGATCAAGATGGGATTTCAAAAGGAGGCTGCTCAGGTACATCCGGAGCAAAACATCGTTGTTCGCATTTTCAAAAGATTCATGCCAGTGACCGCTGGCTATCACGGGTCAAAGTTCTTTTTGAAGCTCGAGGCGAAGCGATATGCAACGCTATTGCTAGTCGTTCTGATTGTTGTCGAAACCACTGATTTGCTGTTTGCTTTCGATTCGATTCCTGCCATTTTCGCAATCACCACCGACCCGTTCATTGTTTACACCTCGAACATCTTTGCCATCCTCGGCCTGCGCTCCCTCTACTTCGCGTTGGCGGGGTTGATGAACCTCTTTCAATACCTCAAGATCGGGTTGTCGGTGATCCTGACCTTTGTGGGTGTAAAGATGCTTCTCGCTGATGTCTACCCCATCCCGATAACGGTGGCGCTCGGAGTCGTCGCCGGGGTTTTGCTTCTTTCCGTCGTCGCGTCGATCCTGTGGCCCAAGTCTGAATCGACCAGACAAACGCCAAAAACGTTCTAGTACCACAGAACAGTTGGGGGGGAACCAGTCGGATGTTTACCGGGTCACCCCGCTCGGGAATGGAATACAATTTGTTTCTGTTGAAAGGATCTGGACGGTTGGGTCCTCTAAATAATTGAGAGGCAGGTCGTTCACTGAACGAGGTCCAGAAAGGTGAGAAGGTTGACGTGATGTTTTCGTCGTTCTCGGATAAGAAGCTTGTCGGAAGAGCAGATGCATTTGGTGATGTTGTTGATCCGGTGACTCGTACGGCAAAGGTTCGGGTGACCATGCGGAACGTTCACGGCAAGTTCCTTCCCGGCATGTTTGCCCGCATTGATTTTGGGCATCCGATCAGTGGTCTCATGACACTGCCGCCATCCGCCCGGGAGACGGTTGAAGAGAAGGACTATGTCTTTGTGGAGACAGAGCCCCGTGTGTTCGAGCGGCGCCAGATGACAATCGCAAGTTCGACGAGTTCAGAGGTCGTTATGCTGAAGGGACTTGAGAACGGGGAACGCATCGTTACATCAGGCGCAATACTTCTCAAGGGACTGAGCTTTGGATTCTGAGTGGGGCAAAAGGTCACCTTCACAGGTAGAGACTATGCTTGAAGTGAAGATCCTTTTTGGATGACGAAGACTTGTATGAAAGCAAGCCTCCTGACGAGCACATTCTGCGGTACCTGATGCACCGCCAGATCAAAGGGGCCACGATGTTTCGCGGATATATGGGATTCGGGGCGCGGCATCACCTGCACGCCCCGGGGAAGATCGCTGCGAGTGACGCGCTTCCGGTGATGATCCTTTTCGTGGATGAGGAGGCTAATGTCCGGGAGATCCTGCCTCACTTGAAACAAATTGTCTCGGAAGGCCTAATCATCGCTCACAAGGTTGAGCGGATTTGAATGGATCTCTTCACTCTCTTTGTTAGAAAATGATTCGAAGACTGCTCGGTTTTGCTCTCGGCCAAAGAATCGGAACACTCGCACTCGCCTTGCTCAGTAGAGCAGTGGGAGTCTGGGTATGGATTGAGCTGAAGAAAGAAGCTTATCCGGATGTCGGCGACACCCGGGTAGTGGTCATCGCGCAATTTCCACGTCGCGGGGCAGAGGAGGTTGAACGCTTGCTTCAGGTGCCGGGCCAGACAACCGCTGGTTCTCTCCAGTGGAGGGACGGGCGATGGAGTGTACATCTCCAGGTGACGAACATCGTTCGTCCGGCGATTCACTTGGTGATGATGCAGTGGTCGCTGGCTCTACTCTTCAACGGCGGGAGTCCGATATACGTTGGTATCGCATGTTCACCCGGCTTCCGAAGGATTGGTACCGCGGCGCGAGCCTTGCGATCCGCTATGAAAACATTCCCATGAATGATTGCTGGTATCGGCGGGCTCACGTATGCTCTCGTGCGAACGGACAATCTGACGTGGCAGTTGACGCGCAGGGAGTACAAACGGTCGCCGACCGCTCACAAGCTGATCGATGCTGCGGTCATTTTGGGTGATGGGAGACTGAAGTTGGCCGTCGGAGGAGCTTTCGCGGCGTTTGGATTCGTATCCGATGATACTCGCGCGCTGCGCACAGCAAGTCAGACCATCGTAGCAATTCTGGCAACCAGGTTGACGGTTCAGGTTCTCAAGCACATTACCGGCAGACAAAGCCCGATCGATGTCGCCCGTCAGGGTCACGCCCGTTGGAGATTCTTCCGTCCCCGAAAAGGGACTACCAGCACCAGTCCAGCTACTACGCCTTTCCGTCCGGACATATCTCGACCGCGATGGCGAGTCTGACGGTCATCTTCGATAACTATCCTGGTGAACCCTGGATCAAACCACTAGGCTACACGCTTGAGGGAGTTCTCGGGGTGGGCGTCGTCGGGAAGGGGATGCACTGGTACAGCGACCTGCCGTTGGGTCTAGCGCTTGGGTACTTGTTCGGGAAGGCTACGGCTGCGCCAGAGAACCCGACGATCTCGAAAGGAAATGGAAACGCGGCCGTGAGAATGTCGCTGGTACCCTCCGTAGGCTCGCGGGGTGGCAGGCTCTCTCTTGCCGTCGCATTCTGAATTGAGCACGTTCATCGATTCCGCTCACGCCGCGCTCTCCACATCCACTTCCTGTTTCTTCAAGAGCTGGACCAGGCTCATCAGTGTTGCCTTTGCATCGCCAAATACCATCATCGTCTTCTTGTCGTAGAAGAGTTCATTGTCCTCACCCGCGAAGCCAGCACCGAGGCTCCGCTTGCAGATGATGACGGTGCGAGCCTGGTCGGCATTGAGGATAGGCATACCATAGAGAGGACTCTCCTTCTTGTGTCTGGCCGCCGGGTTTACGACGTCATTAGCACCAACGATGAGGGCAATATCGGTGTTCTGGAACTCCTCGTTGATTTGATCCATCTCAAACAGGAGGTCGTAGGGCACGTTCGCTTCTGCGAGGAGAACGTTCATGTGTCCCGGCATGCGGCCCGCCACGGGATGGATCGCATAGCGGACCGTAGCGCCCCGCTGGATCAGCAGGTTTGCTATCTCGTGCAGCACGTGTTGAGCACGGGCGACCGCCAGTCCGTATCCGGGAAGGATGATCACTGACTGCGCTCGCTCGAGCATAAATGCTGCATCTTGCGGCACATAGCGAACGACAGTTCTCTCCTCGGCACTCCCCCCGCCTTCGCTTCGACGAGCCCCAACCGCTCCGAACAAAACGTTGGTGAACGATCGGTTCATCGCCCGGCTCATGAGGATGGAAAGGAAAAAGCCCGACGTCCCATCGAGTGCTCCGCAAATGATGAGCACCTTGTTGTTGATCGCGAAGCCTGTTGCGGCTGCAGCCAGCCCGGCGTAGGAGTTGAGCAGCGAAACGACGACTGGCATATCCGCGCCGCCGATGGGAAGAACCATCAGAACGCCGATGGCTAGACCGGAAGCGATCATTGCGTAGAACAGGAACGCTGCCGAAGGGTTGAAGATCAAGTAGAGGAAGATGCCGAAGGTAGCGCAAAACAGTGTGATATTGGAGACGTTTTGGAACTTATACGTTATGGGTGCGCCTTTGACCAGTTCCTGAAGCTTGGCAAAAGCCAGAAAGCTTCCGGTGATGGTGAGCGAGCCGAACAGGATCTCGAAGCCGAGCGCAGCCATCAGCCCGGTGCCGATCTCCCCGCCGCGGTGGTTGTACTCCACAATTCCCACGAGGGTCGCGGCCAGGGCGCCGAAGGCGTGCGAAATGGCGATCCGCTGCGGCATTGCGGTCATCGGCATGTAGATAGCCATCAGCGCTCCGATGATGGAGCCGAGGGTCAATCCGGCGATAATCCAGTCAAGCCGGACGATCTCGTGCCTGAGAAGGGTGCCGACGATTGCGAACAGCATGCCGACTTCCGCGTAGACCATACCGCGTCGTGCTGATTCCGGGGAGCTCAGGGCCTTCAATCCGAAGATAAAGAGGGCCGCTGCGAAGAGGTAGACCAGGTCAAGTAACTGGAGCGTCATGGCCGATTATTGGTTTTCCGTTTGAAGAACTTGAGCATCCGATCGGTAATCATGAAGCCGCCGACGACATTGATCGTTGCCGCTGTGACCGCTATGAAGCCCAGAAAAGTGCTCAGCGTATCGTAGTCACTGCCGGCGGCCACAAGCGATCCCACGAGTGAAATCCCCGAGATCGCATTCGTCGCAGACATCAGTGGCGTGTGAAGCGTCGGTGATACCCGGCGGATCACTTCAAAACCGAGGAATCCTCCGAGGACAAGGATGTACAACGAATCGATGAGGGTGCTCATCCAACCACTTCTCCTTTCTGCATCAGAAGCTGTTTGACAGTCTCATTCGCAATAGTGCCGTTGTGGGTGATCAGAGCGCCTTTTGCGATTGCGTCGCCGAGGTCCGGAAAGGAATTTGCCTCAGGATACAAGTGCAGTGCGAGGTTGACAATGTTCCTTGCGTACAGCTGGCTCGCGTGGGTCGGGACGGAAGCCGGGAGGTTCACCGGTCCAAGGATCGTGACGCCGTGATGCTCGACCGTTTGATCCGGGCGAGTGAGTTCACAATTTCCCCCCCCCTCGGCTGCAAGGTCCACGATCACCGACCCAGGGTGCAACAGTCGTACCATTTCAGCTGTGAGCAGCACCGGGGGCTGCTTGCCAAAGACCTGTGCAGTAGAGATGACGACATCGACCATCGGCAGGCGCTTGCTGATGATCTCCTGCTCTTTCTTCAGGAACTCTTCCGACTGTTCTCGAGCGTAGCCTCCCGAACTCTCGATCTCTTCGATCACCTCCAGGTCGATGAAGCTCGCTCCCAGACTTCTCACCTGATCGCGCACAGCCGGTCGGGGATCGAATGCCTCAACCTTTGCACCTAACCGCCGTGCCGTCGCGATGGCCTGCAAGCCTGCGACCCCGGCCCCAAGCACCATGACGACAGCAGGGGGAACCGTGCCGGCGGCGGTCATCAGGAGTGGGAATATTTTGCCCAGCCTCTCCGCCGCGAGCAACACCGCTTTGTAGCCAGCGATAGTCGCCATCGAGCTGAGGGCATCCATGCTCTGTGCCCGGGAAATTCGCGGGATATACTCCATCGCGAAGCTCGTAATGCGATGCTGCATGAAAATCTTCACAATGTCCGGATTGGCGACGGGGGCGAGGAACCCCAGGTACGCGGATCCCTCGCGAAGGAACTCAGCCTCATCCTTCTGAAACGCAGGGTGGAACTGGGGCGGCTGGACTTTGAGGATGACCTCGCAGGACTGGTAGAGGGACCTTGCGTCCGGCAGAATACGGGCGCCGGCGCGCAGATACCCTTGGTCTGTGAATGAAGCTGCCGTGCCGGCACCCGCCTGGACGAGTACTTCGTGGCGGGCTTGCGTCAGAGAAGGGACTAGGGAGGGCGTCACCGCGACGCGCGTCTCCCCAGGCCCAATTTCTCTTGGGATGCCTATTTTCACCTTCTGTCTCCATTATGATGCCTGATCGAAGAAACAATTGGTGAGTCACTATCTCAACAACAAAACCGGCAGAAAAGTTTGCGGTTCCATGTCTCAGTTTCTCTATTCCGTCATACCGAGACAAGGGGGAAGAATTGGCTTAACCCTCCGTTGCGGGTTCTTAAAGCACATCCCCAAGGCACCCAGAGGGTGCTTGCCAAAAAGAAAGAGGAGGTTCGCCCATGCTACTCGGCAAACCTCCTCCGCTATTCCGTGTCTACCGTTGAGGAAGCGAGAACGGCCCGTCACACTTCCTTTCGGCAGCTGAGTTGAACATGTCTTCGTTACTTTGCGGTTATCTCCTCCGTCTTCTTCTCCGGCTGAGTGATGCTCGGTCGACCGGAGCGCTTCGAAGTCAGATAGTCGTGAATTGCCGCTGCAGCGACCTTCCCGTCGCGCATAGCAAGGATGACCGTCGCGCCGCCGCGAGCGAGATCGCCGCCGGCGAATATGCCGGGTCGGCTGGTCGCCTGCTTCTCGTCCGTTACGACCACCCCGCGCCTTCCGGTCTTCAAGCCGGACGTGGTAGACTGAATGATCGGGTTGGGTTGCTGGCCGACGGCTTCGATGACGATCTGGACGGGGATAATGAACTCCGAGCCCTTGATGGGAACAGGCTTGCGGCGGCCGGACTCATCGGGCTCTCCGAGTTCCATCCGCTGGCACTCCATGCCGACGACGAAGTGCTTGTCGTCCCCAAGGATCCGCGTGGGAGTCGTGAGCAGGAGTATTTCGATCCCCTCTTCCTCCGCATGGTGGATCTCCTCCTGGCGTGCCGGCATCTCCTGGCGTGATCGGCGATAGACAAGGAGAGCACGTTCGGCGCCGAGGCGTTTGGAGGTCCGCACAGCATCCATCGCAGTATTGCCTCCGCCGATCACCGCCACGTGTGATCCCATCCTGATGGGCGTGTCAAAATCGGGGAACTTGTTCGCTTTCATCAAATTAACGCGGGTCAGGAACTCATTTGCTGAATATACGCCTGTCAAGCTCTCGCCAGGGATCCCCATGAAATTCGGCGTCCCGGCCCCGGTTCCTAGAAACACGGCGCTGAAACCCCACTCGTCGAATAGCTCGTCGATCGTTGCAGTCCGGCCGACGAGGAAGTTCGTTTGAATCTCAACACCGAGGGCCTTGATTCGATTCGTTTCCAGGTCCAGGATCTTCCTCGGCAAGCGAAACTCGGGGATACCGTAGCGCAATACTCCGCCCACGGCGTGCAACGCCTCAAAAATCGACACTCCGTAGCCAAGTCTTGCCAGCTCTGCAGCACATGTGAGCCCTGCTGGGCCAGAGCCGACGATCGCGACCTTTTCTTCTCGATGCTCTGGGATGACAGGTGGGGTGAAGAGGTCGTGCTCGATTTCGAAGTCTGCCACAAACCGCTCGAGTTTGCCGATCGCGACCGGCTCATGCTTCTTGCCAAGGGTGCACACGAGCTCGCACTGTTCCTCCTGAGGGCAGACGCGTCCGCAGATCGCGGGGAGATAGTTTGCCTCTCGAATCTTGTTGACCGCGCCAGCATAATCCTTCTGAAGGATAAACTCGATGAACCCTCTGATGTCGATGCTCACGGGGCAGCCTTCGACGCAGACTGCGTTCTTGCATTCAAGGCATCGCGTAGCTTCAACCAGTGCACGTTCCTCGTTGACGCCAAACGAGACTTCATTGAAGTTGCGAATGCGATCGGAAGCCTCCTGTTCGATGGAATGCTGCCGGGCGATCTTCATCCGCTCCGAAGGCTTCAGCGGGTTCAGCGCGCTCATTGGGCAACCTCCTGAGCCGGCGACGCCAACTCGCGCGCAAGCCGTTCATCGGCCATCCGTTCGAATTCGAGGTAGCTCCTGTTGCGCAGCATCAGTTCGTCGAAATCAACTTGGTGAGCATCGAATTCGGGGCCGTCGACGCAGGCGAATTTCATCTTGCCGTCAATGGTGACCCGGCACCCTCCGCACATGCCGGTCCCATCGACCATAATGGCGTTCAAGCTGACCAACGTCTTGATCCCGAACTCTTTTGTCAGCTTGGCGACCGCCTTCATCATCGGCAGCGGCCCGATCGCATAGACCGCCTTGATGCCGACCTGCGGGTTCGTCAGGAGTTCCTTGAGGGGATCTGTGACGATCCCTTTTCGACCGTACGATCCGTCATCGGTGGTCACGTATACTTCATTGGACCACTTGCGCATTTCGTCTTCGAGGATGACGAGCTCCTTCGTCCGTCCGCCGATGATACTGTAGATCGTGTTCCCCGCGTCCTTCAACGCCTTTGTGATCGGGTAGAGCTCGGCCGTGCCGACGCCACCGCCGACGCAGGCAACTGCACCGTGGTTCTCAATCGGCGTAGGGTTGCCCAGTGGTCCGACGACATCAACAAGGTGGTCGCCTGCTTTCTTCGTGCACAGGAGCTTCGTCGTCTTGCCGACAGCTTGGACGATGAGCGTGATCGTCCCTTGGGCCGGATCGCCGTCGACCACTGTCAGGGGAATTCGTTCGCCCGTTTCGATCACACGGACGATGACAAAATTGCCGGCTTTGTGCTTTCGAGCAACGAGTGGCGCGTGAACAACGAACTTCGAGACTGTTGAAGCGAGATCCTCTTTCGAGATAATCGGAAACATGAATTCTCCTGGTGAGAAATGCGAGGGCGAATCAGTCTAAGCAAAATCCCCATCATCCCGAATGCAGTTCATCGGGCACACCTCCATTGCCCTCCGGATATCGTCCTCCTCACGAGGATCCGCCGGCTGTTGGAAGATGTAGTAGTACGATGAGTCGTTGCTATACATGAAATTCTGCAAGGCGTATGAGAAACAGATGCCGCAGCCGTTGCATGCACTTGTGATATAGTATCTGCCGGGCGCGTTCTCCTGCAGCTTGACCGTCATCGAAGTCATGAACGTCTCCTCCTCGTTTGGGCCGCAAAGCCCTTGTGCGGCAAGAGGTTAACATGGATTGTGCCAAGAAACGCGTCGATATCCGCTCTCGATTTTAGGGATAGCGGGGGAGGGGGTCAAACAACGTGAGATGCGTTCTCGTTTTTGACAGAGATATTCCCAGAAGTGGAAATACTCATAGTGGTGAAAAACCCTACACACTTCTTAGCACAAAGGGCCGACGACGAGAACGGTAGTCTCGACGACCCTTTCAGAAGTCCCTGGTGCGCGTCGGCTATATCTGATTCAACGCCTGCCGGAGGTCGTGAATGATGTCTTCAGTCTTTTCGAGTCCAATGGAGAGCCTGATACCGCCGGGGTCGATTCCTCGTTTGAATTGTTCCTCCGGCGGAATTGCAGAGTGTGTCATGGATCCCGGGTGCTCAATCAGCGTTCGGATATTTCCCAGGCTGACAGCGAGCGTCATCGTGTACGATTTCTCTGCAATGTAATTCACCAATCGGTCTGCTTTCCGGTGCCGGTCGGCAGGCGTTTTGCCTTTCGGGATGAAGTAGATCAGCGTACCCGGAGCAAAACGACCTTCGTAGTCCTGCATCTGTGTATGTGCCAGAACCTTTTGGCGGAAGGAATCGAGTCCGGGGTAGTTGACAAGACCAATGCGTTTGTCCTGCTCGATGAACTCAGCAACCTTTTGGGCGCTCTGAATCTGTTGTCGGAATCGAACAGCCAGCGACGGCAATCCGTAGACGAGGATTGGCCATGCGCTCTTTGAGGGCAGAACACCGCCGAAATCTTTCCTGTACAAGAGAAGCTGATCGTAGCTCCAGCATGGTCCGATCACAACGCCCCCCATATCGGTTCCAAACCCGCAGAGGCCCTTGGTGAGCGATTCAACAATGAAGTCCACACCGAGCTCCAACGGGCGCTGACAGAACGGCGTTGCAAACGTATTATCCACCGCAGTGTAGACGCGGTGTTGTTTGCTCCGATGAGCGTTTTGTTCCTTCGCGATCTCAACCACCTTTCTGATGTCGATCAGCTCCATCGTTGGGTTAACAGGCGACTCGAAGTACAGAATTCTCGTCTGAGGCGAGATCGCGTTCTCCAGCGCCCTGGCGTCGTTGAAATGAACCCACGTAACTTTTATCTGATAGCGCGGCAGCCAGTTCTTAAAGAGAGAGTACGTGCACCCATACAGCATCTCGTGCGCAATAATCTCGCTGCCACTGCCGAGGAGGATACCGCAGAGCGCCGAGACGGATGCCATCCCCGTTGCGAAGGTGACCGCACATTCGCCCTGTTCCGCGATAGCAAGGTTCTCCTCCAGGAGGTCCTTGTTCGGTTCCCCAAGGCGGTCATAGATATAGATTGGCGCCTTTGACTCGACGCGAAAATCCCCGACGTGGTGTGCAAACTCCACAAAGCCTTTCGCGCCTCGTTTCGTCGAGGTCAAGCGAAATGTCGAAGATGATGACAGCGGAGGGACCACATGATGGCTGTAGTCCCACTTCGGCGTGAACGATTTTCCCCAAATCAGCCGTGTTTCGGCGGCGTAGGGTGAACGGTTCGGTTTGTTCTTCTTAGTCAATGATTTGCTTTTCATCGCCGACCTTCTCCTTTCGAGACTCCAAGTGTCGTTGCGAATTCGTTTAGGATCGTTTTCAAGTCTGGCGCCCCAATCTCCTCCAGCTCATAAAAAACGCGTACTGCCGGTTTCTTCAACTTGATGATGCGCTTGAGATTGATGGGCGTTCCGATAATGACCGTGTCACACGGCACCTTGTTGATGGTTTCTTCCAGGTCTTTGACCTGCTTGTCGCTATACCCCATTGCAGGCAAGAGCGTGCCGATACCGGGATATGCTTCGAACGTTTTCTTGATCTCTCCGGTGCAATACGGTCGCGGGTCGACGATCTCCCGCGCGCCGAACTTCCTCGCTGCGACTGTTCCGGCGCCGAATTTCATCTCCCCGTGGGTGAGTGTCGGGCCATCCTCAATCACGAGGACCCGTTTTCCCGTGATCAGCTCGCTCTGGTCTGCGTACGTCGGGGAGGCTGCTTCGATGATCCTGGCTCTGTTGTTGACCTTCCGGATGTTCTCGCGGAGGACAAAGATGGCGTGCGGCTCTGCAGTGTCAACCTTGTTGATAATCACGAGGTCGGCCATGCGAAGGTTCACTTCGCTGGGGTAGTACGAGAGCTCGTTCCCGACACGCAAGGGGTCAGCGACCACGATGGCTAAATTCGGCTGGTAGAAGGGGGTATCGTTGTTCCCGCCATCCCAAAGGATGATGTCGGTTTCCTTCTCCGCCTGGACGAGGATGGCCTTGTAGTCGACGCCGGCATACACAATTGTCCCGTTGACGATGTGGGGCTCGTACTCCTCCATTTCTTCGATCGTGCAATGGTATTTCTGAAGGTCCTCGATGGACGCGAACCGCTGGACCTTCTGTTGCTCAAGGTTCCCGTACGGCATTGGATGGCGGATTGCTGCGACCCGATATCCCATCGCCCGAAGAAGCCGGGAGACCTTTCTGCACGTTTGGCTCTTGCCGCTCCCGGTTCGAACAGCACAGACGGAGATGACCGGTTTCGTGCTTTTCAGCATCGTCCGGCGAGCGCCTAGGAATTTGAAATGAGCTCCTGCCGCTGATGCACGCGACCCAAGGCTCATCACGTATTGGTAGGAAACGTCGCTGTACGAAAACACGGCTTCCTCGATTTCATACTTTTGGATCAGATCCTCCAGGTCTTTTTCTTCATAGATAGGGATACCTTTAGGATAGAGCTTGCCTGCAAGCGCCGCGGGGTACTTGCGCCCGGAAATATTCGGAATCTGTGTTGCGGTAAAGGCAACCACGTTGTAGCGTTCGTTCTCGCGATAGATGATGTTGAAATTATGGAAGTCGCGCCCTGCGGCGCCGAGGATAATGGTGTTGATTCGCTTCACTTCTGTCATAGGGAATCCTTCTCAACTGATGATGTCATTGTCTGCAGTGTCGGTCGGGTGATGGCCTCTTCGATGAACCCGAAGGCCCAACGAACCTGTTGCTTGAATGCTGGGGTTGTCATAGAACATTCGCACCGCGAAGGAGCTTCACGGGCTATTCAACATCGAAGAGCATCGTCAACAATGCCATGCGGACGTACAGGCCGTTCCGCGCTTGCCGGAAATACGCGGCCCGGGGATCCAGATCGACCGCGGGATCGATCTCGACCGACCGGGGCAGCGGATGCATAATGATGGCATTTGATTTCATTCTTCGAAGCATCTCGGCGTCGATATTGTACTGAGCGACGTTGACATCCCTCTGTTGAAGCCTCTCTCGGTCGATGCGTGTCCGGTAGACGACATCCACCACAGGCAAGACCTCTTCCGGGTTTGACGCGAGCTGGTGCCACACGTTGTGCTCACGGAGGTGCTCGATGATATCCGGTTTGATCTGCATTTCCGGCGGGGCGAGGAAGTAGAGCTTGACGCGCTCGAATTTACTGAGTAAGTACGCCAATGAACGAGCTGTCCGCCCGACATCGAGAGCGCCGATGAGGGCCACTGAAAGACCGTTGAGCGTCTTACATTCATCGTAGATTGTGTAAAGGTCGAGCAAGGCCTGCGTCGGGTGTTGGCCCCCGCCGCCGTCTCCGGCATTGATGATCGGGACGGGGGAGACCGCCGCAGCCCGTTTCGCACCCCCCTCCTCGTTATGCCGCAGGACAATGACATCGCAGTACGTGCCGATGATGCGGATGGTATCTTCGAGGTATTCACCTTCTACCGCGGACGAGAACGCAGTTGCCGATTCGGTTGAAAGGACCCTTCCTCCGAGCCGATACATCGCCGCCTCGAAGGAAAATCGCGTTCGTGTGGAGGGTTTGTAGAAGAGCGTAGCCATGACCTTATCGTCGTAGTCACGCGTTCCGCCACGCTCAACGATCTTCTGCATCTGCCGGGTCCGGGCAAACAGCTCCATCAGGTTGGGGACGGAGAACTGCTGGGACTCTATGACGTGCTGGAGTTTCATGAGCCTCCCGATACCTTTCTCAGGCTGTGATGAGTGTGCCGGTTCTTCCATGAATGGCCTCGAGGAGCTGATCGCATGAAGTAATGATGACGTCGGTCCCGCCGTTGTGAAGAAATTGGATAGCTGCCTCGATCTTCGGTCCCATGCTGCCCGACGGAAACTGCCCCTCGTCGAGATAATGCTGCATCAGGTCTGCAGTCGCACGCCTGATCCCGCGCTCGGTGGGCTTCTTGTAGTTCAGGTAGACTTGGTCGACGTCGGTGCTGATGATGAAACAGTCCATGCCGAGGGCGGATGCAAGGCGTGCCGAGGAGCGATCCTTGTCGATGACTGCCTCGACACCGACGATCGCGTGATCGCTCTGCACGAGCACCGGAATCCCGCCGCCTCCTAGCGCTATGACGATGATACCCAGTTCGAGGATCTGGCGGATGATCTCCAGTTCCAGAATCTCCAATGGCTCGGGCGATGGAACGACCCTGCGGCAGCCCCGAGCGGCATCCTCCACCATCGTCCAGCCAAACCGGCGAATCTTTTCGTCAGCCTCTTTCTTCGAATAGAATGGACCGATAGGTTTTGTCGGATTCTTGAATGCGGGATCGTTCTCACTGACACGCACCTGCGTCAGGATTGTCATCACCGGCATGAAGAGGCCGGCTCTGCGGAGCTCACATTCGAGACCGCGTTCGAGTAGGTAGCCGATCTCGCTCTGCGTCGTTGCCACGCAGACGTCGAGCGGCTGCGTATATGCCTCTCCCTCGGCGCGCTCGGACCGGAGAAGGGCTGCACCGACTTGAGGTCCGTTCCCATGCGTGATGACAACACGCCAGCCATCCGCGACGAGCTGAGCGATCCTGCGCGCGGTCGCCTGGGCGTTGGACAGCTGTTCCTCGATCGTCCCGCGTTGGCCGACCCGGATCAAAGAGTTTCCGCCGACGGCTATGAGCGCACTTCTGGCCACAGTCCTGTCTGTTATTTCATCAAGTGGTACATCAAAGCCTTCTGAGTGTGAAGCCTGTTCTCTGCCTCCTGGAACACAACCGATGAGGCGGAGTCAATTACTTCGTCGGTGACTTCGTTGCCGCGATGTGCCGGTAGGCAATGCATAAAGATTGCATCGCTCTTCGCCGTGGCCATCAGGTCTTTGTTAACCTGATATGGACGAAACGTGAGGTTGCGCGCCTCGGCTTCCGACTCCTGTCCCATGGAGGCCCAGACATCCGTATAGATGACGTCGGCGTCCTTGACGGCCTGAAGGGGATCTCGAAGGACCTCGATCTTCGCGCCCGACTTTTTTGAATCCTCTGACGCTTGCCGAAACGCCACGGGGTCTGGTTCGTAACCGGCAGGACAGGCCACCGTGACATTGACGCCGAGCCGTGCACCGCCAAACATGAGTGAGTGAGCGACGTTGTTCCCATCGCCGACGAAGCAGACCTTCAGCCCCCTCAACTTACCCTTGATCTCTTGAATTGTGAAGTAATCCGCCATCGCCTGGCAAGGGTGGGAGTAGTCCGTCAGCGCGTTGATAACAGGGACCGATGCATGCTTCGCCAAGTCAAGCACAATCTGGTGACCAAATGTCCTGATCATAATGCCTTGCACCATTCGCTCGAGGTTCTTGGCAACATCATAGACCGATTCGCGCTTTCCGAGGCTGATCTCCATCGGCAGCAGCGGGACTGAGTAGCCGCCAAGTTGTTGGATACCGACGTCGAAGGTGACGCGCGTGCGAAGCGATGGTTTCTCAAAGATCATCGCGAGCGTCTTTCCTTTGAGCGCGGATGAATACTTGTCCGGGTGCGCTTTCATATCCGATGCAAGTTTGAAGGTCTCCAGAATCTCTTCTCCACTGAGATCGCGAACAGAGAGAAAATCTTTCTTCATCGAGGTGCTACTCCCTAATGATTCAAGGCTACATATTTGCACTTCTGACAGCGGTACGGTCAAGGCCCAGATCCAGACACACGCGCGACAACGAACTGAGGTGCCAGATGCGTGATCGGCAGCGTCAACCCACCGGAGGGTGTCAGGCAGGCTCGAGATGTCAAGTTCCGTGCCATTTGACAGTTTCCGAGCCGTGAGAAATCGCTCCAACTGGGGAGAGACTTTCACGGAATGTGCAAGGCTGAATCCAGGAACGATTCCGTTTTTGCGATTGACCCTTTCCAACTAAGGGTAAGTGTACTCCATCTGTGGGAAACCGAAGGCATAGAGCTACTGAAGCTACTCCACCAGATTCCCTTGCGCTTGCAGCTTGTTTTTCGTAAATTTTCGACCGGAAGAGCGTGTTATCAAAGTAACAGGCTTTTCGCTCTTTAACAAGCCGGATTTGCCGCATATGGCTTGCCTTGTCAGAATCGGCAATGGGACGGTGTGCTTGAATCTGAGCAACCTCGGCGAATTCTCTCCATCCATCAGCTTCGATGTCGTTGTGCGGGTCTGGAGGAATGCTTGAAGCCGAATCCATTCCATGGTGACCATAGTTCAGTTGGTTAGAATGCCAGGTTGTGGCCCTGGAGGTCGTGGGTTCGAGTCCCACTGGTCACCCATATCACGGAAGAAGTCAGATTGTAGAAGGTAGAAGTAAGTCTGCTGAATAAACCCGATGACGGATTCGAAGGATCTCAAAGGCCGCACGAAGAAGTTTGCGGTCAAGATTGTTCGGATCGTCGATAGATTGCCTCGGTCCATTGCCTCCGAGGTGGTTGGCCGCCAACTTGTTCGATCAGCCACCTCCACCGGTGCAAATTATCGTGCAGCGTGTCGGGCTCGTTCGAAGGCCGAGTTCATAGCGAAGCTTCAGATCACCTTGGAGGAATCGGACGAGACGCAGTACTGGCTAGAACTGTTGCTCGAGCTGGACATGCTGGACCAACAGGTATTGCACGATTCACTTCAGGAAGCGGACGAACTGACGGCGATTTTTGTGTCGGCTTTGAAAACTGCGCGTAGTCGGCGGTAGAGCATCCAGACTTCTACAATCTGCCTTCTTCCTTCTGCAATGTTTTGCCCCCATCGTCTAGAGGCCTAGGACACGAGCTTTTCAAGCTCGGTACAGCGGTTCGAATCCGCTTGGGGGCACTGGGTTTTCTCACGTTACCCTCCCGATTGCTAACACGTTTGCTAGCACTCTTCTCTCCAAATTGCGGAGGTGCGTATGCCTACCCTGTTCAAGCATTCCAACAGATTCTACTACATCGGCATGCTGACGAGTGTGGCTGACAGAAGTGGGTCAGCACTCAAGAGAAGCTGAAGAGCTAAGCTGTCAAGAAGCTGCTGAGGTTCTGCACCGGCAAGAGGAATTCCTCTCCTTGGCACGCCTGCTCCGCTCTCCCGGAACCGTCGACATCTACAGAAAAACTCTCGGCGAATTTCCGAATCAGAATTACAGAGCGAAAACCCGTAAGAGAAGAATTATTGCGATGGACAAATGCGTGGTCGAACCGTCAGAAAGAGGATTGAGGAAAAACGGAGAAGAATTTGTATTTTCAGCCAAAAGCAGGCAAATGAGCCAGTGGTCGGGAAGTTGCAACCAAATCTGTTAGTCGGTAGGATTGGTTTGAGTCCCACTGTCGACAAACAGGACGAGTTAGCGTGCATTTGGCGGAGCCGGAGACCCCTGATCTTGGTTGCAGCGGTACTAGGATTATGATAATACCAATGCTTGACAGCTCTTGGAAAAACACTCATATTAGAACAAGAAGCCAGCCGGTACCCTGTGGAGGAAAAGAGGTCAGGTGCTAGACGGAAACCACATCGTCAAGGTGGACGACCTATAGTTACCCCTAACTGTGGTGTGGGTTACATGGGCAACTGTGCGAGTGTGGTGTTTCTCCACCAATTCGAGGAGATACGAGGCAAGTTAGGGCGAATTGTCGGCGCATCATAGTGCGATCAATCATTCCACATTCTCATGAAGATCTTACAGTCTAATCCAAATGCTTTGATTCAAGACCAACATCGCTAGGGGTAACCATGGAACAAGATGAGTTCCTTCTCGAAGAATACAAATGTACGCAACAGTTCATCATCCATTGTGAAAAGCTCATTTGGAACATGGGGTCGATTCTCAACGCCAGCGTAATCGTGTTAGCCGGTCTAGTAATAAACGCACTTGGCCCGGGTTATCTATGGTTTGCGACTCTTGTGTCGGCGGTCTTTTCCTTTGTTTGGTATCGCTTCGAGTATCGACAGCAAGAGATTAGTCTTCAAAAATCCAAGCGGTTGCATGAGCTTGAGAGAAAACTTGGTTTCAAGCAGAGCCTCTACGTCCTAGAATATGACAGGCAGCAGAACATATATTGGACTTCACACAAGTTGGTATATTTTGCTTGCATATCGATCCCTGCAATACTCGCTCTTGCATGGATATTGATTCCCACTAGCCCATCAAAATAAGAAAGAGGCACTCACCGACATCAAATCCCTTTCAAGCTCGGTACACCAGTTCTCAGCTGGAGGCTGATCCGCCTCCCCGAAGGGGTCCTTTCCCGAAGGGACAACTTCGTGGCGGACTGCCGCGGAATCCGGTCCCAAAAGGATTACGAGGTTGGATTGTAGAAGGTAGAATCAAAAGCCGATCTCGAAACGGGTCGGCTTTGATGTCTCAGAGATACGAGTTCGCCCGTCAGCCGGAGTCTGCTTCTGAAGACGCATGTGGAAATCTGATCCCGACGGGATCCCCGCCTGCCGGAAAGAATCCATCGAGGCGGGCAAGCCTTCGGGATTGGGGACACCGGTTTTGTTGCGCTTGCCTACCTGACTGCTAACTCCTCTGCTGACGCGTTCCTCACCCAAAGGTAGAAGTGCGCATGCCTATCTTGTTCAAGCGTTTCGGCGGCTTCCACTACATCGTGTATGAAGGGGAACTCGGCAGACGAACGCGGGTCAGCGCTCAAGAGGGGCTGAAGAGATGGGCTGTCAAGATGCTGCCTGAATTCATCCGCTTTGGGGTGAAAGTGAGACGCCTCTCCAAAGGAGTCCTTCGGACAATCCCATGCGCAAGAAGAGAAGACGCAACTCCTTATTTCAGCAACAGCATCCTCTTCGTCATCGAGGATGATCCCGCTCTCAGTTGATACAGATAGACGCCGGACGAGACCAATTCGCCGTGGTCGTTTTTTCCGTCCCATAGAACATGATGTTGTCCGGGTTGCTGTTCTGCGGCAACGAGCGTCCGGACATGACGACCGAGGAGATCGAAAACCACCAGCTCAACGTATCCACGCTTGTCCACCTCGTAGTCGATCCGGGTAGACGGATTGAACGGGTTGGGATAGTTCTGAGAGAGCGTGAACGTGAATGGTGCGGACCCGGGAGTATGATCCGCTGAAGTGACGGATCCGTGCGCAATCTGAAGCTGCTCGAAGTAGACAGCTCCCGATTCCAAGCTCTTGCCGGGATCATAGCTGAGTTGAAAGCTGTCGAACCGGAGCATCCCCTCGAGCTTTCGATTTCCGATCCAGCTCCCCACTGTGTCGTGCTCCAGATCCCACTCCACTAATCGCCAGCCCACCCAGTTGACGGGGGTCCACAGACTGACTTCGTGGTTCGCAACGTTTCCGCTCGGGAAAGCGTCGATGCTATCGTCAACGGCAAAACGAAACAGCGTTCCGCTTCCATCCCCGAAAACGTACGCCTGGAGCCGTGCCCCCGTCTTGGTGAAGGTGACGGATCGGCCGGGACCGTTGCTGAGGTATTCGCGAATCAGCCAACCGCTTGTGGACGTCAAGTTCCAGTCGTAGGTCAACCGTCCCGAAGCGGTTCCAGGAGGCAGCAGGTTGAAGCTGACGGTCGTATCGCGCACAAACGTGGCGCCGTCGATACCCACCGTGCTTCCGCTGCCGGACGGCTGGTACCACGATGCGACCGAAGAGCTGAAATCCTCAATCGTGGTGGACTGGAAATCGAGAGGTGCAATCGAGAAGGTCCAGATTGGATTTGAAGAGGGGATCGCATTGCCAGCAAAGTCCTTCACACTGCTGATTCGGACCCTGTAGGTCCTTCCCGGCTTTAGTCCTCCCTGCGGATAGATATTGATTCCACCTCGACCGTTCACAAGGAAATACTGAAACGAGAGCTGTCGAATTCCTGCGCCGACCTCCTGCACGAGGATATTTGTCGAGTTGACGGAGGTTGGATCGAGCGGCTCGTCGAAGGTGAAATTGATGACGCTGTTCGATGACGCAACGACAGAGTTGCTGCCGGGGGAAGCGGAGACGACAACCGGCGGCCAAGCATCGACAGGGAATGTTCTGAAACTGATTAGAAATGGGTCTCCTCCTGTGCCATCTCCGTTGCCGTCAAGCGGGAATCCGCCGGGGGAGTGCGCTGAGCCCTCGATTCTAAGTGTATATGAGGTATTGAATGAGAAGACCACTGAATCGGGCTTGAACGTCAGGACGGTGTTGGAATTCGACCAGATCAGGCTCCCCGCGACGGCGGGTGTGATGGAGAACGCCGCGCGGACCGAGGCGGTATCCATTGCCTTGGAGAAAGTTATCTTCACCGGGCCTGAGGCAGCAAATGCGGTGTCGTTGTTTGTCGGCGTGCTAGCCACCACCACAGGAGATGCAAGAGTCTCGATCTGGTGATCGACAAACTCCGTTGTGCCAGGCCTGATGGAGAATGCCACGGAATCCGCCACGTATCCTGGTGTCTCAAATCGAAGCGTATGGGCTCCCTGCTTGATCCCATCGAACAGGTAGAAACCATTGTTGTATGAATCACCTGAGTACACATTGTCTTCCGGCATCAACCGGATACGGCTTGCGTTGATGGGTTTTTCCGTTCCCGGCTCCGACAGGATGCCGGCCACGATGCTGAGGGAATCGGGGGGAACGCCGAAGTACTGCATGAAAGCGTTCCGGATCGCATATGCCTCCATCTTCCTGTAGCTGTTGCTCATCAACCGCCGCGTCTCGGGGTAGAAGTCGTGGAAGGAACCCTCCGAGAGCTCACCGGGCATCAAGAGGCCTCGAAGAACGCCGAGCGTGTAAGGCGGGTTGGCCCAGCTATAGAATGTCAAGTCGGTGGACCGGCTCCACGATTGAGTGCGAAGCGTTGACTTGATCTTAGGTCCCATCAATCCCGACATATCCCAGGCTTCCTGCCATTCTGGTTGACCTGTCCCTGGTCCGTATATGGCGCTCCCACCTGGTACAATCTGTTCCCGAACAAGCATTAGCGTGCTGTTCACCGTGGTGTTGGGGCTCGTTCCCGATGCATTGCTGTGGATTGAGTGAAACCAATCCACGTTGTTCTCGTTCGCGAGCGCGACGCGCGCGCCGAGCGAGGGTTCATCGGCATCGATTGGGTACGAATTCGTGTTGCGCGTGAGAATCACGCTCGCCCCTTTCGCCTCGAGCAGGCCTTTCAGCAGAAGGGCCTTCTGGAAGTTGCTCTCGGACTCCCAGAAATCCGCGCCGAGGTCGGGGATTACATGTCGATCGTTGGCAGGGTTGTTGCCCCCGTGACCAGGGTCGATGCAGAACTTGAGGCCGGAGAGATCAGCCGTCTGACCGAACAAGGACGTCAAGGTGAGGAGGAAGAGAAGGGGAAGCGTTCGTATCCGTTTCATCATCGCTCCTCGTACGTGAGCACGTAGACCTGTCCGTCGGCAGTGCTGCAGGCGATCTTGTTCCCGGTCGGGGAGCACTGGGGATACATCTCCAGCACCTTGTCGGTCGTCGTCAGCTGTATCACGGTTGCTCCGTTCGGGGAAATCGCACACAGATTGGACGAAAGCAGTTTCTCGCCATCGTCCCGGTCGTCCATGTAGATGATCCACTTGCCCGAGCGGGTCCAGCTGGGGGCGTCACGTCGTCCGAGCCTGTTGAGAACCTTACCGCTCAGATCACACACGAATGCTCCCCGGTCCATCTCGTAGGCGACCATCAGTTGTTTGTCGGGGGAAAGGAGGGGCCAAATGTAGCTGCCGTTTCCAAATGGATCGAGCAGTACCTTTTGACCATCCTTGCTTAGTGCGATCTTCGTATCCTCGATGCCGAGGATGATGATCCCGGCTGCGGCTGTCTTGGCAAGGTCCTTAACTTCTGTGCGGACTGAATAGACGGGCACGTTCCCCGCGAATGTCGGAACGGAGAGGTCCTTCCCCGATGCGAGAACGGAAGAGGTTCGGCCCGAAAGGTCCATCAAGATGATCTCCTGCGTTCGCCTGCGTTCTTCCCCGTTGTACGTTGTGCGGCGGTAGGCGATGCGAGTTCCGTCGGCTGAGAGGCTGAAGGCGAACCCGGACTTTGGATCGTCGGTGATCAGACGGTTGGATCGGGATTGGATCGAGTACTCCCAGATTCCGTTCCCGTCGAGCGTGGTATAGTAGAGGTATTCTCCATTGGGCGAAAACCGGGGCTGGGACCATTCACCCGACGCGGGAAGAGGGAGCTTTTCGACACTCACTATATTGATTTGTGCGGCACTCGTGCCGAAGGCAAGCAGCAAGCTGCCGAGCATGCGCAATGCGGTCGTAGATTTCATAGCGATTCTCTCTTCAATAAAGCCAAAGATGAAGAAGGAGTCAAGAGGACAGGACCCAACATCTGCGACCGAGAGAGGCTCTTCAGCAATGTGAATAGCTCAGTCGGTTCTTCGAGACCTTCGAAGCAGATCTCTCAGATCCCTTGTGCCGATCACCGTGATGATCGCGGCCGAGGCGAAAAACAGGAGCGCAGAGACTACAAACAAGATGATCCAGAACAGCGCAGTGGCAGTCATCGCAGAGCCTCACTGATCTCTCGATGCTCGGGTACGGTCGGCGGGTGGGAGCGTTGGCTCACCAGGGAGCCGATGATCATGCCGGAAGCTGCGAGAATGAAACTAAGAAATCCCGAAACATTGACGTCGACGAGAAACGACATCGATTGGGGCAGCGAGCCTTTCAGTTGGCTCAGCACGAGGAACGCAATCGGGGCGGCCGCGCCAAAGCCCAGCGAGCAGTATGCCCCGACGATGTTCGCCCGTTTCCAGTAGAGCCCGAACGCCACGCATCCGAATGCCCCCGCGGCGTACATCGCGCCGGTAATGGCGATGTACTGGTATGCGGTGGAGGGGAGCTCGTAGTAGAGACCGAAAACAAGCATGAAGATTCCGACGACGGCGGAGACGATTCTGCTCAGCAGGACCGTTCGCTTCTCGCTCATCTCGTTCCGACTCAAAGGGGCGATGATGTCCCTCGTTGCCACAGAGCTCCAGGCAAGCAGATACGCGCTGTAGGTTGACATGGACGCTGCGAGCATACCGGCCACCATCAATCCGAGGAGACCTGTTGGGACGACCTCTCCCAACAGTTTCGGCATGGCAGTCGTGGGGTTCAACGCAGGTCCGAAGAAGGCAAGCGCCGCCGCACCCCAGAACATCGGGATCATATATCTTCCTGCAAGCGTGATTCCGGTATAGAGGAATACTTTCCTGCCGACGACCGGGCTCTCCGAGGCGAACGATTTCGAGACCGCGGGCTGATTCAGAGCTGAGATCGCAACGCTTCCGATCACCATCCAGATCAGAAACGTCCAGCCGAAGCGCCGGTTGACGACCGGGTTGACACCGGCTTCGCCGAGTTGCTTGACGACCGTCGCAGCAATGTCGGTAACACCAACCCGCATGAGCACAAACAGCGTTGCGATCAGCATGCCGAAGGTGAGAACGACAAACTGCATGAAATCCGTGATGACCACGGAGAACATGCCGCCGAGCACGGTATAGCTGATGACGATCAAGAGCATGATCGTCATTACAATGTAGAGAACATCCGGGCTGAAGCCCATTGTCTCCGTGAGGAAAATGCCATCCATCTTCAGGAACACGCCCATGTTCAGGACACCACCCAGAAACAGCAGGGTGCCCCCGAGGAGCCGGACGTGCTTCCCGAACCGCAGCTCGTAGAACTCAGGGATGGTGATCACCCTGAGACGTCGGAGGTCGGAGACGATGAACCCCGTTGTGCCGATCACCACGTAGCCGAACACGCCAATCACGCCAAGAACGAAGCAGGAGAGTCCGCTCACGTATCCGAGCTCGCCGAAATACATGAAGGTTACGACGCCGATCTCGGTCGCGATAAGGGTCGCGGAGCCGAGTGCGACCTTGATCCTCCGACCGGCAAGGAAGTATCCTTCCATGTTCTCGACATATCTCTTGGCGTGGATTCCGACAAGAAAGGAGAGGCAAAGGTACACCGAGAGGACAATCCAGTCAAGGAGGTGGAAATTCATTCCGGGCCCTCAGTGTCGGACGAGTACGTGAGATACTTGGCTCGTATCCGGCCGAAGGCCTCGAGTTCTCCAGCCCAATCCTGACAAATCTCCTCAGGGTCAGCCCCTTTGTCAAGCTGGTGCCGAACGGCAGAGTTCCCGGTCAGAATGTCGAACCGTCTGTGACGCAACAGGGCCTCGGTAGGGTGAGCGCGCTTGAAGGCGGCGAGGACTGCCACGCCCAGCCGGACAGGTCTCACGTTACCGCGGTCAAGAACGGTGATCCGAATTCCTCGGCAGCGCATCCCAGCATACTTCGGCTGGCTTGCCACGCGGGGGATCTCGTGGGGCGTATATTCCTCAGGCGAGAAGGTTACCCCTGGAATTTCGAACTCCTTGAGAAAGCTCATGATCTTTGTCGGATCAGCCCATGGCGCGCCTACCAGCTGGAAAGGATAGCAAGTTCCACGTCCTTCGGAGATTGAGGTGCCCTCAACAAAACAAAGGCCCGGGTAGAGGATGGCGGTCGTCAGCGTTTGCATGTTGGGTGAAGGCGGGATCCAAGGCAATCCTGTTTGGTCAAACCACACCGACCGTTTCCAGCCTTCGATGGGAACAACCTCGAGCCAGGCCTTGACACCGTCGGTGAGCCATCCCTCTTCGTTCCAGAGCCGGGCGAGTTCGCCGATCGTCAAACCGTGCATCACGGGCATGGGCATCCAGCCGACGAAAGACTTGAGCGATGGAACGCGAACAGGTCCATCATAGCTCAATCCACGGATCGGGTTCGGACGGTCGAGAAGGATAAACGGAATGTTTTGCCCTGCCGACGCCTCCATTGCGAGCGCGATTGTTGAGATGAACGTGTAAGATCGTGCGCCGACATCCTGAATGTCGCAGACAAGCGCATCGATGCCGTCGAGCATTTGCCGGCTCGGTTTGTGAAATCGACCGTAGAGTGAATAGATCGGGATCGAGTATCGCGCGTGCTCGGTGTGCTCGATGCGGACGCCGTTCGGCATATCGCCGGTGATGCCATGCTCAGGTCCGAAGAGAGCCTTGACCCGGCAGATGCCCGAGTCAATGATCGCGTCGATGATGGACCGCCCGTCCGAAAGCCGTCCGGTCTGATTCGTCAAGATGCCGATGTTCTTGCCTCGAATGAGCTCCGGCGCGTCGATCAGTAGGCGGTCGGCGCCGGTCCGAACGATCCGAGAGGATCTTAGTGCCGGCGGGTTCATCGTTTGTCAGACCTTGAGGAAAATCTTCTGCCGGTACATCCAGTAGCAGAGCAACCATCCGAGCGAGATGATCATCAACGAATAGATTAGCGATCCGGGTGTAGGGCCAGCGAAGCTCGCGAAGGTCCGGTAGAAGAAACCCGTCAGTGAGGTCGTTGTCGCCTGGTACGGGACCTTCCACGAGAGCATCACCCAGCGAACGAACAAGCCTGTAGCCACATAGAGCGTGATGGCATTCATTCCGTAGACAACGAACGGAAAAGCGAGGCGCGGCATTTTCCGGACTTCGATCATCCAGTAGAACAAGAGGAAAACCAGACACGACCAGCCTGCCGTATAGACGGCAAACGATGATGACCAGAGGATCTTGTTGAGCGGCACGATTTGATTCCAAAGCAAGCCGATGATGATCCCCGCCGCCGCTCCCATCGCGAGCCTGCGAATCACGGTCGCGTGATCCCTTCGCTGCAAGAGAAAGCGTCCAGCCAGAACACCGAAGAGGACGGTGGAGAGTCCAGGGATCATGCTGATGATGGTCTCTTTATCGTCCGGCGCGAGGATGAAGCTGTCTAGATATTGTGCCGCGTTCACATCACGGTCGAAGGAACCGGGCACAACACCGGGGCCGCGGACAAAGGCGAGGATTGCCCACCAGACGAACAGCATCGCGACTGCAATGACGGCTTGCCAGCGTACCTCAAGTCGGAGGAGGAGGTAGACGGCAAAATACAGGAGGCCGATGCGCTGAAGGATGCCGAAATGGAGGACCGGCGTGCTCAGCGAGGCGGAAGCAAGGAAGGCTCCGAGGAGGTACAGGAGAATGGCGCGCCGCCCGGCAATGAGAAGGCATTTCCACAACGGGGCGCCCTGCTCGCGCTTCCTCGCATCGCTGAACGGCATGGCCATGCCGACGGCGAAGAGAAAGAACGGAAAGATGAGGTCGGCGAACGTGCACCCTTGCCATTCGGCGTGGAGGAAGACCCGTGGGACCACGGCGGGGTCCCAGGTGCCGGGATTGTTCACCAGCAGCATGCCGGCGATGGCAAACCCCCGGAATGCATCAAGCGACGCGAGGCGATGAGGAGATATCGAAGGAGGTTTTGCCATAGGCGAAGTTCCTATTTCTCTCATGTCCGCTGAAGTAATTGTGTCCTCATTGACCCGCGAGACCTCAACGCGCTGACTCTCCGAACACCTCGATCTCTCGTATTGAGTACGCCGAGATGCCCTTCGTGCCGCGGGTCCCCTCCATTCTCAGATATCGTGTCTTGAGGGGCGGGAAGGCAAGCTCGTCAATCCCTCCCTGTCCGTCGGTTATCTCCCCTACCGTTCGCCACGTCCTGCCGTCATCCGAAACCCGCAATCGATACTGCACGGCGCGGCTCTCACCCCAGCGGATGACTACACGGGCGATCTGCTCCGGCTGTTTCCAAGCGAGCTGGAACCACTGAGCTTCCTGGCCGTTGGAGTTTGTCCATGCCGCAGAGTTCCAACGGGTGTAGAGCTTCCCGTCGATAGCACTTGACGGTGTGAAGTGGGGACCGATCGTCGAGGAGGATGAAGCGGTTGGCGCAGCGAATCTTGCGAGGTTCGGCGCAGGGCGGATGGAATCCTGTTCGACAAGCTGAACAAGCGTGAGGGAGTACGAAGACACGTGCAGGGAGAAATGCTTCGAAATGTTCAAGAGGTCTGGAAGCCGCTGGTTCTTCCGATTCGCATCCAGGATCCAGGTTTGTCCCCGTTGCTGCGGTGCAAAATTCGCGATGTCAATTTCGACACTTCTTGCCCTCTTCTTGTCTTTGTTGATGAAGGCGATCGAGAGCGCCTTTCCCGCTCGGCTCGCATAGACCGAAACCGATGGATCATCACATCGCGCCGCCAGCAGCTCAGCCCCAAAATGGTGGATAAACATTGGGAAAACATAATAGTTGTACCGCGGAGTATTGCTGCCGTCTGACGAAAGGTATCCGTAATCGCCGCCGCGCGGCGGGTAGGAATTGTGAATTGCCCAGTAACAAGCGATGTCGATCCCGCTCTCGGCCATAGTCCCCAGCATGTCCGCGGCCCAGCACGCGTTCACAATTTGAAGCGTCTGTGGACCAGGGGAATGGTTCACGGAGTTGTACCCGACGTTGACAAACAAAACCGATCGGGCCTTCTCGTTCCCAAGGGCGCGTTCGACATCACGGTGGAGTTGAGCCACGAGATCTCGAAGCTTGCCCACGCTCGCGAGCAGCGTGTCATCGTTCTCGCTCCCCCATCGCTGCGGAAAATAGGTGAAGGTGAGCATGTCGATGTACTCGCCTGCCGCTTTCAGCACGCGCTCCGTCCAATTTTCAGGATGCTGCCCCAGCGGCACATTCGTCGCGACCTTGATGAAAGGGTCGACCTCCCGCATAGCCTTCACGAACTCGACGTACTTCTTCGCGTACTCTTCGGGCGGAGCGTGACCCCGTGCCCACGTTCCCCATTGCTCATCGCCGACCTCCCAGAGTTTCACGTTGTAGCCCTTGACCTTGTTGCAGTAACGTACCCACGCAGCAGCGAGCGTTGGCGACTCATTGAAGTTGACCGTGATGAATGGTTCGGCGCCGACCTGGCGGCAAAGTGCGATGTACTCGTCCGTATCCATTTCGGTGGCATTGTTCGAGGCAGCGTTCCAGACAAACTGGTCGGCGTCGTTACCGCCCGGATACTTCAGAACTGTCACCCCGGAGGCTTTGATCTTCTTCAGTGCGTCCCGGTCCGCGCTCAAGAGCATATCATCGGCCGGCTCGGGGAAGAGAGACTCATCCCACCGAGCCGTGTTGATGCCGTAGAGCCACGGGTTGATTGACCGGACGGATCGCCCGGCGTCTATTGAGACGCGAACGGTCTGCGCGAGGCTGAGCGAACTGAGAAGCCAAACGGCTAGAATAATGGAGAATTGCTGCTTTGTCATCGGGACCCAGTCGTCTATGCGATGATCTTCTTCATGACTTCGTGGCGTCGGAGGACTTTGAGACCGACCTTGTGGTAGAAATCCTTTGTGCGACCGGTTGTCCATGCAAGCCAGAGGTTGTGCCTTCCCTTCCTCCTCATCTGATCGACGGTGTAGTAGTACAGCATGGGTTCGAGTCCCAATCCGCTGCATGCTTTGTCAATGCCGAAGGGGCCGAAGCGTTCATCCAGAAAATGACTGAAGCCGACCACCTTGTTGTCTTTGAGAGCGACGACGATCTTCTCTTCCCCCAGCGTGACAAAGCAGCTTCGGGGGTCAAAGTTGGCATCGAGGATGATCTTCCTTCGAAACGTGTTGAGCACGATCTCATCCCGGCTCATGCACAAGTTCCAGAGTGCAACGACCTCATGCTCATCTTCCGCTCGGTACTGACGAATGGCGTACGGCGTACTGCAGCTTTCCATCGTGTGTGGATCCTTGTGTCAGGGGAGCAGGTTGACGGTGCGCTTCTTCTCAAACGGATCGAGGTCCAGAGCGACGGCGTACTGTGTGCCAGCCTCAGCCCCCCGAACGCGGGCAAGGGACTCGTAGTACTCAAGGTAGGGGAACGACGATATCCCTCCTCTCAGAAACTCGTACTGCGTGACACACTCCTTCCAAATCGACAGCACCTCTGTGACATCAACATAGACATAGGGTCTGAATTCTTCCGAGTCCTCCCAGTTCTCCGCATAGTAGGTCGCTTTCACGCCTCGGTGCCGTTCGCGGCTCGTCACCACGCCTTCGAGTGACGCGAGAAGGACCGCATCGTTGACGAGCGCGTGAGTTGTCGAATGATCCTTGTGAATGCTCCTCCGCCAGTGCGTGATGATGTGGGTCGGTCTGACCTGGCGGATCACATCAGCAATGTACCGGCGGGCCTCCTCCGAGCTCGGGATCTCTCCATCTTTGTAGGGCCCGAACATTGCTTCTGCCCCGATGACCGAGGCCGCGGCAGATGCTTCGCGCAGCTTCTGCTCACCATACTGCTTCGGAGGCATCGTTGGATTTCCTCCTTCACCAAGCGTAAGGTGAAAGAGAACAATGCGGTTTCCCTGGCGGCGATGTTTTGCCAGGATGGCACCGCACGAGATTTCAATGTCACCGCAGTGGGCTCCCACAGCCAGAATCGTGCGTTCAGCTTCCGTGGTCATACGCTGGTTGCCTTCTCGTTGGTCTCAGAGATGTCGTCTGGGGCTTGGGCGTCCAACACCGTGATCATCAAACGGTCGCCAAAGGATCCGCCAAGAAGCGCTTGGGATTGTTCGTAATCAAAGCATCTCACGGTTCAGGTGCTTCTGCAAGAGTGCGAACCGGCGTGTCTCGTTGAATCCGAACTTCTTGTAGACCTTGGCGGCGAGATCGTCCGTCCACATCACCCAGGCGTTGTGGTACCCCTCTTGGCGCATCCTCTCCAGGGTGCGGGCCAGAAGCACGGTGCCAATCCCCCGGCCCTGGTACTGACTGCTGACGCCGAAGGGACCGAAGTGTGAGCCCTCAAACTGACAGTAGCCGACGATCTCATCCCCTCGTGTCACAAGCATGATCTGCTCAGCATGAAAACCACCCCCCGGGATGTTTCGGAGGTTCTGCCGCTCGACGCGAACCCAATCGGACGGCATAGTTTTCTCCAGGAAGTCCATAAGCTGAATTAGATCAGTCCGTCGGTACGACCGGACCTCAATGTTCTCCGCACGGAGTCTTGCCTCAATCTCTCTTGTCGTTTCGGGGATCGTGAAGAGGACGATCGGCGAATCCATGCTGAGTGCCTCATGGAACACCTCGTACCCCCGCGTGAGGAACAGGTCGAGGAGATGTCGATACGCCTTCTTGTCTATCCCGGGAGTGAAATATCCCGGCGGGTAGCTTGAGACACGGCAATCGTGCTTGCCAAGCGATCGAAACTTCCTTTCAACTACGGTCAGGAGATTTCCACCGACCTTTTCCAGGCTTGCGCCGGGGTCAACACCCAATGCAGTGATCCAGCAACGATCTCCCCCCGGGTCCGCATCACCAAGAGGCATGCGCTTCGGATATACGCCAAGGACGAATCCGACAAGCGTATCATCCTCCCAAGCCGTCAGAAACGTGTCAGGATCGAAGTTCTCATCGAGAAGGACCCGCGTTTCCAGCGTGTCGACGGTAATAGCGTCCAGCGGGAGGGCGGCGGCCCAGAGTTCAAGAAGGGCCCTGCGGTCGTTATCGGAGTACGGGCGGATAGAAGGGGGCATAGGATCCTTCGGCAACCGACTCAGTAGGCTATACCGATCGAGATGTGATGAACTGCTCCGAACACACCGAACGCTTCATACGCGTAGTCCGCACGGAGAGGAAATCCCGCCACGTCGTACCGGAGCCCGATGCCGGCCATCAACCCTCGCTCGTCGTAGTTTGTCGCATAGCCGACCCGAGCGATGAATGTGTTCAAGAAGTTGTATTCGGCTCCGAGTTTCAGTTTCTCGCTAAAATCTCGCGGGTGACGCGATTCAAAGCTCAGCGTGAAGACATTCTGTTGGTCCTCGTTGAAGAAGCGGAGCGGTTCGACCGTCGCTCCAAAGCTGACCGCAAACGGCATGGGAAACGGCTCGGATTCGTAGCGGATCTCGCGCGAGATGTTCTGCAGGCAGACACCAAACCGGATCCCATTGTACAAGAAATCGTAGTAGGCACCTACATCCATCGCCAGTCCGAGTCGTTCGTAGTGTCGTGTGGAAATGGAGAGGCCCGGGTCGGTAAGACTGGATCCCGTGGGGGCGACCCAGGCATCGCCGAGGTCCTGCCGGACGTACTTCAGGTGGATGCCGTAGGAGAAGCGATTGGTGACCCTCTGCGAGAACGCGACGCCGATCGCATAGGCCGCCGGTGAGAACTCTCCCGTTTCGACGTAGCCCTGCTCGTTCGCAGCGCGACGTGTCCCGTAGAACGTCCCGTAGTCCATCACAAGCAAGCTCAGGCCGACGACTCCGACATTCCCGATCCTGATCGCCGCTGCCGCGGCGTTGTAATTGATCTCGGCAATTCCTTGCGTGTGATTCACGCTGAGGTCTGCGGTGCCGGGGATCCAGCTGATCAAGCTGGGGTTCCAGAACACGCCGTTCGAGGTGAGCGTTGTCGCGACCCCTACCATCCCGCGTCCGATGACCTCGGCTGCAACGGGATTCTCGAGAAATCGGAATCCCACCTGGGCCTTTTTCACAATCTGTGCGTGTGCATCGGGGCTGAGGAGATACAGCGCACCAATTGCCGTACACATCGAGAGTCTAATACGCATGGAAGCCTCCCTGAACTCATCGCACGAGAACGAACTTCACAAACTGATTGTCGAGGGGCTGCCCGTTGAGGCCCTCGCCTTCCGTGACGGCCAAGATGTAGATGCCGCTGGTGACATATTGGTTGTCGTCCGTTCGCTGATCCCACTCGTGGTCGGCTGTCCCGTAATGGTCGATGGTTCGGACGAGGTCGCCCGTCTCGGTGTAGATTCTGAGTGTGCATTTCACCGGCAGGTTGACGAACAGTATCTTGTTGGGTGTGCCAGCGAACCCCAGCCCGCCGGCTGCCACGGTTGCAGGATTGGGGACGACTCGCGCTTTGTTGCTTTCGCTCAAGCCTGGCTTGAACGACGTGGCTGGCAGCTGCGAACGGGTCGCGTCCATCGAGCTCTCCAATTTCACTCCAACATCAAGACCGGTCGAATTCTGTGTCCCGTCATCGACGGCTGTGACTGCGTAGTAGTAGTCAACGCCGCGTTGCACCGATGTGTCAACATATGTCGTCTGGCCCTGATCCCGTGACTCGAAGACGAGCGTCCAGCGAGCTTGGCTTCGTTGATCGAGGGGGTCGTTCACGTAGAACGCCCCCTGTTTTCGATAGACCCGCCACGCATACCAATCGTTGACACCCGTTTCGGGGTCCTTGAAGTAGCTTGGCCCGGGATAGGACCATGAGACTGTGATCCTGTCGGGTTCTGAGGTGACGGTGACATCGGGCGGTGGGGGCGGAGACGGGATCGAAAGGCCACGGCTGAGTCTGTCCCACGCCCAGTTGGCGCGATCGAGGACGTTCCACAAAGAGTCCCTCCCTCTCAGGATATACGCGTCCTTCTCGGCGTCCGTGATCTGTTTGTTAAGCCAGGCGCGGCCAACGGAATCGGCGGCCTCCCACCCGATGCTGCCGACGCCGACGGCGTACACGAACGTCAGCGAGTCGTAGCGGCCTTGAGCCTTGTTTTTCGTCAGATCGTACGGTCCGACGGTGATGAACCTCATCGGGCCTTTCTGTGGACGCGTAGCCAGCCCCGCCGTTATGGCGTCGGGTGGAAATCGACCGCGGATGTCGTCTCCCCGATAGGTTTGTTTTAGTCCGACATCCCTTCGACCCCACAGATCTTCGGCGATGCTTGCGTGGGCCATTGCATACGGCTGTGCGATGTCGTCGCTTTGATCGCTATCCGACGTGCTTGCGTAAAGGAGCGTATAGCCGGGAATCTGTGCGGAATGGAGAAATCCGTTGGCGCGATCCGGATCACCAGTGTCATCTGTGGAGCCGTTCGAATAGACCGGCGTTTGCAGAGCTCGCGAATCCCAATAGTATGCAACATAAAGGGTATCCCGCGGACGGCTGGGCACAAGCTGGGACGTGCGCTTGAGCCAGCTATCGAGGTCGTCTTCGCCTTCATAGGAGAATCCGCCGATGGTATTGTATTCGCCGACCTTTGATGGACCGAAGCTGAAGGCGATCGGCCACCAGAAACGAATCGTCTGATCGGGAAGCGTATCCGTGGGTGCGCTTGATTCCACCGGGCGTTTGATCTCACCTGTGAACTTGTGGGTGGCCTTCCAGATGAAGAAATCAGCAAAGAGCGGATTGCTGAAGGCGTAGACCTGAACGTGGCTCCGAATTCCGAACTGGCCGCACACGTCTTCGAACTCCAGTCTGATATCGGATTTCAGCGTGGGATCCACGTACCAACGGTACGGTGGATTGAGTTGGATGCCATCGACCACGATATTCGGTGGACGATACCGTCGAACTTCGATGGCCCAGTCCGTCTTGCCCGGATTCGTCAGAGCATCTCCCCGTGTAAACATCAGATGCTGCTGCCCGAACTCGTCGATGATGCCGTTGTCATCGAGCACGAGCGGATTGAAGATCTGATAGAGCATGTTCGATTGCCACCGGTCCTGCGGCCAGTAGAAGATTTCGGTCTTCTGAGGGTTCGAACCCGTGAGCATCCAACTGTACTGCGATTGCAGTCCCCCTTCTCCGTTGAGCTTGTTCATGTTCACGTTGTACCTGCCGACGTCGATCATCATCGGGAAGGGATCGTAGTTTCGCTCTTGTCCCAGAAGGCCGGGGGGAAAGAGAAGGAGCAAGAAGAACATACGGCCGAACGTCTGGTGGCTCATGATTTCTCCTAACGTGACGCTAGATGTTCACTCGCAATCCCAGGAGGATCCTCCGCGGATTCAAGAAAATCGGTGCATCCCACCACCCGATCTTGATATGCCCGTCATCCGATTTCCACTGGCCCCACTTGTCAGTTCCTCCTTGGAACGGCAATCGCAGCGACGCCTTGTACTCGTCGTACTGCGTTCGGAGCATGTTGCCTGGGATCAGCCACTTGTTGTTGGTCAGATTCTTGATCGTGACCACAAGTTCAAGATTCGTGGCACCGACGGTGAGGAGCTTGGATCCGCGGAAATCGATATTCCAGTAATCGACCGCGTCGACGTAGATGCGGTTCTTCAGATCGGGTTCCTCAGGGTTCCACAGGATCCGACCGCCGTCGCGCCATTCGAAGAAGAAATTCAGATAGATCCCGCCGAGCAGTTGGATTCCGCCAAGGCTCGGACCGAAATCCCGGGGCGAGTGGATGTTGAGGTTGAAGTTCGCCCGCGGCAGCGGCTCCGTGGTCGACAGGTTGGCCGATCGCTGTTCATCGATCGCATTCAGGCGGTTCTCGTACACTCGAGCCAATCCTGTTTGACCTCCGCTCTGCAGCATATAATCGAGCATTCCGCTGAAGGTCACCCAGCTTCCCATCGGCCTCTCGAGTCGAAGCTCGATGCCGCGGACATCTCTGTAGGCGTCGGGAAAATAGGCGCGCACGATGTTGTCCTGGTAGTAGTTGATGAACGAGCGGCTGAGAGGCTCGTTGCGGATGTCTTTGTAGTAAGCCGTGACGTTGATGAGGAAATCGTTGAAGAGCATCTGCTCGTAGCCGAATTCATAGGAGATGGTGCGCCCCATCGAGAGACCGGGCGTGGGCACCGTCACTGCTGCCAGGTCGATGGTCATATCATACAGAAACGAGGTCGCAGGACGTTGGCAGAAGTGGCCGTAGTTGAAGTAGAGCTTGCTGCTCTCCGTGATAGGGAAGGAGACTCCGAGACGAGGGGAGACGTAGACCTGCACCCTTTCCTCCGTGCGAGGCCATCCTGGGGGGTTTTCCAGCATATCGCGGAAGAGCAACCATCGGTCATAGCCCCCCCAAGCGGCGCCGAGGTTCTGATAGATGTCATTGTAGAGCTTCCGGTAATTCTCGTCCGGAGGGATCCCCACCTTGAAGCCGTTCTTCATCGGATCGAAATAATCGAGCCGGGCGCCAGCATTCAGGATCATTCCCTCGAACTCGAGCTTGTCTTGCACATACAAGCCCATCTCCAGCGGCGTTGCCGTATAGTACTGCCAGAGGTCGGGTGTAAAGGACATCTGAGCTTGCAGCCACGTCCCCGTATACACAAAGAGCCTTTCCAGACGTGCCGAGAAGCCAGCTTCCAGCTGGTGATGTCTCCCGAGCTGCGCGGTCAGGTCACCCTTCAATTGGCCCACGAGGGAGTACGAGGAATCAACGCGCTGCAAGCCGCCATAGAGGCGGAACATGTTCAGCGCATCACTGCCGGGGTTCGTAGACGCGTTCGGGCTTCCACCAAGGGGGGCGTTGAGGAAGCGGACGGTTTGACCATTGATCCCAGGGAGTGTGAACCAGGCGTCCGCTCTCGATGTATCGAGTGCAAAGGGTGTGAGGCGCTGATCGGTGTAACCGAACTGGAGATCGAGCGTGTAGAACGCGTTCGACGCGAACGAGTGCGTGATCTTCGCGCCGCCAACAACGTACCGCTGGTCGTAGAACTGCAACCGGCTCTTGTTGAACATCTGCCAGAGGTTGTCACCCGCCAGCAAACGAGCCTGAGAGCGTACAGAAGTCTCTGTGCTAGTCAGGAAATTAAAGCTGGATGACTGATCGACGAGCGCACCCCCGTAGCTGGTGGTCTGTCCGCCGCTCACCGTCTTCACATCCGCGTAGAGGCCATTGATGGAAAGTCGCAAGGTATTGCTCAGCTGAGACGACAGCTTGAGCTGGGCATTCCAGTCCTGGTAGTCGTTGCGGGGGCCAAGCGGGAAGGCGAGCTGCGAATCCTCGTACTTGACGCCCAACAGGAACGTTGTTCGTTCAGCATACGCTCCCAACAGCGGGATCCCCCTTCCCGGCAGGGGTCCGGTGATGCTGCCCTCGAGGAACATATCGGGTTTGTCGCCGGAGCTGTACTGGGGGTGCTGGCGTTTCCAGAGCTCGAGTTTCTGGAGCGAATCCAAACGCCGGTCCTGCGTGAACCGATTCGCCCATCCGCGGAAGGCGCGGAACTCAACCGGTACAGTTGTATCACCTGGCGGAACGCCTTGCATTGCGTACTGGCCAGCAAAGACTCGATAGATCCACGAATCACTGCTCCAGGGATTGGTGCCGAAGTACTTCTTCTGCGCTGGAGCAATATCGGTTTTGAAGGAGATCGTGTATCGATCCCGGCTGCCATCCTTCGTGACGACGTTCAGAAGTCCTGACCGGATGCCCCCGTACTTTGCCTGGAAGCCGCCGGTGAGGACCTGAATTTCCTCGATCGTGGTCGAGTTCAAGGCAAGATACGAGTTTTCCGAGCGGGGGTCCTGCAGCGACAGCCCGTCAAGCCGAACGTCCGTCTCGCGAATCGAGCCGCCTCGTACGCTCAGACCATTTCCATCGGCACCACTGACAAGCTCAATACCTTTGATGCGACCGACAAACTCATCCAGACGCGTGACGGGCATCTGTTCGAGCCTCGTGGTCATGATCACCTCCTGCGTGCCGGCGACATCCGGTTTGATGACTTCCCGGCGCGCCTCCACGACCACCTGCTCCATGCGGATCTCCGTCGCGCTTAACTCAAAATGGACCGTCACGGTCCGATCAAGATCGACTCTCACCAATCTCTGGATAAGCGCCGTATAGCCGAGCATGCTTGCCTTGACTACGTACGTCCCGGGGCGCACATTCAGAATGAAGTAATACCCGTCTGGGTCGGTGGCACTACCGAGAGGGCGGTCCATCGGTACCTCGGCGCCATCGGACAGGATCTGGTGAGTGATAACGACATCAACACCCGGGATTGGCTCGCGGGTTTCACGATCGATGACACGACCTGTGATCTTCCCGTTCGCCGCGAGGAGCCATGCGGCTGAGAGAACGTAAAAGAGCACGAGGAGAGCGAGGTGACGGGCTGGTGAAGAGCGCGAGGTGCGTTGTTTCATGATGAACCTCGACGGTATGGGGTGATATGTCGGTGCTTGGTTGACGCTGGCGCGGCAGCCGCTTACGTCGCTTGTGGCGGAACCTGGGAGGCCGACGGTGAAATGCTGTCGCGCAACAAACTGACCTGTGAGGAATACAGAGTCCCCAGGCCTTCAGGAGCAGCTAACAGGCAGCGCGAGCATCCTGTGATGGGTTAGGAGTATCAAGGGGACCGACGCTTGCCCAATTCCGGCACAGTATGGCGACGTGAGGGCGCGTCTGGCGGTGCGGCGTCGCACAAGTAAAGAGCCTTGCATTGGCACGAGCATGGAGCGTCCATCACTCGGTGTGCACTTGTCCTTCGGGGATCAATATAGAAAAGCGAGCGCGTGATGTCAACAGGAAGCATGTGGCATCGAGGATGTCGGTGGTTGAATATGCCGGGTTTGAGCACAACACAGAAGAAGGCGTCCTTCATAGATTGAACGTGGTCGAAGGACGCCTTTGTCCTGAGCCCGGAAGGGAAAGGATCCTGGCTTGCCCATTTTCGAGGCTTTTGCAGCCAGGATGCCCGGTGAATTTCGAACGCCGAACAGTCGAACTTCGATACTGCCGTTCGCTTCACTTCAGCAGCGCTAGCGCCAACAACGAGCGGGATTACTCCTCTCCATGGAGTTATTATTTGAGGAGTAACATTTTGTTCGCCAGTCTGTTGCCTCCAGACGTCAGGACATAGATCTACGTGCCTGAGGGGAGGCGGGAGGCATCGAACCTGACGGCGTCCGCTCCTGCATTCATCGTTTCGTCCACGAGCGTTGCCGCGTCGCGTCCCCTCACGTCGTACACCTTTAGTGTCGTCATGCCGGTCTTCGCGCGCATCAACGCCATTTACTTCTCCCCGACTGCCATTACATGCCCGCGTTTGGCGGGCAGGCGCCGTCTCTTTGGTGGATGGCGCTGGAGGGCTTTTTCATTCCTTCTCACGATCTTACGACCTCAGCCTCCATTGTTCCTCCGCACCTTTATCGAACGAGAATCATCTTGTTTACCAGTCTCTTTCCCTCTGCGGTCAGGACATAGATATAGATCCCGGACGGCAGTTTGGTGCCGTCGAACCGGACCGTGTAGGTGCCCGGTAGCATTTCTTGATCCAGAAGCGTGCTGATCTCACGCCCAAGAATATCATAGACGCGCAAGGACACCCGGCCTTGTCGCGGAATTGCAGCCCTGATCGAAGTCACAGGATTGAATGGGTTCGGGAAATTCTGGCTGAGCGCATACTCAGCTGGAACTCCCTGCGTTTCCTCGGCGAGTGTGCCGGATTGAGTCTTGAAATTCGTTTGCGCAGAAAAATCCCCCTCCCCGTAGGCGTTGATGCCCGCGACCTTCCAACCATAAATCTTGCTTGCTGCAAGAGTTCTGCTGATTGTTACCGCTGTATCTGCCACAGTCGTGTCGACCACAGTCGCCAGCGTTGCCCTATCGAGAAGGATGACGCGGAAGCTAGTCCCGGCACCTCCGTTCCAGATGAGGGTTGGATTTCTCGAGACGTTGGTGATCGCGACGGGAGAGATTAGTACTGGCGGGAGGGGCCAGCCAGCCCTGAGGGAAAACGTCACCGAATAACCGCTAGAGCCAACCTGATTACCGGCTGCAACACGCCAGTAGTAGGTCTTTTGGGCAACAAGCCCCGTGGGAACAATGGTCGTGTCGGACAAAGCACCTTTTGCCAGCATTGACCCAGGTCCAAAGCCGCCCGTGGAATCGAACTCGATCCTGTATGCAAGAGCATTGGGCGACGCATTCCACTTCAGTGCTCCGTTCTTTGCGAGATTGTCAGCGTTAGAAGGATACGCTAGCAAGGGCTGAGTCGGTATCGGGCCACTCGGAGTGACAACGTTGCTTATACCGCTTTCGTTGTTGTTGCGATCTAATGAGGTGACGGCATAGGAATACTGAACTCCTGCGGTGTCAATGACAGAGGATGGACCTGCCGCACTTGGCATTCCCACAATCCTGGAGAGGTTTTTGCCCTTGTCGATGTCGGTTTGCGAAGGCGTGGCAGTCGGGAACCGGTAAAGAGCATACCTCATCGCAATATCGCCATCTGGCGCCGGTGAGGGCGGCGTCCACTGGAGTGAGTAGGAATTCCCTCCGGCGCTGGAAATCTGAAGCGCCGACGGTGCGTTGGGCGGAGTTGCATCGGGCTTCCAACTCATGGTTGGGATGATCGAGGCATGAACATACACATCGGTCTTGAGCGCATCATTGATGCCGCCCAAGTTTCCCGTGATATTGGCCGCCCGGAACTGAATGCTCCCCTGGACTTTCGGGTTCCCCCTGTTGTAGTTGATTTGGTTCGGGATTTCGGATAATGAAAAGCTGCTACCGATACGGTACGTGGCAATTCCTGTATACAGATGTCTTCCATTGGCGCTGGCGGAGTCTGCCCACCATCGCTGGAGCGCCCCGAAATCCTGGCCTCCCCCGAACGCCCAATACAGCTGTGGCGCAACGTAATCGATGTAATGACGTTGCAGCCAGGTGACTCCGTCGCAGTAGATTGTGCTGTAGGCATCAAGTCCGGAAATCCCCGATGGCACCCCGCTTTTCCAGATCCCGAATGGGCTCATGCCAAACTTGACATACGGCTTGATGGCCTTCACACTGTCAGCAATCATACCGAGAAGCGAATCGATGTTTTCCCTTCTCCAGGTGGCCCTGTCCAACCCGGCGGGATTGAAATGTGCATAGGTTGAATCGTCTTCGTGGGTAATTCCAGGGAAACCTTTGTCGGGATAGGGATAGAAATAGTCATCGGCGTGGATGCCGTCAACATCATAGCGACGAACAATGTCGGCAACAACGGTCGCAACATAGTTTCGCACGGCGGGAAGACCGGGGTCCAGAATGTTGCCCGTCGAGAAATGCAGGATCCACTCCGGGTGTGTGTTCGAGACATGGCTGGGAGCTCTGGTATACTCGGACGGCCGGACTGCCCGATAGGGATTGAACCAGGCGTGGAGTTCCATTCCCCGTTTGTGAGCTTCCTCGACTGCGAACTGGAGAGGATCGTAGAAGGGACTGGGCGCGGTTCCTTGTGCTCCTGTGAGCCAGTATGACCAGGGTTCATAGGGTGAGCTGTAGAAGGCATCGCACTCGGTGCGCACCTGGAAAACGACCGCATTGAATCCTGCTGCAGCAAGTTGGTCAAGCATGTTCGTCAGGTAGTCTTTCTGCAGTTGCGTAAACGAGCTGCCGTAATCCCGAAGATTGCTGGGCGGCCAGTCAAGATTGGTCACGGTAGCGATCCACGCTCCGCGAAATTCCCGTTTGACTGAGAGAGATGCAGCTGTTTGCTCAGTTGCCTCGGTCAGGAACTGGCCAAATCCCAGTTGAAAGAAGAAGGACCATCCACCGATAATGCCAATGAAATATCTTGCTCGCACAAGGCGCTCCATGGAAAAATCAATAGGAAATGATGAATAAGGAATGCAAAAGAAGAAAGTCGTTTACTTCCTCATTCCCTGTTTCATATTCCTCACTGCCCTTTGCCTAAAAAAAGGGGGCATCCACTTGCGCAGCGGATGCCCTCTTCGAAGAAACAAACCGCTTCCCACTGCCAACTACTTCAGGAGCAGCATCTTGCCCGACAGCCGGCTGCCGCCCGATGTCAGAACATAGAGGTACGTCCCCGAGGAAAGTCCTGACGCGTCAAACTTCACGCTGTAGCTCCCCGGGACCAGTGATTCATTCACCAGCGTCGACACTTCGCGTCCCATAACATCGTACACCCTCAGCGTCGTCATACCGGTCTGGGCAATCGTAAACCGGATCTGCGTTGACGGGTTGAAGGGATTCGGATAGTTCTGGGAGAGCGTGTAGCCGGTTGGGATGCCGCCATCTTCTTTCTCCACATACACGGCTGTCTGACTATAGATATATCTCCTCACGCCAGGCACTGTGGCGGCGCCAAAAACACCAACATACACGGTATCTCCGGATGGCGAAAACGCTATTGCGCGGGGACGCTCGTTGACATTTTTCGGTTCCCCAAATTGCCACACAATACTATCCTTTACGGTTTTCGAAACAGGGTCATACGCATACCAAACGTTTGGCGTCCACATCACAGCCGGCTGACTCCACCATTTAATTGGCGGGTTATTATACGAGCCTGCGGCTGCCCACAAATATCCGGTCTTTGGTTGCCAGCCAATCGACTCCACCGTCATCCCCTTGAATATTGTATCAGCTATGACGTATTGTCCGAGGACGCCATTGTCACTGTGATACTTGTAGACCGCGCCGAGGGTGTAACCGCAATAGTATACATCCTTCCCGTCCTCAGAAACCGTGACGGTCCGGGAATACCCCAGTCCGGTATCAACTGCATTACCGATGAAATTGAAATCCTTGTCAAAGATCTTGACAGGCCCGGGCGGTATCACGGGATTCGAGAATATGTCGCCATCTCTGTCCACGCCAACGGAAATGATCGCCTTCCGTGTTCCGCTTTGAATCCCGGCATCAAGCTTGCCCATGCCGACTCCGGTTTTGTAGTTGAGCCTATAGACATAGCTCCAGTAGCTCGCCAAAATATTACCTTCGTGGTCGATCCGCAATCCAACACCACTGTTGGTTGTCCAGTAATTTAGCGGCCCTGTTGTGCTGGCGACAGCCTCTCCGCCCATTGTATCGATTTTGGTCCCAAAGCCCTTTGTCGTCAGTATTGGAGAAAATGGCGCCGGCGTGCCATCCGGATCGTAGCAATAGAGCTTTCGCACTATCACATAGCGGGATCCGAGGCTATCAACCGACCCCGGGGGGACGCCTGTCTTGAAACGATAGTTGTTCACGAGTATGCTGTCTCTGGCGTAGGCGTAGTAATTCTGAATCCAAACCCGTCCATCCGGAGACACTGCCAGTCCATGGATCGAGTTAGTGTGGAGCGTATCCTTCAATCTGCCGCCGGAGGCCACATCTTTTTCGGCTTTGCCAAGCGGTGGGAACATGCCTGTATTGACCCACCCCGGCCTGGTGACCTGTGCTGCTGCAAACGTTGTCAGCGCCAGCAACAGAATTATGACAATAGGTGTGATACGTTTCATTGCGACCTCCTCAAAAAGTGATTGTTGACCGCTGTTAATTAGACTGATTCCTCTTGTGACAACTCTCTACAGATACGCGACTATTGCGGCCCGTAGTAAGGGGCCAATGCTTTCAGAGGATTGATCTTGTATATCTTTCCTGATGTACCGATTATTCCGGACGATGATATGCCCTTTACCGCATAGAGTATCGATCCCGTCCCGGATGCAAAGATGTGCATTGCCGGGCTCAACACGCCTGGATGGAGCGCTTCGGCGGTCTTGTCGGCGTGGACTATGATGATCGGATCGGCGGCGTCTGTCCCGACATACATCTCACCATCAGTGTTGAAGTTGATGGCGAAGATCGTTTTTCCCGCTCCGCCAAGAGGAGAGGCGGTGAGATTGAAGTAATCCTCTTGGGGGCCGAGGCTGTCGGAACTTACAATCTTGAATCGGACAACTTTTTCCGCATTGTCCGCCGTTACCAGTCCGCCAAAGTACACGTAGCTTCCAAAGACCCTGACAGCCCGAATATTGGCTGCAAATGGAAACGCCTTGACATTCTTGTCCTGCATTATCCTGTACACGGACGTGTTATTGCCGCCAGCCCAAAGCACCTTGCTCTGGTCGAAATCCATGTCGAAGATCGTACCGAGACTTCCAAAGGCAACCCAGACGGCCGGGGACGCACCACTGGTTGGAATCTTGTAAATCGCCTTGAGGATTCTCGCGAGATAGAGCTCACCGTTAGGACCCATCTTAAGGGAAGACCACTTTGTCACACCGCCGGATGGTGCATAATCCGATTTCACGCCAGCAGGGGTGAACTTTTTGATACCCATACCGGTTCCGCCCGTTACAAACGAGACATAGAGATTCCCGGAGGCATCCGTCGTGGTTCCCCACACTTCGTCCAGGAGATCGAGCTGACCGAACTCCGCCACGGCCGCTTCAAGCTTGAGGATTACCGTATTGCTGAACAAGCTCGCACCCGCCACCTGCACACGTATTCGTACGCTATCCTTGACGATGTTGGCTGCCTTGACTGTCAATTGCGTTGCGCTCGCAGTCAAGATCTGTGCCTGTGTCGCATCGAAGAGGACGGCGTTTTCTTCCTTAATGGTTGAGAAATTCGTTCCAACGATGGTGATTGTGGTTACGCCTGCCAGGCCGGTTGTTGGGGCTATTGATGATATCGTCGGCTGCGGCCGGTACGAGGCGTTGGGATCATAGAGGCTTCCCGTTTTCGGATTCGAGCAGCCGCTCGCCAGCATCAGGCTCAGCGCCGCGACGAGAACGAGAAAGGTGGCTTGTGCGATGGTGCGCATGGGGATACCTGCTAATGAATTTGCGATTTTAGAATTGTGATTGACGATTGGGATGTGGGGATCTTAACCTGGGAATTCTTTTTTAGCGTAGGTTACTGCGCCTCAAGTCTTGACATCGGAACCACGCTCGTGCCGCTCCAAGTAAGTCATGTTGCGTTCTTGCACACCCCTACTCCTCTGTATCCGTTCTTTTGCCCTTGCCCTTACATAGTCCCCTCTGCAGCGCTGGGAAGAGGATCGGCGAGAGGGGAGAAAGCCCGCCCCACCGCCGTCAGGCGGGCGGCGTGTCTATTTGCACTTGTTGTTAGTTGAGACAGTCGTCTAAATGGCGCCATTCCTTCATGGGGTTGGCACTAGAATCCGAACCTGACAGAGAATCGCTGCACGTTATTGAATATCCCGAACGGCGTGTACGCATAGTCAAGGCAGAACTGCGTTCCCGCCATGACATACTGGAACCCCAGACCGTAAGAAATGTTGTGTTCGTCTGCCGGCCCAATATACCCCACCCGTGCCGCAATCATATTCATAAAAAGATACTCCGCCCCTACCTTCACCTGCTCTGGAAAATCTCGGGGATGCTCGGCATCGACCGTCAACAGCAAGGCGTGCTGGTTCCGATCAAACTCGGCGAGGTCGAAGATGTTCATCGAAGCACCGATCCTGAACGTGAGCGGCAGCTGAAAGCTTTCTTTCTGGTACTTGACCTCTCGAGAAAAATTCCGGACAGCCATGCCCACTATGAGGCTCTTGAAACCTGTTCTGTACATCACTCCGAAATCGAAGGCGATGACGTCAAGTGCGTTCTTCACCGTTTCATTATAAGAAGCACCATTGATGCTCCCGCCTGCATCGGTAGTGTAGGAAGCCTGAACAACACCGGTCCCCAGATCTTGCCGGACGTATTTGACATTTCCTCCGATTGAAAACTTGTCCGTCAGGGCGCGGGCATATCCTAGGCCAACCGCATACGCATTGGGCCTGATTGTTCCGATATCGAGGTATCCCTGTGTATTGTTTGCGAGGATCGTGGCCTGGATATCTCCATAATCCGCATACTGAAAGGAAAGGCCTACGACCCCGTAGTCGCCGTTCCACGGACTGAATGCGACTGCAGTGTATCCGTGTTTGATGTCAGCTATCCAATTCACCCGACCAAGAGATACGTCGACGAGGCCTGGAATTCGGGCCATACCCGCAGGATTGTAGAACATGGAGACAGAATAGGCGTCCGCTGCCGTGAAGGCATCAGCGAGCGCAGCTTGCCGTGCACTGACGCCGACGCTCAGAAACTTGAGCCCCGTTTGGGCCAACTTTGCATTGGTCCGTTCCTGAGCTCCCGTCAGAGACGGCAGCACTATCATCATCGCGACGAAGGCGAAGGTCCAAGATAATTGTCTTCTCTTACGCATAAGATGTACCTATCAAACGAGTGCGTGGTTATTATCGAACGACGACGAGCTTCTTTATGGTCTTCTCGCCCGTGTCCTTGTTCTCAAAGACAACGATATAGATGCCGCTGACAATGACCTGATTCGAGGAAGTGATCGAATTCCAGTAGGCGTCGCCGGTTCCATCGTTGTGCACGATCTCCTTGATCAGCTCACCAAGCTCGGTGTAAATCCGGATCACGCAGTTGCCGGGAATGTTGAAGAACGCTATTTTGTCAGGCTCCCCCGGGAATCGGAGCGTGTTCTCGTTGGAAGATATGATGTACGGGTTCGGAGCGATCCGAATCGCATCGCTCGGCTTCGCAAACGGACTGACAATAGTAGCAGGTAAGGCCAGTCTTTGGCCGTTCACGTACAGCTGGATCATGCTCAGGGAACGGACATCATATGCCTGCACCTTGCAAAGCACCGACACGACACCTGTCGTGTCGAAGACAAGAGCGAACGATTTGCGTGTTCCCACGGGAGCATTGCGAAAATCAAGGGGGAGCGTCCCGGTCGGTGGGACGACGACAGTTCTCTCTCCGGAACTCTTCGTCAGAATGATGCTGAAGTCGGCGATCGAGAAGCCCGAGGCCTGGCCTCCGAGGTTGTCGACAAAATCAAATTCTACTGTATTGGTGTCTTTTCTTATTGTTGACAAGGGCAAGGACGCGACAGCACTCTGGGAGGGTGGCCCGGCGGGTCGCTTCAGGAATGCAGGATCGTACGTTCGCGTGTAGAACAGATTGCTTTCCAGCGCTCCGCCCGGAGTACGTGTCGCCGGATCGGGAGGAATCTCAGCTCCGAAGGAGGTAGCATAATAGTAGTACGAAACGCCCCGGGTGGCGGTGACGTCGTCGAATGAATAGGTCTTGTTCGGCTCATATCTTACATTGGAATCGCTCGGCTTTGTCCCGCCGCATTGGTACACGAGGTGGTACGTGCTGTCAGCCCGACCGGTGGCGCGATAGATCCTGTAGCCGACAAATCCGTTTGCAGATTCTTTGGGATTCGGATCCCAAGTCAACGCGATGCGGTCGCCCCCGCCACGGACGTTGAATGTCGCCGGCGGGTACGGCGGCTGCGGGATGTTGTATCCAGAGTTGTAGTTGGCAAGTGCGCGGCGGAACGTTTCGAAGAGCCGCAGGCGGCCGTTGAGCACGGAATCGTTCTTTGCTTTGGTATTGATCGTTCCAACCTTGTACATCTTGCCGATCCTCACGCACTCGTCAAGGGTCAGTCCATTGACGCCCTCCACCCACACGATCCTGACGCTCTGGCCGGGCTCCAGCGTATACGGGCCGTACCCCGTCCCATTAGACCAGCCGCCCGGTGCACCGACGCCGATGTTTCCCTCCTGGGTCTGCTGGTCGAAGTTGCCGTCAGGCTGAACGAGCCAGGCTTGCCGTGGAGCATGTCCTATCGTCATCCTCGCGTACATGTTCGTCATCGCGGTTTTGTCAAACTGCGTGTTGGCGTTGTTTTGCGTGATCGGCTCGTCTGATGCAACGAAGCTGGTCGTGAACGGCTGATTGGGGTCATTGGTATGGTTAGTTGGAGACTGATCGGCATAGAGTGGTGCATTCCCGGCCATCTGGGCGGCTCCAAGTCTCCAGTTCGTGTCTGCTGCCTGGATGTAGGTCGATACTCCGGAGATGCCGGTGACGTTAAATATGGGTGCGCCGATGTTGTCAAATGTCGCGGCGTTTGGTGAACTTCCGGCCGGGGGCCTGTTGGCCGTTGTGTGAAGGCCCAACCAGGTGAACATACACCGTATGTCGTTTTCTGAAGTCTGGATCAACGAGTTACCGTTGTCCGGGGGGAAGCCGCGGGCGTCATTCATCGCACTGATTCCCCAGCGGGCTGAGTTGTTCACCTCATAGCCCGGACCAGCACCACCCGGGGCATACCGGAATTGCCAGTAGAACACCACCCCGGTCAGAGTTCTTGCCGCTAAACCGATATCGGGATTGCCCGTGTTGGTGAACGTGTAATCCATGATATGGTAGTTGTCGTTGTATTGCTGACTGAAGGCCAGGATTTTGCGCTCGATCGTGATACCGAGAAGCGTGTTGACCTTGTTCACCATCAGCCTGTCCGCTTTGATCGTATCGGTGACGGCTTTGATCTCTTCGGGGTTGGCGAATGAGGGGTTGCCGTCGACGAGCACGAGCGGCGGGCCAAACTTTGCATACACGTCAAACGACAGCGGAAAGAACTCGTTGTCACCTTTCCAACGTGGACCGACGGCGATCACTTTCGGATTCCAGTTGTTTCCCTGAACGTCGGTGAAGTTCGTGGCGCCGATCCAGAAACCCTTCGCTGCTTGGCAGTCCGCCCGGTTGACCAGAGCGGGCCAGCGCAGGCCATACTGCTGCTCGAGGACGTTCCCTTCTTCTATCTCTCCTCCCTTTTCGGAATACCAATTGTGGAGGGAGCCGACCTGTATCCACTTGGTTTGCCCCTGAGCGCTCGCGCGGTCGTTCATCACCATCAGAAACACCGCCGTTGCCAGGAGGAAGCAACACATCTGCGCCGCAGGCGCCTGGGTCTTTAGCTCAGCTGCAATTTTCATAGGCTTGTTCATAGGATCCTCATTATCATGCCGCGCTTCGAGAGACTGCTCCGTAGTCGCAGGCTAGAATACGTCAAAGGACATTCTCACGCCGAAGTAGAAATTCCGTGGATTCAGAAAATTCCACCACTCCTGCGTCGGCATGTGAATGTAAGCTTTGTCCTTCAGCACCCTGTTCACTTCGCCCTGATCCGCCTGCTGCCAGGCATTGTTCAACCACCGGTAGTATTGACGGGTCGAGTAGTCGTAGTAGATTGGAGTCGTGTACGGAGTCTGGACGGCAGAGAGCGTCGATGTGAACACCATCGGTTGATACGCAACCCCTGCCTTGCGATAGTCTCCCGGACTATCGTCTCCGGGAATCTGGCCGTAGTACTGGTTGAACGATTCCGGAAGGTGAAGTGATTTCATATATTGCTCGTAGTCAGTTCCGAGGACAAAGCCGTAGGTGGTCAACTGTTTGAGATTCAGAACGTTGTTCACGTCCATGAACAGCATCACATTGACCCTGTCGAACAGTTGGAAGTTCTTGCTGAGCCGGATGTCCATCCCGTACTGATCTCTCCGCTGGATGTTGTTCGAGACGCCGGGGAATGAACCGCCGCCGACCCAGGTGAAGTAGTCACCCGCGCTCCACGAGGCGAGCACACTGAGTCGCCAGTCTGCCAGGGGATTGATGCCGGCGAACTTCGGGCCGTAATCAAAAGGCGTGAAGAAATCGATGTTTGCGCGGGCGTACGGCTGGGGAATCGGCTTGGTCTGAACAGGATTCGTGCGCTCGTAGTTTCTCTGGTCGACAGGATTCTGATAGGAGGTGGCCCATCCAAAGTGGCCGCTCGTGCCGACCCGGTAGGTGTAGTTGACGAATCCCTGGAGCCAATTCCCGCGATTCTTCCTGAGCGTGATCTCGAACCCGCGGACGTCCTCGTAGAGGTTGGGCGTCGAGACGCTATAGTCCGGCGTATTGTTGTAGCCGATATAGTTGACGAGATACCGCTCATTGCTGATGTCTCTGTAGTAGGCGGCAACACGCACGAGGAACATATCCAGGAGGTTGTGCTCGTAGCCCAACTCGTAGGCGACGGTTTTCTCAAGCGGGAGGTTGGGATCAGCGAGCCGGACGATGTTCGAAGTTGCAGTCTCGTGCCTGATGAGATACAGGTTCTCCGGCGTCGGCATTGCCCGAAAGTGTCCGTAGTTGAAGAAGAACTTGGCATCTTCGGTGATCGGAAAGGCAACGTTCAGCCGGGGCATAATGGAAGTGATATATTTTGTCGGCTGCTTCTGGAGCAAGGTATCGATACCAAACGACTGTGGTCCGGTGAGAAACCTTGTGTAAGGATCGTACACAAGCCATTCTCCACCTGCGTGAGACATCGCAAATCGCACGCCGGCGTCGACGATCATACCTTCAAATTCAAGCTTATCCTTGAAATATGCTTCCAACCTTGTGGGAAACGTACGCCATCGTGAGAGCGACCGGCCCGAGGGGAGCACAACGTCAAGCGAACCGTAGTTGACCAGGTAGTCTGTGTATTGGAATTCGAATCCGCCTTTCAGCTCGTTGTACTGGTCGACCTGACTGACGACGTCGAACTTCAAATTGTATGTCGTCAGCTTGCTGCTGTCCCGTGCATTACTCATGCCAACTGCCATGCGCATGCCATCAATGCCGGACAGGGACCACACGCCGGGATTTGGGAAGAACCCAAATGGGGCTTCATCGACATAGTAGCTGTTACCGAACCTGTAAATGCGAGACGTGTCGCGGATGTGACCCGGGTTTGTGCTGTATCGTGACTCGAATCGCTGAGCTGTCACTTCATAAAAGGTGGTCGGGCTGAGGACGTGGGACAACTTCACGCCGATGATGATCCTGTCGACACTATTGGGTGCCCAGTAGTCGGTCGTGAAGAGGCGCGTGTCAATGTAGCTCACACGGTTCATCGCGTTGCCTTGAGAAGCTGCGCCCGTGAAACTTCCGTACACACCCGTTTGCTGGTTGTCCACGGCCTCGTTGCGTCCAAATGTCCCTTCCACCATCAACTTCATCGTCTTCGACAGGTCGGAGGTGACTTTCACCATCGCGTTATAGTCGCCGGTATAGTCGCGAGACAGCGGCACCGCGTACTCCGTGTTGGTCATCCGGAATGAGCCATAGAAGCGGAGATTCCCGAGGTCTTCTCCCCCCGGAACCGGGCCGCCGAGGCCAAAATCGATATCGTAGTCCGGTCTGGTGATGTCAAAGCTTTTTCGGTGCTGCCACCGCCACAGGTTTTGCGCGGCCTGGGGTGTCAGATCGTTCGAGGGATCGTTGTCCTTCAGAAGTGCGTTTGATACTGCGTTCCATCCCTGAAAAGGCGCGTACTGCTCCTGCATCCATGGATCCCATTTCCCGTTTGCTGTGCCCGTCCACGCAACCGCGGGGTCGAGGAAGGGACGTACCCAGTACGAGTTGAAGTCGTTAGGAGCGATGCCGAAGTACTTCTTCGTCGGCGGGCTGACGCGTACCTGGATGCCCACGTTGTATCTCTTGGGGCTTCCTTCCTTCGTGACGACGTTGACCAAGCCAGAACGGATGTTGCCGTACTCTGCGCTGAAGCCGCCGGTCTGGATCTGGAATTCCTGGACGGCAAGAAGGCTGATTGCGGTGTAGGGCTGATTGTTCCGGTCATCCTTCATCGAGATGCCGTCCGCAATGAATGCGGATTGGTTCGCATCGCCCCCGCGGAATTGAAGAACCCCGTTTCTGTCCGTTTGGACGCCGGCTTCAAGGCCGACAACGCTCGCAACCTGCGCAACGGGTAAGTTCTCTACCTCCGCCGCGGTGATGTTCGCGCGGCTCGCCGCGACGTCTCGCTGAACGATCGGACGTGTCGCTGTGACGACGATCTCCTGCGCCTCGATCGCACTCTCGGTGAGTTTGATATCGAGATTCGTCGTCTGGTTAATCGAGACGCTGACGTCCACAAGTGTCGCCGGTGTGTAGCCGATCATCGAGACATGGACGCGGTAGGTCCCTGGCGGAATGCTCACGATGGCGAAGTAACCCTCAAAGTTCGTCGGGGCGCCGATCGCGGTGCCCTCCACGATCACGTTGGCCCCGATAAGGGGTTCGTTCGTACGTGAGTCAACTACCTTCCCGGCGATCTTACCTGTCTGGGCAAGTGCGGCAGGTGCCGAGAAGAGCAAGAGAAGCAAGAGAGAGAGCGCGCGAGACTTCATAACAATCATCTCCTGGTACGGTGGAGTGTTCGCTGAAGGTGGTGTCGAGAAAAAGAAGGGATATCGTGGATCGTTGCAGCATGATATCCACGCCTGCAATCACCGTTCCGACTTGAAGCCAATATTGAAAAAGTTCGGGAGTATGTCAAGAAGAATGAGACCTGCTTTTTTCTCCGTGTCGGAGCGGGTGAATCACAATGGGACTAGTCGAAAACCCCCAGTTAGATCAACATCCAAATGATGCCGGGTCCAAGCTCTCTCTGGAGGTACGGACCATCGCTGAGTGCACCACGTTCACATCGCCGGCATTCGAGCGAGAATCCACGTTCAACGAATAATAACGAGCTTCTGATAGGCTGTGTCGCCTTTCTTGTACTTCAACTGGCCGGTCAGGGGATCGACATAGTCTGCCGTCACAGTGAAGTGCACGATGTACACCCCGCTCACGACCACCTGGCGGGAAGACGTGATGGAGTTCCACGCCTCGTCTCCGCTTCCATTCTCATGACTGATCGTGTTGATGAGGTCACCATTTTCAGTGTAGATTTTGATGAGGCAGTGGCCGGGAATATTCAGAAACATGATCTTGTCCGGCTCCCCCGGGTACTGCATGTCTGCAGCCGCAATGTTGTACGGATTCGGGACAATTCGGATCCCGACAAGACTTCCTCCCGCCTGTCGTCGCAGATACGCGGGTTGGTTGGTCTTTGTGTAGAAACGGCTGCTCAGGAGAATGCCTGCCGGGTTCGGTCGACCCGATGTGTTGCTGCTCCCGTCGGTGAATGCCGAAATAAAGTAGTAGTACGAGAAGCCCCTCTGTGCCGTCACATCGTCAAACGTCGTGGTACCTGACCCCAGGCTGGCAATCTCGGCGTAGGTCGTATCAGGCTTGCCGGTCGCGCGGAAGATCTTATAGCCCTCGAAGCCGGGATCATTGCTGGAGGGACTGGGGTCCCAGGAGAGGCTGATCCGGTCGCCACCGGATGTCACGTTGAACAAGGGGGGAGGCAGGGGCGCTTGTGGGATCTGGTAGCCGAGATCGTAGTTCCGCTTTGCCCTGCTGAATGTCAGCATGATCGAATCCTTGCCGGTGTAGACCCACGTGAGCTTATAGACATCCTTGTCGGTGGTTGTCGAGCCATTCGGCAGCGCAAAGGGGCCCTTATCGTTTGGGTTGTCGTACGCCCTTTTCCAGCGTGCACCGATCTCCCAGCACGCCTCGCGACTCAATCCTGCAACGCCCTCCGCCACAACGACCACGACGCTGTCACCAGGTGCCAGATCGAAAGGACCGTAGTTGATCCAGAGGTTTGTTCCGCCGCCATCACCGTGGACGAGCCACGGATCCGGCTTCGTTGCCATGTAGAGTTCATCCATGCGCTCCGTTGGATTTCCAAGGTCTCTGTATGGTATCCCGCTCAACATCCTGTAAAGGTCAATATGCTGGGGCATGGTGCCGACGGACATGTCGCCGAGACTGGGATACGTATCGCCCGCGTGCCAGCCGAGGGTATTGGGCTGGTTCGGGTCATCGGCCTTGTCGGTCGCGCTTCTATCGACATGGAGGGTCACAATCCCGGCGAATTGCGGGGCGCAGAGCCGCCCGGTCGTAGTTCGATCCGGCCCACCGATGTTGTCGAAGGCGTTGATCGCTGATTGACCCGCCCAGCAGAACCCCGCACGGAGCCATTGAGGAATGGGGCTTGCCTCCGTCAGCTGGTCGTTCGCGTGTGACGCGTAGTCCTCGCCACGCCTCGTGACCCAGGTATGTTTTCCCCAGTCCTGGCCATCAGCGATCTTGAAGGCCCCTTCACGGCTCACGCTGTACCGGACGCCGAAGCCGAACCTGAGTCCTTTCACCGTAGCGTTCAGTACTTCCGTGTTTGTTGCGTTGACATAGCCGGTATTCTTGAACGTAAACTCCTTGATGAAGTAGTTGTCGTGGTATTGCTGGCTGAAGGCAAGAATCCGGCGTGTCATTGTGACGCCCATCGAAGTGTTCACGACGTTTGTGATGATGCGGTCCGGAATCTGGTTCGGGTCGACCTCGTCAATCTCTCCCTTGTAGGGAGCACTGATATCGTTCCCGTCGACATACACGGTGGGGAGATCGACCTTCGCCGTCTGTTTGTGTACCATCGGGAAGATAGACCTTCCAGCGTACGACTGAACGAACGGGATGCAATAGTCCTCCCAGTGCTGCCCCTTGGAATCAGTGAAGTCCTGGCAGCCGATCCACTGCCGCTCGATGACTGAATTGTCCGCGTAAAGATAGTCGGACGGCCAGGTGAGCCCCTCATAGTACACATCGTTCCAGGCTCGCTCTGCACCGTATGCCGTAAAACGGCTCTGGAGCGTGCCGACACGAATGTAGCGTTTCTGCGTCTCGGGGACCTGGGCCTTCAGTGGTGACATTGAGGACAGCCAGCAAGCGGTGATGGCAAGGATGACGAGGTAGGTGCGGACGGAACACATCGTTTTTCTCCCTATGGTCAAGTCAAGAAGCAACATCAGAAACCGATTCTGACGCCGAACATGAAGTTTCGGGGATTCAGGAACGTTGTCGATTCGATGTTCGGCATATTGATGTACGATTTCTTGGCTATCCGCGCGTTGTTGCGTGCGGTGATCGCGGGGTCGCTGTTCGGATTCGGTTCAAGCGGGTCATAGGCAACGCCATTCGGGCGGTAGTCGCCGATTCGGTCACTCCCTTTCTTATCTCCTTCCATCCATGGGAAGCGGAGGGACGCAAGATAGTCCTGATAATCGTAGTTGTCGGCAAACCCAGCGTAGTTGAGGTGTTTGAAGTTGAACACGTTCTCGACGTCCATGTAAACCTGGAGATCATAACCAGAGAAGAGGAACGTCTTCATCAGTCGTATATCGACGTTGTACCAGTCGTCCCATTGGACGTTATCGACAACGCCTGGAATCGAGTTCGGATTGTATGTCGCGTAGCTCCCGGCCTGCCAATTGCCGAGGATGTTCAGGCTCCACCCCGCAAGCGGATCGATTCCCATGATCGTCGGTCCAAATGTATCGGGCGTACGGATAGTGACATTCGCTCTGGCGTACGGTCGCGGGTGAGGCTTCAATTGATACGGGTTCAACTCGAGGTAGCTCCGTTGCTTGTTCACATCCTGGTAGTACTGCGTCAGGCCAAAGTAGCCCGAGCTCCCTACATGGTACGTGTAATTAATGAAGCCGCTGATCCATGCCCCGCCGATCTTTGTCAACGTCACTTCGAAGCCACGGATATCCGCGTAATTGTTACTGGTGGCCTGATAGTAGTGCACGGACGTGTTGATGTTCTGATAGTAGATCCAGCCGGGCTGGTGGGTCACGCCCTTGTAGTACGCGGCAAGATTGAAAAGGAATGTATTGAAGGCGTTCTGTTCGAACCCGAGCTCGTAGGAAACCGTCTTCTCGAGCGTCATGTTGGGGTTGCCGATGTACGTCACCAGGCCATTCGATTCCCGCTGCAAACGGAAGCGGTACGTTGACGAAGGTTCGGAGAGGAAGTGGCCGTAGTTGAAATACAGCTTGGAGTTCTCAGTGATGGGATGGGAGATGCCCAGGCGGGGACTGATGTAGAATGTCGCGTCTGCCTTTCCTTTCGGTGCCTTCTGCTCAATCTGGTTTCCTAAGCCCTGACTGTAGAGCGGATCGTAGATGCCGAGATCATAGTAGTCGCTATGGGGATTGGAGTAGTCGAGCCGAACGCCCAGGTTCGCGATGAAACCTTGGAATTCGAGTTTGTCCTGAGCATACACGGCGAGCCGGTACGGGAACACGTGGTAGATCATACTTCGGGTCCACGTTGACATTGATGGACTATAGGTCCCGGCGTTGATGTTGAGATCATCGTACGTGAACTGAAATCCAGCCTTGACCTGGTTGTCCTCGTCTAGCTGACTCGTCACGTTGAACCGAAGAGAGGTAGACGAATTCACGCTGTGGTCACGACCGAGGTTCATCCATCCCCCCATGCTCATGACACCGTCGATCGCTCCCGTGCTGTACCCCCAATAACCGTACGGTGATTCGTCGACCAAATATCCGGGGACCGGCTGGTAAATCTTGGAAGTGTCGCGGGTGGCCGCTTGGAAGGTGTTATACCGGCTTGAGTTGCGCTGGAGACCGATCTCGTAGAAGGTTGTCGCGCTCAGCATCTGCGTCAGCGTTGCACCGATCGTGTACCGGTAGACGGAGCTAGGACTGTAGCGATCCGGCATGTACAGCACGTTCATGCCGTCAGTGCTACTGAGCAGATCTGCCACCTCCGACTGATCCTTCATCAGATAGCCGGTCGGTACGGTCGTCCACTCATATGGCGATGCCGAGTTTTCCTCTCCATACAGACCGATCACCGTAAGCTTCATGGTGGAAGTGATGTCGGATGAGAGTTTCAACTGAGTGTGGTTTTCTGTATACGCGTCGCGCGAAAGGGGAAAAATGAACATCTCACGCTGACGAAAGTGCGATACGTAGAAGCGAAGATTTCCGAACTCGTTGCCGATCAACGGGATCGGACCACCGAATCCGAGATCCATGATGTAATCCGGTTTCTCGATATCGCCGGTGCGACGGCGTTGCCACTCCCACAACCGCTTTGCCGCCTGTGGCGTAAGGTCGTTCGACGGATTCTTGTCCTGCAGCGTCGCCTGCGAGACCGCATTCCATCCCTGGAAGTACGGATACTGATTCTGGGTGTTGATATCCCACGCGCCGTTTTGCGTCCCCGTCCAACAAACCGCGGGATCGGTATAGGAGCGATTGAAGTATGAGTTCGGATCGTAGAGGGAGATGCCGAAGTGTTTCGGCGCAGGAGGGCGATACCGTATATTGAATGTTCCGTTGTAATGGCTTTTATCTCCCTCCTTGGTGACCACGTTGACAACGCCCGATCGCACGTTGCCGTACTCCGCGTTGAAGCCGCCCGTTTGTACCTGGATTTCCTGCGTGGAAGACAGGCTCACCGCTTGGTACGGGATATTCGAGCGTTCGTCGTTCAGTACGAAGCCGTCAAGGACAAAGATCGTTTGGTTCGTGCCCCCGCCGCGGACGACGATGCCGTCTCTTCCTTGCTCGATGCCGGCCACTAGCGCCAGTACCTCCGTTGCAGTCTCGACCGGCATCTCCTCGACGGCCCCCATCTGTATGTTGAACTGGCTGGCGGAGACGTCTTTTGTCACGACGGGACGCTGGGCGGTGATAACAATTTCTTGCGTGACCAGGGCTGTCGGGGGCAGCTCCATATTGACCGTCGTGGTGAGATCAATGACCACCCGAGCGTCCCTGACGCTGGATTTTGCATAACCGATCATGCTGAAATGGACGGTGTAGGTCCCCGGGGGAACGTTAAGGATCGCGTAGTAGCCGTCGGCGTTTGTCGACGTCCCCATCGTGGTTCCTTCAATCGTCACATTGACCCCAGGAAGGGGCTGGCCGTTCTCCGCATCGGTCACTCGCCCGGCGATCTTTCCGTGCGTCCCACCGAACAGGGAAAGGGAATAACATACGATTAGGGAGAGTACCAAATGTGTGGTAGTGCTCATGATTAGGCTCCTCAATCACATATCGCTCGGATGAATTGGGCTGCAATCTTCTTGGGTGAACCTACAATGAAAACTTGACTGACAACCTCTGGATATCGCTGAAGACCTTGTGCGGCATATACGAGTAGTCAACAGCGACGCCGAACTTCCGCACGCCCAGGCCAGCGGATAAGCCGTAGTCGGGGTGGTGGCTGGTGTATCCGAATCGCAGCGCGAGGGTTTTGGCAAAGACATACTCGCCGCCGATGTTGAGGAACTCCGCATACGAGCGCGGGTGAACCGCATCGACAGAAACATACAGGGAATGGTTGTCGGCAAGATCGGGAACGAGGTCTACAAGGTTCATAGAAATGCCGATCTTGAACGACAGCGGAAGCTGGAAGCTTTCGCGTTCGTACTTAATCTCCCTAGAGAAGTTGTTGATGGAGACTCCAAATGCGAGACTCTTGAGCCCCGTCTTGTAAATCGTTCCAAAATCAAATGCCATGACGCCGACGGCATAGTCTCTCTGTACAAGCGTCGTGTCCCTCTGTGATTTGCCGGAGCTATCGATAACCTGCCTGTAGACGGGGACGAAGCTCTTTCCCAGACTCTGGCGAACATACTTTGCCTGACCTCCGACAGAAAACTGGTTCGACAGGGCTTTCCCATAACCGAGGCCGACCATGTACGCGCTCGGCGTCGGCCACCCTTCGATATCGACGTACCCCTGCTCGTTGTTGGCAACGCGAGTGAATTTGAACTCTCCGTAGTTGACGTTCAGTACGCTCACGCCCAAGACACCGTATCTTCCTTCAAAGGGAGCAAACGCGATGGTGCCGGAAAGATACTTGATATCGGCTATCCACTTCAGATGGTTCATAGCGAGATCGACGTACGTGCTGATGCCCGCCACGCCGGCGGGATTATAGAGCAACGCCGTCGACGATCCTTCCATCGTGGTGAAAGCTTCTCCCATCCCTGTTGCACGGGCGTCGGTGCCGACGCTCAGAAAATTGAATCCGGTCTGTGCCAGTTTCTGCTGTGAGTAAGCGGATGGAAAGAAGAGGCCTTGCGCAAGGAAGAGCGAGACGAGAACAAACACAAGTCGTTTCATTGAGAATTTCCTCACGTGTCAATTTGCAGTGCGATAGTGTGCTGAACACCCTTGTCAGTGAAATGTTTGTTGGGTGGGCCGCTGCAGCCGAAAGGGAGCATGAGGATCGAACAGATTGCCGTTTTCTGGCTTCGAGCAGCTGCTCAGGAAAACCAGCGGCAGAGCGCTGAGCAGGAGGAACGATGTTGTTTTTCCCGAGCGACAAATTGGAGTGCCTGCCTCCTAAGATTCAAAGTGTAGGTAATGAGATCGCCCCTGGAACGCAGTGCAACCTTTGCGAGTGAGAGTGAGTCGGCTTTGAAGCCAGAGCCGTCACGGGTATGATGAATGGCTCAAGGGTGGAGCTTTCGTCGGCACTGTAGCTAGCACTACGGATCGACCGACGTCACGATGCCTATAGGCAAAGGGAAGATAGGTATCCCTACCAATGAAGTCAAGTGCTTGCCGAACTGCTGTCAGGCGGTTGAGACGTATCATCAGATCTTCGGAACTGCTCCATGGTGGGGAGCTATTTCCACACAGAGACTCCTCTGCTGCAAATGCAATGAATTGCCAAAACTGCGACGCTAAGGTTATTGAATTTCACGTCAGACTGTCCTAGCTTAGAGCAGTCTGACTTACTCGAAAGAAAACTTGGTTCACCATGACTTCGATCCTAAGGCTTTTCGCAGTGACTCTCGCCTTGCAGCTTGCATACCTCGGTGCGCTCGATGCTCAGGGCGAGGTGTTGCTCGTCCTCGGCTCCGACACAGCTATTTGGGATGGCATGGACGTTGCAAAATATCATTGCACGTACAGTGACGCACTCTTCACGGATCCCACACGCAATGCCTACAAGGTGATGGATCCGTCGTTCCGTAGCCAGTTGGTGGATTCGTACGGCGACACGGTCAAGTTCACCTGGTGGATGATGGGGGGAAACATCTTTCGCTACGCCACGAACAGAAACGTTCCTCTTCCGAACACGATGACGCCGTACCTCATGCAGAAATATCACGGTGACGCGATCAGAACATTCGGTGACGAGCTTTCGATGCACTACCATACGTTCGTCTGGTCCGACTACAATGGAGACGGAATCTTCTGGTGGAATCAGGCTCATAGCTTCGTGGAAAGCCGCCGGGACTTCGACGAGACGCTTGCTCAGTACCTCCTCGAGGAGGGAATCTATCCTGTGTCGTTCCGTAGCGGCTGGCACTACATGGATAACGACTGGCAGCGCTGTCTCGATTCGCTGCTTCTGTTTTCGATGCACGATGACTGGCCGGCGTACAGAATGAGCACGACCGAACCGATCGACAATGTGTACGATTGGTCACACTCGTCGAACGAATGGATCCCCTTCCATCCGTCGCCCGACAACTATCAGCTCGCCGGCACCTGCAAAGGATGGGACCTGAGATCAAAGCACGTTGGGAGCGTCGATTCCACCATGATGAACGCGATGTTTGCCAGGGCCGATTCGGGAGTCGATCAGGTTGCCTGCCTCTGGGGTCATCTTCCGGAGACGGACTTCCTGGACAATATGAAGAAGATTGGCGGACTTGCTCACGCGGCGGCACTGAGGTATCCGCAAGTCAAGTTCCGGTACTGCACGGCAGTGGAGGCAATGCAGCGTTGGCTGGGTGCGAGTGATACTGTTCCGCCGACGATCAAAATTGCCGAGAAGCATGACGGCGATAAGATGTCCATTGTTGTCACGACAAATGAGCAGATTTTTCAGGCAGAGCCGTTTATGGCAATCAAGGATCTCTATGAAAGGTATTCTCGTGTCTCGTTTCAGCAAACCGGCCCCAACGAGTGGACGACGGTTGATCCCATTCAAACCAGCACGCTCGCGAACCTGGGTGTGGCTGTGACGGATACGATGGGGAATTTGGCGACGGCGATCGTTCGATATCTCCCCGATGACATCTACATCGACAATAGAGACAGCGGCTATGCAGAGGTGAGGGGCGCGTGGAGCACGATATCGCAGAGGGCCTGGGGAATCGATGCCCGCTCGGCCGTCTTGATGGAAGGGGACTCGGCGAAGGTGGTATGGAGGCCGACATTGAGCCAATCCTGTCGGTACAACATTTGGGTCCAGGTGCCCGCCGTTTCGAATGCGGCGAGCAGAGTGCTGTTCCGCGTCAAAAACAAGGGACAGGTCGTTCAGACCACCTATTTTGCCAGTTCTTTGGATCCTCGCGACTGGATCTATGTTGCCACGGTCGAGCTAGACGTGGATGGACTGCCAACCGTCGAGATGGTTGTCAATGGAGACGGTCAAGCTGGGAAAGTGATCACAGCAGACGTTTTGAAACTCTCGGCCTTGGTCCGTGATCGGCAAATCGCGGCCAGCAACAGCTCTATCGACTTTGGTGAAGTGAGCGAGGCAGACACCGCCAGATTCTTGCTGACCCTGCAAAACCTCGGCGTCACGCCTCTCACGGTTGCCTCGCTCTACGCACGTTCGGAGTTTGTTCTTCCTTTGGCTACGCTGCCCGTCGTTGTTCCGGCGATGCAATCGCTGGTTCTTCCGATTGGATTCTACTCCGAGGTTGGGGGCCTGGTCAATGATTCGTTGTTTATCGAAAGTAACGATCCTGTTCAGCCGATCCTTGCGGTTCCGGTGACGGCGAACGTTGTGGGCTACTTTGCAGTTGTTGATAACGGGGACTCGACAGGGTACGAGGAATATGGAACATGGTACTACAGCAATGCCCAAGCCTATGGTGGATCCAGTCGATATGCTCCAACCATGACTGGGCGGGGCGCATACGCGCGGTATTCAACGACGTTAAAGAAGAGTGGAGGCTACGACCTTCAGATGATTGTTCCCAGCACCAAAAATGCTTCAACACGGGGTAAATATGTACTCAGCGTCGCGAACACACCGGTCGACAGTTCGTTCATCGATCAAAACGCCGGGAGCGGGAGCTGGGTGACGGTTCTGACGAGGTCACTACCACAATGGTTGCCGATCGATGTTACGATCAGCGACGCGAGCCCCTCGCCCTCGGATGCCGTTGTCTTACGTGCAGATGCGCTCAGGTTTTTCCTTCGGCAGGAGGCGACAACTGTCGAGAGAACGCCGGGCGGCGATCTGCCCGCGTCTATGATGCTTCGGCAGAATTATCCAAACCCGTTCAATCCAATCACTCGAATTGAGTACGCTATTCCGAAGGCATGCTACGTCAGGCTTCGAGTGTTCGATATGCTCGGTCGTGAGGTCGCGGTGCTTGTTGACGGCAATGCTGAACCGGCTTGGTACACCGTGAGCTTCCAGGCTCAGAATCTGCCGAGTGGAGCGTATCTCTATCGTCTCGAGGCCGGTGGCCTCGTTCAGGCGCGGAAAATGTTAGTGTTGAGATAGAACGGTAGAGAACGCATCGGTCGATTGCTGGTGTCCAGCTACACTGATCTGCTTACCCGCGCCGGTACTGACGCTGATGCAATATAGTCTGACTGTTGCCTTCCCGCTACTTTGTTGCTCCAATGAAGGAAGAGAAGAATGGAAGCGGAACAACGAATACACTCTTCTGCGCTCGCAATCACACTTATCCTGTCTCTCGCGTGCGCCCTTACCGTGCTCCAGTTGTTCGCGGGCCGCGGCGCACACGTAACGGATCCCACTTCAAGGACTCACGACCTCAAGTGTGCGTTCTCTTAAGTCTTCAGTAGACAGGACGAAGGAAGGAAAATACACCCACCAAAAACCATCTGACTGGATCTTGTATGAAATTTCTCAAGTCGAGCTTCAAGGTGCTTGCCGGCCTCTTCATCATTCTTCAATTCATCCGACCAGACAAGAACCTCTCAAGAGATCCCTCCACGAGCAGCATCACCAGGGATTTCAACATACCGGCTGACGTTCATCGGCTTCTTCAGCGATCGTGCTACGACTGTCATAGCAATTACACCATCTATCCATGGTACGCCGAAATTCAGCCTGTGGGATGGTGGCTCAACTCGCATATTACGCAAGGAAAGCGAATGGTGAACTTCGACGAGTTCGGATCCTACCAACCATTCCGACAGTATGGGAGATTCGCAGATATCATCGAGCAAGTGACGAAGGATGAGATGCCGCTCCCCTCGTATCTCTTCATCCATCGATATGCGAAGCTCAGTCCAGAGGAAAAAACACTCTTGGTAGACTGGAGCAGGGCCATGATGGCTTCCATGAAAGCAAAGTATCCTGCCAACAGTCTTGTGAGAAGACCCAGGAGATAGTACCGCGCTCGGAACAACGATGGTCCACGATGCCACAGGAGGAACACGATGAACAGGGCGAAATTAGGGTTTTCTCTGGCTCTCCTGCTTGTCAATTTGCCCACTGCCAGGCTCCTCGCCAACGGTGTCGAGGCGCCCGGCCTACGTCTTGAGATCTCGTTTCCCGGGTCCGTCAGCACGGCACCGCTGCCGGGGCGGATGATGCTTGCGATCGCCCGGACCGACACGATTGAACCTCGGCTTCAGGTGGGGCGATACGGCGTTCAAATCTTCGGTGTTGACTTCGAGCAGCTCCAGCCCGGCTCAACAGTCACGATCGATGAAAGAACGCTCGGCTATCCAATCGGGCACTTGGGGGAGCTACCTCCGGGTGGAAACTTCGTTCAGGCGATCTTGAACAAGTACGCGGAATTCAAACGGGCGGATGGCCACACGGTCTGGATGCATATGGATCAATTGGAGGGACAGAACTGGCGACGCTCACCGGGTAACGTCGTCAGCGAAGTCAAGAAGCTGGTGATCCGTTCAGGGCAGGACGACATCGTCAAGATGGAGGTGACGAAGATCCTTCCGCCTGTCGATGTGCCAAAAGACACGAAATGGGTGAAGAGGATTAAGATCCAGTGCTCTCGCGACCGATTCTCATGGAGCACATCTGGGATATGAACTTCGACAGCGAGACAAGCATCGTCGGCGTGCTCGTCAACCGACTCCGGCGAAAAGTGGATGACGAGTTTGCTGTGAAGCTTCTTCACACCGTCTGGGGCGCAGGGTATGTTCTGAAAGAATCATCCGATGAGCCTTCTGCAACACATTAGGTCGTTCGGTTCATCCTGACATTGTGGTATTCACTGCTGCTCCTGGTTGCCTTTGGTCTCTTTGGCGGCGTGAGTGGAATTACAGACCTGAGCCCGGCGCTCTCCGTTGCGCCGAGGGGAAATCGACTCGTCTACAGCGTCTATGAAGATGGGAACTACGATATTTACGCTGGAGACTCGTTGTTGGCGTCGGCGCGGAAGGGTCTTTCCGAGACCAGATTCGTCCATAATCCCGCCGTGCTGGCACCGCCTCAACCTGATGATCCATTGCTCGCCAATCTGACCGATCTGAAGATCGGTTTTCAACCTGACAGCTCCCTTCACACTGCGCCGTATCGGGCGGGCCTTTCGCTCGATGGCGTCGGGACAGCCTCGCTTGGCGTGGGAGCTGACCGATTTGGGACCTATCTTGGTGGAGGGGCAACTCTCTTCTGGAGCGACATGCTTGGCAACGACAACCTGGCAACTGCTTTGAACATACAGACCGTTGGCAATCTGATCAGCCTGGGTGGCCTTGCCGCGTACTTCAATACTGCCCACCGCTGGAATTGGGGGGCGATTGTCGAGCAGACTCCGTATCTTCTCACAGACTATGCCGCGGGCTACGCATATGTCAATGGAGTCCCGGCGTACGTCGAGCAAGATATTGTGTTTCGCGAGACAGATCGCGAAGTCTCGGGAATCGTGAGCTATCCCTTCAGCAATGTTCTTCGAACTGAATTCAGTGCCGGCTTCAGCAGTATCAGTTTTTCGGAAGAAACTGTAACGAGGGCAGCATCACTCCAAACGGGTGAGGTCTTGATGAACCAAACGCAAGACATCACGCCATTCTCTCCTCTCAATATGGGCTCGGTCGGCGCTGCCCTGGTGTACGACAATAGTTACTTCGGGGCGGCAAGTCCGATCCTCAGCGAACGGTATCGCCTTGAGGTTTCCCCGACGTTCGGTTCGCTGAACTGGCTTGAAGTGCTGACGGATTACCGACAGTACTTTATGCCGCTCCGACCGTTCACGATAGCCGTCCGCGCGCTCCATTATGGCAAATATGGCAGCGGCGCAGAAGACGGTCGACTTGCACCTCTGTACCTCGGATACCCGGGTCTGGTTCGGGGGTACAGCCTCAATTCGATGGTCGCTAGTGACACGACCGTCGTCGACCAAATACAAGGGAGCAAGATCCTTGTGGGAAATGTCGACCTCCGCTTTCCTCTCTTGGGGGTTTTTGGCATTGGAAAAGGATACTACGGATACCTCCCCATTGAAATGGTGGGGTTCTTCGACGGCGGGGTCGCCTGGCAAAATAGTGACAAGGCTTGGATCCTAGGGGGAGACCGGAAGCCCGTCGGGAGCATTGGCGTGGCTCTTCGCATCAATCTCTTCGGCCTGATTGGAGAGCTTGATTATGACCGCCCATTGAACCGACCGGGGGTCGGATGGAGGTTTGAGTTCAACATCACGCCAGGCTTCTAGCCGATGTATGCCCGGAGTTGCGCCGTGAGTCAGTGTATTACAACGTGAGGAAGCAAGGAAACGCTCTAAAGCGGCGTTCCGGCACTTTGGCCGGAATGCCGCTTTTCCTTGATTGGGCGTGAGGGGGATGTTTGCTTGGGTGTGATCATTCGCTAGTTGAATCTGTAAGAGAATGTCACGCCGTTTGGTGATGGATGGATGGTGAACCTGCTCTCTGGCGGACCAAAGGGGTGGGCTCGCCTTCGTTCCGCCGCGACGACATAGAGACCTGACGTGATGCCCAAGCCGACGCCACCCACGACATCAGAAAACCAGTGCTGGTTGTTATGCACGCGGGAAAAAGCAGTGAGTGATGCGAGTCCATACAATCCTATGCGCCCCCAGCTGTTGTCAATTCGCCCGGCAAGTACCGTTGAGACAGCAAACGCAACCGTTGCGTGCCCTGATGGGAATGCCTGAGACCCCTCGCTCAACTGAAACGCGTGAAACTTCCATGCCCCTTTACCCATGTAAGGCCGACTTCGTCCCGCCACGATCTTAACGATTGTAGCCGGCACACCCGCCAGCACGAGACTCTCTCCCAGAAGGCGACCCGTCGTTCGCATGTTTTCATCTCCAGTCAGCGCGCCAGCGGTGTATGTAACGAGGCTTAGGCCGGCGGCGAAATATGCAGATCCGTAGACTGTGGGGACATCCCATACGTCACCGTTGAGAGAGCTGCGTCCCTGAACGCTCAGACTGTGCCGAATTCTATCGTCGACGGTAAAGAGGGCCGCGGTACCGCCGATGGCTCCGGCTGTTCGCAGCCATTCTTCGCTGGAAAAACGGAACGGCGCAGTGAAGAATGAAGAAGCGTCCTGGAGGCTAACCTTCAAGTCTTTGAGGATGATCGAAGATACGGACGCACTCTCTTGTGTCGAATTCTGGGCGCGCAGATTGACCGAAAGAGGGGTGAAACAGCATACGATGATGGCAGCGACGCGCAAACGATGAGAATGCGGTCTTAGCATGCTCTCCACAACTTGTTCTCTCACAAGATTGACCTCCGGCGGCTCCCGGTAACGTTCCTTCCAAGCAAGAATGACCAACAAAGCGATGACGTTCAGCCACGCGAACCACAGCCCACCCGATGCGATGGTAGCTGCTGTGATGAAAATCCAATTCGGCTGCCTGGATTCTTGATCAGGCACGAGGTATAGAATCTGGAAGTCGCGCGAGCTGTGGAGGAGGCCAAACGCGCTTGGATCATAGAGGGACGAAGGCCCACCTCTGGAGGGTAAAGGTAGACAAAAGTCTCAAGAGTGAGAAGGGGAAAGATGGCTCGGGCGAAAGACGGGAGGGGAACACGCATTACGGGGGGAAAGCAGGATGCGGAATCTTGCGGCCGAGGTGCACTCTGAAGAACCCCGAAGGTGAGATGCTCTCATCGGCTTCCACCGCTACATCGCTCGGATCCGGGAATAAACAAGGCCGGCCCCTTGTCGGGGTCGGCCCTGCCGGTGCGAGCGAATCACCCCGCTATTGCGACACTGCCGCTGCCGCATCGATGATTGCCTGTTTGAACTCCTCAATGGAGTCTCCAAACACGCGGACCGTGACTCGCTCCTTCTTCTGGTCCCCTGTGATCTTGTTCTCAGAGATTGAGATGTATTTGCTCCCATTCTTCGCTTCCCTGACGTCTACGAAGAATGTGGTTCGTCCTGCACGAACCATCGTTGAGAACAGGGCGTTGGCTTTTGTCATGACAACCTCCGACTGGGTAATGTGGTGATGTGGTTTGTAGGTTCTCTCTTCCCCTTGAGAATAGTAACGAACGGAGGTAACAGGTCATCGGCACGAGCGTTCAGCAGTCTGTGTTCGCGCTCGATCTGGCATTTGCCCGAGGTTCTTGACTCAAACCGACGGTGCTCAGCTTTCGTATCATAGCTTCTTCGCTCACATCAAAGATGCGCGCAAGCTCGGAGGGATTACGCGTGTGCTGCAACCAGCCCCTCAGCAGGTCGGTCGGCATCAGGAGTTCCGCAGCGCATTCATCGGCCTCGGCATTATACAAAGCGATTTCCCTTTTCCTGCACCGCGCTTCGGGAGGATGGTTCAGCACGATGTGCGCAAGTTCGTGACAGAGAGAGAAGCGCTGGCGGCGGCGATGATGTCGGCTGTTAATGCCGATGAGCTTCTCGCGTATGCTCACAAGGGCGGAAAACTCATCGTCGACAAGCGATAGATAGACAACTTGAAATCCGAGCCATGCGGCGAGGTCTGCAACCCTGACAGGCGGAACGATTGGTCCGTTCTTCGCAGAAAAGCGAGCGAGGAAATCCGCCGCCCTGGAGCTACAAAACTCTATCCGTCTCCTATTCTGGTGCATTGGCATGAGGGAGAATGAGCTGAATTCAGGTTTGGCCTGTGAGCGTCTGAGATGATGTATGATTCTACGCGCGAGTTGCCAGTCTAGAGGCCTTCTGATTCCTCTTCGAGGGCCTTCAAGAGCGCGTCCAATTTCTTCTGTTCCCTGGGGGGCAGCGAAAGCGCCGCTCGTGCGAAAAGCTCCTCGGTGGCCTTCCTCAGCGTTGCCGCCTTCTTTTCACTCTTCTTTCGGGCATCGTAGCGTGCCAGTGTTGTCCTGAATGATGCTTGGAAAAAGACAAGCTGGTGCGTTCGGCGAATCATGGTTTCAAGAGCGTCTCTCGGAGTCTGGAAGAGCTGGCGGAGTTTCCTCCAAGCTTCGATTGATATCTTCAGGGGAGAAATTCTGTCGTGTTCCAGCATCTTGTAGATATTGGATGGAATGCCGATGCGGGATGAAACCTCCTGGGGTCGGAGCGATCGCTCCTCCCTCATCCGGCAGAGGTAAGCGCCGACTGTCAGCGGGGAAAGATCTCTGACGCTGGTGCGTGCGAGCGCGGCTTCAAGCTGTTGAAGAAGCGCGAGCTTGGCTCTGTCCAACGACCGATGAGGCAGTCTTCGCTCTGCGGCGAGCTTCTCGTAGAGCCCGTGTGTCGTGATCTCACCTTCGAGAAATGCCAACTGAAGCAGGAGATCGATAGGGTCTTGTTTCATGCTCATGAGGCCTCTGGAATGCGCTCAACGAGGAGCTTGAGAAATTTCTTCTTTACTCGACCGTGATAGACCTTCAGCTGCGTTGCCGATTTGCCGGTATAATGTGCAATTTCCTCATAAGGAATCTCCAGGGCACGACACCGGAGGAGAACTCGTTCCCACGTCTCGAGCCGCTCTAGCACGTCGACGACGATTTGGAGCCTCCCGGCGTTACCGGCTCCAGTCTGCTCTTGTTCCGAGTCGGGTGAGCGCAGCGATTCTTCGTACCGTCGGATGACAGTTCTGATGACCTCGCGTTCCGCTGAAGAGTACGATTCGTCATCTTCGAGCGCGGATTCATCGAAGTGCACCAGCAAGCCGCCGGTTAAAGCCCGATGGCGCATGAAGTCCCTCACGCGGTTGCGAAAGATCGTCATGACCCAGTAATGGAAATCGCCGTCGGAATGCTTGAACTGGAACGTCTCGATTTTGTTGACAACGGCAAGAAGGACATCGCTCACCAGCTCTTCAGCATCGAGGAACGGCACCTGAAAAACATGGACGGCCTCCCCCAGCAGACGGTCCTGATACGAGTCGATCAAGTGCCGACAGCCACGCTGATCACCCTCTTTCAATTCGCGGACGATCTGTTGGTTAGAGGCCCGACCCATGCGCCTATAGGAGGAGTAACGAAAGTTGGTAACAGTCTGGTTGGCTCCGGCGTTTGCCGGAGGTTAAAAACGGTCAACTCAAGATGCTGCCACGGTGACGATAGAAAGCTGCGATTTTCAGTCCTTATGGATTGTTTTCCATTGTGGCGTGCGGGATCTCGCGCAGGACCTCATCAAGCCACGTCTCACCCCCACACCACTATGTTGCACAAAAGTAGGCACCTTGTCAAGTATTGATTGCGAATATTCAAAATCCTCGAATTTGTGACATTTTCCCACGAATTCTCCGGGCGATGTGGGCCTACCGGCCGAGGCAACTTGTCTTCGGTCACTTGCCCCACGCCACCGCTGGGAGCGCACGCGGAGGTCGATGATCGCGTGGTCCGAAGGCCTTGAAAGAATGGGAGATTCCAGGCACCCCTCTTCACCCTGGAAAGGAATGGTGTGACGATTGGTGAAGGGGGCTCGAAATCAAGGATTCGTTGCGACACTTTTTGACATTTTCTACGTTTACTCTGAGTTGCATTTTTCGCACCATACACAATCCGACACTGCTCTAACCAACCTCTTTCCTCAACAACTCAAGGAGAACCTATTATGATGAAACGTGTCTACGGAATCTTCTTTGTTGCCGTCGTGGCAGCTCGCATCTCCTTCTCTCAGATGGCGATGGAGAAGATCGACACGGCCGCGATCAGCAAGATCAAAGATGAAGGAATGAACCGATCACAGGTGATGGAGATCCTGAGCTACCTCTCGGACGTTTACGGTCCTCGACTGGCTGGATCGCCGGAGTACAAGCAGGCGGCCGACTGGGTAAGCCAGAAGCTCGCTTCGTGGGGCCTGCAAAACGTTCACTATGAGAAGTCGGCTCCCGTTGCGCAGGGATGGACGCTGAAACAATTTTCGGCGTGCGTCCTTCAGCCGCGGGCGTTCCCCCTCATTGCCTATCCGAAGGCTTGGTCGCCAGGCCTGAAAGGAACCGTTACTACTGACGTTGTGTACCTCGATGCCTCAACGCCGGAAGTGCTGAATGCCTACAAGGGTAAGCTGAAGGGAAAGTTCGTCCTCATCAGCGATCCGCGAGAGCTCGATGCGCACTTCCAGCCGGATGCGCGCCGCCTGACTGATGCTGACTTGCTGAGGATGGCGAACGCCGGTGCACAGCAGGGGCGCCGGTTTCCCCGTATGCCGAATTTTGCAGCGATGACACCGGCTGCGAGGGATTCAGCGATGAGGGCAACGGTACGCGAGTATATGCCCGATGCCGATTCTACCACGATTGCGCGTATTATTCGAGAGCGGATGCAAGGTGGACAAGCGCTGACAGCGAGTAAGCTGGAATTGTGCCAGAAGGAAGGGGCCGCCGCCGTGCTTGATTGCGCCCAGGGAGACGATGGCACCGTCTTCGTTGCGGCAGCTACGGTGCCACAGCCCGCTGGTACTTCATTCCAGGAGCGCATCAACGCATACGATGCAAAGGCCCCCCAGATCATTCCTCAGGTCAGCATCGCATCCGAGAATTACAATCGCCTCGTCCGAATGATCAAGAAGGGACAAAGGATCCGGATGGCGATGAGCCTCGATGTTGCGTTTACACCTGCGGATTCTTCTTTCAACGTCATCGGTGAGATACCCGGCACAGATCTGAAGGACCAAGTGGTTATGCTTGGCGGACACCTTGACTCGTGGCACGCAGGCACCGGTGCGACGGATGACGGGTCTGGCGTGGCAGCGTGCATGGAGGCCGTTCGCATCATCAAAACCCTCAGCTTGCAGCCGCGGCGCACGATCCGGGTCGCCTGCTGGGCCGGTGAGGAGGAGGGCTTGCTCGGATCCCGGTCGTACGTGACCCGGCACTTCGGCGAGCGATCAGGCGGAGGTGCCAGAGGTGGAGTGGGTGGTGGGGGCGGCGAGCTTGTGACGAAGCCGGAGTATGACAAGCTGTCCGTCTACTTTAATGATGATAACGGGACGGGGAAGTTCCGTGGAGTCTACCTCCAAGGGAATGAAGCCGCGCTGCCGATCTTTCGCGAGTGGCTGCAGCCGTTTGCATCCATGGGCGCTTCCACCTTGACGCTTCAGAACACCGGGGGAACCGATCACCTTTCGTTCGATGGCGTCGGTCTTCCGGGCTTCCAGTTCATCCAGGATCCGATTGACTATACCACTCGCACGCACCATTCCAACATGGACGTTTATGATCGAATTCAACCGGATGATATGAAGCAGGCTGCCACCATCATGGCCGCGTTCGTATATAATGCCGCGATGATGGATCACATGTTTCCTCGGAAACCTCTTCCTACCCCTCAGCAAACATCTGGTAGGTAGGGTTCACGAACCAACATGAACCGAAAGCCGCCCTGCTGACGAGGGCGGCTTTTTGATATCAGCCCCGGTGGGACAAACATTCTTCTTTGTCCAGAAACGTCCCGGAATGTTCAACCTACTCTCTGATTCTCTCTATGAAAGCCATTCGAAGCATTCCTTGGGTTGCCCTGTTTTCGATTGCCTTCGCGTTCGTGGAAGCGTCGGTGGTCGTCTATCTGCGGGCGATCTACTATCCTGAGGGGTTCGTGCTGCCGCTCAAAGCTATCAGCAATTTTCACCTCGGCGTCGAGCTGACGCGTGAAGTTGGAACGATGATCATGCTTGCTACAATCGGGGTCCTTGCCGGTAGGACGCGGTGGGAAAGAGTGAGCTGGTTCTTGATCGCTTTTGGTGTCTGGGACATCTTCTACTATGTCTGGCTGAAGCTGGTCTTGGACTGGCCTTCCTCGGTCTTCGATTGGGATATTCTCTTTCTGATTCCGGTTCCGTGGATTGGGCCCGTGATCGCGCCGGTCTTGATCTCGCTGTTTCTCATCATTGCCGGGATCTTGATTGTCCAGAGAGAGCAGCAAGCGGGCGTGTTTCGACCTCCGAAGCTTGCCTGGTCGCTTGCCGTTGCGGGCACTGTCTTGATTCTGGTCTCATTCATGATGGATCTCGACGCAACACTTCGCCTTCAATTGCCGAAGCCGTACCGCTATGAATTCCTTGTCGGGGGATTCTTGCTCTACGTGGCAGGAATGGTAGTGTCCTTTCGAAGGAAACCGCGGGACCTACACGGGTCTTCGACAGAAAGCAAGCAATGAGAGTCCGTATGGGAGGGGAAGGGCGCGAAGCAGAAGGCGCTCGCCTGCAAAAATGGATGTGAGAATCTTGTTGACTGCTGGCCGAGGAATGTCGAGCGTCGTGTCTTTGGCGGGACGAAAGATTCGTTCTGCAAGTCGACTCGCCAAGGCGGCCGGGAAAAGGATAGTGTTGAAGTAAGATATCATCTCAATGTGAAAGCCGCTTCCCTCGAGGACCCTCCTCAGCGTTGACTTCACATAACGACGTTTGTGCTGGTTGACCTCATCGTGTCGGCTCCAGAGAAATTGGTACGCCGGCACAGTGATGATGGCACATCCCCCCGGCTTGAGGAATGCGGATGCTTGCCGGAGCAAGGCCGCGTCATGCTCGATGTGTTCAATAACATCAAGCAGGGTGATGAGGTCGAAGCGAAGAGCTTGATGGGGAAAGGTCTCGAGCGTGCACTGATAGGCATGTTGCAGGCCTCGCTTCCTGCACAGTTCGACGGCGAAGGACGACGAGTCCGTTCCGTACGCCTGATAGTCTCGGGAGAGCATCTCGAGGAACGCACCCGTCCCACAGCCGATATCGAGCACGCGAGATCCGGGAGCGAGCTTAGCCCTTCGTTCGATGATATCCTTGAGTATCCTTTGCCGCGCGACAAACCACCAGTGGGACTTCTCAATGTCGTAGAATGTTCGGTAGAGGCGTTCTTCCACCTACCTTCTCTTCCTTTCGCTCAAGACGCGATCTGTTCAGCCGACAGAGGCACCTCCTCAGCTGTGTCTGGAATACGCGCGCTTCCAGAAATTCCTCCGAATACGGATCAAGCCGTTGATGTCATCGACGGCAGTGCGAAGGATATTCACCCGCGTGTCCAGGTCCTCAATCCAGCTCACTGGTAGATCGAAAATCCGATAGCCAAGTTTTTCCCCGATCACCAGCAGCTCGGTGTCAAAGAACCAGCCCGTATCCTGAATCTTGGGAAGCAACTCTTTGGCAGCCGCTCTGGTGACGGCCTTGAACCCGCACTGGGCGTCTGAGAATTTCGTGAAGAAGAAAGCCTTGACCAGCAGATTGTAGCCGCGGGAGATGACTTCCCGTTTGAGACTGCGTTTAGTTGTCGAAGCCTTGAGGAGTCGAGAGCCGATCCCGATGTCAAAGCCACCGCTGATGAGTGCTTCGATGAGCGGCGGGTACGTGTAGAGGTTGCTGGAAAGATCGACATCCATGTAGCTGAGGATGTCGGCCGAGCTTTCGCTCCAGACCTTCTTCAATGCTCGACCCCGTCCCTTCTGATCCAGATGAACAACATGCAATCCAGTATACTGCCTGGCAAGCTGTTCAGCGATTTCGTACGTTCGGTCTGATGAGGCATTGTCGGCAATGACGATTTCCCAGTCGAAACGACAATGCTTCTGCACGAATGCGTGAAGCGTTGCGATGCTCGAGGGGAGGGCCTTCTCCTCGTTGTAGACCGGAAGAGTGATGTTGACGAGCATGACGGCTTATGTGTCCCGTTGAGAATGCCTGAGCAGATCCCATGCATGCGAAGCCAGCAGGAGAATGATCGGGATTGCAGGGTAGAAGTACCGCGCCTCGGCATTCGTGGCAATGTGGAGGATAATGTAGTAAAAAATGATGAGACCGGGAAACCACAGGAGCATGTTTCTCCAGTCCTTCACCAGGGCGATGGCAGAAAGCAGCAGAGTTCCATACTGCAGCAGCGTGAGCAGCAATCGGATGAGCGAGGCGAGAGGGTATGATGCAACATATGCTGATATCGAGTTTCCGGGTGACGCCTCCAGATACTCTTTGAGAGATGGGGCGAACTTGCGCGTCATGATCCAATCCGGTGTGAGTAAGACTGGAATGCGCTTGAGCATCACGCCGGCGTACCAAGCGGGGTGTTGGCGGATGATCTCCACTGCTGTCTGAAATCGTATTCTATCGCGTTCGATGCCATCGGGATAGGCCCACTGAGCATAATCCTCCAGGGCTGCCAGTCGCTCGTCGCCATAGAGAGTGCCTAAGGTGTCGCCGAACTGACTGATCCCCTCCCAGAGACTGATGCCGTTTCCAAGGCCAATCGGGACAATTTTTCCCCCCGTTGCGCCGAAGTTGCGGACAGTATGTGCTCCCACGATGATGATGACACCCGCGACCAGGAGGAGGGAAGCTTGCAGGAACCTCGTTGGGACTCTCATCAGCAAAAGGCCTGCGATGAAGAAGAAGGGGAGCAGGAGGATATCAGGCCTCACGGTGATCCCGATCCCGCTGGCTATCCCCGCAAGCAGGAACCACCTCAGCTGATCTTCCTTTGTTCCTCGCACGAGGAGCCACAGGGAGAGCAAGAGAAAAAACGACATCACGGCGTCCGGGAGAATCGTGACCTCGAATCGTGCACTGAGCGGCCAGAGCGCATAGACAAGGGCGGCACGCCAAGCCGCACGTTCCGAGGTGATTCTCTTTCCTACGTCGAAGAGAAGGACCGCGGAGAGTGAGGAGAGAAGGGCGTGAAGAATCTGAACCCCGACCGGGTTCAGCGTGATCATCAAGGGGAGAAGGATGAGGAAGAGATATCCGAGCGGGCGGTCAATGAACGGCTCGTAGCTCCACTGGGGAGTCGGGTTTGAGATCGGCGCGATGTTCACGTAAACCACGATCCCCTTGCCCGCCAACACGTTGGTTGCCACCTCGAGGTATGAACGCGAGATCCCGTCGTAGTAATTCGGCCCTGGGAAGACTGTAAGAAGACCCATGCGGAATGCGAAGGCAATGATCGCCACCGCCAGCGCTTTATGACGCAACGCGTTTCTCAAGTTGAATTTGAATTCTAATCGTTTGTGGTGCTCGGATCGTGAGGGAGAGCTCCAACGCGACGTTGGGCTCCCGCACGCCGTAGCTTCGCGAGAACTGTGTGCCGATCACTGAGAAGGCGCCGTCACTGGCTACGATGCGATAGACGGCCGTTTGAGCGTGCACGATTGCGGTGTTCGGAGTGGACAACTCTAGCTTGACGCCCGGCGCGAAATGCAGGAAGCTTTGGATCTCGTGACTTCCGTGTCCTCTGAACTCATCGGTGATGGCGAGCTCAAACTCTTGCTTGTTCAGCTCAAATCCTCTTTGGTGCGTTACTCCTGAAGCAAGTCTCTGATAGCCGTGGTGTTCGGCGACGAGGACGTCACGCTGATCGCTCGTGTTCCACTCAAGTACCTTCGGATCTGTCCCGTCTGACTTCACCCTCCACAGATCGGCGAACTCTGCAATCTCGCGTCCATCCACCACGACGGTATTGTGAGCGCGGGTGCTCCGGAATTCAGCCCGGGCTTTCGCATCGGACGTATACGCGTATGTTCCGGAATCGACGATCATCGGTGCTCCGTGTGCCCAAAGCTCAAAGCTGAGGGTATCGTTGTGGCCATGCCCCCCTCGTCCCATCATTCCGAGATCTCCCGCGTCAACGAAGATGTGCGCGTCGGAGCTGCGCAGGGTGTAGAATCCACCATCGGGGAACGCGCGTGAGCTAAGCTGAAGAGGTTCGCCCTGGAGTCTCTGATGTTTCTCGAATCCTTCGCCGCCGAAGAACCAGAGCGCATCCTGTGAAAATTCTCCGGCCGCAACCCGGAAGTCCCGACGGTCGAAGAGAATAGCCCCCACTGACAGCACATGACGGTGGTCGTTGAGGTTTTCACTCATCGAGAATTTGAAGAGTCTCCCATCGTCTGCATCGCCGATTAAGGGGGCTGATCCATCAGGCCTTGTGTAATGCTGCACAAACTCGACCATCCTCTCCAGCTGCTGCATATAGCGTCCGGTAAACCTGATGTTGTTCTTCATGCAGAGGATGGTCGCGCTGTAGAACAACTCAAGCACCAGACGCTGGTAACTCGTAGACTTCTCATAGTCCACGCCGTCCGGATAGACTTGCTCCTCCATCGCCTCCTGCAAGCTTGCGACGCCCCGCCGGAGCCACAGTTTGCCAAAGCTTGTCTGATGGAAGAAATTTCCGAGAAACGTCAAGCCCACAATGTCCGACAGTAGGTGATTTCCATTCCGCCATGAGTATTCCAGGTTGTTTTCGATGAATCGTCCGTGCGCGTAGAGGCTCTTCAGAAACCTGAGCCAGAATTGTGAGGAGAGGGATCTGGACTCACAGAAGAAATAGTATCCGGCGATCCAGTTACAGGCACGGATAGCGGCTTCCATGGCCGCGGTCCAGTTCGGTCCCTCACCGAGCGGATCTTGTTCGATCCAGTCCTCGATCAGCGCGCCGAATTTCTGAGCATACTGCTCATTGCGCGTCACCCAGTACGCCTTCCCCAGCCACCACACCTGATGAAACCTGCTCAGCTCCCACGGCACCTTGATATCCGACGGATGGCCGAGGTCGAGGATCTCTTCCGCAGTCAGCTTCGCCATTGGCCAGACCTTCCCGCTTTTGAAATCCTGCTGCCAATTGATTTTCTGTCCGAGCCGCACTTTGCCTGAGCCGAGGGTCTCGAATCTGTTTTTAATGACATCCTGCGCTTCTGAGAGGATTTGCTCGTAGGGTTGAGTCTTTGTTATGAGCTGGAGGAAGAAGTCCTTCTGATTTCGGGGATGGAAGAAGAAGCGATATCGTACAGCATCGTGGAATTGTTGAACGAACTCCTCCATCGTCCCGGCGTGACCGAAGAGTTGGAGGTATTTCTGCTCCGGTTGCCGTTGGACTTGCTTCACATGAAAAGCATTCCAGACGCGCGGTCTGACCACGCGGTGCTCGAGAATACGCAGAAACGCTTTTACTGTCTTAGGATTTTCGCGCATAGACGGTCAAAAGGTCGCCGCTACGGAGGAGGCGGAAGAAGACCTGGGACGACAGTGCCAGTACAAGATAAAGAAGCTTTTTCACTTTGTTGAGCGAGGCGCCCAGAACGGTGGAGGCAGGCGATGGAATGAGAAATCTAAAGTAATGGTTAGCCAGGATCTCAAACATATGCTGGTGTTGAATGCTTACGACGGTGAAGCCCGACCGGTTGAGCGCCCAGGTAAGCAAGGCGGGCGTGAACGAGCAGAGGTGATCCGGCGGCATATAGTAGCGCCAGCGCTCTTTCAAGAGCCTCTCATTGATGCAGGCATGATTGATCGTCGTGAGGGCAAGTATGCCGCCGCGGGTAAGAACCCGAGCCACCTCCCGCACTGTTTCGAGCGGTCTCGGCAAGTGCTCAAGCACATCCCAGAGCGTCACGATATCGAACGAGGAGCCCGGGTACTGCATCTCCTCCAACAGTCTCTTGTGGACGATGACAGGCCGGTGCGTTTTCATGTAGTCGATATAGAGTTCGTTCAGCTCCAGACCCTCTCCGCGAAATCCGCGTTTCTCCGCGAGGGACAAGAATGATCCGGCGGCGCAGCCGACATCGAGGAGTCTTGGATTCGGAGTTTGGACGAGCGTCCGGAGCTTCGAGAGTCGCCCCTCGAATTCGGGCCGCTGGTCGCGTTCAACGTGCGGCAGCAACACTTCTTTGAAGAAGAATTCCCGCAGATCCTGGTCGTTGTAGACGTCGCGAATTGCATCTTGGTTCAACTGGGGATTCACATAGACGAATCCGCACTCGTTACATTCCACGTACGTGAACCCGTGCTTCCTGACCCGCGTTCGAAATGAAGGAGAACTGCAGAGTGAACATACGATCCTCTCCACGAACCGGCGAGAGACAAGTCCCGTCGTAGGATCGATCAGGCTGCTTGCCTTTCGCTCCATCCGCTCGTAAAACTCGTTCCACTTTTGGGAGGAACGACACATCGCTAATCTTTCTTCCGGGCGATGGCTAGGATGGTGGCCCCCTTCTTTGATGCGTTCTCGATGAGCTTCAGGAGGGGTGACAACGCAAGTATGAAATTCATGAAGGCCGGCGCAAGATAAAACGGGCTACGGCTCGGCTCCTTTCTCGGCGTCGTGAAGGCGTTGCTGTACGAATTGATGAGTTCAAACTGACCGGAGAGATAGGCCAGTATGTCGAAGTAACTGCTCGACCCCTCAGTCTCCAGGAAACGCACTTCAAGGCCGTTACGCTCCAGCATGCGGGCAATGGTCGTCGGCGTAAACATATTGAAGTGGCCGGCGTTTCCGGGACCGCCAAGACAGTGAAAACACCGCTCTCGGAGGATTCTCACCTGCAGGTTGTCATAGTTCGGGACAGTGATGGCAATGATGCCTCCGGGGGCAAGCAACTGGCGCGCGTTCTTGATCGCCGCATCAGGATACAGCATGTGCTCGAGGGTCTCCCAGAGCGTGATGATATCATACCGCTGTGGATCCGCAATCATCGACGCCGCGAGCTCTTCAAAGAACCCCTGGTTGATTTCGAGTCCGAACCTCTTTCTGACAGTCTTTTCTTCATAATGATAAATGCCCCAGAGTTCCATCAGACGAATACGGTGAGCGAGACTTGCTCACGGAGTCCGGACCATCAGAGAGTACGCTTGACAATCCGATTGTACCGCTCCTTGACAAACTGTGCAACCAGTGAAATTTCTGCGCTGGTCGGGAGAAAAGTCTCGACGACTCTCGCACGAGTGAGGCGAAAGAAGATCAGTCCGATGATGACGAGATTGACTGCATACGAAACGGTTGAGGCTATCGAAGCTCCCACGATTCCCAGTTTCGGAATCAAGATGAAGTTGGCCCCCAGATTGACGGCGAACGCGAAGCCGGCTGCTGCTGTATTGTACCACGGCTTCCCACACTGATACGCTATGAATGGGGAAAGGCTGCGTGCCAGGCTCCAGGCGATAATCCCGGGCAGAAGATACCAGAGAGGAAGCACCGCAGGTGCGAACGCTTTTCCAAAAAAGAGTGGCACTAGAAAAGGCGCGAGGGCGAACATAGCGAGTGATGGGACGATCACGAGCACTGCAACCAACTTAAGGGAGCGTTGTGCCACAAGCACCGCCCCGGCGAAATCTTCCGAGGTGACCCTGTAAAGAGAAGCCGTGACGACCACGTAGTCGAGAAGCCAAAGCAATTCCGCAATGCGCACGGAGAGTGCAAAGTAGCCGAGAGCAGTCGGGCCCAGCATCGCCTCAATGAAAAATTGGTTGATGCGGAAGTGGAGCGAATTGATCGCCAGGCCGACGTAGAGAGCGAGACCGTACAGGAGCGAGTGTTTCAGCGCGGACGCGTTGAACTCCAAGCGCAAGGAGGTCGTCCCTGCGGTTGAGAACAACGAAAGGCAGGCCCTCACAAGCAGGAGGGAGGCGCTGAGACAGAAGAATGTTTCCAGCGCTCCGCCGATCAGAACAACAATTCCGTACAGAACGACGGAAATCAGAGAGTAAACGCCGCCGATGAGGTACACCATCCTCACCTGATCGCTGCCGTACATCAATCCCGACCAGAGCAGGAAGTACACCGAAGGAGGAACTGCGGCGAGAGCGAGAAGAAGATACCTGTTTGAGAGTGCGTCGAACGGAGAACCAACTGCTAGGCTGATGGCGACGCCAATGATGAACACGAGTATCCCAACGCCTATGCTCCAGATTATGGAATTGGAGTGAAGCGTTTGAACGCTGTATGTCCCCTTGCCGCCGTGATACGTGTTGGCCGAAAGAAGACCCATCTCCACCAAAGAACTCGTAACGAAGGGAATGAGCAGAAACAGGTCGAGGATTCCCTTGTTGGTAGGTCCCAACGACCGGGCAAGTACGATCTGTGTCACGAAGCCTGCGACCACTGTGACGACTTGCCAGACGAAGAGCGAAGGGAGGGTCCTGATGATCGGTCGGGCCATTCAGTTCCTGGGAGAGCTCTCGTGTCCTGTATCTTCCAATCTCAACATCGTCATCGAAGAAGAAAAAGCCATCCCACTATTCTGATAGGTTGCGCATGTATGGAGAGAATTCTCATCTTTTGCCCGCCTCCTCTCGTTTCTAGGGAAGTTGAGATGCAAAGTACTGCGGTGTTCGTGGTCGACTTTCCACGGTCAAGCTGCTCCCGCAGAGGTATAGAGCTCAAAAAATCTAGCTTTCGACGCTCACCCTGAGCCCTTGAAAATCAAACGCGAAATCAAGAAGCGAAAAACCCGCGCTTTTGATCTTCTCCACGGCGTGTCGCTTTTCTTTCTCTCCCCTGCAGCAAAACACAACACAGCCTCCCCCGCCAGCCCCGCAGGGTTTTCCGCCAAAAATGTCCTCGCGAACCATGGTGAAGAGATCCTCCAGCGTCTGGTTGCTCGTCGAGCTATCCATGATCTTTGTGCAATCGAACTGCATTGTGAGGACCTTACCGAATGCTTCGAACTCTCCCTTTTCCAGCGCTTCCTTTTCTTCAAAGGCAGAATCCCGCATTCGAATCAGCGCGTCGATGATATCGCGATGACCTTTGGCAAAATTCCCCCAGACGTTTTCGTGAATCCTGGAGGAAAGGCGGGCAGCTCCGGTGTAGCAGAGTAGCAGACTGGATTCAAGCTCTTTCACGCGTGTCGTTGAAAGTCCGACGGGAGTGGACTGGATTCCCTTCTCCGAGAACTCAAAAACGTTGATCCCTCCAAGCGCGGAGGCACATTGATCTTGCTTGCCGCCGATGATGCCCAGAACCTTTTCGATCTTGAAGGCGTCCTCGGCAATGGAAAGCCGTTCCTGCACGCTCGAAAGCGGTCGGCCCTTGATCAATCCGAGCCATAGAACGTTCATCGCCGCGGAACTGCCCAAACCGGCGCCCCACGGGAGGTTGGCTTCATAGTGGACGGTCATTCCGTCCTTGAGCTCTCGATGACCTCCGGTCAGGAGTTCACCTTTGACGTATTTGTTGATTGCCGCATTCAAGGTCGCTCCGCCAAAGGTTTGGTAGAAGATCGGAACGTCTGTCCATGCGCCAGCAAAGTCGATTCGAACGGGGGCTTCAGCAATGATCTTCATAGGCTATCCTTTGGAAGTTCATGAATCGATTTCTGTCGATGTTGAGATGACGAGTCCGCGATAGAGGTCCAGCAACTGTTGAGTTGACCGTTCTCGGCCAAACTGTTCGAGTGCCCGAGCGCGCCCTGCTGATCCCATGCGCGCGCGAAGGCCATCGTCGTCAAATAACACCGATATTTTGGCAGCCAACGCGTCCGAATTGTTTGGCTCGACGAGGAAGCCGGTTGAGCCATCGACAATCACTTCCGGAACGCCATTGATGTTGGAACCGACGACGGGCTTCCCGCATGCCATGGCTTGAACCATCGACAGGCCAAGGCACTCAATCGGTGTGCAACTGGGGAACACGAATACATCGCATGCTGCGAAGAGGCCTGGAAGCGCCTCGTCGGGTTTCTCGCCGAGCAAGAGAAACTCCGAGCTGATTCCAAGCTCCTTTGCCCTCGCGAGGAGGTTCTCGGCGATTCCGTAATCAGGACCCACGATGAGGAACACCGTATTGGGAACGAGGCGCAAGATGTCGGGGGCGGCCTCGAGAAGAACTTGGGGACCTTTTCTCAATCGCACTTGGCCGAGGAAGAGCACGACATGCTTCTCACCAAGTTGATGCTCAGACCGGACGGGTCGCGCGTCCGCGTCGGGACAAAACCGCTTCGTGTCAATGCCGTAGTAGGTGACTTTGACCTGAGCGGGATCCAAGTCCACATAGCTCACTTCTTGTGCGCAATGCTTACTCACAGCGAGAATGAGATCGCTCTGTGACAACACGTGTCGGGAGAAGTTCTTGAATTGCTCTCCAAGCTCATCGTGGTGAATCAACTCGTCTTTGTGCGGGACGACCTCGCCGAAGATCGACTGAACGAACTTCTTCTTGTGTTTCTTGGCGAGATGAGCGGCAACGAAACCCTGCGCCCATGGATAATCGTAAGCGTGGATGATATCGATGGAATGGTCGCGGATGACGCGTTCACTCACCTCCATCCACGTGGCGATCGATTTGAGCGCCCTCAGGAGGGTGAAGACCCCCGCTCCAGACTTCAAGAGTGTTGATATCCAGAGCGGAAATCGACGAACGATCTGCCAGATTTTCTCGAGGCGTGAGCTGCCACCGTAGTGAATCTGAACTCCGGCGCTCTCGAACTCCTTGTACTGTCCCGGGACCGACGGTGGCCTGTCGATGATGCTATGTACTTCAAACCCGCGCTCAACGAGGTAAGGAAGCGTGTGTGCAAGATACGTTGCGACGCCGCCGTAAGGAGGGGGCAAAGGTCCGTTGATGACGAGCAGACCGGTCTTTCGTTGATTCATGGACCTTCGGTCTCAAATGATTTCAGTATCCGGTCAACGTTTGCATTCCAGGTGTAGCACTGCACGGCCTCCTGCCGGGCGGCCGCGCCGAGCCGGATTCGCAATTCTCCATCGTGTACGAGTTTCAGAATTTGGCCGGCGAGTTGCCTTGAATCGCCGGGTCTCATCTGCAGACCGTTCACGCCGTCAAGGATGACCTCTCCGATTTGCTCAAGGCGGCTTGCGATGATGGGTTTGCCCATTGCCATATACTCGAAGAGCTTCGTGGGTGAACCGAAGAACTTCGTCCCGTCCTCAAAACCGAGATGTGGCGAAACGAGGATGTCGCATGCTGCGAGGTACCGCGGTGCATCGCTGTGTGGCACCAATCCAGTGAAGATGATCGCGCGCTCAAGTCCGAGGTCCGCTGCCCTTTTCTGAAGTGCTGACCTCAGGTCGCCTTCACCGATCATGAGAAAGCGGAGCGTGCTCTCTCGCTGAATCGCTGACACTGCAGCATCGAAGAGTGTCTCCACGCCGTGCCAGCGAGTGAAACTCCCGATGAATCCAACCACGATGTGGCCAGACAGGCCGTACTGCCCTCGTATCGGTTCTCCGTCAATATCGGTACGAAATTCCTCGGGGTCAACTCCATTTGGATCCAAAAGATAACGCTTGCGCTCGATCCTGTAGCCGCGAAGCTGCTCTTCAACTCCGGCGGAGACCACGGCCACTCGATCTGCAAGCTGGAGGGCCAACGCCTCGCACCGGGTTCCAAGATCTTCGAGAACCAGCCTGCTCCAGTGCTTCTTGATCCAGACCTCCGAGTCGTTGGCTTCGAGGACCAGAGGGATGTCGTACCGACCAGCGATGACACCCCCGGCGAAACTGAAAATGGCGTGGCGTTGGTAGATCAGAGAGGGGCGGAATCGCCGGACGATAGCTCCGAGTCGATTGATGACTTTGAGATTGTAGTGAATCAGCTGCAGCTCATCAAAGAAATCGAGAATCGCCAGCGGAGGTATCTGTATCTGTGTGACCCCTGGTGGGAGCGCAGCGAGAGGCGCATCGGCGACATAGATGACGTCGAAGCCGGCAGCAGAGAACGCCTTCACCATTCCCTTCACGTGGCTGACGGAGCCGCCTGCCCGTACGGAGCCGGAAAGATCAGTTCGCAGGAAGAGGAGCCTCTTCGTGCCGCGCCTGAGCCGCTCCGCAGATCTCCCGGTAAACGGCTGAGGGATTTTGCGAGCGATCAAAAGAATGCAAACGTAGGTCCAGAGCAAAACGGCTGTTCCCATCAGCGTGCCGAGGAAAACACGGGGCACGAGTTGAAACGCGATGCGGTTACCTGAGACATGAACAAGGGACTCAGTATCGACTCGAACATACCTCTCGGGGGCGGTGCTGAAGCTCAGCAGGAGTTCAACCGAGATCTGGCTTCGCCTGACGGCTGAATTGTGGATGGAGGCGATGACGAGATCCCACCGGTCCGATCGTACACGCTTGATGAGATCCAAAATCGAGAGGCCGACAATGTCTTGCTTCCGCAGCGAAGTTATGGAAGCGTTCGGGTACGCTTGTTCCGTGATGGGCAGAAGCTCCTGGTCCTCGAACGGTATAAGAAGAACTCGGTGGACCCTCGAAGGATCAACTTGCTGCGTCACTTTGGAGATGTGCATTGACGCCAGGTTGTGAGCGATTGGGTTGAGCGTAACGTGGAAACCTAGATTGACATCCCTTCGATCCAGTTATCATACCAAAGTGTCAGGTTGAGCAGCGCCCAGAGTGGTAACCCTTCGTCGCGTCGACCGTCTTCATGGTCCTTTATCAACGTCCGGATAAACTCTCGATTGAAAATGTTCTGCTTCATCAAACTTGAGTTCAAGATCCTGCTTTCCATGAAACCAAACCACTCCGACCGAAGCCATTCGTTGACCGGCGCAGCAAAGCCTTGCTTCTTCCTGTGGATAATATTGCTCGGAATGAGACCTTCAACCGCTTTCTTCAGAATGTACTTCGGTACCCCCGCCTTTACCTTGAACCTGTTCGGGATCGTCATCGAGTACTCAACGAGACGGTGGTCGAGGAACGGAACGCGGGACTCCACGGATGTTGCCATCGAGACCTTGTCGACACGCATCAGCAGGAGCTCCGGTAACCGGTTCTTGAATTCCAGATACACCATGCGCTTCAAGTAATCCGCCTGCGGATCGCGTCGCAGGATCTCCCCGTGCCAATGCCGGGCCAGCTCACGGGCGCGATGATCCCGGCCCTGCTGATAACTGTTCAGAAGCGATTTCTTGTGTGTCTCGGTGAAAACGTTGACACCGCCCCAGAACAGCTCATCCTGCTGAGTCGCCTTGCGAACATAATCTAGTCTAAGGTAATCATGGCTCCTTGTATATCGTTCGGTCGCAAGTCGGAGGACTGAGCGTGGGAAGAGCCGGAGCGTCTGATACGGGCGCCAGAGCCACCTGTAGAACCGCAGTTCTCGCAAGTAGGACTCATATCCGGCGAACTGCTCGTCACTGCCTTCACCGACCTGGATAACGATCGTCCCGTTGTCCCGGGCAAGCTTGGAGACAAAGTACAGGGGAATGCAGACCGGATCGGCGATCGGCTCATCCTGGTGGTAGATCAGCTTCGGCAGGAAATCGAACGCCAGCTTCTGGTCGATGATCACCTCATGGTGATTCGTCTTGAACTCCTTCGCAATCTGGCGGGCATACTGGAGCTCGTTGTACTTTTCGAGGTCCCGAAAGCCGACGGAGAACGTATCCACGGGTCGATCCATCAATGCCGCCATGAGGGCGACGTTCGTACTTGAGTCGATTCCTCCGCTGAGGAACACACCGAACGGAACATCGCTCATCATCCGGTCTTTCACCGACTGCTTGAGCAGGGTCCGGATCGTGCTGATGCATGCTTCCTCGCTTGTCGGCGGGCCCGCTTCAAGGAGTTTCGAGTGCGGGATCGGCGTTCCATCGAGATCAATGGAAGGTTGGAGGCCGATCGGCACAGGATCCCAATACTGCTCCTTGCGAATCTGCCCGTCCCTTCCGATTACCATCCGATGCCCCGGCTCCAGTTTGTAGATGTTCTTGAACATCGTCAGGGGCGCGGGTGAGACGAGGAAGGTCAAGAATGCATCGAGGGCTTCTTCGTTGAACTCCCGGTACACAGCGGGATGCTGAAGGATCGCCTTGATTTCCGACCCGAAGATGAAGTTGCCGCTGGCAATCGTGTAATACAGAGGCTTAATCCCGATCCGATCGCGGGCAAGCACAAGTTGCTGCTTCTTCTGATCCCAGATCGCAATCGCAAACATCCCGAGGAGCTTGTGAACAAAATCGAGCCCGTACTCCTGGTATGCATTGATGATGCTCTCCGTGTCGGACCGCGACCGGTAGCGGTACCCCGTTGCTTCAAATTCCTTCCTCAAGACCTGATGATTGTAGATCTCACCATTGAAGACGATGACCACCGAACCATCCTGGGAAAACATCGGTTGGTGGGCGGCACGGGAGAGGTCGACGATCGAAAGGCGACGGAACCCGAACCCCACGTGCTTCTCCGGCGAGATGAACGTCCCTGAATCATCAGGCCCGCGGTGCCTGATCGTGTCGCTCATCTTGACGAGGAGGGCCTCATCGAAGGTCGGTGTCGAGTTGCCGTAGTTGAAGATTCCGCAGATGCCGCACATCAGACAATGAAAGATTCAAAATGGGAAATGAAAAAATGGGCAGAAGTCAGAATACAGAAGTCAGGAGTCAGAATGCAGTAGGGAGTGAGGAGTCGGGGGAGTACAGCGAGCAGGCTTCAGACTGCCAGGCCCCCATCTTTCTACTTCTTACTTTCTACTTGCCGCCCCTCACCTCTCAAATCTCACGTGCTCCCCTTTTCCCTCCTTCGTTTCATCCACCGGTCGAAGCCGAAGAACGCCAGTCCGCCAATGAGAAACAAATTCGCGAAGAGGCTTAGGTTCTTTCCAAGATAGAAGCCCGTCGGCTCGAATTTCATCTCCAGTTTGTGAATGCCCGGCGGTACGAGAACGGCCCGGAAGAGATAGTCAGCCCGGTAGATCGGTGTCTCCTTTCCATCGATGAAGGCCTTCCATCCTTGCGGATAGTACGTTTCGCTGAAGAACAGAAGATTGTTGCCGCTTGTCGTGACCTTGAGTTCCATATCTTGAATGTCGTAGGAGAGGAACTCAGCCGTCGCTGCAGGATGCGGAGGCTCAACCGGGATCTTCGGATCCTCCTGAAAGAAAACAACGTCCTTGGGGTCAAAGGCCGTGTCTCTGATCCTGCTGAGGATGCCGAGCCCATCGGAGACTTCGTACCGCTTCACGAAGAATGCCCTCGGCAGCGCCGAGAGATTTGCATAGACCTTCTTCTGAGCGCCATTGTAGACCAAACCGAGATCCGCGCTCGAATCGGGTTTATCCGGGATCACGTATTTGACGTTCATCAGATCTCGAATCAGCGGGTTGTTCAGACCGACGACGTCCAGCACATCCTGGTATGCGCGCATCTTGGCCCCTTGATATCCATAGACATCCTGGATACGCCAGTACGCCAGCAAGTTGTCGTAGAACGGCTGACCGTCTCTCAGCTGGAGCACGCGGAAGAGCGTCGAATCCATCTGAAGGAATGTAACGTAGTCGGGTTTCTGGAACACCTCCTGCCAGCTTGACCGATCCTTCGGATCCATGGGCTTGTCGTCAACCCGCCAGAGATCGACGCTGATCGTCAAGAACAAGAGGATCGAAAACATCGTCAAGCGCATCCTGCCCTGGATGAAGTAGTACAGCGAACCGAGCGCGACGACAAGGAGCCCGATCACCATGGAGAGATCGGCCGTGACCAACTTGGACACGTGAGCAACCAGTTCATTGGAGACCTGAGGCGGTATTTGACGATAGATGTAGTCTACGACCCGATCGCGCGGCAGGCCGTACCCGGTCAGCGAGGAAAACATATTCTGAATTGCCTGGCGTGGCAGGAAGCTCTCGTAGAGGGCGCTCAGACCGAGACAGACGACGATCGATGCGCCAAGGGCAAGAAGAATGGACTTCTTCCATCGCTGCAGTGAGGCGCCCCGCAGCTCCGAGCGCTCCTTGAGAAGTGAAACGATCCCGTACGCCGCGAGGATCGGGACGAAGATCTGCACGAGCACGAGGATCATGGAAGGGATCCGAAACTTGTTGAACATCGGGAAATAGCGGTACATCAGGTCATAGACGATGGGAAACTCCTTGCCGAACGCGATCAGCAGCGACAGGAGGATTATCACCCCAAGGAATTGGACGAACGGATCCCTCCGATTCTTCACAAAGCCAAGGATCGCCAACACGAGGACGATGAAGCCCATATACTGCGGGGCGTGCGTGAATGGTTGCGGCCCCCAATAGAAGTTTATCATCGTTTCCTGATTATTACTGAAGAAGCCGTTGTACTTCTGATACCCGAAACCGTACCACGAGGGGACAAGCCAGGTCATCATTTCGCCGGGGGGATAGGACCAGCTCGTCGCGTAATCATAATCGAGGCCTCCCTCGACGGTCTTCGCCTCACCCTGCTGGCCGGTCTGAAGGATTGGGTTGGAGCCGCGGATTGAATATGGGCTGTACTCCCACACCGAGAGATACTTGTCAGCGTCCATGGCGAAGGCGAGCGCGCCTGCAAGGGCAAGGACCAGGCCGGTGCGCACGATCGGCTTCCAGTCCGTCTGGGTCGGCCCGGCCTCGACTTGCGCTTTCTTCTTCAGGAGAGATTTGATAAGGTAGAAGAGAAGGTACACCCCGACGGCGAAATACACGTAAAAAATCATCTGCACGTGGCTCGGTAGGAAGGAAAAATGGATCAGCAGAACAAGGAACAGGGCGAGAGGGAGGCTGAAGCGATTGCGCAACTTCTCAACCGTGAACAAGATGTAAGGGAAGAAGGCTATCACGGCAATTTTTGTATTGTGCCCCACCATCGCCCAGATGATGATGTAGGTGGAATAGGTTGCGGCGAACGCGGCCAGGAACGCGGCGAGTTTACTCCTGAGCTTCTGGTAAGTGAAAACATACATCCCGCTGGCAAAGACAAAATAGAAGAAGAAAACCCATCCCGAGGGGGGATTCAAGATGATCAGGCTAAAGAGTTGCGAAGCCTTGTTGAGTGCCAGGCCAGTCAGATCGAACAGTCGCTCGCCGCTCACCGTGAGGCTGCCGTAGGCCGGCATGCCACAGAATGTGTAAGGATTCCAAAGCGGGAACACTCCCTCCCTCTTCGCGTCGGCAAGGAACGTATCAAAAGAGTGAGAGGCAATGATGTCGGTATCCACGAACGTCTTGCCGCCGAAGATGATCTGATTGAAGAACACGATGATGCTCAGAAAGAGGAGCGCGATCGCGACCGCGTGCTGGTACTTCGGCGGAATCAAAACCCTCTCTTCGCCAGCCTGTTGGCCGCTGGCCCGCCCGCCTGCGTCGTTCGGGCGGGCCCGTTCTTTCTGTGTGTTGCTCATAGGATGATGGGTGGGATTAGTGCCGGGGGTTCAGGACATCGAGAAGCGCCGCTAACTGGCGTGTGATTTCCCTCCGGCTGTACCGCTTCACTGCTTCCCGATCCTGCTGAAATTTTGCCCTATCATAGAGAAAATTCTCATAACATTCAACGAACACAGCTTTGATTGCCGGAATGTCCCGGTTGGACACGATGGACCCTGCGCGGGTCTCGTGCATCAGCTCGGCAACGGCGCCCTGGGGAGCGAGCGCGATGATCGGGCGCTGTGCTCCGATGTACTCAAAGACCTTTCCAGGAACGATCCCCTCACTGTTGGGGGCTTCGTCGACAATGAGCAGGAGCGCATCCGAACGGAGGAGCTCCTTTACACTCTCGCTGTGCGGAAGATAAGGGATGATCTCGGTGGAGCTGCGCAGGCTCGATGTGTGCAGCATCTCCAGCACCTCAGCGCCAAATCGGCCGATGAACTTCAATCGGATTCTTGCCGGATCCACTTTTCCCTCAGCTGCCAATTCCTCAACGGCCTGCAGAAATGTCCTTGGGTTTCTCTTTCCGTACATCGATCCAGCGTAGGTGACCGTGAAGCGCTCGTTCCGTTGAAGGTCAAGCTTCGGATAGTCGTCGGCGTCAAATCCATTTGGGAGGTAGGCCAACTTCTGCCGATTGATGCCGGGCGTTTTGTCGGTGACATCCTCCAAAATTCCCTTCCAAGCGGCTTCAACGATGTCCGCATCTTGAAACACCGAGTGCTCCAGCCGGCGGTCGATTGCTCGTGGAATCATCCATCGCTCTGGCGTGGAAAGAAAGCCGGTCCACGGGTCACGAAATCCTGCGATCCAGGGCAACTTTGTCGAACGGTGAAGTCTGCGGGCAATCACCGCTGTCGTGTATGGAGGCGAGGATGAATAGAGAGCGTCGATCTTTTCTCGCCTGATGATTTCAAAGCCGGCCGGCACAGCGTAAGGATACCATCCGATCCGAGCATCCGGAATGAAGAAGGTGGCGCGCACAAACTCTGCTGCCGATTCTGCGATTGATCTCTTCCTGTTCGCTTGAGGGATATTTTCGACATCGACCGGAGCATTCGCGGGTTTGCCGGTGAGCGCCCGATACAGGCTGTACGGCTCGAAGATCTTGGTACGGTACACCGTGGCGTGCTGCGGTATCTCCGCAAGCAGTGATTCGTCGCGCGCTGGATAGTCCGCGTCCCGCACGGTCAGAACGACGGGCTGCCATCCAAATTCCGGCAGGTACTTGACGAACTTGAGAACGCGCTGGACCCCCGGGCCACCGGATGGTGGAAAGTAATATGTGACGATGAGGACTTTCTTCATTTGAGTGGAAGAAATCCCAGGCGCTTCCAACGTGGATTTGCTGCCCGAACCAGGGGCTACTTCTTTGCGATGAGAATCAAACCTGTGCCGGTCTTGTTGGTCATCGCGTAGTCAAGATACATAAGAAGCAGTGTAAAAGGAAGTGTGAGGAGGTAATAGAAAGGGAGTAGGAGGAAGAACAACCTGCTCGTGTTCAGCATGACCATCGCATACTTGATCCCGAGCCGCCAGGCAACAGAACCGTAGGGTCCATAGGTAAATGCGATCCGCTCGACCGTGAATCCGGCAGATTCCAACTTCCTGCGGATCTCTTCGACACTGTACCCCGTACGAGCGTGCTCTTCGATGAAGCTTTTGTCTTCCCGCGAATGGGCGTCAGAACCGCCGAGGCTCGAGGGCGTGTTGAGGAGGAGAGTGCCTCCTCGCCTCAGCGATCGGTGGAGGTTTCGGAGCACAGTCAGATCATCCGGGATGTGTTCCATGACATCCACAGAGATGGCAAGGTCGAATTCATCCGTATGCTCAATCCGCGTCAGGTCTTCGACGGCGAATCGCACGTTCTCCAGCCTCGCGCTCTTGAAGAACCGTGTGCAGTCCTCTACCTGTTCTCCCTTGATGTCGACCGCGTAGATGGACGCGGCGGGGAACCGTTTTGCGCAATAGTATGAGTACTGGCCGAAGCCGGCGCCTGCATCAAATATCCGCAACGGTGTGGCGGCGTCACGGAAGATTGAGCGCAGCTCGCGCTTCACGTGCCACTCTCGCAAGAACATCAAGCCCAGCAGCTTGTAGAGAAGCTTCCGGAGCTGAATGTTGTGCCGCACGACGCGGCCGACGGTTCCTTTGATGGAATCGTACTTCACTTGAATGAAAGGTAAAAAGTAAAAAGGAAAAATGGGAAAGATGAAACCTCGGAATTCAGGAGACAGAAGTCAGAATACAGACTGCGATTTTGAGTCTACCCAAGACTCACATCCCACATCTCACACCCCCTCCAGCGCCGTAGCGGCTTTCACCGCGCCAGTTCCTCTATCGCCGTTACAAGTGCGTCCCAGCTGTACTTCTTCTTCTCCTCGTTCACATTTCGAACAAACTCCGCTTCACGGTCTTCTTCGTAGAACCTCAACACCGCCTTTGCCACCTCGGCAGGTTGCTCGGGCGGGACGATGAAGCCGGTTTTTCCATCGATCACGACCTCGGCGAGCCCTCCCACATCCGTTGCGATAACGGGTTTGTCAAACTGATAGGCGATCTGTACGATGCCGCTCTGCGTCGCGGAGACGTACGGAAGCACGACGACATCGCAGGCGCAGAAATAGGACCCGACCTGATCATTCGGAACATAATCGGTATACACGAGGACGTCGCCCTGCAATCTGTTTTCCGCAATCTGGTGTCTGTACTTCTTCTCGTCATCGTAGAACTCTCCGACGACAAGCAGCTTGATCTTCAATCGCTCGAGGATTTTCGGCATCGCGTCCAACAGGGTGTGCAAACCTTTGTATCGACGGACGTAGCCGAAAAAGAGGATCACACGTTCATCCGAGAGCCCGAGCTTCCGGTGCGCTTCAGCTTTGGGCATGCTGGCCCCGAAGATCTCGTACACTGGGTGGGGGACAAGTCTGTAGCGGGCGTTCGGCTGAAACAACCGCAGGTCGTTTTCCACTCCCTTCGATTGGACGATGAAGTAGTCAACGAAGCGAAATGCGAACCGTGTGAACGCATGGTCTCCAAAGCGCTTCTCGTGGGGGACGACGTTGTCGCAGATAAACAGGACTTTCGCACCGGTCCACCGGCGAACCAGCATGGAGATCGTACCAAAGCATGGGCCGAAAAACGGCAGCCAGTACTTGAAGACGAGGAGATCAGGTTTCCCTCGCGCGATGGCTTCCGCGGCGGAGTACCACGTCAACGGATTGACAGAGTCGATCAACTGCTCGCTGGGAACGGCATCTCCTCCTCGTTCCTCCTGGCTTTTCCCGGGGAAGAGAAGCTTGGGATACTGGCGCGAGAATGTGACGATTTGAACATCGTGCTTCTTGGAGAGGTGCTTGTACAGCAGGGCAATGTAGTGAGCGATCCCCCCGCGAAGCGGGAACGCAGTTCCGACAAGCACAATCCTCATGGTGATGGTCCCAGTTCTATTTTATAGAGAACCGCCGGTGGATACGCTGAACCTGTGAGCGGCCTGAGCTCCCGCGGTGCCTTCGCGGGATCGAGGAGATAACGAAACTGAGGTCTCATGCCGGCCTCCATCAGGCTGAAGTACAGATACGATGCGTGTACCTTCCGGACCTGATCGAGGAGCTGCGGGTACGTTTCCACGTACGGAAAGAGCTCCATCTTCATGTCGAGATAGTAGGCAATATGAGGCTTGCGAGCAATAATGGTCTGACCTTTCCCCGTATCGTCACAATTGCTTTTGAACCACTGGGCGATGCTCACGACCTCGCGCGGCCCGGAATCGATGTTGGCCGCATTGAAGTTGTACGAGCTCATCGCTGTCCACACCAGCAGGACGCCTGCAATGAGCGCGCCGCTCTGAACGCGGTTCCAGAACCTGTAGCGTGCGAACCCCTGCCACGTAAGCGTCTTCAGCGCCAGAATAACGTATGCCGGGAGCAAATACATGGAGAATCGCTCCCCGTAGAAGACCAACAGCAGAACGGCAAAGAAAACGAGTGCGAGAATGAAGTAGCTGAGAATCCGCGCGTTCGGTTTCTCCTTCACGAAATCGAGGATTCCAAAAAGAGAAAAGATCCCGATCTGCCACCCCAGGAACGCCCCGAGGTCGCTCCCCGCGTGGTCGAACATATTCCGCACCACCGTACTGATGAAAAGCCCAGGATCAGCGAAGATGACCTGTGTCAGCGATGTGAATTTCTGCGCGTCAACACTCCAATATTGATCCCATGTGATCTTCCCCTTCGCGAACATCTCGTACGCGATATTCAGATAGTTCTTGTTGTAGAAAAAGCTTCCCTTCTCAATGAGGCAGTAGATCCCCCAGGGCGCGATCGTCAGAAGCAAGGCGCCAAGATAGACGCCAGCAGTCTTCGCGCGTGCCTTCCATGGTTGCTGGAACGGGTTGGCGGCGAGGATGGCGAGCGGCACCGCCACAGCTGCAAAGAGGCCGTTGTATCGGGTGAGGTACGCAAGGCCGGCAAGTACGGCTGAGAGGACGATGTTTAGCCACCGCATCTCTTCGTGGCGCAGGAAGAAAAACGTTGACGCTGTCACGAGCGCCATGAAAACCATGTCCGTGCCGGCCGTATAGGAGTACTGAACGAACGTCGTATTGACTGCTACGATCAACGTGCCGACCAATGCCAGATCGGCTCGAAAAAGCTTCTTAAGAATTTCGTAGATGAGGAAGAGGGAGGCCGCTGCTGCCAATGACGAGAGCACGACGCCGGCATGAAAGAGGTCCGATGTGAAAAGAGCGATGCACGCCAGGACAAGGGGGTAGCCAGGCCCGTGGAAATCTTCGATCGGCATCTTCCCCCCCAGGATGTGCTGGGCTTGAGGGACGTAACTCCAGTAGAAATCCGTCTCGACCCCGTAGTCGCCGACGACATGATACTTCATGCTGATAAGAAACATCGTCACGAAAAAGAGCGCGGCGATCACGGGTCCCGTGTAAGCGTGGTTCACAGCCTCAGAGAAAAAGGGAAACAGCGAGGTCTGCGGTATGGTGCGTTGCCTGGGTTGTCTCGCCATCGAACGTCACTTGATTCCAATGCCCAGCAGTCGATCACCGAGCACACCAAAGGCTTTCGTGATGGTGTAATTTGGGTAGTGCAGGATCTTCTTCGTTGCCTTCTCCAGAATGCTTCCGCGAAGCGTGATGCTCCGGGGTTGCTTGATCCGTTGAATGACCACTGCTTCTTTGTACCCGGACTTCAGGAGCAACGCACGAAGCGTCTTGGGGGTGAACTCGTTGACGTGATAGGGTGGCATCGGCATCTTCTTGTTCGTCTTAAGCATTCGAAGTCCAAGCACGGCCAACCGGCCGGTCGCACTGTTGAACATCGAGGGAACCTCGACAGCCACGATGCCGGATGGCTTCAGCATCAGGTGCGCCTTCTGCAGCATCTCGAGCGGCTGCGTCAGGTGCTCCAAGACGTCGCCCATGAAGATGACGTCATACTGATCTGGTCGGGCTTGAAACTCCTCGAACGAGCCCTGCTCGACATTCAGGCCGAATTTCTCCCTGCAGGTCCGGGTCCCAAGCTGGGCATATTCGATGCCGCTGACTGAGTAGCCGTGCCCGCGAGCATAATCCAGGAAATATCCCATCCCACATCCAACTTCGAAGAATTTCCCGGCCGGTTTGTACTTGCTGATCCAACCGAGGATCTCCGGGAACTTCACCGAGCCTTTGATGGCGGCCGTCTCGTAGTCGGTGGGTGAATGTGCGCCAAAATCTGCACCATCGTGCAGGAAGTACTCGTCCTTGTACAGAAGCCTGAGGTCCTCCAGAGTCGGTCTGGGTTCGAGAAAGATGAACGCGCAGCAAAGGCACTGCCTTGCCTGGAACCGCTTTTGGTTGAAATCATAAGAGATGGGGAATTCGCGTGAGCGTTCGTCTTTGCAGAGCGGGCAGGCGGTCAAGGATGCACTCCGGAGAAGGATCCGACGGCCTCAAGGCTGAAGGAGCCTCTCACAGGCCTCGGCGACTCGTTTGACGGGTAAATGCTCCATACACCGGTACTCGGTGTTCGTACAAGCGGTTTGGTAAAAGCATTGGCATGACTTATCGGGCTCGAGGATCATTCCCTGCCCATATAACTCAAACTCGTTCTTGTTGAAGATGTTGTTGAAGAGGACGATCTTCTTCCCCAACCCGATCGTGATGTGCATTGCCATCGTGACGCCGGTGACGACGAGATCGCAGTTGTCGACAAGGTCGATGAACCGCTCAAGAGGGAAATGTCCGAAGTACTTCGCCTTCGATAACCTCGCCAGCCGCTGGTTCTTCTTTTGTTCCTGCTCGCCCCCGAGGAGGATGACCTCGTATCCCTTCTTTTTCAATGTTCGGGCGAGTAAGACCCAGTTCTTCTCCTCCCACAATCGGGAGGTCCATCGTCCGCCGCATCCAGTATTCAGACCGATGACCTTCCTGCGCTTGTCGATCTTCCATCCTCTTCCGTCGGAAGGATGGCGCTCCAGGATGTACCGCTCGCCGTTGAAGGTGAATCCGCAGATCTCAAACAATTCTTCGGGATAACTCTTCGGGTTTGCTTTGCTGAGATCGTCGAAGACCCCTGTAAGGTATTTCGCCTCGGCTGCCTTGTCGATGGGACTGATCACTCCATCCTTGAGGATGAACCCCCTTTTTATCCTCGCTGAAATCTGGGCACAGAGGGCGCAGGCCTCGCGATCTTTGTCAAGATTGTAGAGAATGTCGAACTGCATCGACTGCAGGACGACGATGCTCCGGAGCGAAAAATCGAGCGGTTCGTCGACGAGGGAAGGAAGAATTTCCGGCGTGAGCGTGAGCCAGAAGATCTTCGCGCGTGGATGCGCTTCCTTCAGCTTGTGAAGCAGCGGGGTAGTCCGGATGACATCGCCGACCGCTCCGAGCTTGATGATAAGGATCTTTTCTTCAACAGGATCGTAGTAGGGGCAAGTATTTCCGTCACTGTCAACGCAGTGGACGCCAGACTGTTTGTGCGGTTTGCATGGGATATCACCACGAAAGAAGCGGCAGTCGGTCTTCAGCTGGATCACGTCTTGCGGAGGCCCCTGTTATTTCAGGATTTCGCGGATTGAGTACGTCTGTTCATCCCGCTGCTGGCGGTTGATCATCTCGCCGAGCAGGCCGAGGGAGACAAACTGAATGCCGATGATGATGAACAGGAACCCGAGGAGGAAGAGCGGGCGATTGCTGAGTGAAGTTGTTCCAAGGAACCACTCGACGGAGAGATAGCCGTCGATGAACACTCCGACAGCGAAGGAAATAAATCCCCAGAGGCCATACAAGTGGAGGGGGCGGCGGAGATAGCGCGTTGTGAAGAGCACGGTGAGGAGGTCGAGGAAGCCTCGAAAGAACCGGCTGATACCGAATTTGGTACGGCCGTACCTTCGGGGCCGGTGGTTCACCACTTTCTCACCCACACGATAGCCGGCCCAGTGCGCGAGCGCAGGTATGTAGCGATGAAGCTCTCCGTACACGCTGATCTCCTTGACGACCTCCCGGCGATACGCTTTGAGCCCGCAATTGAAATCATGGATGGGGATGCCGGTCATCCGTCCCGTCACGAAGTTAAAGAACCGTGAAGGGATGGTCTTCGAGATCGGATCGCGGCGCTTCCTTTTCCACCCAGAGACAAGATCGTAACCGTCGCCCAGAGCTTCGATCAGTCCGGGAATTTCCGCCGGATCATCCTGGAGATCGCCATCCATTGTGACAACGTATTCACCCCGGGCTTCCTTGAACCCGACCGATAGTGCGGCCGACTTTCCAAAGTTCCTTCGGAAGCGAACCACCTTGACGCGCCGATCCTTCTTGTGCATCGCTTCCAGGATGGAGAAGGAGCGATCCGTGCTTCCATCGTCGACGAAGATCACCTCGAAGGATTTTCCCGCGCTTGCCATAGCCGCCACAATCTGAGCGTACAGTTCTTCAATGGATTCTTCTTCGTTCAGCAGCGGAGTCACGATGGAGACGAATGGCGCGGCCCCGGTCTGTCTCGGTGGCTTTGTGGACTTTCTGGCGATGTCCCTGGACGGATTCGGCATAGGTATGAGCGATCAACCGACGCCAAAGTACTTCAAATTCGTCCGAAATGCAACGGGAGGGATTTTTCGAGGGCGTTCATTGAAATTCGAAGCTTCGATCGTTATATTAACTCCGTCGAATGCTTGCTCCGAAGAAATCTCTCGGTCAGAACTTCCTGCGCGATGAAAACGTCGCTCGCAACATCGTGGAGAGCCTGGGGCTCGATTCGGACGATGTCGTGTTCGAGATTGGACCCGGTCAAGGAGCCCTCACGAAACACCTCTCGTCCCGCGCAAAAAGGATCCTGGCGGTCGAGGTCGATGAGCGAGCGATCAAGGTGCTGCGGGAAACCTTGGCGGAGAGTGTCAGGTTGATTCACGCGGACGTGCTGCAGGTTTCACTCGGCTCGCTCGCGCGAGAATACAAGGCCCGGCTTCGTGTTGTGGGGAACATTCCTTACAACATCACGAGCGAGATCCTCTTCTGGCTCTTTGACAGCTGTGACGCGGTGCAGGATGCCACCCTGATGGTCCAGCTGGAGGTCGCTCGCCGATTCGTTGCGCAACCCGGAACCAAAGAATACGGGATTCTCTCGGTTTTTTCCCGGTTCTACTCGAGCCCCGAATACCTTTTCAAGGTCTCGCGAAACTCCTTCTATCCGAAACCAAATGTTGATTCAGCTGTGGTTCGGTTCCGCTTCCGGCCTCAGCCCCTGGCATGCAATCGTGAGCTCTTCAAGGCCGTTGTCCGGGGAACGTTCGGCAAGCGCCGCAAGACGCTTCGAAACGGGCTCCGCTATATGGGTTTCTCGGATGATCAGCTCGAGGCCGTCACGTTTGAATTGATCCGAAGGCCGGAGGATCTCACGTTGGAGGATTTCTTGAAGCTGACGAAAGAACTAGAGCCGTTCAGCGAATTCCGGGCAGAGAACCCCCCATCCCTGCCCTGACTTGCCAGTGGACCTGACAGCTCCCATCTCTCGATAGCATCGCCCCGCATGAAGATAAAACGGCTCGCCTCGTTCCTGTCGCCCAGCGATTTCATCTCCATCTGGTTTCTCCTTTTTTTGACAGGACTCAACATTGTCTTCCACGGTCGCGTCGCTCATTGGCTGACCATTGCGGTTGTGAACCTGGCGATCATCGCCGTTATCTTCACGCTGGCGTGGCTTGCCGAGGAGAAGAGGACGAAGCTCCTCATCGGCATTCACCGATGGTACTGTTACGCGATCGTCCTCTTCATCTTCAAAGAGCTCTATCTGATGGTCCGTCCCATCCATCCAACCGACTACGACGGGCTTCTCATCGCCGTGGATCACCGGATCTTTGGTGTGAACCCAACTCAATGGCTGGCGCAGTTTGCCCATCCTCTGCTGACGGAGGTCCTTCAGATTGCGTATTTCTCCTATTACTTCCTCTTCATTGTTCTGGGGGTAGAGCTGTATCGCCGCTTCGCGACCGAGCAGTTCGATAAGGCGGCTTTTCTTGTCGTCTACGGTTTCTATCTCTCGTACCTCGGATATTTCACCTTCCCCGCCGTTGGTCCTCGATTCACGCTGCACGACTTCTCTGCAATCAATACCGAACTTCCGGGGATTTTCCTCACGAACGTCATGCGGGACATCATCAACCTCGGGGAATCGATTTCCACGCATCTTCCCAACCCTGCCGAGTTCGTTCAACGGGATGTCTTCCCCAGCGGCCATACGGAGTTGACGATCGTAGCAATGGCTCTCGGATTTCGTTACAGGCTAAAGTCGCGATGGTTCCTCGCCGTGCTGGGAAGCTCTCTGATCATCGCGACCGTCTACTTGCGCTATCATTATGTCGTCGATTTGATCGCAGGCGGATTGCTGGCCTGGTTCACGATCTGGAGCGGCGACAAGCTCGAAGCCTGGTGGCGGAGAACTGCGCAGAGCTTTCGCGCAAGGGTCTCGACTTGAAAGTCAACTCAAAATACCCTATGTTTTTGTCGCGCAACTTGCACACGCTGCGCACGTACAGAGAGTACCGGCCGGGATGACACAAGAACAGGTTTTGAAAGAACTCGAGTCGCTGGCAACAAGCAGCGGGATTTCCGTTCGGTACGAGAAGGGGGACTTCGAAGGGGGCTTTTGCGTGCTGAAGGCGGAACGGCTGATTGTCGTGAACAAGAAACTGGCGCCATCGAAAAGAGCATCGGTGGTTGCCCAGGGCCTCGCGGAAATGGGCATCGAAGAGAGATATCTCAAACCGGCGATTCGTGAGTTCATTGAAGACGAGCTTGCTCGACTTGCGCGTGCATAGGATGGCGCGCAGAACAGCAGGCCCGCCACGGACGTGATCCATCCAGATCAAGCCGAACACCCCGCACTAGCGGGAACCCGTGTGCCATCGAGGCCCGCCAGGTTCGGCGGGGTAGACTGTCTCTGTCATACCATCAAGCGATCTTGACGAAGAGTACGTGGAATACACTGTCCTCCTGAAGGGAATCATTATCGGTTTTGCGCTTGCTCTCCCCGTGGGACCAATCGGCATCCTCTGCATACGCAAAACGATCGCGGACGGGCACCTTTCAGGAATGATCGTCGGTTTCGGCGCTGCAACAGCAGATGCGATCTACGGCTGCGTTGCCGCGTTTGGGCTGACGTATGTCTCCGATCTTCTCGTGACGCAACATATGTGGCTGCGCTTGATCGGCGGCGCGTTTCTGTGCTACCTCGGGATCAAGACCTTCTTGGCGCGACCGATGGAGGCATCGGCGACGACGAATGGTCGAGGACTCTTTCGGTCCTACGTCTCTACCTTCCTGTTGACGCTTACGAACCCCCTGACGATTTTCGCATTTGTCGGGGTGTTTGCTGCCCTTGGCCTGAGAAACGGGAGCCTCGGATACGACACCGCCTCAACGCTTGTTCTCGGCGTCTTCCTTGGCTCGTGCTTATGGTTCTTTACTCTCAGTTATGGCATCACGCACTTTCGTCGGAAGATCAATTCTGCCGGGCTCGGGTGGGTTAACCGGATCTCGGGACTGTTGATCATCGTTTTCGGTATTATCGCAATCATAAGCTTCCGCTGAATACTCTCGCTGCGGCCTCTCACTTTCATCTCCCATCCATCTCTGCGAACCTCGCGGGCGAGCAGCAGGCGGAGGGAAGCAAAGTCCATTTGGGCGGGGTGTGAATTGTCATGGAAAAGTTGAAACACCTTTCTCCGTTCTTCGTCCTGCTCACCATCGCCTCGTGGGTCCTCATTCGCACGTTTCCATCTGCTCACCCGTATGGAGGCATCCGCCTGCCGTTCGACGCGAACGGCATCAAGGATCGATCTGAGCAACTCCTCTCGGAGTTGGGAGTTGATGTGGCAGGTCTGCGGGGAGATGTGGCGCTGAAGGCCGACCGGCCCCTTATCCGTCAGACGCAACAGAAATTCGGCATCGAGCGATCGAATGAGTTGTTGAGGGAGCAGGTGCCGGGTTACTACTGGGAGGTGAGATGGAAGAAACCCGCGTCGATTGATCTCGCGGTCAGCTCAGAGAGAAGAGAGGATGTCTCGAAGCAGGCCGAGCAAGTCGCGGCCCTCATTAAGGGTGAAATCTATCTGCACCTGGATACGCATGGAAGGGTCTTGGAGCTTGAACGCAAGGTTCCGGACAGTTTGATGCTGCCGAGCGTTTCGCGTCGGGATGCGGAGGCACTTGCACGTTCGTACCTCAAGCAATTCACGGCGATCGGGGGCTGCATCAGCGATACTGCGACGGTTGAGTCGGAAAAGCAAGTTGAGCAGCCGCGCCGTGTGGATTTTCAATTCGTCTGGAGCACGACATCCCCGCAACTCGGGAACCCGATTAAGGTCAGAGTCTCCGTCGCCGGTAACCTTGTCTCCCGATTCGAGGCGGCAGCGACAATTCCGGACGAATTCACGAAGAAAGGCGACGAGCAGGCGCTCGAGATCGTGCTGGCGATCGTATACATTATCATCGTCATCGGAATGATCGTTATCGCGTTCAGGCGCTTCCGGTCGTACGAGATCGGCTTTCGCCTTGCGATGGTAGTGGGTGTCATCACGGCTCTCGCCTTCGATCTCGATATCTATCTGACGATGCAACGGGAGGGGGGCTGGTCGATGGTCGCATCCCTCCTCATTCCGCCGATCTTCATCGGCGGCGCTATCGTTCTCGTCTGGGCGGTGAGCGAATCCGCCGTTCGCGAGGTGTGGAAGAAGAAATTCATCAGCCTCGATCTTCTCTTGAAAGGGCACGTCATCCATTCACGGGTTGGCGAGAGTGTGATCAGAGGGATCGCGCTTGGGGTAGCGAGCGCTGCAGTATGGGTGGTGACCGTCCTCATTGCCGATCGATTCGTCCATCTGTGGATCACGAGCGCGAATGCGATCACGCTGCAAGGCTTCGGGGTGTTCGCGCCGTGGCTCTACATCCTGCCGCACGGGCTGAGAGTGAATGTGTTTCAGTATGCCATCTTCATTCTGTTCGTCGTCTCCCTTCTCCGCAAGCGAATCAATTCGGCTCTCGTCCTCGTTCTTGTCGCGGCGCTTGTCTTGGGTTTTGCGACGCTGGGTCATCTCTTTCCATTGCTTGTCGGTATCGTCATTCAAACCCTTGTTGCCGCTGTCTGGGTGTGGACCTTCTATCGCTATGATGTGCTGGCATCATTTCTGTCTCTCTACACATTTACGGTTGTCCAGGAAGCGGCAGGATTGTTCGTCGTGGGTAATCCCACGTACACGGACTCAGGCTCTGTTATCCTGGGTGTGCTGGGAGCACTCGTCGTCGGCTCGCTGGCGACACTTGCGCGAAAGAAGGAGATCACGGACTTTGATGCGATCACACCCGCCTTCGCACATCACATCACGGAGCGGCAGCGCTTGCAGCAGGAGCTGGAGATCGCACGAAACGTCCAGATGAGTTTCCTACCCAAGTCGAATCCGGAGGTCTCCGAGCTCGACATCGCTTCCCGCTGTGCCCCGGCCCTCGAGGTAGGGGGAGACTATTATGATTTCATCGAGCTTGGCGATGGCCGTCTCGGCGTCGCCGTGGGAGATGTCTCCGGCAAGGGGACGCAAGCTGCGTTTTTCATGACGCTGACGAAGGGTTTTCTCCGGGCCCTGGCAAAGGTGTCAAACTCTCCAAGTTCAGTCCTCACGCAGGTGAACAAGTTGTTCTACGAGAACGTCGACCGGGGGGTCTTCATCAGCATGGTCTACGGCATTTTTGATACCAAGCAATGTACGCTCACGCTGGCGCGCGCCGGCCACAACCCGGTGATTATGCAGAAAACCCAGGCAGAGGAAGTTCAGGTTGTGAATCCTTCGGGTCTTGCGCTGGGGCTTGACGGCGGGGAGACCTTCTCGAAGGCCATTCAGGAAATGAAGCTTCCGTTCCAGAAGGGAGATCTCTTTGTCTTTTATACCGACGGCTTTCCGGAGGCGATGAACAAGGCTAGGGAAGAGTTTGGAGAGGAGAGGCTCTGTCAGACGATTCAGAAGTGCGCTCGCGGCTCTGCCGCGGAGGTCATGGAGGGCGTCTTTGCCGAGACGCGCCGATTTGTCGGAAGGGCGAAGCAGCACGATGATATGACGATCGTTGTGGTGAAAGCCGTCTGACCGCGGCGACGTTCCACATGCAGTTTGGGCATCAGACTTCTGTTGTGAAGGGTGACTTGCATGCACATTCTGATTGTGAACGGACCCAATCTCAACCGTCTCGGAAAGCGTGAGATCGAGATCTACGGCACAACGACCCTGCGGGACATCGAGAGTCGCCTGAAGAAGAATTTTCCGGACTTGGAGATTGAGTTCTGTCAATCGAACAGCGAGGGGGACATCATCGACAAGCTCCAGCGCGCGGCTGACGGAGCTGCCCATGGGGTCATTATCAACCCCGGTGCGTACGCGCACTACTCGTATGCCATCCGCGATGCCCTCTCGGCGCTGCAGATCCCGGTCGTGGGGATTCACTTGACGAATGTGCACGCACGCGAGAAATTCCGCCACGCCTCGGTCACGCCCTCCGCGTGCAAGGGGGTGATCGCGGGCTTCGGTCCGATGAGCTATGAACTAGCGGTACGATTCCTTGTTGAGAAATGAGAGGCATCTCAAGTTATCATTCCCACGTTTCAGGCCGATGATTTCGTATTCCGACTTCTGGCTTCTGCACTTTGACTTCTGAATCTTCTCTTCCGACCTATCGATGATCAAGGCCGTCATCTTCGATCTCGATAACACGCTCGTCGATTTCATGGCGATGAAGAACCAAGCCATCGAGGCGGCGATCAATGCGATGCGTGACGCCGGGCTCAAGCTCTCAGCAGAAGAGATCCGCCGGCGCATCGACGCGATCTACGCCGAGCGGGGCATCGAGTTCCAGAGCGTCTTCGACCAACTCTTGTTCGATGAGTTCAGCATCGTCGACTACAAGATCCTTGCATCCGGCATCATTGCGTATCGTCGCGCTCGTGAGGCGGCGCTCGTTCTGTATCCCCATGTGTACATGACGTTGATGAACCTGATGAAGATGAATCTGAAATTGGCGGTGGTGTCGGACGCGCCGGGGCGGGAAGCGTGGTTGCGCCTCTGTTACCTGAACCTCCATCACATCTTCGATGTCGTCGTAACGTTCGATGACACGCACACCCGGAAGCCGAGCCCGGAGCCCTTCACCGAGGCCCTGAAACGCCTTGGCGTGCGGCCTGGGGAATCGTTGATGGTCGGCGACTGGGCGGAGCGCGACGTCCTTGGCGCCGCGCAGGTGGGGATGAAAACGATCTTCGCCCGGTACGGTGACACGTTCGGTACGGTCGTTTCCCATGCGGACTACGAGGTGGAGGACATCAGTCAAGTCGTTGAGATCGTCAAGCAAGAGAATGGAAGGGAGTAACGTCGATGGGAGCAATTCTGGGGATCGGAGTAGACGTCGTCGATGTGAAGCGGATGAAGATCGCCCTTGAGACGTGGGGGCCCGCGCTGATCAGGAAGATGTTCACCGAGACTGAGATCTCGTACTGCAAATCGAAGAAGAAATCGCACGAGCACTTCGCGGCTCGGTTTGCGGCAAAAGAGGCCGTCGGCAAGGCCATGGAGGTTGGCTGGACTGGCAAAATCCGGTGGCGGGACGTCGAAGTGGTCAATGAACCCTCTGGTGCGCCGAAGATCATCCTTCACGACTATGTTGCGTCGCAGCTGGCGCAGTGCCGTGTTCATCTTTCCCTTTCCCATACTGAGAATACCGTCGTTGCATTTTCCATCATTGAGAAGACGGGGCCAGAAGCCTAGAAGGCAACCCAGTCGCGGCGGAAGGATTGCAACTCTATCCAATTTTCTCTACTTTTGATCAGCGAGTTCACCTACTCTTGAGCAACGCACTGGCGTAGCCTATGAAGCATATCGGCATCAAGAAGCTTTACTACTCGATCAGCGAGGTGAGTACAATCACGGGTCTCGAGCAGTACGTTCTCCGCTATTGGGAATCAGAGTTTCCCCAGCTCAAGCCGGCGAAGAACCGTGCGGGGAACAGGATCTACACCAACAAGGATATCAAGCTGATCCTCTACATCAAGAAGCTGCTGAGGGACGAGCGGTACACGATCGAGGGGGCGAAGCGGGTTCTTGAAGAGTACGTGCCCGAGTCGGAGGGTGCAGAGCAGCTGGAGCTGCTGAGCGTCCCGCCGAAGAAGAAGATCCAGGATGAGGAGATCCGCACCGACATGCTCGAGGTGAAACAGTTCCTGGAAGAGCTGTCGGAACGGTTGAAATGAGTTTGGGGTGACTAGTTTCGAGTTCCCGGTTTCGAGTTCTGCCTCCGGCATTCCGACTTCAGTTTTCCCCTATCGACAATCTTTCCCGCGCACCAAACATTTTTTCTGGAAGTTTGCTAGAAATCTTTATACCTTTTTCGCCACCGCGAAGCATCGCGAAGCCGATCGGGAATCAGCACGCCACCCACGTCATGCTCTGCTTCGCCCCCGTTCGAGTACGCACCTCTTGCGCCACAGGAGCCGTATGAACTTTTCCTCCATCGCTCGTGGGCTTGTCGGTCTGATGATTGTCACCGGCATCGCCTATCTCCTCTCACCAAAGAAACAGTCCATTAATTGGAGACTTGTGGTAGTCGGTATGGGCCTTCAATTCCTGTTCGCGCTCCTCGTCATTAAGACGGCTCTGGGCAAGGAGGTCTTCGGTTGGATCAGCAAGGCGTTCGTGCGGCTCTTTGCGTTCGCGATGGACGGCGCCCAGTTCGTTTTTGGGTCGCTGGCGACCCCGGCCGGTGCCAAGGGAAGCCTCGGCGTTTTCTTCGCCTTTCAAGTCTTGCCCACGATCATCTTCTTTGCGTCGTTCATGGCGATCCTTTATCATCTCGGCATCATGCAGCGCGTCGTTCAGGGAATGGCCTGGGTGATGGCGAAGTTCATGCGCGCAAGCGGCGCGGAATCGCTCTGTGTTGCTGCCAATACCTTCATGGGACAAACCGAAGCGCCGCTCGTCATTCGCCCGTATCTTTCAACGCTCACCCACTCCGAGCTCTTTACGATCATGACGAGCGGTATGGCCCACATTTCGGGGGGCGTCATGATCGCCTACTACACCATGCTCGGCGCAGCGTATGCGAAGGCCGGGGGAGCACCTCTGGACCCGTCTCAGGTGTATTTTGCCGGACACCTCCTCGCTGCCGTCATCATGGCCGGGCCTGCGACGATCGTCGTCGCGAAGATGCTGATCCCGGAAGGTGCAGAACCGCTCACCATGGGTACGGTGAAGCTGAAGACTGAGAAGACGTATTCCAATGTGATCGAGGCGGCAGCCTCGGGTGCTTCCGACGGTGTCCGGCTCGCGATGAACGTCGCCGGCATGCTGATTGCATTCATCGCGGCGATCGCGTTAATCAATTTTCTCCTCAGCTTGCTGGGTGATGCAATGGGGCTCAACGCCATTTGCCAGACGCAATTCGGCAGGCCTCTCTCCCTCGAGCTCCTGTTCGGACTCGTCTTCCAGTTCATCGCGTTTGCGATCGGGGTACCGTGGGGTGACGCTCTGAACGTCGGCAGCCTGATGGGCGTGAAGGTTGCGCTCAACGAGTTCGTTGCCTATACGAAGATGGCGGACGCGGTTTCCGCGCATCAGCTTTCCGAGAAAGCAATCATCATATCAACCTATGCGCTCTGCGGGTTCGCGAATTTCTCTTCGATTGCGATCCAGATCGGCGGCATCAGCCCCCTGGCGGAGAACCGGCGAAGCGATATCGCCAAATTCGGCCTCAGGGCCGTGCTCGGCGGGACCATCGCGACATGGATGACGGCCTCGATTGCGGGAATGTTTGTAAACTGATTCCTCTCGGCGTGCAGCCTCAGCAATTCCTCTCCCTACGAAGGAAGAACCGATGAACAACTCTTCGAACAAGTACAAATGGTTTGCCCTCGGAGACTTCAATGGTTTCTTCGGATTGATGTTCGACAACCTGACGGTGCTCTCCTTTCTGGCCGGCATCCTCGTCTTTGTCTTCAAATTCCCCGCCGAGATTGTCTACACCCGGATGTTTCCCGGCACCGCCTTCGGGGTTCTCTTCGGTGATCTTGTCTACACGTGGATGGCGTTTCGGCTCTCGAAGAGGACGGGAAACACGAGCGTCACCGCGATGCCGCTGGGGCTCGATACGCCGTCGACGATCGGGATGGCCCTCGCCGTGCTCGGTCCTGCGTTTGTCGGCCTGAAGGCGGAGGGAATGTCGGAGGTTGACGCCGCAATGATGACGTGGTACATCGGCATGGCAACGATGGTGGTGATCGGGGTCATCAAGGTAATTTTCTCCTTCCTCGGCCAATGGGTGCAGAAGGTTGTCCCTCAGGCGGGGCTGCTCGGATCGCTGGCAGGCATCGGTCTTGCGCTGATCGGGTTGACGCCGCTGCTCGACATCTTCGGCATGCCGGTGATCGGTATGATCTCGCTCGGGCTGATCCTCTACTCGCTCGTTGCCCGCATCCGGCTACCGAAGAACTTTCCAAGCGTCTTCGCCGCAATTTTGGCTGGGACCGTGATCTACTACCTGCTGGGATCCACGGGCTGGATGGGTGGCACCTATGCGGGTACGCCGGCGATGGACCTCCACTTCGGATTGCCCGCGCCGACGCTGGGGTTCCTGGATGGATTCACGCGGGCGCTGAAATACCTTCCGATTGCAATTCCATTCGGCCTCCTGACGGTGGTCGGCGGCATCAACGTGACGGAGAGCGCTCGCGTCGCCGGGGACGATTTCAACACCCGGAGCATCCTCCTCACGGAAGCGATCGCGACGCTGATCGCGGGGATCTGCGGCGGTGTTGCTCAGTCGACACCGTACATCGGCCAGCCGGCGTACAAGCGAATGGGGTCGCGTGCCGGTTATACGCTCCTCACAGGGCTCTTCATAGGGCTCGGCGGCGTTTTAGGTTATGTCTCCTTCTTCGTTGAGTTGATTCCTCGCGCGGTTCTCGCCCCAATCTTGATCTTCGTCGCACTCGACATTATGGTGCAATCGTTCCTTGCCTGCCCGGCGCGGCACGCACCAGCGGTTGCGTTCGCGTTCTTTCCGACGCTGGCACGCCTGCTGGCAATCAAGCTGAGCAACCCGGACATTGTACCGCTGGAGAACTTCCAGCGGCTTCTCACCGCGCCCGGGAAACCGCTCCCGGAGATGCTCGTCACCATCGCCCTGGGCAACGGCTTCATTCTCACCGCGATGTTGTGGGGAGGATTTCTGGCAGAGCTCATCGATCGGCGGCTGAAGCCCTCGGCCATCTACCTGTTTATCCTGGCAGTGTTCACGTTCTTCGGGATCATACATTCCGCGTCCCCGGATGGTGTCATGTATCTTCCGTGGACGCTGGACCCGCTGTCACAGAAGATTCCCTACCAGTTTGGGCTTGCCTATGCCGTGTTCGCTGTCATGCTGCTCCTGTTCGCACTGACGAAGGAATCGCGGGAACCAATTCCGGAGCATGAGTAGTTGAAGAGAGAAGCAAGGGTGTCAAGATTTCGAAAGGAAGAAGGAGAATCAAACAACGAAGGCTTGGAAAGAATGGTCCTATCGTCTCGGCGATCGGACTGGGCTGTATGGGCATGTCTGAATTCTATGGGCCCAGGAACGACGAGGAATCCATCGCGACGATCCATGAGGCGATGAACCTCGGGGTTACGTTCTTCGATACTGCCGATATGTACGGCGTGGGACAGAATGAGGAATTGCTGGGGAAGGCAATTCGAGGGAAGCGCCAGCAGCTGGTCATTGCCACGAAGTTCGGTAACGTTCGAGGATCTGACGGGAGTCATCTCGGAATCAGCGGTAGGCCGGAGTATGTCCGTTCTGCCTGCGAAGCAAGTCTCCGTCGTCTCGGCATAGAAACCATCGATCTCTACTATCAGCATCGTGTCGATCCGAACACACCAATTGAAGAGACGGTAGGGGCGATGGCTGAGCTTGTCCGCGAAGGGAAGGTCCGCTCTCTCGGTCTCTCGGAAGCAGCACCGAACACGATTCGCCGCGCACACGCCGTTCATCCGATCACCGCTCTGCAAACCGAATATTCCCTCTGGACTCGCGATGTCGAGGCGGAGATTCTTCCGACGTGCCGGGAGCTGGGGATTGGCTTCGTCGCGTACAGCCCGCTCGGCAGGGGATTTCTGGCCGCGAGGTTCAAGGCGATGTCAGATTTCGCCGACGGAGACTTTCGGCGCAACTCCCCGCGGTTTCAGGTCCAGAACTTTGAGAAGAACCAGCGACTAGTCTCGACTCTTGAGAAGCTCGCTAGGGAGAAAAGGTGTGCCCCGGCGCAGCTTGCGCTCGCGTGGTGCCTTGCCCGGGGCGAGGACATTGTCCCGATTCCCGGGACGAAGAGGGTGCAATACCTCCGCGAGAACGTGCAGGCAGTCGATGTTGCTTTGACGCCGGAAGATGTCCGAAGGATCAATGAAGCGTTTCCGCCCGGCGTTGCCGCAGGGGAGCGATATCCCGCAGCACAGATGCAGAGAGTTGGCAGGTAGAGACTCTCCTTACCAATGAAAACTTCACGTGCAAGAAGACGTCACGCTGCTCGAGACGCCTGAATCCTTCCTTGTCAGAAGACAAAAGGAATGCCTCGTTTCGTCCCCTGTCTGTAGTCGGTCTAGTCGGGGTAATGAGATTTCAACATGTTCTCCTCAACCTGAATGCGGAACAAAAGGAGAAGCACGACGAGGAGGCCAATGACGGCACTGAGCGGTGACAGATGCCCAAGGACCGACGAGTGGATGAAGAGAAGGGCTCCCGTGTACATCGGGTGCCGGATGACGCGGTACAGCCCTCTCCTCAGCGACGGGCCGTTGGCTGGAGCGGCCGTGAGGCTGAATTTCTGCCATCCGAAGGAGATTCGCGCCGAGATTGTCATGGCGAGTTCTGCAAACTGACCGGCGATGACGAAAGGGTCGGACGAGAGAAGATCTCTTGCAATACCCAGTATGAGGATCATCAGGATGAGGAAGGGAAGCGAGAGTCGCGCGGTGAAGTTGGTCATCAGTGGTCCTGAGAAATGTCGAGTGGTGAGCGGTTCCTGGAAGATGCGGATTTGAACGGACCGTTAGCGTTTGTGGAGTGATTGTGAGGACGGGATAGCTCCGATCTGCTGCATCATCCCCAGCCGGTCGGCGACTCCCCGGTGCTCGGCAATCTCCCCGTCCGCAAATCGGCAGACGTCGATAACATCGACGCTGATGGCGGCCCCGTTCGGGGGGCAATCCCATCATGGATCCCTGGTGAGTGCCGTGGGCTTTGATGCGTGCCCAGGTCATGTCATCGCCGACGACAATCTCCTCGATGGTCAGATTCAGATCGGGCAAGGCCGTCCGAAGACCGGTGCTGGAGCGTTTCAGCCCTTCGAATGTCGGAGGGCTGATGCCGTTCTGAGGTTCCTTGAAGTCCGGGGTCACCAATCCATCCAAAGTGGAGAAGTTCCCCTTGTTGAATCCCTCTTCGATCAGCATCCGAAACGCCGACACGTTGTTCGCCTGAGGCATATCTCCTGTCTCTCCTGTAACAGGAATTGTAATGATCCCCCAAAAAACCGGCTCTGTCACAGAGCGCTATCAAGCGTCGGTAGGTTCCGGTCTGCGTTGCCCAGAGGACAAGATTGATTCATGGGGTTTGGTTTCTTAGACCTAAATGTGGGTCGAAGGGCATGCCGATTTCGGCGCTGGAGATACGCTCTGTTCCCGAACCCACATCCGCGCGAGCCCTCAACAGTTAGATACAAGTTTCTCGAGTCGTCGGGGTAGACTACGAAGAAGGCAAGAAGGCACGTGGCACATGAACGTGGACATATAATTTCGTTCTCGGGATCGACGAAGTACCTACGGTAGAATTCTCCCGGCAGGATGGGAAGAGCAACCAGCGTGTGGCTGATCCTCAAGAGGCGATACGCAGACTGGCCGCGGTAAACAGGGAGATTGCAGGGCTCAGGCGGAACAACTCGAAAGGCAACTTGTTTGATACGCAGGTCGAGACTAGGTTCTAAGCGGGCGCTTTTGTCCGCGATGTGTCGTCAATATTATCGCGGTCATTGGCAAGCTGAGAGTTGATTATCTTCAGCAGTTATCGCCATGCATTTTTGTTTGCATGGGTCCAAGAGTTCCTGCGGGACTCTACCGCTCATCGACATCTGCCGAGGGAATTGACCTCAAGAAGGCCGAACTGTGTGATGGCGTGCGTTGTTTCTGCTTCATTACTTTGCTCGAAGCAACAACAAAATGCCCCTGCAAGGCTATTTCCCAAGACTTCCAGGGGCAGGTTAGTGCCGGACGTAAATCTTGATATCGAGAGAGTGAAGAGTGAACTATTCTCGCCAACCAATGATCGGAACTCTGCCTTGCCAGCCGATACCTACGTTAGTCGCGATGCCTGTTGCTTGCATTACTGCTTCATTGCTAAAGAGGACTTTGTGATCTTTGTTGCCTGCGCACTCCTTGGTTTTCTCAAGCTGATTCGAAAGAAGGATGATTGCACCGATAATATCTATATGGAGATGGAATGCATAGTCGGCGATTATGATGCCTCTAAACGGCGTATTTTTTTTCCCCGTATTCAAGTGAACAATTCTCGCATTGGAAGATGAATTGTGGACAACCAGAATTCCCTGCGGGTTGTCGCCGAAACTCGACACATTCCACCTGACACCGGGGGCGAGCTCGACATACGTGACGCCTCTCAGCGGGGTTATCACGTTCTTCGGATCCGTTACGTATTGGCTTCCGCCAACTCCGCTCTGCGCGATGCTCTTGAGTTTTCCTTCGGGATATGCCAGCGCCGTGTCAGGAGAATTGGGGAATGCTCCACCCCAATTGTAGTTCTGCTCTATGACGAGTGGATCCTCGTGAAAGTTTGGCGCGTGATCAACATTGCTTGTATCTGTTCCCCCGATGGCCCCATTCTGCGTATTCTGGAATGCCACGCTTGTCGACACGCCCATGACTCCGTTGTTCGGAATCAGATTGCCGGCCAGGTCATGATCGCGTCCGTCAATTACCATGTCGCTGATCGTGTTGTTGATCGTGTCGTTCGCAGTGAAGGTGCCGCGGATTACTTCTGGTCTGTAGCCGAACACTGGATCCGCGTAGACAAGGACTGTGTCTGTGTACCCAGAGTACGTCGCATACAATAACAGCTTGATCACTTTCTTTTGAGCCCCGCTCACCATAATTGAATCATCGGTGATCATGTATGATCCGCTGTAGGGTCCCATGTCGGCAAACAAATTCTTAGGAAGACTTTTGGGAGAGTTCACCCGCAGGGTTGAGCTGTCGGAGAGCTGCGAAAGAATATAGCACATTCCTTCGTTGGCGATGACGCGTGCAACCGACTCGTTGTAGTAGCGAACCATTTCGCCCACCGATCCCTCGACGGATCTGTGGATATTCAGATTCATGATACCGAAGACAAAAGCAGCAGCCATGACCGTCAGTAAGGAGGCGCGTCCCATTCTACCAGATCCCCAGGTTTTTTGGCCAGATTTGCTTTGACATTCTGACCGGAACATATGTGGTATCGAGTGGATTGCCCAGCTCCACAGTCACTGTGACCGTAATCCCGCGAATTACTGCGCGGTTCGCTGAGATGTCTAACGAGGAGTAACTCATCTTATGTCCACCCGTATCGAAATAGGCAAGACTGAAATTCGTCAATCCTTGAACGATGTTGGCAGATGCACCGCTGTTGACCGTTCGAAACAGCGGCCGATCATGGATGTTCGACGTGACTTGCAGTTGTGTCGAATCACCCACCGTGTATGTGACCGTCGCGGGAGTGCCGCTGTTGTTGAGGTCAGCAGCGAATGAGATCCTGAGCGACTCTGCCACCATAATCTTCTCCCCCGCCGTGACCCGATATCCCATCTTATAGAAATCGTATTCGAGGATCTCCATCATATTGGTCGCGGCGTCCTGAGAGATCTGTTCAGCGTTTCGCGTATACGCCGTCTGGGTTGTGCTCGCATTGAGCGAGAAGACGATGATTGCCACAATCCCAGCGATGATCGTCGACCCAACATAGTCTATTTGATCTGCCATTGTACGCCCCTACTGATACAGCACTTGTTGAATCGCCAACGTATCGGCCATGCCTGCGGCAAATACTCTGACGACAACTTTTTTCAGAGAAGTCTGGGTACTTGCCTGTTGCGAAGGGTCACTTGAGTTAACGTAGAAAACCGTGGCCGAAAGGCTGAGCGAATCAGCAAACAGCGGATTCCACGCTTTGCAGTGATAGCCGTTGTAGTCGTCCACATCGTTAAAAGGGTAATGCTCTCCCGATTCCGGCCCGAGTGGTGGAGGCGTGAGATCTGACGGCTTTTTGTTCTTGTTCTGATTTACTTTGCCGCCGGCGGAGTTTGACGATACCACCTGGTCGAACGCCTTCGATTGAATTTCCTCAAGCAGGCTATTCGCTTGGGCGATGGCGGCCACTACTTGTCTTGTCTGCAATTGGCCTTGAAAAGAGTCGAGTATCAATCTGTTCGCGTTCAGTGTGAGCAGCGAAAGAATTGTGAAGCCGCCGAGCGTGAGGAGAGTCTGCCCGCTCATAATTCATTCCCTGCGGTTGTCGCCGAATGTTTAACCTTGGGACACTCGCCTCGGCAGTCTCCCTGAGTGACAGTGCCCCACCACAGCTTCTGTTGCAGAATAAGCATGTCTTCAGTTTGCATTGAGCATCCTGCGAAGTCTTGGCACCGCAAGTTCAAACGTCTCATCGAAGGCAAAAAAAGCCGCTTTCAAATTCTCGCAGTTCCCTCCCTTTTTTGCCTTCCGATATTGATCGAGAGCAGACTGCATGGAGTCGACAAAAACTGCATAAGCATTTGCTCGCGCTGCAAGCTGTTCCGGAAGGCGAGCGTGTTGTAGTTGTTCGAACGCTGCTTCGAGTTCACCCGACGCGTTCAACAGAACTCCACAGTCCTCTCTCTCGTAGTACTCCGTAGCGAGTCTGTGGAATATCGTGTGAAACGTGCCGATTTCCTTAATATCCCATGGATTCAGCGAGGAAGCATTGTTCTGCTGTGCAGCAACCTGAGAGCTGATGCAGCATATGAAGCAGGCGATGCGCGCAAAAGATTTCATAGCATACTCCTTTTCCCAGAAACCGTTCTACAGACTGAATAGCGATCATTGGCTGGCAATTGAACATGAATAGGCATACACTATGTCGGACGGACTCTACTCTCTCCTTGCGGGAATTTACACCTTCTTCGCTGAAAGTCAAGTAGGATGTGTGCCAGAATGGGAAGAACAATCTCAAGTTGGGATGAATCAGCCCGCCTTTGCGGCTTGAGGTCGTCTTGCTTGATTTTCGAGCACGCGACCACCATCAATCTCCAGGTGCTTGGCAGCCTTGGTGCGGTTCCATTTCGTTTCGGTGAGTGCTCTCAGGATGGTTTCTCGTTCAACGTCCTTCAAGGATTCTCTCAAGGTTCGCTGTGACTCAAGACGAGAAGGAGAGACTCGCGCTTCAGCGAATGTAATCACGGGCAACGGGGAGCACTCCAAAATGTAGAAACTCCTAACGAAATTTCGGATCACTTCTTCGGAGCCGGGTCTCCCTTCTTCAGACTCGCAGACCTCAAGCTGGAAAAGGTCTTGTAGATGAGAGAACGCTGGTAGTTGGTTCTTGTTCTCTTCTGGCTTCTTTTATTCTTGCTTACCAATGGTTTTGACAAATAGCCGAGCATTCTTTCTCACAGTCTGACGAGTAGGGGTCCACTTGATTCTGCCATCAGGGAGACGCACTCCGTAGTAATAGATTCCGTTGTTTCGTTTAGTGAGATAGGTGGTTGGCATGGCAAAAGTCTTTCTGCTGATAGTGAAGGAATATGCCATCCAACAGCATGCAGGTTAAACAAATTTGCTGGTTGCGCAGGACGAGTCTTTTAGCTATTTTAGTGCTGTAGCAACTCGGAACGTAGCGCAGCCCGGTAGCGCACTTGCTTGGGGTGCAAGGGGTCGCGGGTTCAAATCCCGCCGTTCCGACAAGTATCGATAGACTATGGTATGCGGGGAGCGGGTTCTCAGCCGACGGCTGATCCGCCTCTGGCGGAAAATCCCGCCGTTCCGACAAGTATCGATAGACTATGGTATGCGGGGAGCGGGTTCTCAGCCGACGGCTGATCCGCCTCTGGCGGAAAATCCCGCCGTTCCGACAAGTATCGATAGACTATGGTATGC